>CENT01048922.1_pt1 | contig 43739 bp, 48 predicted proteins | sample 530141 | NCBI WGS metagenome assembly CENT01 (sample SAMEA2591074, study PRJEB7988) | marine metagenome | isolation source: saline water (ENVO:00002010), including | reverse complement strand
GTGGTGTGAGAGGACGGGAGTTGTAAAACTCCCTCCTACTCGATTGCCGGGCGCTGTCTGCAAAGAGCACGCAGACAGCGCTTAAACAACCGGCCGACACGCGAAAAGGCGCTGCCCAAACAAGTGTGTCCAGATGCTCTTTTTTGGCGCGTGCGGCTGACCGAAAAGCGGGTCAACCGCACGCATTGAATACATCAATCGGCTAGCCGGATTTCTGAAATCAGTAAACAGAAACACTTCGAAATACGAAAAGAAAAAAGCAGAAAAGCCGCATTTTTTTGCATCACAATTCTCACTGTGTGAGACCGTTCTGTCATCCTGGCTACGCCACGACTCAACCACTCGCAAGCTCGGGAATCGCCCGACAAGCGGGTATCCGCCGGACTATTGCAAAAGCCAAAGCGGCTGCGGGGAAAACGCCGCACTTTTTTCGGGGTGCGAAAGTTCAAAAAGCGGAACTTCCGCACCCTTTGAAAATCGACCAACGCCCTGGCTCCAACTTCGTCGGTTCCCGCTCGCTTGCCCGATTTTTTGTCACACATAACGCATGATTCTCATGCTAATGTATCCCCCGCCAGCCGTGGGCTGTAGGCGATTCAGGGCAAGGGGTTTCGAGTAAAGGTTGTGAATCACAAGGCACAGAAAGCCTTATTTCACCTGTACTGGGCGCGATTCACCATCAAATGTTGCATTGCGCACTATTTCAGTTTATATGTGTATTAGAAAACATATACAGGAATTGCTATGGCTACCACGAAACAGACCACCGTTCGGTTAAATCCTGACGCCCTTCGGGTCGTCAATATGCATCTCAGCGGGCATCCCAATCTCACCAGTATGAATGATGCCATTAATGATTTATTGGCACGGTACGGCGTCCTGGTTGCGCGAGGAAAAGACGCGGAAGGACTCAGTGCTGACGAATTGATTTCTATCTTAAAAGAGCAGGGGGCGAGCATGGATCAGCTCATCCTATTGGCGCTTCGTTCCTACGCACTGAGTATGGAAGTCGCAAAAGAAAATAACCCGGTCCTTTTGCAACAAGGCGAAGCCCGCGCAAAAGAGCTTTATAAACAAATTAAGAAGATGTGACATGCCCATTTTTCAGAAAGGTAAAGTAGCGAATTACATTCGCGGCGGACAGACAACCAGCCATTATTTCTCGATGATTCAGGAAGTCACTTTCAAAGTCCTCAGCTTCTACTTCATCGTGTTTTGTATCGCCACGGCGGTTATCTTTTTTATCAAGACGGACGCGCATCAACGCACAAATTCTATGGCGTACCTGATGAGCACCTTTCACTATGGCGTGTTTAAAGATGCCAGTTATCCGATTGACATTGAACGTGCCAACGGAACGCGCATCCGTGTTACTGCCCGTTCCGTTTACCGTAGCCGAGATGTGCATATTATTTTTAATCAAACATCATCCCTGCTTTATCTGTCGTTCTTTTATGCCGCCTTTATTCCCATCCCCTTTGTGTTTTTCTATCTGCGCTTTGTATTGAGCCAAGGGAAATACCAAACCACCGATGACCATGTACGCGGTATCACAAAGGATGAGCCCGAGGTCATACAAAAACGCATTGACGATATTCGTAAAGACAACAAATTCAAGAAAGCGAAAGTGCGCTTTTGTGGCTTTACGATCCCGGACGTTTTTGAGACCCAAAATTTTTTGATGGCAGGCGGACCGGGTACCGGTAAGTCCGGTCAGATTGCCATGATGCTCTCTGATATTCGCAAACAAAAAGGCCGCGCGATTATCTACGACCGAAGTGGCACCTTTGTTGAAAAATTCTACCGGCCTGGCAAGGACATTATCCTTAATCCGCTGGATAAGCGCAGCGTGTATTGGGACATCTTCAGTGAGTGCACGACTAAGTATGAATTTGATGAGTTCGCCAGTGCGTTTATCCCTGATGCCAAAAGTAGCGACCCGTTCTGGACGCTCGGCCCGCGGGCGGTATTTTCGGCCATTTGTTATAAAGAAAGTAAAAAGCCACATCCGTCTATCAGTGAAATGGTCAACATCATTTTGCAGATGCCTCTTGAAACTATGATGAAGTATTGCAAGTTCACGGATGCCGCTAGTGTTCTGTCCGAAGGCGCTGAAAAAACAGCGGCGGGCGTGCGCTCAAGCATGGCTGTTTATGTTAACTGCCTTCGTTTGCTTCGTGAGCGAAATGCTGAGCGGTTTTGTATTCGGGAATGGGTGAAAGATGACAGCCAAACTGACTCTTTTGTATTCATTACCAGCAACAAAGAAAATGAATCCGTCCTGAGAAGTCTCATTACTGCTTACATTCACATTGCCACCAAATCCATCTTAGGGATGAAGGAAGATTTGTCGCGGCGACTGTGGTGTTTTTACGACGAACTTCCCACCTTGAAGAAACTGCCCATTCTGCAGGATTCCCCCGCAGAAGGAAGGAAATACGGTGCGTGTTTTGTCTTTGGATTTCAGTCTTACCCACAGATGGTAGATATCTATGGTAAGAACGGTATGGCCGCGCTTGCGGGCGGCTGTGCAACCGGCTTAATCACCCGCGCCAATGAACCTGACTTTGCGAAATGGTGCGCCGAATATGCCGGACAAAGTGAAATTGCCAAGGCATCTGAAAACTTAAGCTTTGGTCATAACGCCGTGCGCGATGCGGTGAATATGTCTAAGACGCGCAGCACGCAAGATGTGGTTTTACCCGCTGAGTTTCGTTCACTGCCTGACTACGAAGGTTATGTGTGTTTTGCGCGGGGCATACCGGTAACGCACATGAAGTTACCTTTTGAGAATTTCCCTAAGATTGCCGACGCCTTTGTGCCGTGTGAAGACATTGATGATGTTGCTGTACCTATCGCCGAAGATGATATGCAACACACCTCTCTTGAAGCCGCCTTAGCGCCTCTTGACGACACGGATATTGCTTCTTTGGACTCGGGTATTGCTGCCACTGATGGCACGTTCGGTGGCAATAAGAATGCGTCGTCAGAGGGGAGCGGGCAGGGACGGCCTGAGCAGAACGGCAAAGCCGCCGTGTTACCCACATTGGATCTTAATGTCATGCAGCGGGCAACACAGGAGCGGGAGCAGGAAGAGGAAGTGATACGCCGCGACTTTGTGCAAAACGCCTTTGAAAACGAGCGAGACTGACCATGCTATCGAACATCAAAAAGTTATCGTCCGCGAAGCAGGCAAGCGGCTATTACAAACAGGCCGATTACTATACCAAAGGGCAAGAAGGTGTCGACATTTCTTCGGCCTGGCTGGGGAAAGGCGCTGAGGAGTTAGGGCTTGAAGGTTTCGTTGACCATCAACAGTTTGAAGCAATACTGGCCGGTGTGTTGCCAGATGGCACCATACTCGACCAGCCTAATCGTGTGGTCGGTTGGGATCTAACGTTCTCTGCACCTAAGTCTGTATCTGTGATGGCACTGGCAGGCGGTGATGAACGGCTGCTTGATGCGCATATGGAAGCGGTAAAAGATGCGCTTCAATTCGCTCAAGATGAGTTTGCGGTCACACGTAAAACAGAAGCCGGCGATACGTTTATTGAAAAGACCGGTAATCTTTTAATGTCTGCATTTACGCATACCACTTCGCGGGCGCTGGATCCGGCGCTACATACCCACTCCCTCATTATGAACGCTACAAAAAACCAAGATGGCGAATGGCGGGCGCTGGAATCTAACACATTTTTTGATAACCGGATCTTATTAGGGTTGATATATCAGACCAGCCTGTCCCAACGGGCTGCAGAACTCGGCTATGAGATTATCCGTGATGACAGAACCGGGCAGTTTGACCTGGCCGAAGTGCCACGTACTGTCATTGATGAGTTTAGTCAGCGACGTCAGCAAATCGAAAAGGCTGCCGATGAGCAGGGCGTATCCCACAGTGATGCACAGGGGATGGAGCAGGTTGCTCTCAATACCCGGAACACAAAGCAGAATGTACCCACATCGCAGGTAACCTCTGACTGGGATGCGCGGATAAATGCGCTGGACTTTGACTATCAAGCCATCATTGATACCACCAAAGAAAAAGCGCAGGACGCATCACCCGTCATGCACAATGAGGATGCGCTGAATATCCTTCGCCTTGCCATCGAGAACCTGTCTTTTAAAGAGAGTGTTTTCTCTCGCCAAGATCTCATTAAAGAGGCGCTTCGCTTTGACCAGAACAACATTGCGGTGAATCAAATTGCTGGCTATCTGGATGCCTTGGTCAGCCACGGCGAGCTGCTAGAAACGCGCATGGATCAGCGAGGGCAAGAGCGCCAAATTTCCTACACCACGCCAGCCAGCGTGGATAGGGAAAAAGAAATTCTTGGGATGGTTAAAGCCGGTACAGGTAAGTCACAAGCTATGGGGACGATTGAAGAAGTCACGAGCTTTATAGAACGCTATAACGCGGATGCTGATATGCCACTTAACGCTTCACAAACCGATGCGTTAATTGGACTAGCCACCAATGAAGATATTTTTCAGGGGCTGCAGGGTTTGCCGGGTGTGGGTAAATCCACACTCATGCATGCCACCAATGCGTTTGCTAATGAGCAAGGTCTGAAGCTCGTAGGCATTGCACCCACCGGAACGGCGGCGCAGGAGCTCTATCATAAAGCCAACATGGAAACCCGCACCATCGATAGTTTGCTTGAAATTGATAAACACCGAGACAAAGAGTCCTATCGGCATGAGCCCAATACTATCTATGTTGTGGATGAATCTGGCATGGTTTCAGATCGGCATACCGTCGCCCTGATGCGTCTGAACAATGTGGAAGGTAGTCGTATGATTGATGCAGGGGACATTAATCAGTTGCCGGCACTGGAGGCGGGTGCGCCGTTTGAGCAAAAGCAAAAGCTCTCATATGCTTTTGAAGTCATGAATGATGTAAAGCGTCAGCGCAATCCATTACTGCAGAAAATGGTATATGACGCAATCGATTCATCCATTGGCAAAGCTTTTTCTGTGCTGGCAAAAAGCACAGATGAAAACAGTGGGATTGCCAATATTGAAAATGTGGATGTTCGTCTGAATGCGTCTGTGGCGCATTATGCCCGCTTACTCGATCACTATGTCGATGAGGGGCATGGCTTGGCTGAGATTGTCAACAAAGACATTAAAATGGTTACACCGCTCAATGCCACGAAAGAGGATTCAAATGCTGCTATCCGCGACACACTTAAATCGCGCGGTTTGCTTGATAGTGACCAGCGCACATCACTGATAACTTTGCTGCCGAAAGGCATTACGCCTACTGAACAAAAACGGGCCATCGGCTTCAAGCAGTACCGTGATAATGGCACCTCGGCAGAGGGGGATATTGTACGTTTTCACAAGGACATTGATGCACTCGGGATCAAGCAGGGTGAATATTTCCACGTCGCGAGTACGCCCACTAAAGGCAGTACTGTTGTGTCGCTTAAGCATGCAGAGACAGGGCGGCCTGTTAGTATGGATATGGCGCGTTATACTGAAGATAACACCCTGTCGGTGTTTTCAGCATCCCGCAAAGAAATCGCGGTCGGTGATCAGCTGCGTTGGCGGGATACATATCAAGCTACCGACATTAAAAATGGTCAGTCGCTGGAAGTGACGCACATCGACCATCAGCAGCAGACTTATACCGTCAAAGCCGACGATGGCCGACACATTACGCTGTCGCAGGATTTATCCGGTGGGCATAATGACTACAACTACGCTATTACCCCACATTCCTTTCAGGGGGGGAGCGCAAATCACGTTATCCTGAATTACGGCAAAGAAGCTCGTAGGCTGACGACGCGAAATAACCTCATTGTGTCGCTAACGCGGGGCGTACACGGCACATTCTTATATGCTGATAATGCGCAGCAAGTTGCCCAAGAAGCCGATTCCAATGCTCGCTCAAAAACATCGGCCCTTGACCAGATAGGGCAGAGTGGCAGTTATCACCATATAGAGTCGCCTCAGTTCAAACAAAATGTGCTTGAAGCGCAGGATGGCGTCGATAAGGCCGTGAAGCATTTATCGGGGCAATTTTCTTCATTTACCACACACGAAATCATGCGCCACGCTATGCGGTTCTCAGGAAAGGACAGTGCATCGGTCAGGGAGGCGATCAAGGGGTACGTCGAGGACAATACGCTTATCCAAGTCAAGACAGATGAGCGTCACGAAACTTACTATACCAGTAAGGCAATTATTGAGCAGGAAAAAGCGCTGCGCGCCAGTCTGAAGGCGGTTGCTCCCCCCATTAAAGTCTCTGACAAACAGTTTGATGACGCGACGTTGCGCTATGGCATGTTTGATGAAAACCGGGATATCGCAAAGCACATGCTGGCATCCCCCTCTCGGGTAAGCATTATAAATGCAAAACAAAACAGTGAGACGACACTGTTTAATCATGCGCTGACCGACATTATGGCCTCACAAAAAAAACGCATTGGTTTTGTTGCGCCCAATAATCAAGCCACACACGCAGAGCGTCTGGGATATGACGTGATGACCGTCGCCCAGTTAGCAAAAAGCGAGAAGCCGTATGACATGGTAGTCATGCTTGACGCGCACAATGCGTCGGCCAAAGCGCTGAACAAAGTGTTTGAAACGGTGGAAGGCACGGGCAGTAAGGTTGTACTTGAAGGACTCACAGCAATCTCTCAAGAGTTTGCTCACAAGGATGCACTCAGCAACCTTGCCAAATCCGCGAAAAAACAGAATCAGTTTTATGATTTGATGAGTCAGGCGAGCTATACCGTGGACATTCTCGCGAAACAGGCTGAGCAGCAAATCCCCACACACACCAAAAGAGAGCTGGAACGAGAGGCTAACGTAATTCCTTCTGAGGCCGACCGGCATGCGTCCATTGTGAATACTTTTCTAACAGGTTCCCGGGACGCCAGTATCATAGGCGCGTCGAAGGAAGGCAGCCAGAAAATGTCGGAGATGGTGCGCGCCGCGCTAAAAGATGAGGGGCACTTAAAAGATGCCCAATCGCATGACACCCTGGCTGCTGTGTTCATGAGTCCTCAGCAAAAGCAAATCGCGTCGGAATATCAGGTCGGGCAGGTGATCCTGTTTAACCGAAAAGGGGAGCGTGATGGTTTTACCCGTCAGGAAAGTTATGTTGTTGAAAAAATTGACCCACAAACTAATACGTTGGTACTGCGCTCGGCTTCTGGTACGCGCACCGTCAGTATTCACGAACTGAAAAGTGACCATTTTTCGGTTAATGACCGCACAACTACTGAGATTGGTAAAGGCGAGAAGATTCGATTTTCTACCGGCGTATTTGACCAAAAAATCCCGGCCAATGCCGATGGGCGAGTGATTGACATCGACCATGACAAGAAAAGCCTGCAGGTTGAATTAAATAGCGGGCGTAAGGTCGAGCTGGATTTAACGAAACAGGCGCATCAGTTTATTACGCACGGCTATACCCAGTCGATGAACCAGTCCACCAAAATGCCGATGCGTAATCAGGCACTGATTGAACTGGATGGGCGCTTTAAGTCCTCTGCCAATGTCCAAAGCTTTTTAAAAGCTTTATCTACGGCTAAGCAAACGGTATCGCTTTATGCCGATAAGCGTTCGACACTGACAAACTATCTCAATCCTTCACAAGACAAAGCGCGCAGCATCGATGAGCTGCTGCAGCGCGATAGCCAACGGGCCACGGCTGAATCAAAAGCGCAGTCGATTACCCATGAGCGAAGCAATGCCTACCAGCAAGAGCAGCGCAACCAACACGAAAACGAACACCAACGCACTCAACAACGGGAGAGATGATCGTGCACGGCAACCCTATTTTCAAGTTTTGTACCGCCATTGTCTTTCTGGTGGTGTGTTTTTTACTGGTGATGGAGCGGACCAATATTTCAAAAACAGCTGAGGTCACCGGTATGGAATCGGTGATGACGCAAACCAAGCGCGATTTAGCGCGCCTATCCAAAGCCATTGGCAGTGATGAGCAGCAATATGTCACGCCAATGGGAAAAGTGTATAAGCGTGAACACAAAGGCTACACGCTTTATATTTCCTGTGACCACAAAGGGCCATTATTTGGATTTATGCGCCTGGGGAAAGATACCGGAAACTTGCCCCGCGAGGATAAATTTACCTTCGATGATGGCGTTCCCGCTGAATGCCGGCAAGCCTCAACCGGTACCTATAACCGCACCTATCATCGTGGGCATCTATTTGCAGCCAACCACTTTGATGATGATAAGCAGGAAATGTTTGAGTCATTCTATATGTCTAACGTTGTGCCCCAGCATGTCACCAGTAATACCGGGGCCTGGAAAGCGACAGAGGTGATCACCGAGTGCTATCGCGAATTTCATGATGTGTATGTCGCAGCAGGGGTCATCTATGGTTCTGAAGCCGATGATGACTATTTCGTTGATTCGCATGGGGTGACAACACCAACGGCCATGTGGAAAGTCATAATGCTCGATGATGAGAGTTACGCGGGCTGGATAATTCCGAACAACGGAAGCGCAACCTTTGCCAAGCTGGATTCGTTCTCTGTTGCTATTGACGACATTATGCGCATCACGAATATCAGAATTGCTACTGACGCTGGACGCTTAAAGCGGGTCTCATTGCCTATTTTTGAAAACTGTCACCGTTCCTAACCACCCTTGGAGAAACCATTATGGAAACGCAAGTTACCACCAAAAAAGAAACCTCACTTAAGCCTGCGCAGATAAAGCAGTTAGCGTTGGATTATCTACTTGATAAACGTAAGTCTGTCAGTCTTTTTAAAATGATGGAGGCTGACGCTTTGTCTGCATTGTGCAAGCGATTAGAAGAGGTGTTGCAGGTGAAACGTGAGGCGCAGGCCAAACAGGCAGAGATAGAGCGCATCGAGAAAGCCAAAAAAGACAGCGCCATATCAAAAACCATTGAGCACTTAGCCAGTCAGGGTTTCACATTCGACCCCAAAGTGATTTCGGATATGCTGACAAAAAGCATTACGCCAGTTGATGTGAAAGGTGTGTCAGACGGTGAGGCAACAGCAGAGCGAACTCAACCTGCCAATCAGAACGCAATTGGGGAGGGGGCGGCGCATGTCACAACCACTGTTCGGCAAGTCTGATCTGATAAAGCGCATTAATTACCAAACGATTTTTCAGGAGATTGCGCATGCGCTACCGTCAATTATGTTGGAGCGCGCCAATTACCTGACCGACGCAGAAGTGAAAGTCATCACCGATATGCGCGGGAATGTCATTGCGATGGCTGTGGCAATATGCCACAGCATCAAAATGCTGTATAAGGCTATCCCTGAATACACTGAAATGCGTAATCTTTCACCGGCCAGCTATAGCGACTTTTTGCATAAAGCACTACAGGGACTTATCACTATCGATGAACGGCTGCTGAAGCCGCCCTTACAGCGCCTGTTCGGTGACAGTATTTTAATTGATGAAGCGATTAATACGCAGCACTCGATGTTTGTCTATCTAAAATTGTGCGGTTCAGATTTTATCGCGCAGAGTAAGCGTCCAATGACGGCACACTTCGCTGATGCATTAAAAGACAGCTTCTTGTCATTCCAACCTTATCGGAGAAAGGCAAAAGCGTCTTACGCGCAGCGTCAACTCACATACTTTCCTATCCTGAAGCCCCCGGGCAAAGAGCCGGAGACGAAGGATAAGTGGCAGCTTTATTGGCTATCGGAAAGCTATCATGCCGTGAAGCTACCGTGCACTGCAGAAAAGTCTGATGACCGCTTTAAAGTGTATTATGAAGATGTGCATGCCTGGCTGAATGATGCCATGGCGCAAACCAAAACAATGCGGGCGCAGCTTAAATTTCGTGTCAGTCGGGACCGCAACCTGCCGGAAACGAAAACCAGCGCGCTGGAACTGGCACAACAGATACGGCGGCAATTTGCTTTCAAGGACGTCGAGATAAAAAATGTGAATCCTGCGCACGTTTACTGCTATCTTGAAGCGTTTGAGCATATTACTGATGTGCTTGGCCCATTGGCTGTCATGGTGAATAAGCACACAAAGCTGGTATTTACACACCTTCGCACGTCATCCGTCTATGACAGAAAGGCGAAAATGCTGGTGTTGTCTGTCGATGAGCGGTACCACGAATGCAAACTCGGCTATTTTTACGGGCAGGCTATCGATTCACTGATAGCCAGTGTCATACTTAAAAAGCCGAATCACCTGGCAAGTGACTATTGGTTTTTAATCGATGAACCTGAATTGCCAGTAGCGCAGGCCATTGCTAACATTTTCCGTTCCATGCAGTTTCAACGCTCTCCGCAATTTGTTTATGCGGCAGCCATTCTTGATGCCCTGCATGGCAAACAGTTTTTTCTTCATCCTGCAGAAATCTTTGCCCGGGCCATTATGAAAGTCTTATCAATGGGCACATCTTCAGAAGAGTTGCAGATCCCCACGGAAGGGATTGCGGGCTTGCTCTACCCCAGTAATGCAGAAGCGGATGTGTACCTGCTGGCGATAGAAGGGATGATTGCCAACATTAATGGTAGCGAGCAATCGGAGCTAGCGCTCGAACCCTGAGAGCGCTGTGCTACGCTGCTTTAGCTCTGTTGGCAGTAATTAAAATAGCATCCTGTATTTTCGCGCGAACCTGCCCTGGATTGTATCGTGCCTTTGCTTCAAACCTGATAATCGGCAAGCCTGCCTGTTGGCAGGCCATATCAACAAATCGGTCTCTCTCCTTAGCTTTTGCTGACTGGTGCGATTTGTCGTCAAGTTCGACCACGGCAACCGGCATAAGGGTTTGACGGTCACAAATCACATAATCAAAATGCTTTGATGATATTTTGACAAATGCTTTCCACCATGCGCTTTTTGAAAACGATTTTCTGGGGGTCAGGATGTCGGCCACTCTGACTTTGCCAAACAAGCGATGATTGTGGTCAAGAGCGCCTTCCAGTACCCCAAAAAACGAACGTTCTGCCTTGCTGTAAAAATACTCTTGTTTGACGTACTTAGGCTTTGATGACACCCGCGCCAGACTCATCAATACAAACAGGCCACCCACTACAAGCCCTATCGCAATCACCGGATTTTGTATTGCTTCTATCATTATTCTCATTCCTTTGAGGCTTGGCTACTTGCTAAAGCTGCTGGTCGCTTCAGCGATATACTGATTAAAACATCCCGACTGGCTATCGCCGCAGTCATAGCGTTTGTAGTCAAGTGCAATAAGCAGAGCCGCGACGAGCATAAATAAGAACACCTGGAAGAGTAATGCCCGGCCCAGTATTAATGCTGCTTTAGTGATAGTCACTGTCATATGAGTAATTTGCATTATGGTCTCCTTTGTATCTCTATACATATACATTATTCAGGCGCAGAAACGGATCTGTCCTGTATTGGCTGATTCTCCTGCTGCAAAGCAGGCATTTTTCGCGCGACAATCATCATGCCGGCAGTGTAGCTGAAGCCATATCCATAGCCGTAACCCGCATGATATTTTGCCAACCACTCTGATTTGTAAGCATAAGCGCCCGATATGATGGGCGTGATGTTGATAACAGCAAAGCCCGCGGCAGCCAGCTCCTGAAGTTTTGTTTCAACATCAAGTGCCAGCGCCTGGCAATCCACTTGGCAATCAGACTGACCCGTCTGCTCAAATTCTTCATGTACTTCCGTTTCGTTCACGCTGAATAAGCCGCCCAATACCTTTTTAGCATTGCCGGTTGGTACCGCCTTTTTACGTATTCTACCGACCGGCATCATTTTGGAAGGTACGATAAATACTTGTTCCATATTCAACCCCTTGGATCATGCCTGACAGCATTCGTATAGCGTTTTTTTCCATATCGAGTGTCAAAGTATTCATTCGATTTTTCGCGTCTAAATTTCCGAATGTCACCGACTTTATAGCGCCTGTAGTTTATGGTGCCAATAATCAATCCTGCGATTCCAACGACAATAAAAGGTCCAACTTCAACCCAATCAATCATATAAAGATCCCTTAAAACATTGTTAGTCTATTTATTGTACAGCTAATTTATCCGGTATGTACTGACTTTTTTCTGAAGCGCCTCATACTCTTCCTGCTGTTTGACTTGGGCAGCTTGCTGCTGTGGGGTCAGTAAAGGCTGCGCGGGGCCATGGGTGTCCCACCCCAGCGATTGGTAATACTTTGTTTCTGCCTTATTGAGTTCCATAGGGATATTGCCCGTCTTACCGCTGTTATAGTCATTAACTTGATTTACGTCTGATTCATTCAACGCAGCCGTACCTTCTTCCCTAGAGGTGTTGTACAAGGTTTGTAGATGACGGGCGAAACGCTCATTTCTCTCATCGGTTATGTAAGAGTCACCGACTTCTAAGCGCTCTGGATCCCTACCGTCTTCTGGTGGGGTGCTGGTGAAGACTTCCTCATATTTTTCGTTCAAAGCAATCGCACCAATTTTTACGTGTGCGGACTTATCCATGGAATCAATGTTATCTTGGAATGAACTTGTCGATGCTATCGCGCTTGCATCAATACCAACTTGTTCCAATATCCCGGTGCTAATACCACCGCGAATTTCTCCCCCAGACGACCACGAAAAGCTGTCATGCGTTGCAGATTCACCATAAAAAGATGTAGGCAAGGATTGCGATACGAGCTCTTCAAATGCTGACAATCGTTCTGCTTCAGTCATTTCAGCAAGTTGCGCCATATTGAAATTGAACAGTCCCGGATTTTGGTCATAGGTTTGTGCGCCGTTCATCAGGGTATTGCCTTCAATATTGTTCTCTGCTCTTGTTCTGTCGCCAACATTCATGTCAGTTCCTTCCCGGATATCCATGTTGTCGTTAATCAGTACCTGACTACCTTGAGAAACATGAATACCGCCAAACGCAACATCGCCGTTTTCATCCAGTGTGGTGGCGGCTTGAAAATCGACCGTTCTGTTCGGGTCAATCCAGCTTGTATCCACTTTCGATCCGCTCGCACTAATAATGTCGATGGCCTTATCACCTGGCATCGCCATTTGAAATAGTGGCTGCATGGATGCCTTCGTTTTCATCCATTCGTCATAGGTGATTTCAGGATTTTCGTCGTTGTATACTTCTCGGGCGACGGCCTGCGTCATTTTCGCATTAGCTATGCGGTCAATTTGCGAATCTTTTTCGGCCAAAATTGCATCGTCGCGGGGAATGCCCTGATAGGCCATGGTCGGATTGTTCTCAAGGCTGGTTTGTAATCTGCCCATGCCTTCCATAGCTTCACGATTAGAGACACCCGGGAATAGCGTTTTGGCATCCTCAACAGTTTGCGCATGTTGTCCTTTGTTATGTGCCCCGGTTTCGCGGGTCACATTTATGAGTTTGTCATCTGGGTAGAGCTCCTGAGAAACCGCATTTTCTGCGGCAGTTCGCGCACCGGCACGGTGGCCGATATCTTCAACGCTCACGTTGGCCTTGTTGGCAATGGAGCGCACACCTTCTGCGCCCCCTTTTGCCTGTTGCGCTTCGGTGGTTGACATTGCATCTGCAGAATTAATGTCACCCCTATGTACGTTATGTGTCATGGATACGCCTGAGTTTCTGATACTCTCAAGCGCTCGCTCTCCGCCAATAATGTCACCATTACCCGCAACTTGGGCGCGTTGAATTTGGCTTTGCTCGCCACCAATTTTAAGTGAGGCTGAGTCGCGGCCATGCTGCGCAGGGTTAGGTATGTCAGTGCTGCCGGTAGCCTCGCCACCTTGCCGCAATCCTTCTGCTGCCGCGACCTGCATGCGAGATTCACCTAGATTGCTCTGCGCAGCGGCTCTGTTATACGCACTGACCTGCGACTCAATGCCTCGTTGGACGTGAGCCTGCCCATAGGCATTCGGTCCCATTGCATTAGCAACCTGCATCGTGGCCATGCTGTTTGCGCTTTTTTCTACGAGCTCTGCTTTACCATCCATCGTGAGGTTTTTACCCTGATTATCACCAATACCTTCGACTTTACCCGCGGCATGTGAAAGGGCATTTGAAAACCCGTAGGCCGACACACCAGTAAAGATAGTGGTTAGCGCAGCAGCAAACATCATCGCGGTAGAAAGGCTGTCGCCTATGATGGCCAATGCGGCAACTGCGGAGGTGGGTGCCATAAGATACGCTTCAAGTCCGCCCTGATGAAAAGCAATGGAGCGCGCGGCATAAATCACCTGGTCGTAGGCGTTAGCAAGTTGGAGTGAGCTTGCCGCGCCCCAAAACGCAAGGAAGAAAAATAGCGCAAACATCACCATCATCGCTTTGGGAAAGAGAGGGGTTACCAAAAATAGCGCAATTAGCACCATTAAGGATAAGATGGTGACAACCATGCCGCCTCTTATTTGCGGCAGCCAATCCTCAGTGACCGCCAGTGAAGCGATACCTTCTGATGCAATTTCACGCGAGCCTAATCCGTTTACCGTTACGTTCGCGTTATTGATATTTTCTGAAATCGTGTTGTAAACCGCAATGTTGGTGAAAAGCTCTCTTGCAGTTCCTGCGGCGAAAGGTGCACCTAAAAACACTTGCGCCACGCCTTCTAGCTGGGTATAGCAGGCAGCGCGCTCTGCGGCAGCTCCTGCACCACCAATCTCATAACCGGCTTTCAGGCACAGTGTTTCTGTCGCCTGGTCGAAATTGGCGGCAGTGAGACGCCCTTGAATGTTTGCGCTCGCTGTGGCGCACGTTCTCGTTGTCGCATTACCATTATCATCATAAGTTATTGTGCTGCCTGCATTGCTATCTATCTCTGCCAAAACCGCCATTGCGTTTGCTGCTTGCGAGCGGATATATTCAAGGTCAAGGGTAGGGTTGGATACCATCGACAGATCAATACAATCGATAACCAAATTGTCTAAAGACTTTTGAAGGTAGGGTAAGTCTGACAATGGATTGCCGGCAAAGGCATCTAGAAAGGCTTTTATCCCGGTGCCGGATGCCAAGGCTGAGCGGACGGTTGCCGGATTATCACTGGCAACTTCAGAGACAATACGTTCGTATTTATTAAATGCGCCTGCCAGTAATACTATTCCATCCGGTACACCGCCTACAGCCTCATACTTGTTTTGGGTTTCATCATAAATATGCATGGTGCCGGTGTTCATCACCGCAGTCACATAGAGTGCAATGCCCATAAACGGGTAGAAAACATAACCCAGAATTCTTCGGGCATCCGTGCCTTTGAAAAGGCCATTCCAGAAAAGTGACACACCGCCTGAAAATAAACCGAATACCGACACGATAAAAACAAGGCCCGCATAGTCAGTATCAGCGAAAATAAGGGCGGCGCGACGAAATGCCCCGACCGTCGCATCAAAATCGCCATACACGTAAAAATCCAGATCTATCGCTAGGGCCGGATAGCAGAAAGAAGATAATAACAGCGCAATGACGATTTTTTTCATGACCGACTCCTTATAGTTTCTGGCGCGTTTTGCGGCCTGAAATGTAGTCTTGCTTTTTAAGATCCATCACAATCGATAGCATAGAATCAAACTCACTTAGCTTACGGGCGTAATCATGATCCATTGCTTTAGCGTGATCTAGAAGCATGTTCTGGATTTTGGCGGCCGCGACCAATGCTGGTCGGTACATCTCCATATCGCAGCCGTCCTCACTGATGTTGTCCATATTCTGCAGCGCATCATAAAGAGACACTGTTAAGTGGCTATTCAGATTTTTATAGATGCGGTAAGCAAAGCCGTAACTGATGGGTTCGCGCAGGGTATCTATCATCATGCCGTCGTTATCTTCCAGTACACTGATGCGCAATGCAGGTAGCACGGGTAGGGGGGATTGCGAGATAAAATCAACCGCATCAGGATAGTTCGCGGCTATATCGTCACCATCGCGAAGGGCTGTCGCAATGTCCGTCAGGTTGCTGTTCACAATATTAAATAAGTTAGCTTGCGTGCCTGCCTGGCACGCACCGCCTTGCGTCTTCGATAGCACGCGACCATAAACTACATCGTCGATGTCATAATCCACGTTCTCCGTACAGGCGCTCATTTCATCGATTCGGATGATGCCGTTATCCCGGTTAATGAAAAAATCGCCAACCATTCCTCTGACAATGTTTTCATAGGTGCCGAAACCGTACATATCAGTAATCGTGTCAACAAAGCTGCCGTTCGCAAAAAGGTTATCTACGAAAGCTGGGCAATTGTCTGTCAGCGTGGATACGTCCTGTGTCGCATTGTTGTTATTGGCCGCGACTTCGGTAGAGGTTTCTGAGCGGTTACGTGTTAATGCTCGATCTAACAAATCTTTGTTGTACATATTTGACAGGATGTTGTCCTGAGCCGTGCTGAATCCTTTACCGTCAGTAATATCAACAACGGTTTGTACTGCGCCCTCGGCAATGGCACATTCGTTGATTGAGATGCTATTTAAAAAATCTGCAATTTCTTCAGCATCCCCAATCGTATCAGCTAACTGATGGCTTAATGTTTTAAGTGCCATCTGAAATGCTACATAGGGGGCGGCCTGCATGATGTTTTCGAGCTTTTGTACAATAAAGTCTGCGTCAAGAAAGCTTAGACCACCGTAAAATGCATCAATGCCGCCACAGCCTGATTCAATATAGGGTAAAGAAACCGTCATCAGATTGTCAGTGCTCACATCGATTCTTGATTGGAAGCCGCCCAAGGTGTAGAACCCGCGCTGTTGTGATTGGTAGCTGGAGGGTCGCGTGACAACAGCGTTGTCATACCAGTTTTGCGTCCAGTCTGATGCCTGAGACTGAATAGGAACCACCAGACTCAGGGCGCATGTCAGAAATAGAGTCAGTCGCTTCATAGCTGGTTCTCCTCAGTAAGTCCGTGCAGTGGGTCATACATCTGACCGTTCGTGATCTCAATGTTGTAAAACTGCGCAGGCTCGATCTCTTTGTTGAGTAAGCGGATAGAGGCATACACCTTATTTACGACCGTTGGCATATCCTTGACTCCGACGCCAATTGGCATCCAGTCATCGCTGTCCCTGGCAATCAGGATCATATGCGGGGTAACCGAAACGGCATATTTCTGCGCAAGTTGCGGCGCAAGATTTTTATCAACGATGCGAACCGGAAAGCCGTAATCGCGCTGAAATACATCAAGAATGGCGGACTGGCTCTTACAGGCTCCGCAGGTTTCGCTGGCGAACATCACCAGCGCGTAACGATCTGCGTTGTTGAAAAGCTTTGTCCGTTTGGCGTCGTCAGTTTGTCGTGCTTTTTCTACACGCCCTGGCGAGTTAATCGGGTCAACGCTTCGCATATCCAGTTCAGGATTGCGCATCATGACAAACTCAGTCACCCCCATGAACGCACGGCTTCTTCTGCGACTGACATCAACCAATTCGTAATAGGCCAGTACATCCTCTTCAGCCATTGTCATCATGGCGTATTCAAGTTGGTCCTCGAAAAGTTTGGAGAACTCTTTAGGGTGCATAGTCATAAGAGCGGCTTTTTCTGGGATCTGGGGCTTAGGGTAGTCCGGGTTAATTTCTTCAGATTCCTCTGCTGGTTCTTCGTAAAAATAATGACCACGCGCTGCCTTATATTCGACAACTTCAGGAACCTGCGCAGCGGCGGGTAATGCAAGTAACAGCATCAAATGAATGAACGTTTTCATAGCAGCACCTCATTGTTCCGGCTTTCGCTCAATGTAATGAAACCCCAGTTTCTGCTATCAAAGCTTTTCTTGTGATTACCCGTCACAAAGGCTTTGTCATCTGGGATCACGCCCTGATAATCAAATACCGGCAGCTCTTTTTTGATGTCAGGCGAGTAGGTGTAGGCACTGCCAATAAACTCACCATTACAGTAAAATTCCGTGCCGTTATCGATGCGCATTGTATCGCCTGGCATGCAGACCAGTTTCTTTGTGACTTCAATGCCTTTCCCTTTATTGGCCAGTTCATGCCAGAGCGTGAACGTCACGTAATCGCCTTTTTCAAAAGGCTTGTCGACGTAGCGCAACAGCGTGGCATCAATGGAAGGTGTAACCACCCAATTGATAGAGCGGGTAAGAAAAATAAACACAGCGCCAATGACCGCAAGCGCGATGAAAAACTTCTTCTGTACCCGTATGCTGGTATTAGAAGCTGTAGGTCTGAGCAATGGCTGTAAGATTTTCATCGTCGATTTCCTCTGAGAGTGTTTTTACTAAAAATGGTAATGTCGCCTCACCTACCACGACAGTAGGATTGGTTTTGCCCGGGAGTGTCTGGTTATCGAAGTAACCTTGATGGCTGAACTCAGCGGTATAAGCCAATGCGGGCACTTCGGATATGCCGTACTGTTCAAATAAACGGGGATCGATAACCGTATTTACTGCGCGTTGGCATAGAGAATGTCCACACCCCGAATAGCTTTTCAGTTCTTTAAGGTATTGAAGGGTCGGCATCAGTCTTAAACTGTTATCAGTCGTCCCACGGATAGCGAACATGATGTGGGTGTTGATTTTCTCTGCCTGCGCCATATACGCTTTGATGGTTTGTTCCGGCATGCTGGAAGAAATGAAGAATATCAACACGCCTTTTTTCTCAGCAGCACCTTCTGTTTTTTCATTGATTGCATCAAAAAACGCCGTGCCTACGGGAGACGATTTGTAATCCTCATAGGCTGTTTCGGCGCGCTTGACCATAGGGTGTGATTTATCTTCAATTTTGCCGGTGAAGTCTTTCACCATATTTTTATACTGCGCTTCGTACTTTTGTTGCAGTGGCGATTTGTCAGTATCATTGACGCTTTCTTCCTCTTGCGCGCCTGCAGTGATTAACCACAACGACGCCAGTGTTACACCTATGTATGTAAGTAATTTCATCGTTAGATCCCCACGCAACAATCGAGCTTTCTAAATAGCATCCACATAAAGTTGTCGCTTTGCGGCGGATGCTTAAGGGAGGTCCAAATGACACCCGGAACGCCTGGATATCTCGCTTCACTTGCTCTTACCGGTTTGGATAGCTGCAAGCGCCAACGGCTTTTCGTCCACATGATAGACGGCGTAAGGCCGCAGCCATCGCCACGGTACTGCCACAGTAAGCCTAATCGTCCCATCTGGAAGATCCCTTTCGCTGCATTGGTTGCATGGGCTTCGACAGGATCGGCAGCATCAGCCGTGCCGGCGATAGGGTAGACGGAGTGGTTGCCGACACACCAAAAAAGCTGGTCAATCGGTTTGTAAGCAAAAACACTGGTGGCATCAGCCATGCAGGCCAATTGCGCGATAGGGTTGGCAACTAAGAGGGCTTCAGGGTTGATGATGGTTGAATACTGGTCGTTGTTCCACGTTAGCAGCAGCTCTGTCATCATCGTGACATCCAACTCTTTTGAGTAATCAACGCAGGGCAGATCATAGAACATGTCGAGCAAGGCCAGTGCGGGAAATATGTACCAGTGAAACTGGTTAAATTGCTTGGCATCGCTGTTATCACGCGAGCCCGCGCCTTTCACTGCCATTTCACCTGTTGGGGCGATAGTCTGGCCAAATGGCATCATGCAGAACGGGTCTTTTACTGTGTCTATCATTCGGGCAGGCTCCCAAAACGAGACTTTTATCCCTATCAGTGGAATGGCCGCACGAGCGCAGCTGCACGTTGGCGAGCCGGTTCCGTGAGAATACTTCGAGCCTGTAGCACCCATTTCCACAACACTGCCGACCGATATGGGAAAAATGTTTTCCCATGCAACATCCGTAATGGGGTTCACAATAGAGCCAGAACACGCCGCGTAAACGGGTGAACTTAACGTCATCACGGCAATCACGATCAAGGATTTAAAGCGCATATTGAGTCACCGTAAAATAGTCAGTGTCGGGCTTTTGCTCATAGATGCGCGGTACAGCTTCAATCTGTAAGCGGTCATGTGTTTTGGCGTCTAGGAGGAATACCCGCGCCTGCAAAGTTTGCATGGCGGTATAAACGTCACCCGCCGTCATCACAAGGTTGTCGCCAGCCTGATAAACAGATTTCACCCAATCAATCTGGGCCTCATTAAAGAACACCAATCGCCCGGGGGCGGTTACTTTAGTTAATGGGTTAAACCGAAACCCTTTTGGAAACAGCGTCTGATTATTTCCGTCCTTTATTGGTTCAGGCAGGGTGTACCACGGCGTGTATTCAAAGGTTTTGTCCACTAATGCCGCAGGAATTTCTATCCCTGCCTCAAAACTCTTGGTGTAGTTTTTAAGCTTATCTTCCATGTCAGGGGCGTTCGCGCGCTCAGCAATAAGGTCCTGTAATGAACGCTCTTTCACCGGATAGGTGTCACCGACGCGGATTGTTTCAGCCATAACGGCGGTGCTAGATGTCACTAGCAACATCGGTAATAACATTCGTAATTTCATCTTCAATATCACTCTGTGCACGGGATTTAAGTTCGTCGTAATACTCGGTTAGATCGATTTTTGAGAAATCGATACTTTGAAATTCTTCAGGCGTGAATCCTCGGCAGTTAGGCGCATCGACAGTGCCGAAATCCATGCCGAGTTGCGCGCGGCCCCCTTTTTGAACCAACGTGGCCATGAGGGTGTTGAAGCAGCAATGCACTTCCGCTTTTTGCACGCATGAGCCCAGAATGGATGTTGTACATTTCTCACCAATGAGGACACATTGCCCGGCCTTCTTTTTGATCGCCGTTACAACTCCTTCAGGTGGGCAGGCATTATCAAGGTAAGCGACGACAGCGATAATGATCACGCCAACAATCACGGTGGTACTGCTTAGGGTTGTCACGAGAGAGGATTGAAATGCGCTGGCACTGGACGCGGCCGCTGCACCTGTCGTGGAACCGCCGGCGATGGCACCAGAGTAAGCCGCATAGGCCGCAGTTCCCGCTTCATACAAGGCGGCGATCCCTTCCGTGTAGGCCAACATTTCTGTGGCGGAGCCGGAGGAATCACTCAGCATTTCCTCACTGGTTTCCTGACAACAGTTTTGATAGGCACTGGCGGCACCTGGCAGGCGGCAAGACTCGGCTTTGCCATTGAAAATTTCAATGTTGTCGATACAGCCATCATCCGTGATTGTTCCATCGTTCACCGTGTAGGAATCCTCAACCGGTTCATACACGCCCGCATCTTCATAGGTGGCACATGCACTTACCGAGCAATAGTAATTCTCATCGCCGTCTGCTTGATTAATGCAATCGTATTCGCCTAGCGGGCACTCATAACCGGCACTTTCCACTTCACAGCTACCCGTTTCCTCGCAAACATCGCTACACAAGCCCGCCTCGGGGTATCTTTCCACTTCTGGGGTAGCAGGGCAGTCAAATGCAATAAACCACTCACCGCCTTCAAAGTAGTTATAGCGAGTGCAAGCAGACGCCCGCGAACAGCTAGTAGCGGTCTCGCTGTCACAGGCTGTCCCATCGATAGAACAGATATTGGCGGTGCTCGCCACACACGCGGTTTGCCCTAATGGGCAATACAGTGACGTGGTGGGTCCTGGAAGGCCGGTTGCCGGATTGAATACTTGTCCTGTCGGACAGATAGCGATTTCGTCATCTTCTGATGTTTCGCCGTTGCCATTGATATCAAAGGTACAAAGCGGTGTTTCAGCCGGATACACGATTTCCTGTGCGCTGATAGGCGTTACAATCAGGCAAAATATCAGCGTGTGTATTAGTGTACATACACATGCTGAGGGCGAGCGTAAATAGGATAACAAACTCATTCTGGTTCCTCGGTCGTGCATACGAAATCCTGGCCGGCTAATCGGAACGCCTGAATGGCGCTTGCCGCTTCGCTAAAGCGGTCAAGGCAGCCGCAGGCAGTGTCAACGGTCTCACCGTCTTCGAGCGGGCAAACTGATGCGACGCAGGCTTTATAGGTGTATTCATAACGTGTGTCATCGGGTCGCGAACCGACCGATAAGCCCATCGTCGCAATGCCCAGCTCATCCACTGCTTTACGGGTTTTGCAGGTTTGCTGGCAGCTTTCAACGGTAGGCAAGGCAGGCAGTGTGAGAGTTTCAGTGCTATCAATGGGAACACCTTCCACTACGCGTCTATCGTCATAACCCGTTTCGGTGGTAGACAGATTGACCACTTCGGCCCGCTCCAACCCTTGGGAGAAATCATAAGGGCTGCCACTTGAAGGGCACATATAGGTTCTGTCTATTCGCCAGTAATCACGCGATACAGTCTCAGAACATGAACCACTGGTAAACGTGCGACTGGAAGCCATGGGTAAAAGCCCCGTTCCGACAGTGCCCGAAACTGTTGTCACCCCATCAATAACTTCCGTTTCTAGATAGCAGTCAGAAGGGATAGCGCCGCAGGTGTTGTCAACGGTTTCGGTAGACTCACAATACGGGTTAAGCTGAAATCGAATATTTGCCAGCATCTCACCACCGCCGCCGACAAGGTGGTAAAATTTCAGACTGCTTTCACCCACTTCATCAAAAAGGCTGGTGATATCAAGGTTTGGCGTCAATGTTTCGCGTCGTGCTCGCTCACAGCTTGAAGGGGGGGTGTTAACATCCCACGACCAGCTAGTCCATACCGTTGAAGTTGTTTCGTCCTTTGTGAACCGTATTTGTGATTCGTCGTCATGCAGCACATTCAGGAACGTAACATTGCTTATCATGTCGGGCCGGATGACTTCGATGTCTAGCTGGTGACTGTACTGCGTGCAACTTCCACCGCTCAAATAATTGTCACCTGGCAGGCCGAACGTAACCATGACGCAATTAGTGCCGCATGGTGAAATCGATACATCGCCGCTTACGCGGCTCAAATCTATGATGTCGCTGATATCGGGCTCAAGAAGGTCTAGGCCATGCTCTTCAAAACACGTCTGCGCCGTGGCGGTATGGCCAGAGCTTTGCGCCGAACTAACACTGGCGAATAACGTGCTGGTGCCGGATGCTGCAAACGCCGCGGCAGGAATGTCGCTGGGATTATCGAAATAGTATTGTTGGGATGTATCGCCCGGGTCGCATGTATCAGGATCGTGACCAAAGAATTTAGCTATTCCTGCATCATCGACCACATTAGTAATGCCGAAGCTTGGATTTGTTTTCTGGAACGCGAGGCTGATGCCGGTACCCAAATCATCATGGATACGCTCTTGGTTTACGAAATACAACCCTGCGCCGCAGGAGTTATTGATGCAATAGCAGCCTTCCACACCGCTTCCTTGTGCCATCGCTGACGGAACGCTGGTGATATTAAAATCCGCATCCACACTCCATTCAAAGAAATCGCAGCTGGCAAAATCGCTCGAACAGTTTTTGGCATAGCCGTTGTGACACACCCCAGAGACATCAGAGATAACTTGGGGAGATGCAAAAACACCGTCTAGGTCGTGGTCGTGAACAACCGTTACATCAAGATCGCCATCTGCCTGTGGACTGGCGTACACTCGCAGATATTCTGTTTCTGCGTTGCATGATGCCTGTGCAGAAAACGTTGTTCCGTCCGCAGATACGATATCAGCACTGGACAAGGCAGGATTGAGAACATTCGTTTGCAGTGATTCCGGGTCTGAGTAGTATGCCGCAGTGGATTCAGACACCTGGGCGCAAGCGAGCTGCGCGTGCAGCCCGCCTATCATCAGAAGTGTGGCAACGCTGCTACGCAGCCACATGATTTCTGCCCGCCCAAAGTTCAGCGTCGTAAGGCACTTCGGCCAAATGACACAATGCCTGATACGGGTTCATGCCGCTGGCAATCGCGGCATCGTAAAGATCCTTTTCTTTGCCCTCTGAACTGTTCAAGTACATGTTAAACGGGTCAAGTACGCTGCGCATCACACCTTCGCCCACATTGGTTTTGACGTACAGTTCCCCGTAATGTTTCTTCACCAACCGCACCGATTGCAGTAGATCCAGTGCAATGCCTGCTTGCTCGATGACACCTTGTTTACTGGCCTTGCCGTATATATCCGATTTCAGTAAAAACTGGGTGTTGCTGTTTTCGTGAAAGGCTTTACCCAAATCGCCGAAATCGGGAACGTCGAGAATACTCTGCAGTACAACACCGAGCGAACCTGTGTATTTACGCGCGCGGCGGTAGCCTTCCTCAACCACTTGCTTGAAGTTGGATTTATCATCTAGTCCTAACTTCATCATCAGGGTTTTAAACTCTTCAAACAGCAATATGCGAGGCTCAGAGCGGTTAGACTCGTACAGGTCTGTTGTAAAGGCGTTCATAACCTGCAGGTAGGCCACCGCAAGCAACTGTTTCGACTTCGAGAACTTTTCGAGCTCCAGCACCACAAACTGATCGTTGCTGATATCAAACTGCGACTTACCACAAAACAAATGCCCGTATTGGCCGTCTTTGCGGAAATTGGCAAGGTTGAACGCGATTTCTTGCGCCTTTTCCTTAATGCGCTCAATGTTATCCTGCTCAGCCCACTCCGGCGCATTTTTCGGCCAGCCACGCAGGAAGTGGTACACCGCATCAACCGGGTAGTCGTAATCTCCCGCTTTGTAAGCCGCTGTAACGGCATGCGCAATCAGAGTATCGTCGGAATTGTCCTTGCCCACCTTATTCGTAGAAAAGGCCATTTCTGAAATAACAGCGCGAATAGCTTCCAGTGCGCCGTTAATATCTTCTTCATCAACTGCGTTGATCAGGCCAGATGTATAAAAAGGGTTAAGCTCACAATTGCCCACATCCAGATACCGCCCTTCGAAAAGGTCTGATAGTTTTTTGTAGTCGGCGCCCATTGATGCAACACGAACCGCACGGCCAACGGATAGGTTGTCTTTCAGTAAGCAGTTTAAGAGATTTGATTTACCCCCCCCCGTTTTTGCAGCAACTAGAAAATTGAATGATTCGAACTGCGGAGCAAATAAATCAAATGAACAGAGCTGGCCTTTGCGGCCAACAAATAATGACACCGGATCGCCTACGCCGTTGAAGTCACCGGTGATTGGAACTGTCGTCGCCACCGCTTCAGAGTCCAAGTAGAAATGACGGTCAATTAGCGCAATGTTTTTTTCAGGCTCATAAAGACCAAAAGGGAGGGCGCTGATAAAGAGGATTTTTTGCAAAATGGTTTCGGTTTGCATTTCGCAGCCTTCAAGGCTTTCCCACAGCTTGATTGCCCGAGTGGTGGAGTGATTCAGCTTTTCTAAATTCGTCTCGAAAATCCATAGCTGGGGGATCACTTTTACGAAGTCTTCCCCGTTATCTTTACGGCGGTCAGCCCACTGCAATTCCTCGATACGTTTTGCGGCCTGTTTAGAAAGCTTTTGCGCTTTCACTGTTTGCGCATCTTTTTCGCTAATTTCCTGATTTTCTTTACCTATGAAAATGGTGAACGTAAACAAGTATTCACCCTGCAATTGTTTGCCATCGTCATCCTGGCCCATGTAACCACCAAGAAGACCGTTCGCCTCGATGGAATCAATCGCGTGAGGCAGAAACTTTGGCGTGATACAACGACCATACTTATTGCCAAGGTTGACGTATTTTTCTCGCTGGTTAAATTCAACTCGCGTTTCCGCGTTGGCTATTTGCTTGCGAATTGGCATGCCTGCAGTAACTTGCGTCGGCAGGTCCGTGTTGTCTTCCCATCCGAAAAAGGTACTCAGCCAATTTCTCAGACGTGCCGGTACCACGGTCACGGGAGATACATTTAAGCTTTTAATGTTACTTTCAAATATGGCAAGTTGTTGCTCGGTCAGCGGATCCTGACACGAGACGGCAAAAAATAAGCGGATGTGCCGGACGTTATTACCGAAGAGTTGCGGATGACCCTTTGTCATGTTGTAAAGCATCTTTGTTGCTTCTTCGCGAGAACGCCTGGCAATGGGATTATCCAGTTTCATCAGTGAATTGTGGTAATCAATGATGGGCTTGATATGTGGCGAACCATGCTGGATCACCTGAATAACCGTATTGCGCGGTAGCTGTGATTTTACCAGTGAACGAAAGTTTTTGATGATTTCAGTGCTCTTAAACACAATTGGTGTGCATTCAAAGAGGTGACCAAAGCGATTATCGAGTGTGAAATAATCCTGATTATCTTCGTCATAATCGATGTATGGCAGGTAGTCGCTGATTTTTAATCGTTCCACCAAACGGTTGATATCGCTACGAGTGGCGGCACCTTCACCTAGAACCGCGTCTTTAATTTTGCGAATAAATTCCATGTTGGCTTACTCCTGAATCATCATCGGATTTTCGAGGATTTCGGCAGGCTTTCTCATGTAGTCGCCCATAATGAACTGCGGTTGCTTGTGTACCCAGTAAATGTGGCGCGCCATATACATCACGCTACTGTCCCGGGATGTGTAGGGAAGGATTAGCAAACGCATTTGTGTTGGTTGTCGGATAATCGGATTTTTGGGCTCGACGATGAGTCGCTGCAGCTGGGAGTAATAATCGTCAATGTACTGGTCATACGCATTGCCCGCATTGGCCACTGCCACAGGGGCGGATTGCGGCGCTAATTGCTGCATATTTTCCTCTTCATCCTCTTCCTGCTCTGATGCGGGTTTCATGGGGGGATTTTCTGCAACGCCGGTTACAGCTTCTTTGTAGGACGTTTCCATATCCTGACACTTACCTAATTGGTCCGGCATGTTGCACGCGTATTCATTTTCATAAGGTACGATAGAGCAGCCCGATAAAGTGGCGAGAACGACAATTGGAAGAAGTACGGTAGTGAGCCTCATGGCAATCTCCTATTTGGTGGATGCAGAAACAACGGTTTCATAGCGTGATTTAATGTTTAGCCAAGTCCCGGTCTGGAACACCACTTGAATATGCTTGGCGCTACCCACTTCAGCTACCGGCGCATACTGCTTGGCTAAATCGATAAAGATTTCCTCAATCGCATCTGCGCCATTTTTAAGCCCAGTGCCTAATGCTGATTGCGCCATTCGGTCTGGATCGAACGTTTGCACCGCACCTAATCCGGACACGGAGCTTTGAACACCGGATAAATTCACACCCTCGCCAATACCACCGATAGTGCCTGTTAACAGTGCGCGCCAGATAAAATCGCTCATTTCTGACACGATATTGGCGCTCATGCCTTTGTTGCCGTCAGAATCAACAACGTAACCTTGCACTTTCTCTTCAATCACCGACTTACCATCCTTGTCTAAGCAAGATAGGGAAACCAGCTGAGGATCTACCCGTCTTTTGGCTAGGTGCCCGGTTACACTGGTCATCACGAAACACCCTTCAAGGTTGGCTTTAATTTCATTTGGCAGAACGCTTGGTGCCTGGATGCGTATCAGCAATTGTTCAGGGTTGGCCATTGCGCCCTCGGAGGTGACAATTCTCAGGCCGTGTAAAGATATCGCTGGGGCAAATGACATAGGGAGGTAGAACCGGTGTTGCTGCTGACTTTTTTTTTCAGCCACTTGTCTGACACCTTGCGCGCGACCAATTGAACCTATAATTTTTGGCTGGTCTGCCATTTCTAAATTGTCGTTGTTGCGAAATGCCGGAGGGGGCTCATAGCTTTTCATTTGTTCAGCCGGGATTTCAAAATAGCCATCATTGCCTTGCGGTGCGGTACTTGTTACCTGTTGTCCTTCTTTTTGCAGGACCTCTCGCATAGCAGAGAGCTCTTTCAGAATTTGGTCTGTTTTTGCATTGGCGTCTGTCGCCGTAGTGACTGCCGCATCAATAGCCTGGTCTTGTTGGTCAAGCTGATTTCTGAAGGTTTCGGACACGTCCTCTTTCATAAGGTCGAAGTTATCCAACACTTCTTCAGTCTCTAACCCTTCCTGCAGCGCAGCTTGTTCTTCAGCGCGTTTGTCATCTTCGCCGGATGCAAAGTAGTAGCCCAGCACGACAGTCACCACAACAGCGATGATGCTGTATTTGATCACGTTGCCTTTTTTTGCGGGTTCCAGATTCGCAAACCACAGTTTTAGCTTATTCATCAGTAGACCTCTTCAATCACAACAACGTTAACAAAACCCTCGCTGGTGACAGTAAGGGGGTGAACGGTTATCGCACGAGCGCGGGAACTGATTTGCGGTATAAGAAATTGTTCCTCTCGGAACGTGTCACCGGGCTTGCCCGGATACAGATAGTGTTTAATGCGAAGGCCGGCACCGTTGAAGCGATAGCTTTGCTGGAGCCGTAAAGGGCGCTGATTGAGTATCAGTTGCTCTGTTTTTTCCTCTTTTGTCAACGCACTGAATACATGGTTGTTTAACCGTCCATTGCTCATTATCGCGTCGACCAATACGACATACTGATCTTCTGCGTCCATCCCATCGAGAATTTGCAGGTTTTCCAGTGCTTGATTTACCTGTGGGTCGCCCAAATAGATGATCTGCCCGCGTAGATTCTCGCGCGGTTCGGCAAAGAACTTATAAGCCTGGCCGTCACAAATAATGTCAAAATCAATGGTGTTTGTTGCGTAGCTGAGTGTTTCGCCGTCCTGCTTGATCGGAAGCTTTAAAAATACTTTGTCCTGCGCAACGGTGACTTGTTGTATTTTTTCTTCTGAGAAAAACACATCTTCAACCAGTCCATTTACGCACGTCACTCGGTTTACGTCTTTTGCCGAGATTTCTATCCGTTGTGGTTTGTCCGGTTGGATGTTCGTAGCGTTTGCCATACTGGTGAAAAGGCCCGCCAATAAAAGTAGTTTTTTCATATCAGACCTCTTCGTCTTTAATGTCGTGCACCTGGAACAATCCGTTTTGTATTTCAAACGTGATGGTCATTCTTTTGCGCTTCACTGGCTCAACTCGACCCCCAATACGGCGGTAAAAGTTGTACAGGATAAAAATTTGATCGCCCTTTTTGGTCATGTCGTTGCGCGACACAAATTCAGTAAAGTGGGAAATACTGCTTAACTTCTGAATGATTTTTTTTCGGTTGTTCAGTTTGTCTCTTAACTCGCCTGCAAATGAGGGGGCCGCATACATGAGCACGTTACTGAAATACGATTCCACATTGGCCGCGTTGATATCTTCATAGTAATGCATGAGACTCAGGGCCATGTCGTATAGATAATCGTCATTCGCGCTAAAGCGTCCCACTTCATACGAAATATTAGGCGTGGGAAGGATAATGGTTCGCTGCGACTCAATGGCGCGAGGGATGGAAATTTGCTGATACATCACCATTAGGAATAAAGCGACAAAAGCAAATTTCAGTAATTTATTTTCCGTAAATATGTTGCTGCCTTTGGACAGAAAATAGTTGACGCGTGCTTCGCGTCGTTTGTTTTGCGTTTCCTCTGACATGGATTATTCCTCGTATTTTTCTGCGAGAACTGGTGGGTAGTAACTTGCATTCTTGAAGCCTGCGTAGTACATCAGGTGAACCAGATACCCGCGAGCTTGTCGGCGCTTTAAAGGAATGATGAAGCAGGGGATGGCGAGGCAGATCCCAAACTTTAAAAAGCTTGGGTCTGCTATCCAGAACACATAACAAATAAGGATCAGCGCCCATTCCTGTATATCCAGCCAAATGATGAAAGGCACTTCGTGAAGATATCGGCTTAGGCGCTGCTTATTCATTAGATGGTCATACCCAGTGTGGTAGTGATGTCATCTGCACGGATAAGCGCGGATGAACCCAGTACGCCCAGAGCAGGCAGTTTCCAGTTACCACTGTTCATCATCGTCGCAGAGTAAGCGATACCGATTACGCCGCCGAGGAAGCCCGGTGCACCCTGAATGCCCTGCAGTACGAAAATGTCGTACAGGTCATAACCCAGTGAACCAGCAGTCGGCGCGGTGATCGCCATTGCTGCAGCAGAGCCGAACAATGCTACGAAAAAAGCGGTGCCTTTTTTAACGGACATGTTTTTGAAAAAAGAAAGTACGTTCATGATTTTGTATTCCTATAGAGTTTTGTGAGAGTTGTTTCGTCGAACCCGACGAATGGTTTTCCGTCCGCAATGAAAGATGGCGTGCCCGTGGGGCCAGCCATTCTCACTGCAGCCGAATGGTGCTTGAGCCGTGCGATTCCCTCATCGCACGTATCAAGAGCAATTTCTCTTCTGTCATAAATAGCCGCGTAATCTTCCGGATGACATAGAACGTGGACGGCCTTATCTCTGGCTATTCCCTCTGGACCCACCAAGAAAAATACCAGCCGTTTTACGTTTCCTTCAGGTTGAAGGCGTGTCCATCGCTCATAGTTCACGCAGTAACCACATTCAGGACTGGAAAATTCTACTAACGTGGTTTCTGCCTCGGGGTTGCCAAGAACCAGCGCCTGGTCGAGTGGCAATCTGCCCATGATGTCCAGGTTGTGAACCTTTTCAGCTTTCGCGGTGAGATCTTCGCCATCTTTGCTGTAAATCTTGCCGAAAATCAGATGCTCCCCTTTTGGCTCAAAGTAGATGATGCCGTTCTGGGTTTGCATTTCATAAATGCCTTCAATCGGTGAAGGCTGAAAGCCATTGATGCTCGCAGCTGTGCGACTAAATGTGGCGCGAAACTTCTCTTCCGCTTTTTTTACCAGCGCTTCTTTAGCCTCTTCCGTTGCCTTCTCTTCAGCCGCATAGGATGCACCTGTAATCGCAACCGCGACAGACAGGGCGACGATTCGTAAACTCTTATTCAATCGCATTGAGTAATTCCTCAGAAATTCGGATGTTCATAAATTTTGCCATCCTGGCTTTTTCGTCTCTTTTCTCCTGCACGTAGAAAGGGTGACGCTCCGGGACCACTTCAAACCCACCAATCGCGTTCATGACCACCGTGTCCGGTGCGCAGCAGTACATGCTCTTATTAAAAGAAAGCGATATCGTTGCGCGCTGCGAGACTTCTTTAACAGGCGCTTTCTGGGTTGCTATCTGAACTGGCTCTGCCGATTCGGTTGATGATTTTTTGCTTGGTATGATGACGGTTCTGCCAACTTCCAGTTTGTATTCATTCGGGGTCTGGCCATTGCTGTAACGGATGGCTGGCCATGTAGCGGCACAGCCATTAAATTGCTTCGCCAGTGACCACAGCGAGTCACCTTTTTCCACCTTATGTTCAACAGCACTAACGGAAGAAGTACAAAGTATTAGTATACATATACACTTTTTCATTATGATGCTACCTTGCTGTTGTTTGCGAGGTGCCACGTCAACGCACTATAGATGAAGTTCACCTGTGACACGCCGTTTGCAGAACTCACAATTTTTACCTGCTCACTGATTTCTGCGCTAATAGCGTATGACTTGGGTGAATTAACTTTTTGCGGAACGTGAAAGCGTACCTTTGTACCGCCATTGACCATAGCTATGAACACGACAAGCACATTTTCAACAAACTCTTTTACCGTCAAGCGAACACTTTTAGCCGCGGCAAGCAGCATTCTGTGCTCTTCATCAGTGAGGCTAATAGGTTTGACGACTCGTGCCACGGTATTCCCCTGTGTGTTTGGTATGCATAGTTATAGCTGTATATGTAAAGCAATACAAGTGTTTTTTTGCATTTCTTGAGGGGTGCTTAAAAATGTTTTTTCTTTCTCGCGAATTGTAAAGATGTCAGGAGGGGCGGGCTGTGAGGCTTTTACCTTGTAAATCGTACAAAAAAAGATAAATCACTATTTAAGCTCTGCACACACTATATATTGCAAGCATATAAAAATATACTTTGATGTAAATCACACTTTTTTTAGTGAACTTTTGTTTATTAGATATTGCTTAAAGGGGGTGGGTGTGGTTTTATACTTCTTAAGTGAGCATTCTTTGTTGTCGCCGTTAAGTATGTTTACTGCTGAAGGAAAAATACACATTAACGTACTTTCAACAATGATAAATACCGTAACGGGGTACCACCATGGAAGCGACAACTCGCCCGTTTTCTGACCATAGTGTCACTATAACGCTCTCACTTTCTGACGATGAACTGCTTATCGAACATAACCCAGAATCTGTATGGGTAAACGACCAGCTGAAGTCTATTGCGCAGCAAATATTGCTGAATTTGAAAGTTGAATCCTCAATCAATGACGAAATGGTTGAAACCTTCGTTGACCAGGTTCTCAGTGGACTGCCAGAGGAGGGAGGATGTATCCCTTTAGAGAATGTAGAGGATTTCTTTTCAGTGAATTACCCTCGGTTTCGCTATCGCTTTTCCAGTTTTAATATCCCGTTTTTTGTCTTTGAATCTAAACAGCGATACGTCGCTTAGTAAATTATTCTCTTCCGGGCGCATCATACCTAAGTCTATTCCTGCCGGTGCGCCCTAACTTTTCTTTCAGATCTGTATTATTATACATACACTTGCACCTTAACCGTGCTACAACATAGTGTCTATGTGTAACGGGCGCTCACCTGGTTAATACGATCATGAATAATAAGAAAGGACCTTTGGTCACCACCGACAAGATAAAAGGAATTAAAGCGAGATCGGCTAAAGCCGTGTCAAAATATCTCGAAGCCCTTTTTGCTGAACTGGAATCCGATAAAAGCCTATTGAATGTGATTCAATCAAAGGTTCGTCTGGCCGTCCCTGAAGCGTACAAACAATTGAGTCTAAATGCCCCGATTAAAAGGCGCTTACAAGAACTGGAAAAAGTTAAACCTATAAGTTCTGGGCTGACAATTTTAAATCCCACCGATTTTGCAGAACCAGCTGATATCCATGCCTATAGAGAAGGTCGATATAACACCACTGCCATCGAGTTTACGACTTCAGTCACGATTGATGGGCGTGAGTTAAAGAAAGGGACGTGTTACCGGGTAACCCGTGTTGAAAGGCGAAACGGTATCCTTCATCTGGCCAATGTAACTGATAATAAAGATCGCCACATTATACCAATAACATCCCCGGCTTATTTAAAAGCTGCGAAAACAGCGGTGTTTTATTACGAATCTGAAATGGCGTTTTCTGAGGGCGATATAATTTCAGAATTGGACAGCCCTGACACGCTTCAACAGATCACCAATATTAGCCTGAAAGAACGTATTACAGAGGGCAGAGACGGAAAAGAAATCGTTGTCAATTATAAGGAACTGTCCTTAATCAATGTCAATGGCAAAATCAAAACCCTGTCGAGTGAAGATCTCGCATCAAGAAAAATTACCCTGGCCTACGCATTAAGCGGTGAACGTGCACTGCGATTAAAAGCCAAGCACTCCATTATTCTGCTGGATGGCGATGATAAGACGCCAGATGTAAAAGAGTTTATAAAGGCCATTACAAACAACACAAGCGAGCGACTGTATGTCTGCGGTGTTGAGAAAAATTATCGTAAAAGCGTGCAGATAATTTGCCCAATCGAAATGATGGCAAAGGTTGAACAAGCGGTACAACAAAAGAAAACGACACATCGAGGGTATCTTGAAGGGCTCATCGAGGAGTTTTTAGCAACGATGGAATCCTCGCCGGGAGCTAGTGAATCATTCATGGTGCTTTATTCTTCCCCCCCATTTTCCAAAGCGAATGCCTTTTGGGTATCTGAAGGCCACTACGAGCTCTTGAAATCTTTTTGTGATGAGTATGGATTTAAAGTGAATCCACTGGCCCATCACCTTGTCTTCCGAGACCTTGTTAGGCGAAATTTAATCACGCTGGATGACAGGCTACTACCACAATACTCAGATACAGATTAATCCGCTTATTTGAATTTGAGTGCGACGACGTTCTTTGGCTTTTCAGCTGCAGGGGGGGAGAACTGGAACGGTAACTTGATTGGTTCCCCCTCATGAATGACCATTTTTATGCCGTCATCTTCAATGCCAAGCAAGATATCCCTATGACTATACTCCTTCCATTGCCCATACATTGAGTTGCCAGACGTAAAGCCAGTAATTCCGGTGATAAGGCAGGACTGCCCTTGCGCATTGGTAAGCGATTCCGAAAAGCCCAAAAATGGCTTTTCTTCAATGCGGCCCTGGCAGATGGCCGACACTTTCTGACCACACAACATATTCTGGCCGCCAATGATCTTGGGGTTTAAGTAAACGAGTCCATAGTGATATCTACGGCGTATAATCATAATTGCAGTTAACTGTGTTTTTATACAGCGTAAAGGTTCTTTCCGAGGCGCACAAGTTTCTTGACGTTTGTATATCATTACATATACAATTATCTGGCTTTTTGATATTCCTATTCAAAATGCAGTTTTTCAATGTGAGAGTTGAAAAATACCGGAAAGCGCACCTTCACGGATGTTGGTGCGTGTTTCCACCCCTTAACACCCTTGATATATCTTCTTTTTCTAGCTGCGTAATTTGCACACCTATATACAGTGTCTTTGTCACCATTTCTGCTGTGTCGCCTATCTTTTGATGAAGAATTAGACCAAATGAACATTAATTATGCAATTGGAATATTGACAAGTATTGAAATACATATACAGTTGCTAAGTAACATACGTTATGCAATCGCATGTTGTGAGATACTGATTTTCTGATGGATAGTGCGTCTATCGGGTGAGACCGGGCTAAACTTTTCTTTCTTCGCTAGGTTTCTCAGTCAAGGGTCGGGGTCACGGAGTGAGCCCAACGTCAGAAGTATCTACGGGTGCTGTCAGATTGCTTTTTAGACAGTAGTAGACATTAAGGAGTCGTAGGGAATGCGCATCAGTAAATTGGCGTTTATTATCCCCTTTCTGCTGGCCAATGTGCCGGCAAGTGCAGATGAATTTGATGAGTTTTCCGATTTCGAAGGCATGACCTTCATTACGCCCACGAAAAGCGCCAAATCCATTCATTTTTCTCCCAACTCAGTTACCAAGCTTTCTAGTGAAGAGCTGTTGTATTTAGGTGTTGAGACTATTCCTGATGCGCTTCGCTTTGTGCCTGGTATGTTAGTGACAGACGTTCATGGCTCAAATACGCAGGCAGGCTATCACGGCCTTGCGGTTTCGCTGCCAAGGCGTATGGATGTGCTTTTTAATTCTTCTTCGGTATTTCGTCCGGGCTATGCCGGGATCCATTGGCGACGAATGCCATTCTCAGTAGAGGATTTGGTAGCAATTGAAGTAGTCCGTGGGAGTGCGACTTCTGACTTTGGCTCCAATGCATTCACAGGCGCAGTTAACCTAATACAAGAACCGATTGCATCGGCCAATACGCTAGATGCGTCGGCGCGAACCGTGGCGGGGGATACTAATCGATACCGCACCAGTTTTCATGTAGGTAATGATAACAACCATTTTTATGGTCGCTTCTTTTTTGAAGAGGGTGATGGTTACGATTTTGAGAAACGCACCACATCTTACGATGATTCATTCGACGGAAAAAGTGGTCTGTTTTCAGGTGAACACTCATTAGCAGGCGATATGTTTGTAGATTGGAGTGTGGCATTTAGTCAGTATGAGTATAGTGCGCCGTCATTTAGCTTTATAGGCTCCAGTGATCAAATTGAAGAGTCTCAGGACAGTGTTGAAAGTGTACTGCCGGCCAACGAGGATAATGTGCATGTGGCGATGAAGCTTTCAGGCAATAAATCGCTATTGCAAAAACCTGTAGCCTGGAGTGTTGGCGCGAAATATTCTCTTTATGACAGAGAACAGGATATCAATTTTTGTAATATTCAAGGGGCCTTTGACCCACTTTTTGCTGAAGTTGATGCCTCAGACAATATCAGTATTGATTCCCGGGATTATCCGCTTATTTTGCAATCGGGACTGTCTACAGGTGTAGTACAGCTCAATTACTCAATCGTGAACACGCTGGACGAATCTGACATGGCGCTTCTTGCAGCGCTGGGGCAACAATTACGTATCGTTGGTATGGAAAATATACTGACAGAAATTTGTGGTCTGGCGTCATTGGACAGTAAAGAGGAACGTTACAGTATCAACGGGCAATTCTCGACTGAGATAAATCAGTTTGTATCAGTTTCCGCCTCAGCCGACATCATTCACAGTGAGGCAGATTCTCAAGCCTATTTTCAAGGTCGGGTATCCCGAGATACCTACCAGCTCACTATGAATACATTGATAGAGCCGCATGAAATGGTCGCTTTTAACTTCGGCTTCATGATGGAAACTGATGATTACTTGAATAAAGTGCTCTTTTCACCGCGAGTCAGTTATCACCTGAAACTATCTGACACGAATTCGCTACGGGCATTATATTCCCAGTCTAAGCGCTCTCCTGATTTGCACGAAACAGATAGACAGTGGCAATTTATCGTGGATTATGCCGATGGCCAGACAGATTATTTATGACGTACTTCCGGTACGGTATTCCGTTTAGCCGAAACGAAAGCAGAACTTACCGAAGAAACCATTGATACGGTAGAGATTGGTTTTGCCCATTCCGGATTTAACAGTCGCAGCACCTACGACATAAAAGCCTTTTACGAAGAAATGGACGATCTGATTTCAGCGCCGTTTACGTACCTGGATTTTAATCTGATCAACAGTGGAAAGGTGCTCAAGAAAGGCTTTGAAAGTGGTTGGACTTATGAGCTTGAGACGCTGAAGTTTGGAGCCGGTTACACGTATCTGGACATAAACGCGAACAACATTTATGAGACAACATTGTCAGCAAGGCATATTGGTAACTTCTGGGCAATTAAGTCTTTGCCCTGGGATGCAAAACTTGCGCTTTCTTATTCCGGCTTCAGTGGCGGGAAGAACGGAAGTTATGATCGTTTCGAAGCGACTTACACGCAAGTGTTCGACGTTAAAGACACTGACGTTCAAGTCCAGTTTGGTGTGAAACGCTACCCCGAGTATACATCCGTTTTCACTGATTACAGCGCAACGGACCCAGCGCAAATCGGTTTCTCAGACAGAGACAGATTGTTTGGAAAAGTGAAGGTAGCTTTTTAACTACAGGAGTTTTCAGGTTTGTCTCACAACTTCATTGAATATTTTGCTTACGGCTCAAATATGTTTGATAACGTGATCGTTCGTAACCGGAATATTCAGTATAGCGAAGCACGGCCAGCGACACTGGCCGGCTACGCCTTACGCTTTACATGCCCCGGCGTCAATAAATATGAACCCTCTTTTGCTAACATCGAGCCTGAACAGGGGCAGAGTGTAGAAGGGGTTTTGTATCAATTATCAAACGAACAATTTGAAAAAATGTTTAAAAGTGAGGGTGGAATGTACGACATTGTAGATTTAAACGTGCTCACGAACGATGGGCTGCACGTACCTGCCAAAACGTTAGTTTCTGTAAACCGAATACAAGAATGTTCCCCTTCGCTGCGTTATTTGAATTTGTTAGTGAAAGGGGCCAAGGAAAAAGGGTTATCCGGGGACTATATTCAGAACTTAGAAGCGACACCGCATGAACCAACTCCACCAATGTATAGTTTGGTGTGCTTTCTTGTAACAGGTTATCTGCGCGTTAAGTTCTATCTCCAACAGCGTTCTAAATGACATTTCCCAACCTTACATTCATCTATTGTTGATGACTGAAAATGAGTAAGTTGCGGGGTCCTATATCTACCTAAATTGTTTCCTATATCGTAGTATAGAAAAACACCGCCCGTCTACAGGCCACTAGAAATAGAGGGGGATAGGAAACGAGAGGATTAGTTTTACTAATTAAAAATTGTTTAAAGGTGTGCGGAGAGTAAATTAGGAATTTTTATCTTTGCAGGAATTAGTAATGTGAAATTTTTTCTCTACCTGTTTGCCGCTAATTAAATTTCCAAGCTCTATTATGAAACTTATGCTTGAAGCCAAAACAACATAGATGCAAAACAATTGAATTTCAGAAAAAAGTAAAATGGCAAACAAGCCACAACCTTTGAAGAAACTACTATTCTCAGTATATGTAGCCGTGTTTTCCAACAGGGATGCAGAAATCATTAGCAATATAATTCCTGCCATCACGAAACCGGATAGTATGACACTTTATTACTCTCCCACAAGTGGCTCGATCACCAATAGCTTTTTCTATCTCTTCATCCGTCAGATTTTTGAACCACTCACCTTTACATCTGCTTTGTGAGAACGTTTTGTGGAGGCTTTTTTCTAATCTGATTGCATCTTTTATCGTGTCGTAAACCATCACGAGAACAAGCGGGTTAGGATTGGAAGTTTGAAGCTCGCGCAAGCGGAATTTCGGATCTTTACTGACACCTATCTTGCAATACTGTGTATCTTTGGCGCGAATTATATAGAGCTGCTGCTTTCTTCGATCTGCGCTGACGGCATTATGTGAGCGACAAATCAAATTACCTTTTGCGGTGGCGGATATTACATACCCGTATTGCTTTAACAGATTATAGAGCCTGAATGCCGTATCAATACCAATGTCGCATTCTTCAGCCTTCAAAATTGCTGTTAGCTCATTTATGTTTCGTGGAGTAAGTGGGCAATTGTTTTGCTGAAGCAGGATCCTTACTGCAGCGTGAACGCCAAAATTAATTACACGCTGTGCGCGTGTTGATTAACAAAAAACTATCATACTTTGTCGAGGCCCAAACTGAGGTTTTCTAGTGTGAGACCAGTGTACTGCCCGACAAATCAATCATACTTTTACAACGATTGATTTTAATGAGTAAGTTTTCTCAGACAAAAAAGTATCATACTAAATAAGGAGTATCTTAATGACAGAGTGGAAACCCCCTGGACCAGAAGACGAGATTGAGAGTCTGGATGACTTTGTCTACATCTACCGCTGTAGCCACTGTAAGGCAAAGATCGAAGTGGAAGAATCAGTTAGCCCTGGAGTCGCTCAAGAGTTAGCTATTAGCGAATATCCAGATTGGATCTTCTATCAAAGTGAAACATTCTGCTCCAAGAACTGTGAAGATGACTTCGACAATAATGCTCAAAAAGTATGACACTTTTTGTTTAGTATGATTGTTTTATGTTTGGATGATATTTTTTTGTAAATCTACAGCGCGTCTAATGCGACGGTGGGTTTGTTTAGCCTCGCGTTGAATATTTCTAATTTGTTTCTTTGGTAGCTTGTGGTGAGAATGCTTTTTTATCTCATTGGTCTTCTTGTCCGGAACCTGCCCAACTTGAGCAGGGATGTTGACAACAGGCGGTGTAAGAAGGGGAAGGGCGTTATTTATTTCTGTCAGATAATCGGCGTTTTTTCCTGCCTTAACAAATTCGATAAATTTACTTAACGCTATTTTCTGACCGGTTAACCGTTTTTTCCAACCCTTGGGAGCGGGCCAGCCAATGCCAATGACCTTAAGCTGTTTCGCCGTGTATCCACCTTTTGGTGTTCTGGCACGTTCAAGTCTTTCATGTGTCAGCGTAATTAGCCTGTTCATCGATTAACTAGACCATCATGTTCGCCCCAACGATGTAAGCAAGCCGGAAAACATAATACCGCTATCCTATGGTTTAGCTAGGCTATCATCGATGACTTCTGTGACCGTGTTCATCTGCGTGGCGTGCAATTCATCCGTATACATTCTAACTATAACAGTGGTAGCCACATCGTTTCGTTCATCAGCCGCCACTTGAAGTGCGATTAGATCTTTGCCTGGCAAAGCCTTTAGCATGTCGATGTAGCCTTGCTGATACTTATCTCGGCTAAAATGCTTCATCGAGGCATAAAATCGGGCGACGATAAAATTGTTCTGTGATACATCAAGAAATACCAGTGCCGCGAATATGGCTAAAGCTGGCAGAGATGGGCCAAACACTAAAAAGATAAATAAACCAATTGCCATATAAAGATATTTAGATATGGTTCTAATTCGGATTTCAAAAGGATGTTCGCCATGCCCAAAGTATGCTGGCATCGTTCCGCTGCTGAGTGTGTATGACATGAATATGCTCCGGAGTGATAGACAAAACTTCACATTTTTGTATATGTAAAGTAATACTAAAAACGGAACATTGCAACACTTGCGCAATGTCACTACGCTTTCAGGGTGTGCGAGATTAGTTGTGCTTGAAGCATCGCGCGTCGCTTTTTAACTTCTTTGTCGTTATAGATATAAGTGCGCGTCGTGTCGATACTGGAGTGGCCAAGCAGATCACAAATGACCTCGAGTTCACTGCCGGACTTATCATGCTCTGTACCGAATGTGCGGCGTAAATTGTGGGGTTTTAATTCGTCAACGTCGACCTGTATGCCGCGCGTTCTGCATATAAGATAGATGGAAGAATCTGAGAGCGCCTTATTACCGATGTTGCCGCCTGAAAGTGTACCAGCCAATATTTTGCTTCCTTTGCGGATAGGGCAGAATAGGGGACCATCCCACTCGCCCCTGATTGCTATCCAGTCAATCAGACAATCCAATACCGCATCTTCGACCGGCACGATTCTTTCCTTATTGCCCTTGCCAGTTACTTTTACGTCACCTTTGCCGTAATCAATATCCCATAGGTGCAGAGTGGCGACTTCCATTCTCCGCAACCCGGCACCCAAAAGTAATGCCAATATCGCTTTATCTCGAATGCCAGCTTTTGAATTGTCTTCGCAAGCATCGAGGGCTTTGGCCACATCACTAAGATCGAGTGCCTGGCCCTTCGTAATTCGAGAGCCACGGGGCTTCTTTAATTCTGCAATGGTATGGTAATGGTCTGCTGTGATCATCTTTGCCAGCCACGCTTCTTTCAACGTGCCTTTTATCGCAGATAGATACAGCGCTTGTGTAGCGGGGGACTTGCCATCATTAGCTAAAAGGTTCATGAGCCCCTGAACGTGGTGTCGCTGCAGTTCGCACCAGTCCATCTCATCCATAAATTGATACCCCAACATTTTAGCTATTGCATCTAATGCCCGCTCCATGGTTTTTGCGGAGTTTTCGGTTAGGCCATTGAGGTATAGGTGGCCTGGGTTCGACGCATCAAATACGCGAACCCGATTTCTTTCACGGCGCTTATCTGGCGTGCGACCTGCAATAACGGGCTTGTCAGTCATATTCGTTCAAGCATTTCCTAAAAAACGTTCTTTGATACAGGCGCAGAAAGCCCTAAAAAAGAGCATGATGCCTATGTATATAGGAGATTACTCAATGATACCACATGATGAAATTCAGCTACTGAACAACCTCGCATTAGACGAGATGATTACCGAGCATTTTCTAGTGTTAAACGGCATCAGGCTTGACTATTTTCCTGATGATTATGTTGTCGATAAGCGTGTATATCGAGAATGGTTGAAAGCGTTATATAAAGAGAAGGTTTCAAGAACTGTATGTGCTTTCAATTAATATGCCGCGCAATTTTTCCTGAAGTAAAATTATTTTGCTCAATCAAAAATAGACATTATATTCCGCCGAAAGTTATCAACTTTGCAGAAACCAAAGCCAATGAAACGATTGCAGGGGCGGCAAAAGCAGAGGATTACGGTATCGACTATGAGCGCATCTTTCATGAGTTCGTTTGGCGTGCTGCGTAGTCAATGCGGTCTAAATATTTTTTAGCTCGGGCTCAAACTGCGAAAACCATATGTGCGAGAGCAATCTGGCCTCAAGCGTATTTGGGTCTACTTCATGCCAAATCATGAGCAGGTTAAACAATGTTTGAAATGCGTTGCGATGAATATCGAAATCACACAGTCTGGCTGATTTATTGCGTTGACCATAGCGAACTCTGAATCTTGGGCTTCTGCCTGATTCGGTCTCTAGTCGTATATAGCGGAAGCGGCCACTGCGATAAAATCGCCCTAATAGGGTGTCGCAGCCATTTTCTCTTTCCCATTCTCGCAGCTGCTGCTCCGCGTGGGCCTGAATTTCTTGCACCTCTAAAGCGTTTAAATTAGTGGTAACCCATTCCCGGCGCTTGTCGTTACCGTTGAACGAGCCCCTGGCTATCATGCGCGAAATTCCACTTTTGTCAGTGCGATGTTCGACTCTCACCGGATCGAATCTCCATTGATTTTATTTGAGAACGTAAAATAGGAGTGGTGGGCGATACGGAGAAAGTAACAAAGGGTCATGACGGTTTACTCTCTGACTGACTGTTTTCGCTAAGCAGTCTGTGTAATAGATTAGATTTACCGTGACCGGTTTTAACGTGTACTACCCAATCATTTTTTGATTTTTGCGGGCGCATATCTTTATGCGTCGTTGATTGGGGGATCGTTTCGCGCTGCTTCAGTATGTCTTTCATATGCCTCTGCCTTATATCGTCGCTGTGGATTCCACATTGATGGACCAACCCGGATATTGTTTGTTTAATATCCCTAATACAATTTGCTTCTCTAAGGCGGAATACTCCCTGCTATCGACCACCTGGATTAAAATGTCTTTCTCTACGGACGCGCAATATTGCGTATATTGCATTTGGGAATGAGCAGTATGTCTTGCGAATTGCCAGCAAAGACTTGTTATACCAGCACACACAGCGAAAATTGAGGTAATAATTTCTACGTTCGGTTCGGCAAGCTGCGCTTTTTCTGAGTAAGTGAGCAGGTATACTACACCACCAAAGACTAGGCTGTACCTGGTAGCCAATCCCTCAATCTTAGAGGTGGCGCTGGAATAGGGTAGGGTGTCAGTCGAGTTCTGCATCAATCGGCTGCAGCTGATATTCATAACCTTTGAATACTTCACCATCATCTGTGATAAGTGTGACAAATCCTGAGTCATCATTAACATGCGTCACGATGCCTTCGACATAATCGCATCGATTGATGGGCGCTATAAATCTTTTACCCAGCACGTCTAGAGGCGGTCCACGCCACGCCACGTATCAATTGTATTCATAATAACAGCCATAATAAGGGGGCTACTTAGGACGATAACAAAGCAAAACGCTTTTACCAATTCAAGCATTGAGGCGACTCCTTTAGCTGTCTATTTAATACTTCATCTATATAATTTAAATCATGCGTATATGTATTGCAATACAGTAATGACCTCAATTAAAATCATGCGAATCTTGCCCGGTGAAAATTTTTTGTAGCGGCCAAACATTTTGAATCTATCGGCTAGCATCTGACTCACCATAATCTCGGTAAAAAAAGCAGTATGGATTGCTGCTATCTAACTGCAAAAGGAGTTGAATATGAAAAACAGTCTTAATTACATCGGAAAATGGTTGTTCGTTCAGACAGGGTTAGCTGTCCTTTTCGGCCTTTTTCCACTCTTAATGCCAACGCAAGACGCTGACGCCTATGTGTCTTATTCATCCATGCTGTCTTTCAATTCGAACTTTCTTAGCACTGCCGGGGCGGCAGCGGTCATTTACTTTATTTTGTTATTTATTGTTAGTCGTTATCGCGGTGGATTGCTTGAAGAAACGCTATATAAGTGTGAGTCTATTTTATCTCAGGGGGTCTCGATTGTTTCCGGGGGGTTTAAAATGTTCTTTTGGTGGCATTTCAGTCTTTTGTCATTAGTCTTCTTTGGTACGTTGGAAATCGACCCTTGGTTTCAGAGTGTACAGGCTTTAAAGGCGTTAGGTTTCGCATTTACAATTGACTTTCTGTTCGCGTATGTGTCTCCCAAAGGGGGCTTTAAGGCTCAATATAGCGGCAGATCTCCAGATGTGAGGTACCGACCTATTAAAGATGTTCACCGGAATAAGCTGGACGGATATCGCTGACGATGCCAGCTAAATAGGCATTCGGGCTTATAGTTGCTGTAAATAGGTATTTACGTTAACTATATTTCATTGCGTCGTTGCTCACCTAGAGTTTTTCCTAGCCACATCTTTTACCTTTTTGTATCGGGAGCTCTTAATGGGCAACGGCTTCTTTATTAATCTTTTTCTAGGGAAACTGCGAATAAGTCCCGCAATTTAGCGCTCAATTAAACCGCTGCATGACCTGCGTGATTTTTGAACTTCAATTTTGCAATTTAGACCAATATACCGCTGTTTTAGGTCAAATTTCGACCTTATTCCGGGTTATTCCCGGATTTCAGGCGGTTCTTGGCTGTCGTCGTAACATCTGGTCTACTTTAAACAGGTTCGCCAGGGTGAATAGCATGGCTAACTGTGAGTCATTTTTCGCCAGTCCTTTGTAGCGTGCTTTGATAAAGCCGAACTGACATTTGATGATCCGGAACGGGTGTTCT
>CENT01063165.1_pt1 | contig 43934 bp, 38 predicted proteins | sample 530141 | NCBI WGS metagenome assembly CENT01 (sample SAMEA2591074, study PRJEB7988) | marine metagenome | isolation source: saline water (ENVO:00002010), including | reverse complement strand
GGGAGCCGCTACTCGCTGGCACTCAGGTGGTTATTGAAGATGTGGAAGTGGGAAGCTTGCTCGTAAAAATAAATAGGTAAAATCAAATACAGTAAAACCGAATACAGTAAAATCCAGTACGTAAGTTAATAGCAATACACAGCACACCATGCGCTTATTAGTGGTTATTACATAAAAACTAATTGCCAATTGATAGCGCTTGGCGTGCTTTACGCTCTTCATTAACCAAATGCGGGGTTTTATCCTTGAAAACGTGCTTTTAAACTAACGGATAGTTAAACTATATCTATTCTTGGTTAGTACGGTTGAACTATGCAACAACTCATCGATAGTGGAAATTTTCTCGCGTTATCCAGACGCTCTCCTTCGTTATTTTCAACACCAATCACGTTTGAACTGCAAAATAGTAGCGGTGTTGTACGCGTTGTTATTACAGCGCCAGGGATCATTAGCTTTTATCCTCAAACGGACACGCCAAATAAGAAAAACGTCGTTTTATCTTGCGGTGTTCACGGCAACGAAACCGCGCCTATCGAAATTTGCGATGAGCTGGTACAGCATATTCTAACGGGCAAACTCACGCTCTCGCATAATGTATTGTTTTTGTTCGGCAACTTACCTGCTATGGATATTGCAGAGCGCTTTGTAGAAGAAAATATGAACCGCTTATTTAGTGGTGCACACTCTAAAGGCGAAGGATTAGTAAACAGTGAGCGCAAGCGAGCAAAAGCGCTAGAAGATGCCGTTGCCAATTTCTTTAATGGGAACAGTGGCGAGCGATTCCATTACGACCTGCATACAGCGATTCGAGCTTCGAAAAACGAAAAGTTTGCGGTATATCCGTTTTTACATGAACGTAAGCACAGTAAAGGCCAGCTTGCTTTTTTAGCCGCCTGTGGGGTAAAAACCATACTGCTATCTGAAAGTGCTACGACGACATTTAGCTATTACTCTTCGTATTACCATAATGCTCACGCTTTCACCGTGGAACTTGGAAAGGTTCAGCCGTTTGGGCACAACGATATGGCTCGCTTTGCTGACGCTAAAGCCGCGTTAATAAGCCTTATTACTGAAGAGGATTATGCACCAACGGTTGAGATTGAAGAGCTTGATATCTATCGGGTGAACCAAGTTATTAACCGACAGGAAGAGCAGTTTAGTCTGCACTTCGACGATGACACGCCAAATTTTACCGATTATGCAAAAGGCACGGTGTTAGCGTCCGAGCCAAATACGCGATATATCGCACAAGAAGATGGTGAAGCCATAGTATTTCCAAATGCAAAGGTGGCTATTGGACAGCGAGCGCTGCTGACTGTTGTACCAACCACCTTGGAAAGCCTTGATGCATAGGAAAAGCAAGATGTTTGAGTTAGACAGCCGTTTACACAATGATACATTTTTTGTCTGCGACTTAACGCTTTGTCGTGTACTGTTAATGAATGACAAGCAGTTTCCGTGGCTTATTTTAGTGCCCATGCGCAATAACATCGCTGAAATTATTGATTTGCCGGAGCAAGAGCAACAGACGTTGCTTGCAGAATCAGCCAAGGTGTCGACAGTGTTACAGCAGGTATTTTCGCCGCACAAACTGAATGTAGGGGCTTTAGGCAATGTGGTTAGGCAGCTTCACGTTCATCATGTTGCGCGCTTTGAAAATGACGTGGCTTGGCCCAAACCCGTTTGGGGTAATCAAGCGCCCGTGGCCTATGACGACGGCGAAGCGAGTGCGATACTATCAACATTAAAACAGGCGCTAAGCGAATAACAATTAGCAAAAAGCGCCATCTATAAAAACAACACACTTAAATGGAGTTATTATGATCATCTCTACCACGCCGACACTTGAAGGTCACAAAATTGAAGGCTACTACGGCATCGTTGTTGGCGAAGCTGTCATGGGAGCCAATGTTTTTAAAGATCTATTTGCTTCTATCAGAGATATTGTGGGTGGGCGCTCTGGTTCATACGAAGAAGAGCTCACTACTGCGCGAAAGCTCGCGTTTAGTGAACTTGAGCATGAAGCTCGTGCAATGGGCGCAAATGCGGTAGTGGGTATAGATTTAGATTATCAGGTCATTGGCGATAAAGGCAGTATGCTGATGGTGAGCATCAGCGGCACTGCGGTAAAAACAACTCCGCTTTAAACTGAAAATTAACGCGTTAATTTGAAAAAAACGCTGCTTGAAAAGCAGCGTTTTTGCTACCAGTCGTCGTCTTCATCATCAAATCCATTAGACGTTTTCTTACCCTCTGATTTATCGGCCGGCCCTTTACGAGTTTTGTCATCATCAACAGGCTTAGGCGGTGTGGGGAATTTAAATTTAGCGCTGTACTTTAATAACGTAATATTGCCAACCACCACCCCTAATACCAATACAACGATAACGATTACCCAAATTGTGTCCATGCTAGTTCTCAGTTATGTAGTGAATGTGGAATTGAAAAGTGCTTGTATCAGAATGAGATACTTAACATCGTTATGAACCGTTATTAAGCACATAACGATTATATAAATAAGGCAAATTAGCTAATACCGTATCTTTACCTAGCATGTCGCTTTGTTCTAGGGCGCTAGCGAAAGCTTCAATGCTTCTTGACTGCTCAAAGTCAGTCGCAACAGCTTTGTGACTTAAATGCCAAGGCTCTCGCGCTACCCCTCCTTTGTTTTCGCTAAAAGGTCGAAAAAAGCCAAACTCAGCCATATTATCTTCAAGCCAACACGCAAGTGCATAACAAGGTCCTTTCGGCAGGTACTCTTGCTCTACTAACTCGAAGGTGCCGTTCCATTGGTGAACAGACTCTCTATCGTATACATCTAAATCGGTACCCCAATGATGACGACTGGCGCCGGGTAATGCTGACCATGTCAAAATAGCGTGCAGCTTATCGATACTAGATAACGCCGTGTTATCGAGTACTTCGCCGTTTGCATTTCGCAGTATTGCCTCACCACGCCACTTTTTATTAAATATAGCAAGCTGGCGCTCAAAGCTGCGAAAGCTGCTGACTATTTGTAGGTCGATACCGTCGCTATGGGCTTTTTGTTGCATAGCGGTAAAAGCCAACTTCACGGCAGGGTGAAGCAAATGGCCATGACCAGCATCAACCAAGTCGTGATTTTGCTGGCCTAGCCACTGTTGGTCAGTGATCTTGCGAGTCATTAGTTGGCAAGCAGGCGTTCGAGAATGCCGAAATACATATCGGCGAGTTGCTCAAGGTCAGACATTTTTACGCACTCATCTATCTTATGGATAGTGGCGTTAACGGGGCCTAGCTCAATCACTTGCGCGCCTGTTGGCGCAATAAATCGACCGTCTGATGTGCCGCCTGCGGTTGATAACACCGTGGGGCTACCTTTTACTGATTCAATAGCGCCTTCAGTGGCTTCAAGCAGGGCACCTGAGTCGGTAAGAAACGGCTGTCCGTTAAAGGTCCACTTAATGTCATAGTCTAACTCGTGTTTGTCCAATATCGCTTTGGTACGCTCAATGAGTATATCGTTTGTCACTTCTGTAGAAAAACGGAAGTTAAAGCAAACGTGAAGCTCACCGGGTATCACATTACCGGCGCCTGTACCGCCATGGATATTTGAGATTTGAAAGCTAGTAGGTGGGAAAAATGCATTGCCGTTATCCCAATGGGACTTAGCCAGTTCATCAAGCGCCGCCGCTGCAAGGTGCACCGGGTTTTTCGCAAGGTGAGGGTAGGCAACGTGGCCTTGAATACCTTTTACGATAAGATCGCCAGTGAGAGAACCACGGCGTCCGTTTTTCACGATATCACCCACATGTTCCGTAGAGGATGGCTCGCCGACTAAACACCAGTCAATTTTTTCATTGCGGGCTTCAAGGGTATCAATGACGCGGGTTGTACCGTTTATAAAGGGGCCTTCTTCATCACTGGTAATTAAAAACGCAATACTTCCCTTGTGATCAGGGTACTTGTTAACAAACTCCCGAGTGGCGACGAGCATAGCCGCAAGGCTTCCTTTCATGTCTGCCGCGCCGCGCCCGTGAAGATAGCCATCTATTTCAGTGGCAACAAAGGGCGATGTTTTCCACGCGCTTTCAGGCCCGCTCGGCACTACATCGGTATGTCCTGCGAAGCAAAATAGCGGCCCCTCAGTGTTGCGTCTAGACCACAAATTAGTGGTATCGTCGAACACCATAGTTTCATTATCAAAACCAAGTTCGCCCAAAAATGCTTTCATTGCGTCCTGACAGCCTGCGTCATCTGGTGTAACCGAGCGCCGATTAATCAGGTTTTTAGCAATATCAATAACGGAGTCGTTTAGCAAAATATTTCCTCGTACTGAGCAGGTTTAAAACCAATGTGAAACGTATTGTTCGTGACTAAAATAGGGCGCTTAATCATTGCGGGATGAAGTTCTAGAAGCGTCAGCGCCTTATCTTTGTCGATAGTCGCTTTTTCTGACTCATCTAGCTGTCTGTAAGTTGTGCCGCGTTTGTTGACCATCGCTTCCCAACCAAGGTGAGACTCAGCAAGAGCCAAGAACTCTGCATCAACACCGTCTTTTCGGTAATCGTGAAAAGTAAAGTCGATGTCCTTTTCAGCTAACCATTTTTTCGCCTTTTTAATGGTGTCGCAGTTAGGAATACCATACATAACTGTGCTCATAATATTAATTCCGTACTTCTTAATATAATGGATGGACTAAGACCGTCACTGAGCTCATTGATAAGAGCAAAGTAAAATAATTCATCACACAAATAAGGTGAGTAATGGGTCTTCAACAGCTTCTACATATTTTCTTGTGGTGGGCATAACACCTAGCAACGCATTCGCGTTGAGCAACGTCATAATGCAAACATTGTTTACGCCCTGCTGCTTAAGCCAGCCCGTATTTACGGTAAATAATACCGCACCTGCTTTAAATGTTGAACCGCGCTTTACGTGACAATTAAATTGAGCACCGTGAAGATGCTGAGTGCTTTCTCCGAACTTTATCAAGCACTTCAACCCTACGCTTGATTTAATTTCTATGGCGTAATCTAGGGGCGTAACGCGTGTGCAAATACCATTAAAAGGCGCTTTTATACTCGATGATGGCGCATTGATTACGGCGCCGGGCCCAAAGTAACCCTGCGTATAAAGCGTACCATCAATAGCGTTGAGTGGTTGTACTTGCCCGCTCACTGGAGAAGCAATGTCGAAGGACTTTCTAAACGTGTCGGGGGGAGAAGAAAGTAGCTGACCTTTCTTCACGGTTATTGAATTCCGTTTACGGTATAGCCTGCTTTCTTTAATGCTTTTACCGCATCACTGAGTTTGTTGTCTTTTACTAAAAAGAAGTCGGTGTCGAAGGTAGAAACAACAAAAATAGCAACTTTTACAGCCGCCAACACGTGTCCCAACTCAGCCATAATACCTACCATTGAAAGGTGAAGTGGGCCGAGTAATTCTAGTGCACGCCAATTTTCATCGCTATCGACGGAGTCAACTTCCACCGATTCAGGAGCAACAATTGACAGTTCATCTTCGGTCTTTCCAAGAAAGAATAATGGGCTATTTAGCACGGAAGACGGAATGCTCGCGTCGGGATCTAAGCTGTGAATAGTGAATAAGGAGTCGTGTACTAAAAGTGTTTGTTTAGGCATGAGTAATCAAAAAACGTGAATGCTTCCAACATATCCACATTAAACCATTAACTGTGATTAAGTGTCACGTGTTATCCACTTAATCTGTGGATAAGTTTGTTGAGTAGTTAGGGGGCTTGTCTTAACTTGTTGATTATAAATAACAAAATAAACTGTACAAACAATGTGCAGTGGATAACATTATAGGTTTTACAAGCATTTTCCACAGGCTATGTCTACAAGCAAAATCAAAAATGTTTATATATTTTGCAATTTCTTAGCTTGACATTGTCTTGCTTCATTATGAATTTGTGTGGTTTTCATCATATACCTCATTAATGATCGTTGTTGAAAACACGCGCAAAAAAACGGCATAACTAAGCTACACTTATTGATAAGTATTTAGACCTCGTCGCTAGGGTTCTGTTTCTAAAAAGCAGTGTCCTAAAAAACAGTGGCGATAATGCATAAGGAACATCTATGTCTAGTTGGTGTGATATTACAACAGAGCACGCAGAGAATTTAGTGAGTTTTTACGAATCAGTAATGGGGTGGAAAAAAGAGCCTATTGATATGGGCGGGTACAATGACTACGTTATGATGAGTTCTGACGGTACGCCCATTGGCGGAATTTGCCACAAGAAAGGGGTGAATAGCGACTTACCAGGAGGCTGGATAAACTACTTCACGGTGGATGATTTAACACAGTCGTTAGCTAACGTTCAAACAAAAGGTGGCAAGCAAGTAGGAGAGATAAAGCATCACGGAGAGGATCGGTTTTGCACAATTCTAGACCCTTCAGGTGCAGCTTGTGCACTTTATGAAAAAAACGGCGAATGAAATTTCTTCAGTCGCCGTTTTAAAGGTCAGCTAAAGCATGTGTTTAACACATGCTTTTTATTGTGAGCATTGAGCCTTTATTTGATTATGTGTCGCTCGCCCACTTATTTATTGTTGTTCTTTCACACTTCTTTCTTGCTGTTTAACCGCGCTTATTTACTCAGCGCACCACGGCTGACTTGGTCACGTTCAATAGACTCAAAGAGCGCTTTAAAGTTACCTTCGCCAAAGCCATCGTCTTCTTTTCGTTGAATAAACTCAAAGAACACTGGTCCAAATACGGTCTCAGAAAATATTTGTAGCAGCAGGCGAGGTTCACCGTCTTTTGTGGTGCCGTCGAGTAAGATCCCGCGTTTTTGCAGTTCTTCTACGTTCTCACCATGGCCGGGTAATCGCTCTTCTAACATTTCATAGTAAGTGTTTGGCGGAGGCGTCATAAATTTCATGCCTCGCGCTTTTAGCCTATCAAGGCACACTTCAAGATCATCACATGCAAAAGCGATGTGCTGAATGCCTTCGCCGTTGTACTTCATCAAGAATTCTTCAATTTGACCACCGCCGCCAACAGCTTCTTCATTTAACGGAATACGAATTTTTCCGTCTGGAGCCGTCATGGCTTTAGATAACAACCCTGTGTATTCGCCTTTGATGTCAAAATAACGGATTTCACGGAAGTTAAATAACTTCTCGTAGAAGTTTGCCCAAAAGTCCATGCGACCGCGATACACATTATGGGTAAGGTGATCTAGCGTATGAAAACCGCAACCTACTGGGTGGCGATCGACGCCTTCAATCCAATTGAAGTCAATGTCGTAGATTGTGTTCTCGCCTTCATAGCGGTCTATTAAATACAGCATCGCGCCGCCAATACCTTTAATGGCTGGTAACTTAAGCTCCATTGGACCTGTGTAAGTATCCATGGGCTGCGCACCGCGCTCAAGCACCTCGTTGTATGCTACTTGTGAGTCTTTTACTCTAAAGGCCATTCCGCATGCAGACGGGCCATGCTCTTCAGCGTAGTAAGCAGCGTGGCAATCTTTTTCGTAGTTGCTTAAAAGGTTAATGTCACCCTGGCGCCATAACTCTACGTCTTTTGACTTGTGACGAGCGACAAGGGTAAAGCCCATTGCTTCAAACATCGGCTCCAGAATACCTTTCTCTGGTGCAGTAAATTCTAAAAATTCGAACCCGTCTAAACCAACTGGGTTTTCAAATAAATCTGCCATGGGTGTTTTCCTTTAGCAAAGTGTTACTGTAATTGTGACTCGATTGTAAGCGCGACGTTAAAAGACAAGCAATAGAGGGGCGACAGAGACCGATTCTTATTGGAAAGCAAGGTTGTAACGATAAGTTTTCACTGAGTTGGAAAAGAGGTGTGGCAACTAGCTGGAACCTATCAAGATATTGATTTTTAATTATAAATTAAACTTTAGGTACAGGCGGGTGGTGTTCATTTTCTGATACAGCGATGTATATTCAGAAAATGAACAGCACAGAAAAGTCACACCACACTCTTACCCACTAACATCTAGCGTGTGCCGTCAAAGTATTTCTTTAGCCCTTTCCAACACCCTATGTAGTCTTTTTGACGTAGAGGAGTTTGCATCGCATAAGCTGAAGGCGCTATGGGGAATCGAGATTCGAACATAAATGCCAAGGTGTCTTTATATTGTTGAGGTGACAGCTCGGCATTAGAGGCTTTTTCGAAGACTTCTGCCTCAGGACCATGTGGCGTCATACAGTTGTGAAGGCTCATACCTCCAGGCACAAAACCATGTTCTTTGGCGTCGTAGGTTCCTTCAATTAACCCCATAAATTCACTCATCACATTTCTGTGGTAATAAGGGGGTCTGAACGTGTGCTCTGCCACCATCCAGCGCGGTGGAAAGATAACGAAATCTACATTTGCCGTGCCCTCTAATTCAGAGGGTGAGGTAAGCACGGTAAAAATAGACGGGTCTGGATGATCGAAACTTACCGTGTTCATCACATTGAAATTAGCAAGGTCGTACTTATAGGGGGCAGAGTTGCCAACCCAAGCAACCACATCAAAGGGAGAATGGTCGAGCTCGGCAGCAAATAAGTTACCGCAAAACTTATTGATCACAGTATGTGGTGCGTCTTTATCTTCAAACCATGCGGTTGGATATAAGAAGTCTCTTTGATTTGAATATCCATTTGCGCCCACCGGTCCACGCTCAGGCAATACAAACGGGTGCCCGTAGTTTTCGCAAATGTAGCCACGAACCGGGTCGTTTTCGGCTACATCCACCGAAAAACGCACGCCGCGGGGGATAACCATTATCTCTCCTGGAGCTGCGGTTAATCGACCAAACTCAGTCTTTACATACAGAGTGCCCTGTTGAGGAACAAACAACATTTCGCCGTCTGAAGAGTAGAAGACGCGATTACCCATAGATGCGTTGGCACAATAGCAGTGGATACCCATGCCGGTTTGCACCTTTGCATCGCCATTAGTGCCTAAGGTTATAAGCCCGTCGATAAAATCGGTCTGTGTTTCTGGTAGCGGAAGTGGATCCCACCTCAACACATTTGGCGGACAGGGAATGTCTGTTTCGGGCGCGGTTTTAATTAATGACTGTGAGTAGGGCAGGAAGTCGCCCATCGCAATAGAGGGGCGAATTCTGTAGGTCCAACTACGTCTATTAGAGTGGCGCGGCGCTGTAAACGCCGTACTGCTAAATTGCTCTGTATAAAGTTTATAATTTACCTTTTGCGGGCTAAATTGACCTTTTGGCAGTGCATCAACGAGCGCTTCGGTTTCGTGCTCGTTATTAAACCCACTCATGTATTCCAGATTTTGTATTAATTCTTGCATCAATATCAATCCTTGCCCTTTCTCTCTTATCAAAAGCGCTTTCAAAAAAGGCTTTGCTGTTAATTTATTGCGCTTAACGCTTTCTAAAGAAACTGTTTACGAAAGTAGTTACAAATGAAACTAATTTGTTTAGGCTAGAACGTACAACAATGTAAATCAAATGTGAATGCAGATTAGCGCCTGGACTTAACCGCAAATTGTGCTGATTAGTTTACAAAACAATCACGCCATAGACTTTTTTAAGGCGATTTAACGAAGGAATTATTAATGCAGCTTAACGACATGCTCGCTTATAAGGTCGCTATGTTATCTAGTGATTTAAGTGATTCACTCGCTACGGTCTACAAGTCCTATGGGTTAACAATGCCAGAATGGCGCGTGCTCGCTACGCTTGGTAATGCGACGTCGCTAACATCAAAGTATATTGCAGTGGCCACTCGTTTAGACAAAGTAAAAACCAGTAGAGCGCTTCAGCAATTAGCGAGTAAGCAGCTGATTGTTCGCGAAACGAATGAAAATGATAAGCGAGCTATCAACATATCGTTGTCTGCAGAAGGAGTACGCACTTACAACGCGCTTACGCCATTAGTTACGAAGTGGCAAACAGACAGATTAGAAAATATCACTGATGATGAGTACCACATATTTTTAAAAGTGATAAATAGCTTAAGCCAACAAAAGTAAAGGCTTGGTGCCCAAATAGCGTGGTAAGACAAGTGATATTCTGTGAGGTAAAACGGTTACTTTTAACAGGTTAACTGGTAATTTGTGTCCAAAATACAATAAAGCAAAAAATACAGCACAGCACTCACTAAACACGACAAAAAGCGCAGCACGAAATATGGCAAAAAGCGCAGCACAAAATACAGTGCGGTAGCTGTAAAAATCAAAACAGGAAAACCAGTGGCACCATTAGAAGTATATGCAGGTAAAAAAGCACACGAAACAATTTTAAAAAATGGTTTCAGTCCTGAATTGTTTAGTTACTTTTTAGGCGCTTCAGGCGGCCCAAAATGGTTTTCGCTAGCTGGTTTAGACAGAGTTTTATTCCCTGAATGGTTTGCCAACGTTCAGCACCAAATTCATGTTATAGGTTCTTCAGCAGGTGCGTTTCGCGCAATTTGTGCAGTACAAAACGATCCGCTTGCCGCCATAAATAAGCTGGCACAGTCATACTCTACCACTACTTACAGCAGCAATAAGCCAACGGCTAGAGAGATTACGGCGAAAGCAGAAGATCTTTTAAAGGAAATGGTCAGCGACAAGGGCAAGCAAGAAGTGCTGGCCAATGAGCGATTCAAAGCGCACTTAATTGTGGCTAAATGCTTGGGTGCCACACGGTTTGAAAGTAAATTGCAACAGCTCTCGGGCCTTGCCATGAGCGCAGCGGCCAATACGGTCAGTCGCAAGAACTTAGCAAAGCTTTACGAACGGTACGTGTTCTCTTCGCCCAACAGTCATTTAACCATTTCCGACCCATACGGTATGCCATCTCATTTCCATTCTCTTACTGAAGGTAATATTCATAGCGCACTTTTAGCTTCAGGGTCTATCCCCATTGTCATTGAAGGGGTGAAAGAGATTGAGGGCGCGCCTGTGGGTATGTACAGAGACGGCGGTATTATCGACTATCATTTTGACGTGTCTTTTGGCCCCGATGAAGGTTTAGTGTTATACCCACACTTCTACAACAAACCTATTCCTGGATGGTTCGATAAAGGCTTAAAGCGCAGAGTACCTCACCGTTCGAGCTACGACAATGTAGTGATGCTAGTGCCCTCGCCATCGTTTGTCGCAAAACTGCCTTACGGCAAGATACCTGATAGAAAAGATTTTGAAGTACTCGATGCGCCCACGCGCATAAAATACTGGCAAACGGTACTAAGAGAAACCGATAGGTTGGGGGAGTACTTTATGGAAGCGGTGAACGACGGAAGATTGGTAGACAGCATTAAACCCCTTCCTTTCAATCAACGTTAGATGAAGTTGCTGGTAAAATAAACACTTAAGCGCGATTTGTTAAGTTTTTCTTGCAGCTTTCATTCTGCCTCAGTATTATACGCGCCGTTGAGCAAACAAATGCCCATTTGTTATTTATCAACGCCCAGATACACAATGCGTCTATAGCTCAGTTGGTTAGAGCGCTACCTTGACATGGTAGAGGTCCCCTGTTCGAATCAGGGTAGACGCACCATCTATTTTTCCCCTAAAAATTTTTTCTAGCGTCATTTCAAAAAAATTAAGATTCCTAACTCATTGACAGCATTGAAATAATCGGTTTTAAGCAGTTTTTTCATAATTTGTGTTTCTTTTCGTTTTTTCCTTTGAAAACAGATGAGTACTGTCAGAATGGTCACGAGTGGTCACAATTCGTGACCACTCGTGACCAAATCTAAATTTCACTCCCTTGTTCTTTGCCGTTAAAAACCATGGCGTTTTTCTCTTATGGCATTTTGTATTTAACAAAGTCACTCAAGAACATTTCACAATTCTGCTTCGCACAAAATCGACTAGACTTTACTAGATAGATTTTTGTGTTTAGCTCTTCATGAAAATAAATGGTAGCCATTGTGACTATTCATCCTTAAATTGCATCGCCTACTAAGTTAGGTTTTTGCGAATAACTTACTTGTATTTGGTCATCACTTAACTTTATTTCCAAGTAACCCAAAAAGTTAGGCCAATCTTGAAGCGTTAATCTCTCGTCTCCTATACGAGCCGCTAAGGTGGCTAATATTGTGTCGTGAGTAACCCATATATGTACTCCATCAGCCGAGTTATTCAACAGTGCTTCAGTATCACTAAAAATACGAGCAGTCGAATCGTCTAAATCATAAAAACCATCCCATGATTCAGTACCCGAAAGCAAATGTAAATTTACGGCTTCATGACCTTTTTTCAGCCAATGTTGCCAAGCTAAGTCACCATCTTTAATAATAAAACCCGGATCGCCTAATAGGCGGCACTGCTTTATATCAGCAGATTTAAAATGAGTTGCCTGAGCTATTAGTTCGGCAGTTTGAAAACATCGGCCAATAGGGCTGGTTCTAATACTCAACACTTGACCGCTGATTAACGAAGCAAATAATTTACTCTGCTCAATACCTTCATCAGTCAGCATTACATCATTACCCACAGTGTTAGGTAAAATATCGGGCCGAGCAGCATGTCTTACAATGAGTATTCTTTTCATTTGTTTATGTCCGTATTAACTTAATTACAGTTACTAAGCCATCTTTCTTAATAACCGAATCAATGCAAAGCCCTGCTTTTTTAAATATCGCTTCAAATTGGCTTTTCGTCCTTTCTTGTCCACCTGTCACTGTGAGTAAATGTAAATCACAGAGGGAGCCTCCAAAACTGTTCTCATCAAGTACCATTTCAAACACATAAATCGCACCATAATTTTGTAATGAGTTCGCTGCATTTAAAAGAATTTGTAAAGCATCGATATCGTTCCAGTCATGAAGCACACGCGCCAACATTATTTTGTCTGCTTTAACAGGCCATGTTTCAAAAAGGTCAAGTGCTCTCTTATTACTGAAGTCGCTAGAATCAACAACACCTTCAAGGTCACCCAAAATCACATTTGAAGAGGGGAACTTATCAAGAACAAGCTGTGCTAATAAACCATTGCCTCCCGCAGCATCAAAAACAACATCGCCTTTTTCAATATCTAAATAACAAACAAGTTCTTTATAGTCTCTCAATGCGTAGCTACGCAGCATTTTGTGATGCCTTTCAGTGTGCTTCACTGACAAACTCACTTGTTTAAAAATGTCATCAGTTTTAATGTCTTCTTGCATTAATTGCGTGAGGTTATGCCACCTTTGCATTAACTCACCACGATACTCTATCGCAGCGCTGGCAAGCGACATAGCGTGGTTTGTATTTAAAAAAGCCCCTTTGGGTAATACATACCAAAAATGTTGTTCGCACTTTACCAACCCTAACTCTCCTAAGGCATTAAGCAGGCGAGTTAACCGTTTTTCTAGTGTGTTTGTCTGTATGGCTAATTGAGCTGTGTTGTTAGGTAAGTAGTCAAATACTTTTAAATCAGCAGCGGCTGCAATAGTAAAGGTTCGCCAGTAACCAACCATATCAGCAGACAAAGATCCAAAATCATCACTCTTTGCAGCTCTAAGCTCTCTAATTACATTGCCTTGTTCGTTAATAATTTGCAGTGCGCCAGAGTGTGTTTCAACGCGCGAAAAACCATTATAAAACGGTTCAACACTTGTGTAGCGCTGAGCGTAAATAGGTTTGCCACTTTTATCAATGTGATGCCAACCATCATCGCTTTTGGCTCTTGCAAATCCCTTATGAAAAACATCCAAGTCTAAATACCAGTATGAATGAATATACTGACCTTGCTTATCAATGTGCGTACTCAGGCCATTTTCAGCCTGAGCAACGGCAATTCCTTCTCTAAAATCACCACAGTACAACCACTTATTTTCATAAAGAGGCTGGCCTAATTTATCAATATGAAAGTAAAAGCCGTCTTTATCACATACAACAGCAATGTTTTGTTGATAGTTACCAACAAAGGTATAACGCTGTGCATAAGCAGCAAAACCATTTGGCAATATATGAAACCAATCATCGTTCTCTACTACAGCAGCTAAGCCACAGTAAAAACCAAAAGTACGATTAAATTTGTGCGGGTAAATTGCCTCACCTGTTTCGTTTATGTGCCACGCTTGGCTATTTAAACAAACGGGTGCAACCTGATAAGTGTCGTCTATATCATGAAATGATAAAACTTCATCAAAGCGTGCAGGGTAAGCTGGGGTGCCATTAGCAAAAGAGTGGTATCTACCATCATCTGAAACGGAGAGTTTAGCTAATTTACTCATTAAAAGCGCCTCATAGTGCACTGCTTACACAAAGGGTGATCTTGATATGTATTCATCAACTCAACATACTGCTCACTGTATGCTAACTCTGAGAGTGACGACTCGGCAACCGAGCCAAATCCCCCTAAAGATTTACGCTCTTGATCAGGCGCACAACACACATTAAAACGACCCGATGGATCAATCCAAATCTCTTTACCTAAAAATGGGCAGCGGCCATTCGGAGCTATATCGTTTAAGTTATCTATGTATAGCTCGGAGAAGTTATCCAGTTTAAAAGGTCTGATTGCGGTTTTATTATGTAATTCCACACGCTCATGGCAATACTTAACTATTTGATTCCAACGCTCTGCAAATACAATATCTTTACGTAAATTTTCAGTCGCTATTTCATCAAAGTGCGCCCATAACTGGTGACCCTTTATGCGGTCAAATCCTAGTGCAATAGCAAGGTCAACCATTTGAGGAATTTCCTCTAAGTTGCTGCGTAAGAACGTTAACTGCATTGTTATTGAACAATAATGACGCTCGGCCCAGCTGTCTCTAACGGCAATAAAGCGTTTCGCATTTTCAATATGTTCGCTTAATTGAGCACCAAGCATAATGTTGCTGTGAGTGGCGTCGGTTGCCCCATTCCACGAAATTTTTACATCACTACCAATAGGTACAATACGATTAGCCCAGTATTCAACATTGTGGTGTTTATCTGGGCTTGGGAAGGTGCCATTAGTCGTTAAATTTAACGATAACCCCAACTCATGGCATAAATCTAAAAACACATCAAAATGTGGATAAAGTAAAGGTTCTCCCATTGTTGAGGGGATCACTTCTTTAATGCCCATTGCTGCCGCATCGCGGATCACCTGCTCAAGCATCACCCTACCCATATTAGGGCGCAATCGTCCTTGCTGTTTACGCAATTTATGGCTATCGGAATAAGGCGAATGATCTTCACACATAACACAGTTTAAATTACAGGTATCTGGGTTAGTGTCTAAGGTAATACGCCAAAAATCAGTTTCCCTCACTGCATTAATTCCTTGTAGCAAGCCTCTAAATCAATAATATGCTGGTCTATACATGGAATTTCGCCATCGTCACTAAATGCATAACCCTTTTCACCAAGTTGTCTTGCATACTGTGGGTCATCAACAAACACCTGCATTTTTTCAGCTAGTGCATCAACATTTCTATGCTCATAGGTCAGGCCATTTACGCTATCTATAACGTACTCACCCATGCCGCCATCGTTAGCTGTAATCACAGGTACTCTAGACTGTTGCGCTTCATGTATCACAAGCGGAGAGTTCTCAACCCAAACTGAAGGCGTTACAATCGCATCGGTTTTGCTAAATACATCAACAGCAATGTGCTGGTTTTTATACTCTGGCATCCATTGAATACTGTTTCTTTTTTCTGGTGGTAATGTCGCCGCTATAGCACGCAACGCACGTGAATCTTGCCCTCTATCTCGGCCCCAAACACGTAAAATGGCATCGCCTTTTATCTTGCCAAATGCCTCAATTAACTGGTGAATACCCTTAGCCGGAATATGCGTACCAATATAGCCAAAGGTAAAAGGTTCACCTTCATTGCGTACACGGCCCAACATACGAGAACGGTCAAAGCCGTAATCTAAGTAAATGCTTTTATTGGTTGGTAAGCCAAAGTCTTTTTCGTATCGGTTTTTTAAATATTTTGCAGGAGAAATAAACAAGTCAACTTGCTCAACAACCTCTTTTACGTGGCGCATTCTGCGTTCAACCCAGTTTTCCCAATAAGTAATGTCTTGGTCTAACTCTTCTTTATCACCCGAAAAGTAACGGGCATAACATTGTGTGGCACATTTTTTATTTTCTTGCCCATCACATGCAGCCCACAGATTATCGTCAGCAGAGTGCATTTGCATAAACTGCCCACGAGGGCACATTAACCAGTAATCGTGCAACGTATAAACAACAGGAATATTGCGTTTTTTTGCTTCGAACACCAAAGAGGTCGATAGATGATTTAAATGACCAATATGCACAATATCTGGGCAATACTCATCTAATAACTCGGAAAATTTTTGGTCAATAATTGCTAAGCGATATCTATCTCTGTGGCGTGGGTTATTAACAAGGTGTAATGCAATTTCAGGTACGTCAGCATCGTGGCTAATTCTTATGTCGCCATCTGGTCTAAATGCATCTTCTTCACGGGTAAACACACGAACTTCGTGGCCTTTTTTAACCAATCCATGACAAATTGTTTGAGAATAAACTTCAGAACCCGCGTTATACAACATAGGGTAGCCATGTATTACTTTTAATATTTTCACGAAAGCGCTCCTAATTTTAATTTTTTATTATATGCGTCAACTAACCTTGCAATCCCTTGTTCAGGCAAAACACTCGCGTTCCAACCTAGTAGCGATTTAGCACGAGACGGGTCGCCAATAAAGCGAGCCACATCATAAGCACGAGACGCTGCCTCGACAATAGTTGAAGAGCTATCTGCGGCCTTAATCGCCATCTGTGCCGCTTGTTTTAAGGTTGTGCCATGCCCTGGTAATAAATGAATAGTTGGTAATTGTTTTTCACCTTCACTCAGCAATGTAATAGCTTTTACTAAACCTGCTACGGTGTCATCTACATGGGTAAAATCAAATAAATGCTCAAAGCCATCAACTCGTAAATCAACGCCTAATACGGCATTTTTGCTAAATGCAGGTAATACTCTATCTTTATGGTCAAGCGTGCAGCCATACACATTCGCTAACCTCACAATGGCGGTATTAATACCTGCACTTCGTGCGCTTAAAGCGGCATCTTCCATGTAAAGCTTAGAGCGGCCATAAATGTTAACGGGTACTAAAGGCATGGTTTCTGTGACGGGTAAAGTTTTTGGCTCGCCATAAACCTCGCGGCTACTGGCAACCAGTACCCAAGGTTTATGTGTACTATTTGCCGCTATTTTAAGAAGTTGTTCACTAGCCAATGCATTAGTTTGCCAGCACTTTTCAGGTTCGTTCTGCGCCCACACAACGCGAGAAACAGCAGCTAAATGTATTACGCCACAGCATTCATTGAGTGCTTGGCTTAACTGCCATGTATTACCAATATCGCCTGTTCCATCAGCAATATCAAAACCAACTACTTCATAACTTAGTTGACGTAATAGGGGAGATAAATGACGGCCAATCAATCCTAAGTGGCCTGTCATCAAAATTTTATTCATTAATTCTTAATCCTTTACTGCCTTATTAATATTGCTTGCATACTCATTGTTTGATATTGGTTAACGATTTTGATGATAAACAACAGGAGCCGCTAGCCCTTTGTTCCAATGTTCTAAATATTGAGTTTGCGGTTCACATTACAAAAATTCAAAGCGTCTAATTTATGGAGCTTTCTGAGTGGAAAACGTAAAAGCTAAATGAGATTGAAAGATCAAATATGAGAAACTCATGCAAATTTCGCCTCTAAAATCAGATGGTATATAGTTCCAATGGACATTAAATTGATGAATTGCTTAAATTTATTCACCATTGTAAGTGAAAGTTCTTAGCTTACATTTATCTGGGATTTTTATGAATAAACACAACCTGCGGTATCAGAGCCGTTTGTAATTCCATCGATGTCTATGGCAAGGGAGCGAGTGTAAGGGGTGTCCGAAGAAGATTGGAAATAATTTCCAGCAATATCAGCTAGGGTATTAGTGTCTTGCGAGACTACTCTCGTTGCAGAAAATTTAATAACGCTACCTGATACCGTTGCCGTTCCTTCAAGCATGTCGCTTGTTGCACTTGCATGCATTGAGCCATGTCGCGTCATATTATCTTTGGGGTAGTACATAGTATCTTCAGAAGTGATGACGTTTGTGCCAACCACATCATTCGCAATAAGTACATTGCTAGACTTTTCTGCAAACAGAATTGCCTTCCCTTCTGAGGAAACGGCTACTACAACGCTTTCTTGTTCGTTATCTATTGTTGTCGCTTCGCCAAACCAAATGCCAAAAGCTGAATCAACTTCCTCAACAGCGTCGATGCCACTTGTGTCATTATTATCGCTGCAAGCAGTTAGATATAAAGCGCTCAGAGTTACGCCAATGATTGTCGAAGAGCGATAAAAAGCGGTGTTTTTTACGCTCGTGCTTTTTAAGCGGGAGTGAAAGAGTTTCATCGTTTACCTGTCCTTGTAAATCAATTTTATAGACCAAATTCCTTGTCCCAAAATATCATCAATTATTTGTGTTGAACAGACAAAGGCGTCGAAGAATCAACACTGCATATCTGCCTGTGTGCCTAAATTATTTCAAGTTTTTTTTAGACGAAGATCTAGTGCTTTAGTAATTGAACTATTGGTACAGAGACAACAGTTCATGTTTTAAGGGGTAAGTAAAAAGCATAGGTAAAATTTTCAGCCATCTCTGTATTTCGCTTACATTTTACGTAAAAGCGTTAGCGCTATTTGGCGAACATAGTTTGCTAAGCCCATGCATGGTAGGGGCTGGAGCAAAGCCAAGCCGTTGGCAGAATACTTGCAATGTCTTTGTCTAGCAATCAAGCCAAGTAGTTCGATTGAAAATAACTGGGTTTGAAGCACGACAGTTATTGGTGCTTGGTTTGGCAAAAGTGCGATCACCAGATAAGGATAGATGAAATGACAATAGTAAAATCAGGTAGCGCAATTTATCAATCGTTAGGAAAAGACGGTAAAGGCAGTGTTTCTACAGAAACGGGAGCTTTGTCTAACCACCCCTACGGTTTTAATACCCGTTTTGAAGATGGAAAAGGGACTAACCCAGAAGAGCTCATTGGCGCAGCCCATGCAAGCTGTTTCACCATGGCCCTTTCTTTTGCACTGTCAGATGCTGGTTTTGATGACGGTGAATTAAATACCATAGCCAAAATTAGTTTAGAGAAAAGTGGTGATGGATTTGAAATTACGCAATCAGCGCTTACTTTAGATGCTAGCGTAAAAGGTATTACTGAGGATAAATTTGAGGAAATTGCTCAGGGAGCAAAGGAAAATTGCCCAGTGTCACAGCTTTTAAATACTAAGATTACGCTAGAGTACAAGCTGGCGAATTAATGCGGTTAAATGGTTAATTGTTAAAAGTTCAATAATAACCATTGACTAGAATAGCATACAAGAAAAGCGGCGCATTGCCGCTTTTCTTGTAGGTAAGCAGTGCCAAAATGGTTGGTACTGCGGATTTGCTTTCTGCCTGTATTTATATTTGGTACTCTTATTCACTACTCTTATTGACCGATGACACCGCAGGCCACACGTTCGCCACCGCCGCCGAGCTTTTTGGGGGTGTCCGAATAGTTATCTCCGCCTGCGTGAATCATTAACGCTCTACCTTCAATGTCTTCAAGTTCCAGTTCTGGCGCGAAAATAGGTTGGTCGGCATGTCCGTTTTCGTCAACATAAATAACAGGAAGGTCGCCTTCGTGACCCTTTTCAGACCAAGGGGTTCTGTGTTTGCCTGTGTCTTCGGGGTCAAAGTGTCCACCAGCTGCACCGCCCAATACCTTTTTGCCATCTTTCATTGAAGGTGAGCAATCGCCATGCTGATGCACGTGAAAACCGTGAACACCAGGCGTTAATCCTGAAAGGCTGGGCGTAAACACAACGCCGTCATCGTCATAACTACTCACCATCACGCTGCCAATACTCTTGCCAGTTTCTAGATTTTTCATCATAACCACTTTGCCATCATCTTGGTGATGGCCCGCGATACAACCTGCACTTAGTAGTAATGATATTGACCCTGCAAGGGTAAATTGTAGACGTTTCTTCATGATGTTCTCCTTATCTTCATATTCAACGTTATTAGCATTTATTGCTAGGTACAAAGATTAGCAGCACGAAACAAGCCAGTTTAATTTAATGATTCGTAAAAGCGCTACAGCCCTGATTAGGAAGAGTTTTTACGCTACAATGAAACTAAAGATTCACTTCTAACATCACCGTCTGCTCGTATGATTCGGGCGTAATAATGAAAAAATTACCGAAACTCTTCACTTTAACACATACTTTTTTAAAGGCTCATTACTGAGTTTCTGGTAACCGTCAGGTTATTGAAAACCAATACGAGAGGTAAATGTAAGGCGTGAATAAAAGAGGTAGATGGCAATGAACAGCGTTTAGCCTAAACGCATTAATGCTTTAGTCCATGGGTTTTTTAGCTAGGAAAATAGTGTGCTTACTTCCTTTTCCTTTGCGAGCTCTGGCAATACGTGTAGACACTTTGTAGCCTGCATTTTTTAAGCGAACGGAAAATAAATAATCAGGCCCAGCAGACCATATGGCAAGCATGCCACCAGGTTTGAGCACATTATAAATTTCTTCTAAACCGGCTATTGAATAAATCCAGTTATTGTCAGAGTGTGTTAGGCCTTCTGGTCCATTATCCACATCGAGCAATATCGCATCAAAAGTTGGCTTCCCGGTATTTAAAAGGTGTTTAACATCACCAAGCACAACATGAGTTCTAGGGTCTTGAAGTGGGTTTTTAGCGCAGTTGCCGAGGGGGCCTTTATTCCACTCTACAACTTCAGGGATGAGTTCGGCAACGGTAACCTTAGAGCTTGGCGTCACTTCATTGAGTGCGGCTCTTAGTGTGTATCCCATGCCTAAACCGCCCACTAAAACATGTGCGTTTGGTGTCGTTTTGAGATGCGCACACCCCATTTGAGACAACTCTTTTTCTGAGTTAAATACTCGGCTATTCATTAATTCGCCACGAATGCCAGAAAGTCTAATGCTAAACTCCTGATCTCGCTGAGAAAAGGTTAACTCGCCACCATTGTTTGGAATTTTAGCTGTACCCAATTTAACCCATGGAACCATGTGAAGACGTGTCCTTTTAACCGTATATATTGCTTGAATTGAATGTCGGCGCGCAGAGTAGCACAGAAATAAATGGGGTCAGAACCAAATTTACTGCCCCAGTTAACACACCAACCTGCAAACCCAGCCTCCAGAGATTATAAAAAGCTAGCAATATCGTTTAGGGATTTCTTCTGTGTAGCGTGAGCCGGTACAGTTGCATTGTTAGCAGGGTATCCCGCAATTATCAGCATGTACGCTCTTTCGCTATCGGGCCTACCACACACGTCGGTTAGAAAGTTCATAGGCTTAGGCGTATGGGTAAGCGTTGCCAACCCGGCGTTGTGTAGAGCGGTAATAAGCATACCAACGGCAATGCCTACCGACTCATGCACGTAGTAATTTTGCTGTTTTTCTCCACCTTCGGTTTCTCCGAACTTTTGACTAAATACAGCAATTAGCCAGGGCGCTATTTCCAAATACGGTTTAGCGGCGTCTGTCCCTAAGGGTTTCAAGTCGTTGAGCCATTGTTGCCCAGCGCGCCCTTTATAAAAGCCACGTTCATGGGCTTCGGCGTGCTCACGTATTTTTTGTTTCATCGATGGAGAGTTAATGGCAGCAAAGTGCCAAGGCTGATGATTAGCGCCGCTTGGTGCGGTGCCCGCTGTTAATAAGCAATTCTCTATAACGCTTTTATCTACTGGGCGGTCGCTAAAGTGGCGAATACTGTGTCGGCGTTGCATTGTTTGTAGAAAGTCAGCGCTTCGCGACTTCATGGTGGGTTCTGAATATTCAATAAAATCATTTAGGGGCAATTGGTCATGAGGCTGCATTTTTTATCCGTCGGTGTCCGTGTTTATGTCACGATTTTTGTATTTTATTAGCCATAGAGTAAAGGGATTGGCGCTCACTATCAAAAAAGAGTAGGCATGATAATGTGTTTCTGTCGAAGTGCGTCAATTTTTGTCGTAAGGGCAATGCATGCTTAACATCCTTTTTAACCCCAGTTACTGCCAATGATTTCATTGAGGGGCACAGCATGCACAACTTACTATCTAAAGAAAAAGAATCTAACGAAAAAGAATCTAAAGACTCGGAATTTAAAGAGACAAAATCTAAAGAAATTAATATTCACGTAATCGGCGTTGGCGGTTGTGGCGGCAATGCCATCACTACTATGGCCGGTTTATGTCAGCATACCAATATTCGATTTACCTCTATTAATACCGATATATCTGCGTTGCACCAATGTGATAATCATGAAGTCCTTCTTATAGGAGAGTCCACCACCAAAGGGTATGGAGCGGGGGCTGACCCTTTGGTGGCACATAGTGCTGCTCGTCAAAGTGAAGAGGCGCTAAGTACGCTTTTAGAACACGACACTATTATCATTGTTATTGCAGGACTAGGCGGTGGCACTGGCAGCGGGGCTACGCCTGTACTTTTAGACATGGCTAAGAAAAAGGGCATAAACGCGATGTGCTTTGTGACATTGCCGTTCAAGTCGGAAGGAAGTCAGCGCCACCAAATTGCCCTAGATGCTCTTCAAGCGATAAAAGCAGTCGCAAATGCCACCTTAGTATTGTCGAATGATTCGCTGGTGTCGGCGCTTAATGAAACGGTTGGGTTACTGTCGGCATTTCGTCATTGCGATACGCAGATGCACCGCATTGTCGAAGCTATTATTACCATGTTGACCAAAACCGGTTACATCAATGTGGATATTAATGACTTTAGCCACATTCTGTCGTTAGAAGGGAATACGGCATTAGGCGTTGGTATTGCCGAAGATGGAGGCTTGCTGTGCGATGCGTTAACCCATGCTCTTAATAACCCCTTGGTTGATGATCAAAGCATTGTTGGAGCGCAGGGCGTTATTGTGCAGCTTACGTGCAAGGAAGAGCCTAGCTTAGTGATGTATGAGGAAATGCTAGCAACACTGCAAAATTTAATTGAGAGTGCCCGTGCGCTAATAATAACCGGCGTAACGGTATCCCCAGAACTACCCCAATTCGGTGAAGTGCTAGTTATCGCAACGGGCATTCCTGTTCCCCAGCAACATAATGAAAAAGAAAAGGAAGGCGAATTAGAAAACAGTACTGTGTCAGACGAATACAGTAAGTTAGAGCAATACAGCCTGTTAGAAGAAATGGATATGATAGAACAAAGCAGGGAATTAGAAGAATACCGCGAGTTGATAGGAGAGATGGTACCGATGAAAATAAACGGCTCCCGTATAAGCTCAAACCTTGAGTCGAAGTATTTTAATATTCCTGCATTTATTCGCCAGCAAATGAAGCAATGACTCATTAGCCGCCATTCGTGTGCGGCGCGCAAGGCTATAATTACCATCTGTGATGTAGCCTTTTATTGGCTATATGTTGCGAATAATTTCTGCGACATTGCCAAAAAGTAGTCTCTTAACTTTTTGGGCTCAATAACTTCAATATTGTCGCCAAGCCCTCTCAAAAAGGCTCTTAGCTTATTCGTATCTTTCACGGTTGCCGTTAAAAACGATTTGTCGGTGTGTGCAGACGGGCTAATGATCTGATCTTCAGAAAGCTTATAACCGTGGAGCAGGAAGAGCGCGTTGTTTTTAACCAGTAGTTTCAGTTCAATATTTTGCTTTCTATTGTTGTTGAGTAACTGAACGCTTTCAAGTTCGCCAAAAGTTTGCTGGCAGTCATCCTGGGTTTCCATTACGTTTCTAATAAAGTGCAAGGGCAATGCATAGCGCCTTTTGTGAAGCTCTCCAAATGTACACACGAATAGCTGACGACCATCCTGTTTAACCAACCCCATGGGATTTATTCGGTCGTAGTGTTTCCATACCATTTGATTACCACCATTAAAAATACGTTTTATATCAGCTGATATTTGTTTTTTAAAATAGATGGCGTTTTTTAGTCTTCCAAAAGACACTGCATCTATTTCTGGCGGTAGAAGAGGTTGAGAAATGTGTGAGTCTGCTACCGACTTTAACCAGTTGCTCAGTAGAGAGTCGCTGTCTTGTTGAAGGACTTGCGTTGCCTTGGTGAAGTAGGGCTGCAATTCGTTAAGCGTGGTATTGGGCAGTGTAGCGCCAGATTGTTCGAGCACTTTAAATGCAAGCGCGGTATTGCCATCCATCAAGCTAAGATTCAACTTTTTAAAGTTGGCATTGATAAACCAGCCGTAGGGTTTAGAGCGTTTGTCTACTTCAAGACCAAAAAGCCCAACGGTTTCTAGATTAACCAAATCCCGTTGTATCGTTCGCATATCGATGTGGTGATGGCCGCAGTTCTGCAGGTTATCAAATATTTGGCGGCTTGATACTTTTCGCGGTGCCGTAGGCACAAACTGTAAAATGTCTAATTTGCGTTGAAATGCGCTCATAGGATTAAATAACCTAAACCCTTTACGTGTAAGCACAATAGCATACCCACAACATGCGACAAAAACTGTCGCATGCATCCGTTGAGTAAATAGTAAATGTGAGCTTTTATCACGATCTTTACGCGAGAGCATAAGGCGTGCCCATCAGGCGGAAGCATCAGGGATAAACATCAGGCGGTATCTGCCGTAAAACAGCTGTATTTTTGTGTGACTGTTTATGGTAACTTTGTTAAAAGTGATTGTTTATGGGCTCTTTTTGAAAAGTGTTGATAAACGGTTACCCGAGTGTGTATGCGCACTATAGTAGGTAGCATTGCATATGTATAAAAATACAGGCAATCTAGTTTCAGAGTATTTACCACTCGACCTTTCAGCAAAACTCATTATAACGAGAGTGGCTAATGGACAGGATTAAACAGCGGGCGGCAGTGATCACTGGAGACATTGCCAACTCACAGCACTTAAGTGATGAAGACTTAAAGCATGTACTGGCAGTACTCACCACAACGCTTAAAGCGCAAACGGCAATGTATCATGGCGAGTATGATGTGTTTCGTGGCGATGCGTTTCAGGCCGTAATACCCTCACCGCAAAATGCCATGCAAACTGCGATATGCATAAGGCTTGCTTTAAAAGCTTGCACGCCCTCAACCGATATTCGTATTAGCGTAGGGCTTGGCGAGGTTAACGTTACTGACGGACAGGTAAAAACAGGGAGTGGGGATGCCTTCGTTCGTTCGGGTAGAGCATTAGATACTCTGAAATCGCAATACTTGGTGTTTACTAGCGATGATGAAGCTTTCAATAAACATTCAGCACTGCTAACCGCATTTTTAGATAGCCATATTACGGCGTTAACTCAAACTCAATCAGAAACGCTGCTTGCCTATATTTGTGCAAAAGATAAAGCCCATGAACACATTGCAAATACGCTGGGTAAAACGAGAAGCAACGTTACCCGAATTTTAAATGCCAGTGGATATCACTTGGTGAATGAATATCTTGAGCACATGGCAACTGAAGTTAGCTCGTGATGGCAGGTTTAGGAGATTTAGTATGGAAGCTATTGGTATAGAGGTGCCCAGCGTAGAGGTGTTGAATATGGGTGAAATAGGTGCAGAGCAGCTGCAGTTACAACAGCTAGCCCTGATAGCCGGGCTTTTGGTAGCCCACGTGTTGGGAGACTTCTATTTTCAGCCTGCTGGCTGGGTAAAAAGCCGCAATACTAAACATCTGCTGTCTCCGGCATTGTACTTACATGCTTTACTTCACGGCGTGCTGGCATTTTTCGCTTTATTGATTTTATCTTTATTTGCCACGCTTGCGACAAAAGAGACTGGCGCTGCAGCAACAGGTGTTTCTACAACAGGTCTATCTGCAGCAAGTATAACGGCAATAGAGCTTACACCCCTATTTTTAGTGGCTATTGGCGTAATGGTGACTCATTTCATTATTGACGCCGTTAAGTCTTACGCTAGCCCAACCACCTTTTGCTTTTGTTATCGATCAAGCTGCGCATATTATCGCTGCGATCATATTGTGGGCGCTGTTAACACAACAGTTCACGCCATTACTGCAGCATATCTACGCCATAAACTATCACCATTTGGTACTGCTGCTCGCTTATTTAACTATTTTAAGTCCTACTTCTATTTTTATAAAACAGCTGCTTTCGCCATGGACCAAAGAGCTAGATGAGCTGACCAACCCTAAACGCACCAGCGGATTAGTACAACTTCCCGTACAGCGCACCTTAGCCATGGCGGGTCAGCGTATTGGCTACTTAGAGCGACTACTTATTCTTACTTTTGTGTTGCTGAACCAATTTGCTGCAATTGGCTTTTTGATTGCGGCAAAGTCTATCTTTAGGTTTGGCGATTTAACAAAGAGTGAAGACAAAAAGCTTACTGAGTACGTGTTGTTAGGTACGCTGACCAGTGTGGTTATTACAATCGCGACGGGCCTTGTAGCAAAATGGTGTATGGGCAAGCTGTGAACTTATTTGCTTCAATACTATGCTTCAAAACTAGGCGATTAAACCAAGCTTCTAAACTAATGCGACTAAATTAGGCTACTAAAACGCTGCCTGATAGAAATAACTGGATATAATGACAGTGGTTATTTATTATGACGATAGACATAATGAAGCACTCGTTAAACGAGTTGTCATGTTAGTAGTTAAAGGTAGTTACAGGTAGTTGAACGAAGTTATATATAGCTACAGAAAAAATTTCAGTTGTAGCCTCGCATGCAGCTTTTATAAAACGTTTTCGCATGAAGTCTAGCATGCACCATCCACTCAAAATAATATGCTAAATAGAGCCGATGAAGTTATACATTGCCGAGAAGCCTAGCCTAGGAAGAGCCATCGCAGAGGCCTTACCTAAACCTCAAAAAAAGCATCAAGGTTATATCGAAATAGCTGGTGGCGATGTAGTTACGTGGTGTGTGGGCCATATTCTCGAGCAAGCAGACCCCGATAGTTACGATGAAAAGTTTAAGAAATGGCAGTTAGAACACCTACCTATTATCCCTAATCAGTGGCAGCTAAAACCAAAATATAAAACAAAAAGCCAGCTAGCGATTATCCGTAAATTTGTGAAGCAGTGTAGCCAAATTATTCATGCTGGCGACCCAGACAGGGAAGGGCAACTTCTGGTTGATGAGGTAATCGATTATCTCAACGTTACTTCGCAAAAGCGTGACAGTATGCAGCGCTTACTTATCAGCGATTTGAACTTACCCGCGGTAAAACGTTCTTTAAACCAGCTGCAACCTAATAAGCATTTTATTCCTCTTTCGGTGTCAGCATTGGCAAGAAGCCGCGCCGACTGGTTATACGGTATCAACTTAACGCGAGCCTATACTATTCAAGGTGGTAAAGTTGGTTATCAAGGGGTGCTTTCTGTAGGGCGAGTGCAAACACCCATATTGGGGCTGGTGGTGAATAGAGATAAGGAAATTAACAATTTCACCTCTAAGCCGTTTTATGAGGTGTTGGCTCACATATTCACTCCTTCACAGCAACAGTTTACTGCAAAGTGGCAGCCGAGCGAGGCGTGTCAGGCTTATATGGATGATGAGGGGCGTGTACTTTCAAAGGGGTTAGCTGAAAATGTGGTAGGAAGGATATCGAACCAACCTGCAACCGTTGATGATATTAAAAAGCAGCAAAAAAAGCTGAATGCACCTTTACCCTACAATCTTTCAACCCTACAAATTGATGCGGCTAAGCAATTTAATATGAACGCCAAGCTGGTGCTTGATGTGTGTCAGTCTTTGTACGAAAAACACAAGCTCATTACCTATCCTCGCTCAGACTGCCGATACCTTCCTAGCGAACAATTCTCCTTAGCGAAATCCATTGTGGCTATGCTTGGTAAAGCAGAGTTACCATTTTCTAATGCGGCTCAACAAGCAGATACTTCAATTAAGTCCAAAGCGTGGAATAATGCAAAAGTTAGCGCTCACCATGCCATTATTCCGACAGAAAAATCACCTTTAGGGCTGTCCTTAAGTAATCTAGAAAAAAATGTGTATGGCCTTATTGTTAGGCAGTATCTTGCTCAGTTTTATCCTGCCTTTATCTATCAACAAACCCACGTGGCACTCACCATTGCAGGTGGCAAATTTGCCACAACTGCCAATGTTACCGAGCAACTGGGGTGGAAGGTGCTCTTTGAAAGAACTAGCGAAAAAATCAGTGATAAAGGAAGCGAAAAAAATTACGAAAAAGGCGGAGAAAGCAAATTGAGCTCTGATAGCCCATGGCAAAAAGGCTCGCTGCCAGAACTGAACAAAAACGACAGCCTGCATTGCGAAAAAGGAGAGTTGCTAGAAAAGCAGACTCAACCCCCTAAGCACTTTACCGACGCTACATTACTTGCTGCCATGACGGGAATAAATCGCTTCGTTAAAGACCGAGCTCTAAAAGCAATATTAAAAGATACGGACGGTTTGGGCACTGAGGCCACGCGGGCCGGAATAATCGAACTATTGTTTAAGCGTGGTTTTTTGAAGCGAAAGGGCAAAATTATTAATGCTACACCCGCAGGAATTGGCCTGGTAGAAGCCCTTCCTGAAATGTGCACAACACCCGATATGACGGCCAAGTGGGAGGCAACGTTAAACAACATTGCCGAGCAGCAGGCAAACTATAAAAGTTTTATGCAGCCACTGCAAAACACCCTACACGAGCTTATCGATATTGCGTCAAGCAACGTGCCTGTGTCACTGAAGGGCATAAAATCAACGGTGAAGCCTGCTTATAAAAAGCGCCGAAAACCGAAAAAATAAGTGTAGCGTTTGACGCTGTCCGATTTAAAAGTATTATTTTTCCGAAAGCTCTTTTGCCACGCTAATCGCTCCTTGGCTTACCTCTTCAATAATGCTTTTTGTTTCAGTTATTCCGTCTTTGCTCTCTACTGCTTGCAGTTGTATGGATCTCATTTTAGAAGTAGCTTCGCCATTGAGTCTTTCATTCTCTTTAACAAGACCCTCAATTTCAATTGTAGACTTACTCGTTCTCGCTGCAAGTGAGCGAACCTCATCAGCAACTACCGCAAACCCTCTACCGTGCTCGCCAGCTCTTGCGGCTTCAATTGCAGCGTTGAGTGCAAGTAAGTTTGTTTGGTCGGCTATGCTGTCTATTGTTGTTACGATAGAAGAGATTTGCTTAGACTGAGCCAATAGTTGACCTAATAGGTCTGATGCACTTTCGACACTTGCAGATATTAGTTCTGCTTGTTTGACCGCGTTCTCTAGCACCTGCTTCCCTCGGCTTGCAATTTGCGCTGTTTCTTCTGACGTGGAGAGCACAACTTCTTGAATGGATTGCTCTCTTTCAACGCGAGACGTAACGTTACTCGCAAATTTTATGATTTTGAAAACCTTTCCAGACTCATCATAAATAGGGTTGTAGGTAGCCTCTAGCCACAGTATTTTACCGTGTTTATCAAATCGCTTATAAAGGCCTTGTTTGAAGTCTCCATTTGAAAGCTCGTTCCAGAAGTGAGGGTGGGCCTGGTAAAACTCGTTGTCACAAAAAATGCGGTGATGTTTCCCTAAAATTTCATCCCTTTGATATCCAACAGCAGAGAGAAAGTTGTCATTAGCCGATTGAATATTTCCTTGAGGTGTAAACTCAATGATGGCCAGTGAACGGGCAAGAGCTAGTTGGATATTCTCTAGCGCCCTTTGTAATTCTTTGGCTTCAGTAACGTCATGGGCTAGCTTTATCACTTTTATAACCTGATCATTCTCCGTAATGGGTATGTATGTTGCCTCTAGCCATAACCGTCTACCGGTTTTATCTATTCTTGGAAAAGTGCCGTCAAAAGACTCCCCACGCTCTAGCCTTTCCCAAAACCCTCTGTACTCCGCTGACGACCTATATTTTTCATCGCAAAATATTTTGTGATGCTTTCCTTTTATTTCTGAAGCTTTATAACCAACTACAGCGGTAAACAACGAGTTCACATCAATAATATTGCCCCGCGCATCAAATTCTATCCACGCTACATGTTGTTTTATATTCTGAACTATATTATCTGAAAGCAAGCTGGCGCTGGTTTTTGCTGCTGATGCTAAATCCATTTTCTCATTACTTTTTGCAAAAAAATCAAACACAGCAAATCCTCCAATAGTTAAACGTGTTATTCCGTAACAGCCAGTGCTCTTTTTGTTCCTATCTATACTTAGTTATCACCTAAATTTAGCCATTAAAGGACATCTTTTAAGTCGCGCAATATTCATAAAATTCGCTACAGCTTTTATATATGAGTCGCGTGTACAAATAGCGAGTGTAAACAGCGCTCAAATAAACAGTTATAACCAATGTCGTATTGGTAATGGAAGCTCTTGCTTTAGTTTTAAGAGCGTTTAGTGTTGCACTGGGCGTTATTGAAAGCGCGCATAAATAATAGGTGTAAAAACTACGGGTAAATATAAGAAAACCCAGAGAAAAAATGGGTTAACGTTGTCTAACCGCGTTTTAAACATAGTCGAGTGTTATACTTTCATCAAGTCAAACTTTTAGCGATGAGTAAACCTACTCGTTTAGCGGCTGAGCTAGACACAGTGATTTACATTTTCTATTTTTGCTGGAAATTTTTCAAAAAATTGATTTTAAGGTGTTGTCAAAACAAGACTTTATCACTTCATCGTGCTACTACTATTTTAAACTTTCTACTTTACTATTTTTGGGTAAATGAATAATGAAAAAGTCCCGAATTAAAATAATAACTGGCTTAGCGTCAGTCGCTCTTGTTCTTACTATAGTGTTGTACGTGAATACGTTACTGAGTTTTGAAGACACTCAGCTAAAGGTAGACAGTCCACTACCTAAAGCTCCGCTTAACGAAGACGCGGCGGTAGCGCGATTTGCTAAAGCGATTAAGTTTGAAACCATTTCTTACGACGATCCTTCAAGATTAAACCCTCAGGCTTTTTTAGGGTTACATGAACACATACGCGCTAGTTTTCCCCTTGTTCATCAGCAAGCCGAGCATTACACCATTAACCAATACAGCTTGGTTTATCACATAAAAGGTAGCGATCCCGCTCTTAAGCCTGCACTGTTTATGGGTCATATGGATGTAGTGCCTGTGGATGAGGGGACAGCAGAGCAGTGGAAGCAGGCACCTTTTAGTGGCGCCATTGTCGACGATATTGTTTGGGGTAGAGGCACTATTGACGACAAAGTAACGGTAATGGCTTTGCTTGAGGCAATGGAAACCCGTCTAAGAGAGGGTTTTTCTCCACAGCGAAGTATTTATTTTGCCTTTGGTCACGATGAAGAAATTGGTGGCAAACAGGGCGCCGCAAAAATTGCAGAACGTTTTAAGCAACAAGGTCTTAGTTTTGAGTTTGTGCTTGATGAAGGTGGTGCAATAACAGACGGGCTTATGAAAGGCGTCGAGCAGCCGGTTGCTATGGTTGGCGTGGCTGAAAAAGGGTTTGTTAACCTGCGACTGACTGTTGCCTCAGAAGGCGGGCATTCTTCTCAGCCCCCTAACCATACCGCTGCAGGCGTGTTAAGCCAAGCCATTGTGAATATAGAAAATAGTCAGTTTGATACCAACCTTAGCTACAGCTACAACACTTTTTCTCATGTAGCGGCTTATGCGCCGCTGTCTTTGCAGTTACCCATGGCAAATTTATGGTTGTTCTCTCCCATTGTAGAGCAGTCTATGCTGTCAGCGCCAAGCAGCGCCGCTGGTATTCGTACTACCATTGCAGCCACCATGCTGGAAGGCAGCAGTAAGTCGAACATACTACCTACAATAGCCAGTGCAGTGGTGAACGTACGTATTCTGCCCGGTGACAGCATAGCCAGTGTGAAGCAGCACATTGTTGAGGCCATTGATGATTCTAGAGTGAGCGTTGAGACCTTTATGGAAAACGAACCATCGCAGTTATCACCCCTTAACAGCACAGGATACAAACTTATTGAATCTAATATTCGTCGCATGGACGACAACGTGTTAGTTGCGCCATATCTGGTTATGGGAGGCACGGATGCAAAGCATTTCTATGGCTTATCCGATAACGTCTATCGATTCATGATGGTAAGGCTAGATAAAGAAAGCCTGAAGCGATTCCACGGTGTTAACGAGCAACTCGCGGTAAATGATTACCTGCAAGCGGTGAGTTATTTTTACAGCTTGCTTGCAGATGCTGGTGAATAAAGGTCACAAGCTACTTAGCTAATTTGCTGTTTATCTAAAGGGCATTAAGGCGTATTTTGCTGCTGTAGAAAGCGCTTGGGCGTGAGCCCCGTCCATCGCTTAAATGCTCTGAGAAAGCTGGCAGGCTCGGCGTAGCCGAGTTGGCTGGCTATGGCTGCAATGGGTAAACGCTGTGCTGACAGCATATCAAGAGCCCGTTTTTGCTGCTGTGCATCAATAATATTGCGATAGCTAGCGCCTGCTGCATCAAGTTTTCGCCGAAGGGTTCGCTCACTTACGCCAATTATGTTTGCCAATTCTGACGCAGAAGGGTAGCCCGACTGGTAACCGGCAATTAGGGTTTTTACCTGGGGTACCACGTCCTGCTGAGCGGGGTAAAAGGTGTTAAGCAACTCATAGGCCTGGGCTTTGTATAATTTATGGGCCCAGACATTACTGTGCTGTTGGCTGAGCCTTAGCATGGATGCTGGAATGCGAAACCAGTTGTAGGGTTGGTCAAAGCTCACATCAAAATTCAAATATTTTTTATAAGTCGCTATATGATGTCGTTCTGGCTTGGAACGCACCGTACCTCCCACTAATACGTGTGGCGCCTCTGCCAAAAACTCCCGCATAAAGATATAGGTGCCCATAAGATCTCTATCAGCAATAAAATCTCTTAACTTTCTAGGTGCATGGGGCACGGTATAGCGCACCTCAAGGCCTTGAGAGTCGAAGTGCAACGTCATGTGGGAAAAAAGTAGTGAAAGATGTTGGAACTGTGCACCAACGCGAGCCGATTCCAAAAAGGTATCGGCTGTCATTAGCAGCATGGCGTAAGTGCCATATGAGGTAAACGACACTTGGCGACCCACTTTAACGCCTAAAATTGGATCGTTAAGTAATTCAATCGCATCGCCCACAATGTCTAGTTCTAAGTTGGTATCGATCATTGCGGCGCCTGTAAGGTTATCTAAAGATAACCCACGAGCAGCCAGTATTGATTGTGGGCTGCGCCCTTGTTCTTCCAATGCTTTAAAAAGAGGAAGTAACCCCAAAATAGAGCGCTTTCGCTTGAACGGCTGATTAGCACCAGAAGGGTGCTTATTCTCGAATATATTTACAGACTCACTTAATTGAGATGTGTTGGCCGTCATAACGTTTTCAGCTTTGCCTATTATCTCCGTATACACATATTGCCAGAATGACCGTTTAGGTCAATGATTGACAGCCTGTGTCATAGTTTATGTTGTCACCGCTCTTTATTGTGGTGACAGTCGATAATAATAAAAATCTGGTGACACGTGATGAAAGCAAGCGAAGAACAACACATTGAGTATGAAGCACTCGACGTACTTATCGTTGGGGCTGGGATCTCTGGCTTAGGAATGAGCTATACACTTAAGAAAAAGCGCCCACATAATTCGTTTGCTGTTATCGAAAGTCGTGAGAATTTCGGTGGAACCTGGGACTTATTTAAATATCCGGGCATACGCTCAGACTCTGATATGTACACGTTTGCTTTCTCCTTTAAGCCATGGACTGACAGAGAGTACATTGCCACTGCCGAACGAATTCAACATTACCTAGGCGAATTGGTGCGAGATGAAGGCCTTAACCAGTACATTCGTTTTCAACAAAAAGTAAAAGCGGCTAATTGGGATTCAACTAAAAATCGCTGGTTGGTTACTATTTCGCGAGCAGATGGTCCTGAGTATCATATTGCGGCAAAGTTTTTTACCTGCTGCTCGGGCTACTATAATTACGATAAAGGCTATTTGCCTGATTTTGATGGGTTTGATGATTTCAAAGGCACCATTGCTCACCCTCAAAAATGGCCACAAGAACTAGATTATAGTAATAAAAAAGTGATTGTTATTGGAAGTGGAGCCACCGCGGTTACCATTGTACCTGCCATGGCGAAAAAGGCAGCGCACGTTACCATGCTACAGCGCTCTCCCAGCTATATCGTGTCTCGCCCTGCCTCTGACGTACTGTTTCGCGCGTTATCTCGCGTGTTGCCTGCTGGGTTAACCAACCGAATAATGCGCCTCAAATACACTACTTTGCAGCAGATGTCCTTTGTGTTGTCGAAAAAATTTCCAAACTTCGTGCGTAAAATAATACGCAAAATGAATATTAAAGACCTAGATGGCACCGCTGATGTCGACACGCATTTTAACCCAAGCTATCAGCCTTGGGATCAGCGTATGGCGCTGGTACCCGATGCAGACTTGTTTAATTCTGTGCGTACAGGGAAAAGCACCATCGTCACCGACCACATCGACCGTTTTACACCAACCGGCGTGCTAACTAAAAATGGCACGCATATCGATGCGGATATTATAGTGCCAGCCACCGGCCTCGATTTGCAGCTATGGGGCAATATCAACTTATCTGTTGATGGGCATAAAGTACACGGCAACAAACTCACCAACTACAAAGGTATGATGTTCAGTCAGCTTCCCAATTTTGTTTGGGTGTTTGGCTATACCAACTCATCGTGGACGCTCAAAGCTGAACTGACTTTTGATTATGTGTGTCGATTACTTGATTACATGGAGCAAAACGGCCACGACAGCGTTTATCCATACCGTAACCCAGACGCGCCGAGAGAAAATATTGTGGGGCTCAAGTCTGGCTATATTTTGCGTAAGCTGGATGAATTACCCTCACAAGGCTCAGAGTTTCCATGGTGTAACAAAGATTTATACGTAAAAGATTTACTTGCCATAAAGCACAGTAAGCTGGCGGACAACGTATTGCGGTTTGACGATAATAAACCTCTTGCCGATTTTCATAAACCGGCTGCTGATGTACACAGCTCATGATGTTTAGTCCTTTTACACAAGCGCTCATATGCAAAGAGCGCAAATTATGAAACACCCTAATCTGCAGCAATCCAGTAGTTCGCCTGAGGTTGTGCTTATTCACGGCATGTGGAGCACAAGACCGCATTACACCCGTTTCAGTGCAGCGAAAAATCGCAAAGAAATACAGCACTCAATGTGCGGCAAAAGACTCCTCTCAAGAGGCCGAAAACGTCACATTAAAGGTTATTGATGAGGCGTGCCATTGGACTATTGGTGGAAGTCATTTACCTGCGGTAAGCAACCACATTTTTAGATGGTTAGAGAAGATATAATGAAGCAATCTCAAGCACTGACGTGGAAAAATAAACGTATTCTTATTACTGGAGCTGGCTCGGGAATAGGCCATGCCTTAGCAACGCTGTTGGCTAAACTGGGTGCCAGTCTTATCCTTACTGATATCAATAAAGAAAACCTGTCAGCAATCACTGATGAACTGGGGAATTCAGTACTCATTGCTCACGTCGCTGATGTAAGCAATAAAGCAGATTGGCAAAAGCTTGCTCAGCTTATTGAGAAAGACATAGGTAGTCTCGATGTGCTTGCGAATAATGCGGGGATCAGCACATTTGGCTACTTTGATGAAACGTCTGAGGCGCAATTTAATAAAGTGTTAGACGTGAATTTACATGGCGCTTTAACAGGATGCAGAGAAATGATGCCGTTATTAGAAAAGTCGCAGCGAGGCCTCATTGTTAATGTGGCGTCAATTTTTGGTTTGATCACAATTCCTATGCTGACTCCACATCATACGTCTAAATTTGCTATTCGTGGGTTTAGTGAGGCATTGCGTCAGGACATGGCGTATCAAAAGAAAACTATTGATGTGTTGTGTGTGTTACCGGGGGGAATTAAAACGAATATTGCTAGGTCCAGCGAAGTGTTATCAACTCATAGTGAAAAGCAGGCTTTAGACAAGCATGTGAACACCGGCGAAGCCCATGTCAATAATCAGGATATAAAAGACAAAATTGTGGCGCATTTTGACACTGTTGCCCGCACCTCAGCCTCAGAGGCGGCTAAGATTATTGAAAGAGGAATGAGAAAAAAGAGCCCTCGCATTTTAATTGGTTCTGATGCCAAGCTTGTTCACTGGCTATATAAGTTCTTCCCAAGTAGCTATGACAAACTATTTAACCCGTTACTGGGCATTAAGAAGCTTTTAGGCTGAGAGTTTATGCGCCAATAGTACTTGAGTGTTTTAATAGGTTATTTACCTGAGTAATTTACTCGGGTATTATTGGGGTATTATTAACGCGTAAAGCTCAGCGCACACTCACGCATAAAAGCGTATGAATTGGTTTCTTAGAAACCAGCAGAAAAAGCAGTAGAAGTTAGTCTGTTATGCGCCGAATTATTGCTCGCAGGGCTCAAACACAGTAAGTCATAAATTGGGGAGAAAATGCGAAATTTAACGTCAGAAACAGTTACCCATGTCCATCACTGGAATGAATCACTATTTTCTATCAAGACTACACGTAGCCCAAGCTATACCTTTGAAAATGGGCAGTTTGTTATGCTGGGTTTAGAAGTTGATAATAAGCCGTTAATGCGTGCTTACAGCATTGCGAGTGCCAATTACGAAGAAGAGCTTGAGTTCTTCAGTATAAAAGTACCTGACGGTGCACTTACCTCTCGACTAAAAGATATACAGGTAGGGGAGCAGTTGCTTCTGTCTACCAGGCCAGCGGGTACCCTTGTGGCCGACTTCTTAATTGAAGGGAAAAACCTTTTTCTTCTAGCAACAGGCACTGGGCTTGCGCCTTTTATGTCGATCATCAAGGACCCGGACATTTACGAGCGTTATGACAAAGTCATTCTAGTTCACAGCGTGCGCTACAAAAGCGAACTGGCTTACCAAGAGCAAATTTGCAACGAGCTCCCTACAAATGAATACTTCGGCGACCTTGTATCAGAGAAACTTTTGTACTTCCCTATTGTTACTCGAGAGCCGTTTAAAGATGACATTCATCAACGCAGATTAACTGAGCTACTAAAAAGTGGCGAATTATGTGCTCACTTTAATCTTTCAGCGCTTAATCTTGAAGAAGATCGTTTTATGCTGTGCGGTAACCAGTCTATGTTAGATGACACTATGGAGATACTTTCCGGTCTTGGGTTCAAAAAAGCGACATCACGAGAGAAAGGACACTTCGTTATTGAGCACGCCTTTTTAGAATAAGGTGGTGTTTGTGGTAGCCAGTGTTGCTGCTGACGTTCGATGATGTCCACCTGCGACGTCCTTCATAGGCAGTCTTAATCAGGCTCATTGAACCCTCTTTTGTAATAAATTTGTGGTCGGGCGGCGACACAGGCATACTGGTTATTCAACGATTATAACGAGGAACGTCCATGAGAGCCGCTACCACTGCTTTGTCACTCCTTGCCACTCTGGCATTTAGTCCACTTACTTTGGCTCAAGCGCCTATTTCTATTTCTGCTGAGCTTGAGCAAAAAGTTATCGAGTGGCGCCGAGACCTTCATCAACATCCCGAGCTAAGTAACCGAGAATTTAGGACGTCAAAAGTCCTTGCCGAACATCTCAATACGTTAGGCATGAAGGTAGAAACGGGTGTTGCTCATACCGGAGTCATTGGAGTGTTAGAAGGTGGGCAGCCTGGTCCTGTCATTGCAATGCGCGCAGACATGGACGCGCTACCTGTTGTAGAAAAAGCCGACGTACCGTTTAAATCTGAAGCCAAATCGGAATACCGAGGTAAAGAAGTCGGGGTAATGCATGCCTGCGGTCATGACCTGCATATGTCGATGCTGATGGGAGCGGCTGAGAAGCTTGCTAGCATGAAAGACGAGCTTAAAGGCACCGTCGTATTTATCTTCCAGCCTGCCGAAGAAGGCGCGCCTAAAGGCGAGGAAGGCGGCGCAGAGCTGATGCTGAAAGAGGGGCTTTTTGATCGTTATAAACCGGAAGCTGTTTTTGGTATACACGTATGGTCAGCAGGTACTGCCGGACATATTGGTTACCGAGAAGGGCCGCTTATGGCATCGTCAGATCGATTTGAAATAACCGTGAAAGGCAAGCAAACTCATGGCTCTAGGCCGTGGGGCGGCGTAGACCCTATTGTTGCCGCCGGTCAGATTATTGGCAGTACTCAGACGGTTATTAGCCGTCAAGTCAATATAACTAAAGCACCAGCGGTGGTGAGTTTTGGCATTGTAGATGGAGGAATTCGCAACAACATTATTCCAGATGAAGTCTACTTAGAGGGCACTATTCGCAATTTCGATATGGACAACCGCGCTCAAATCTTCGAAAACTTAACAACCACTGCAGAAATGACAGCAAAAGCTACTGGCGCCGAGGCACACGTGCACATTGATGAAGGTTATCCAGTTACCATTAATAATGTTGAACTTACTCGACAAATGTTGCCCACTATGGAGCGTGTTGCGGGTAAAGATAAGGTGCATGTGAACGACCTTGTTACTGGCGCAGAAGATTTTTCTTTTTTTGCCCTTGAAGTACCAGGTCTATTTGTATTTCTAGGGGTTACGCCTGAGGGGCAAGATGCAAAGTCAGCACCCAGCAACCACTCTCCTTATTTTTATGCTGATGAGTCTTCGCTCAAAATCGGTACTGAGCTCTATGTGAACTGGGCGTTAGACTATAGTGAGTTGTAAAGCGATAGCGTTTGTAACGCGGGTGTAGCCCGCGTTAATGTTGCATTACTAAGACAATTATATTTTTTCAACTACACTTAAATTAGAGCTGATTTTCGATTAATACGCCCTCGACAAGGCAAACTGCTTGTCGACAAGGTTTGGCTAATCATAAGGAAGTAGAATGGCTTTGAATAAAAACCACGTAAATACATTAGGTACAGACTGCGCATCTGCTGAGGCTCGTTTTCTTAAGCTCATTAGTGCGTTACCTAAAGTATCGGTTCAAGGCTACGACAAAGAGCGGCGTGTTATTTACTGGAATGCGTCTAGCGAAGATATTTATGGTTACACTCAAGAAGAAGCGCTAGGAAAGCGTCTTGAAAATCTTATCATCCCCGCATTGATGCGAGACGAAGTGGTATCCGCTCATGAGAAATGGCTGTCAGAAGGCGTTTCTATTCCAAGCGGTGAACTTGCACTTCAGCGCAAAAATGGCGATGCCGTTCATGTTTTCTCATCCCACGTTATGCTCAGTGAGCACACCGATTCACCAGAAATGTATTGTGTCGACATTGATTTAAGCGAACAGCACGCCATACGCTGCGAGCTAGAAAAGCTTGCCACAACAGATTTACTCACAGGCCTTCCCAATAGGCGCTATCTTGAGATGGCAATAAAAGAGCGAGTCGAAAAAGCCGAGCGTGATTCAACATCAATGGCAGTCTTTTTTATCGACCTCGATATGTTTAAAGATATCAACGATACTTTAGGTCATACGTGGGGCGATAAGCTGCTGCGATCCTTTGCCGATAGACTCAAAGAGTGTGTGGGTGAAGGGGCTTTCTTGGCCCGTTTTGGTGGTGATGAGTTTGTCGTGCTTATCGACGATATTGACGATAATAAATCGTTAGAGGATTTGGCTGAAGAAATAGTTGATTGCTGCAAAGAAAGCTTTTCTTTGGGGACAGAAAACGTGTTTGTTACGTCCAGCGTCGGTGTGTGCCTTTTTCCTAATGACGGTACAGAGGTTGATACATTACTTAAAAATGCCGATGCGGCTATGTACGAAGCAAAAGAGCAGGGGAGAAACCGCTACAGCATCTTCAGTAACGACTTAAGTGTGCTGCTGCATCAACAAAGAAACATCGCATCTCGATTGAGAGTATCTCTGGAAAACAATGAGTTTACGTTGCTTTATCAGCCCCAAGTAGACCTGAGAAGTGGCGATATTATTTCCTGTGAGGCCCTGCTTCGCTGGACTCCTGAGATTGTTGAGCATAGCGTTCCGCCAGATATATTTATCCCTATCGCCGAGCGTACAGATTTAATTATCTCTATTGGCTCTTGGGTAATGGAGAAAGCGTGTGAACAAGCACGAGCGTGGCGCAATATAGGTATTGAGATTTGTATTCACATTAATGTGTCGGGCAGAGAGTTAGAGCAAGATGGTTTTTTTGAGCGTCTAGCCCGATGCCGTGAAAAGTATGCTTTACCCCCTGAAGCCATTGGACTTGAACTTACTGAAAATATGCTAATAAAATCAGATGAACAAGTATTGTTAGGCTTGCAAAAGCAGCGTGCAATGGGTGTAGAGGTGTCTATCGACGATTTTGGAACGGGTTATTCTTCGTTGAGCTACCTAAAGCGTTTTCCTGTGAGCCACTTAAAAATTGATCGCAGTTTTCTCGAAAATGCGCCTGAGAGTGATTACGACGGTGCATTGATGGAGGCTATCGTACATTTGGGGCACAAGCTCAATCTTAAAATTGTTGTCGAGGGCATAGAAACACAAACTCAACTTACCTACTGTCAGCGCCTTGGGGCGGAATGCGCCCAAGGCTACCTATTTGCCAAACCACTTGCCGCTTCTGTTATCCAAAAGCGGCTAGAGTGCCAACAATAGGTCTACAAGCGCTAGTAGACAGTCCAAAGGGCGGGTTTAGAAAAGTAATAGCCCTGCTGATGAATAATATCTAAGTTATTCAATGCCACCGATTCGGCCTCATTTTCAACTTTCTCTGCAATAACTTTTATGTTCAGGCTACGAGCAATATTTAAGAGGCTGCTCACGAAAAGCTGGTTGTCTTTGTTGGTGTGAATACTTTCGGTAAGACGCCCAGATAATTTTACATATGCAGGCTGAATTGCTCGTAACCCAGATAACGAAGCAAAGTTGTCACCAAAATGTTCAACGGTTATGCGACACCCCAACTGCGTTACTCGCTTACAAAATGAAATGGCTTCTTCGTTGTAATGAATAAGGGCTGCATCTTGAATTTCGAAAATAATGCGGTGGCATAATGCTTCATGTTCAGATAATTGCTGGATTAACCATTCTCTAAATTCTGTATTTGCTATGGAGGCATTTGAAATATTAATAGCAACTTGATGTGACGTTACTTTTAGCTTTTTAAATACAATACTGGTTACCAGTTTATCTACCTGAGGGATAAGGTCGAGGCGTTCAGAGGCTGGAATAAGCTGCGACATTGGAATAACGTCGTTAGTCTGCTTGTCTTTGAAGCGAGCAAATGTTTCGTAGTACGAAGGGGTATTGCGTTCTAAGTTCATAACCGGCTGAATCAATATGTCGGCGTACTGCTGTGAAACTACATATTCAAGGCGTTGACGCCATTGCGAATTGCTGTGAACTTGCGCGATATCTGACGCAAATTGCCACCCCTGAGGCCTTTTTGTTGCGGCCATGAGAGCGCTGTCTGCACTTTCCATAATTTCTTTCATCGACATACTGTTAGTAAATCGTGCTACACCAATCCATGCGGCTTTGTTGCCGTCGCGAAGCGGGTTGATGGTAGTAAAGCTTTTACTTATCAATGCCAAGTTCTCTTCGTGCACGTCGTTGGGTTGCACCTCACTAATAATGGCAAAGTCGCCGCCCGAAATTCTAAAAACAAAAGCTCCGTTAAAATTATCTTGACCGGCTTTCTTTAAAACATCTGCAACACCACACACATAATTGTCGCCCGCCAACATGCCAAGCTTATGATTAATAGTGGTAAGCTGAGCTAGCCTTACAAGTGTCAGTGAATGCTCTTTCGGGCCAGAAATACCACCAATTAGGGCCTTCATATGCCTGTCGAAAGCATTTCTATTAGCGATTTTAGTCAGCGTGTCCCTACTGGCCACAGATTTGAACTGCTCTGCTTGGCGGGTCAATTCTTGAAACTTACTTTCTAATGCTAGGGACAGATTGTTGGCCGCACTGACAAGATAGCGAAAGTCAGCGGTGGCAGATTTTATTGAAGATGGCGTGAAATCGTTGTTCTGTATTTCATTTAGCTTCTTAGTAACTTTACTCAAAGGGCGAGTGGCAAAGTTTGCTATAACCATAACAGCGCTTACCGAGAGCAGATAAACCGCTACGCAAAAAACCGCAATTTTAAGTAGCTGTTGCCACAGAAAATGGTAGTGCGTTTTAGGGCTGCTCGTTACTTTAATAACCGTTGACGTTGAGCCAATAACTGCTTGTGTCTGTGCCACAGAGAGTTCGATAACATTGGATAATATGCTTTTTGAAGATGACTCACTTGCGCTTTCTTTTTTAACCAGCTCAATACCGTCAGTGTTCTCTATGCTAATAGTGGAAAGCTTTTCGCTGGATAATGCAGTAGTTAAAATAGATGATACTAAACTGTCTTCAGAAAGTTGATTTTCATCTACCTCAGAGCGCTGCTGAGGACTCTGCCGTGAAAGTAACGCTGATAGCTGGCTAGCAAGTTGTGATGCTGTTTTTTGTGCTAAGGCATTTGCAGAATGCTCAACGTGCGTTTTGGTTTGATATACCTCAATTGATCCTGCGCCAACTCCGGCCAACAGTATAATAAAGAAAAGGCCCAAATTAATTTGAGTAGATAATTTCATTTTATTTTGTGCACTCCCTATTGCTTACCGGTTCTAAAAGGCCACTTATCCCTTTGATTATATTAGCATGATATCAGCAAGATGCCCCATCAGGTAGTTTATTTATTGCTCAAGCGTTAAACGCAAAATAGTGGCCGTCGCCTGTTGTTTCCAATTAGCGTAAGAACCTATTAAATCAGTCACCTTTTACCTCGGGGTGCTTCTCTGCATCGCTTTCTCTGAGCTTTCTATCAATACCCCCTGCTAGCTTCTTATCCACATCTGAGGCTGCCTCAGCGCTAGAAAATGAATCGGCATGATCTTTGGGCGGTGGTGTCCACCCTTTCATTTTTGAATGCGTATCGTGAAGGCCAGTATTTAGGGCTTCACCTATCAAAGATTCTAGCTCAACAAAAAGCTTAAGGTAATTATTGTCAATACGTTCCCCGCTGGCATCATCAAGCCATGCATTGTAAAGCACGTCATTTTGCTGATCTTCAATATCTTTATAGGCCATTTTTTGTCGCTCAACCTGAAACGGGTGAGAGTGAAGAGAGCGAAGTGCATGGGCCCCCATTTCAAGCGCTGAGTGGTAAGTTTCAGATACCACGTAGTGTGCACCTAACTGACGTAATCGGTAGCCGTGACCACGGTCAAAAGCCCGATCTAAAATTTGCATATTGGGGTAAGCGTGCTTTGCATATTTCACCATCTCTGCTGCGGTTTCTCTATTATCAATAGCAACAATGAGCAGCGAGGCGTCTTCTGCCCCCGCAGTGTGTAAGATATCCGGTTTCGAGGCATCCCCGAAATACGCTTTTGTACCTATTTTACGAATAAGTTCTACCTGCTCGGCACGAATATCTAATACCACGGTGTGAACATCATTTGCCACGAGCAGTCGATTGATGATTTGCCCGAAGCGACCAATGCCTGCAATGATCACGGTGCCTTTATCATCTATGGTGTCTTCTTTATTTTGCGTACCCCGACGTTGATAACGAGGGAGAATGACTTTGTCAAAGAAGATAAATAACCCCGGCGTTAAGAACATGGAAAGGGCCACTACTAGAGATAAAACAGCAATAATATCTTGTGGTAACACGTAGTTTTGAGATGCAAAACTAAGGAGTACAAAGCCAAACTCACCGGCTTGAGCTAGGCTAAGTGTTAGCAGCCATTTGCTGCTGCCTTTAAAAGTAAATATAAGCGAGATGGCAAACAGTACTGCTGCTTTTAAAACAATCACCGATAAGGTTAGTGCAATAATTAACAGGGTATTTGATGCTAACACCGAAAAATTAATGCCAGCGCCTACGGTAATAAAAAACAAACCAAGAAGCAGCCCTTTGAAAGGCTCGATATTGGCCTCTAACTCGTGGCGAAACTCGCTATTAGCCAGTACTACACCGGCCAAAAAGGCTCCTAAGGCTGGCGATAACCCCACCAAGCCCATCAACGCTGCAATACCGATAACAAGCATTAACGCTGTTGCAGTAAATATCTCCCGCAAACCCGATGAGGAAACGAACTTAAATAACGGACGGCTAAGGTAATGGCCCCCTACGGTCACAAAAG
>CENT01096159.1_pt1 | contig 43994 bp, 34 predicted proteins | sample 530141 | NCBI WGS metagenome assembly CENT01 (sample SAMEA2591074, study PRJEB7988) | marine metagenome | isolation source: saline water (ENVO:00002010), including | reverse complement strand
AACGGCACTAGACATTCATCGGTTAACCTTCCTCTGTCCTATTCAAATCTAAGTGGCTGTATCGACCAGTTAGTACCAGGTTCAGTGAAGGTGTAAGCAAATTCGTAAAAAAGGAGTGATGCGCGACAGTGGCATGTCTAATCAAACCAACAGGTTTTGGCATATCGGTATACTTATCGATGCTGCTTTTTGCAGAGTACTGTGCGATAAGAAAGATACTCACCGTTGAACCAGTTAGAAGTTTAAGCTCATGCCACTGCGCGACTTACCCGTTTAAAAACCGTTCTTCATCGAATACCTGCTGATTCTTCAACATGAAATACACACACCGACCTATCTTATGGGCCAGTGCAGACAAAGCTTTTGCCTTACTCATTCGCTTTTGAAGCTTAGCTAAATACCGCTTGGCGTTGTCATTACCTTTGAGATACAACACTGCTGCTTCACTAAATGCCCATTTCAAATGCGCATTGCCAATCTTATTACCCTGCGTACCGTGTGTTTTACCGGCAGACTCAGCTTTGCATTTCACTAACCGTGAATACGAGGCAAACTTCTGAACAGAAGGAAACCGCTTAATATCGCCAACTTCATACAAAATGGTCAGGGATAAAATTTTTCCGATACCTGGAAACGACTTAAGGATATGTAAATCAGTTGCGCAATGGCTTTGTGCTTGAGTCTTTACGTAATGTTCAATCTTGTAGAGTTCGCTCACCATGGTTTCGATGATATTTAGGTTTAAATCCATACTCTTTTGCACCGCTTCATCTGGGAAGAAGTGGTGCATTTTCTCCCTATCAGGTGAATTGCGTAAATCTAAACGAGTTTCTAGCGCGGGCAAGTTATATTGACTGACGGTGCTGGCAACATGCGCTTTAAGCTGAGCACTCATTCTCATTATGTGGGTTCGGCGACGCAATGCATCGCGAATTGATCGGTGTTCTTTTGAATAAGCATGTGCGAGTGGGAAGTTTCCTCCGCGCATCAGCTTCGCTATTTTTAACGCATCGATTTTATCGTTCTTCGTTTTTCCAGCATGGATCGCTTTCATGTAAAGCGCATGTCCAAGAATAAAATCAATATTATGCTCTTCACAAAAGTCGGACACCCAATACCAGCAGTGCATGCATTCCACACCAACAACAATATTGCCCAGATAGGGTTTTAACAGCGCTAATAGTTTATCGGGTGAATCATCGATTTTTTGGTGAACGAGAATATTGTTTTCATTATCAATAATGCATACATAAAGCAGTCTTGTGTGGAGATCGATTCCACAATAGTACGGATGTGTATTAGTATAAAAGTTCATTGAGTTTTCTCCCTTGGTTTGGTCACCTATTAGGATAAACTTAGTTTATGCTGATAGGGAGGAGGCTCAATGATTATCAAACGCATTAACACTCGCTGCGCTAGGGACAAAAACACGTAGGCTCCCTTCGCTTCGCACGGTATTATAGCCTACGTATTTTTGCCCGTTATGCGGGTGTTATATAGAGGATTATTTTAATGTATAACTCCGATCCTACAAAGGCCGGGACTGCCATTCTAGAAGTTGTTGATAATCAGTTGGCAGCCAATGACCCACCGAAGGTCAAAGAAACATTTGAACGGCTCATTTCTCTTGGTATCAGTAAACAAGAGTCAAAAAAATATATTGCGTGCGCGTTGTCAGTGGAAATCTTCGGAGCTATTAAAAATGATGAGGAGTACAATCCAAAAAGGTACGAGCAAAATTTAGACAACTTGCCAGAGATGCCTTGGGACGATGAGTAAACAATCAAACATATCAAACCATAGTCAAGCTCACTCCGTTCGCAGGGACATATACTGGGGCGTGATCGTCTGCTATCCAACCATAGTGTTCATTTAATATAAAACCAATGGACGTCGCCTTATGGCACATGGCAGAAATCCAGTGCCACAAGCCTGACCGTCTGCAGGTTGTCTCAAGCAGACCTTCATTCCTCTACTAACCAATCTCTGCTGCCTAAGCAACATAAATAAAGCGCCTTAAGCGCTTCTAAAATCTAACTAGCAATATTTATCTAACTCAAAACGAAACCGGGTGTGCTTTTCCCAGCGTGTGGCTTTCCTCAGAAATATATTTCACTTACCTTTGTTTTTAGAACTAGCCTCATCATCCGCAGGCTTTTGCTCCCTCGCCTTATCAACTAATCCTTCGTTTTGTGTCGACTCCATAGTTTTTACTTTATGATGCATGGCAACTTTGGCCAGTATGTGCGCGGTTACTGGCGCAGTAATCACCAAAAACAGCGTGATCAACAGCGCGTGAACATTTACATAGCCTTGAAGGTAAGACATATAAATAACCGAGCTCAGTAAAATACCTCCTAAGCCCACTGTGGTCGCTTTAGTTGGTGCGTGAAGGCGTGTGTAAGCATCTTTCAAGCGAAACAACCCTATTGAGCCCACAAGCACAAAAATACCGCCAATCATGAGTAAGGCGGACACCGTTAATTCAAGCCAAAAATTCATTACTTGTCCTTATCCAGCGTCTATTCATTCTACTACTCTTTAGGCTACCCATTCTTTTAACCAGTCTTCACTCAATAATATCGCCGCGAAGAATATATTTTCCGAATGCAACACTACTCACAAAACCTAGCATGGCAATAAGTAGTGCCGCCTCAAAATATAGCGACGTGCCTTTGTGTATGCCGTACGCCATGATTAACGCAATGCTATTAATAAACATAGTATCGAGTGCCAATATGCGGTCTACCACATCTGGCCCGACTAATAAGCGCCATAGATTAAGGACTAACCCTATAGAAATCATGATTCCTACACATAGCAGAGTAAATGCTAACATTGAAACATCTCCTTAATGGCCGACTCGTATCGGTCTTTGATGAGCCGTATCACTTCCTGCTCGTCATCCGGCATTTGCAGCACATGCACATACAAATAGCGCTTATCTTTTGAGAGCTCGGCGGTTACAGTGCCTGGCGTCATCGTTACCGTACTTGCAAGCATAGTAATAGGTTTTATCTCTGTTAGGTCTAGCGGCACGGCAACAAAACCTGGTTTTATTCTGCCCATGGGCCCAAGCACTAAAATCGCCACCTGCACGTTTGCTATTACCACATCGCCTAGCACCATAAAGAAGTATTTAAGTGCTTTAAGCGGTTTTTTAATTCTCGGCTGTGAAATTTGTAACGGTGCACACAATAAGGGGATTGCTATAGCAAACACAGACCCCAAAATAATGTGGCCTGGGCTCACGGTCACATTCAACATTAACCATATAACAAGTAACATAACGCTTCGACCAGGCGTGGGAAGCAGGCGTGACAACAAACTCATTGCTGACCTCCCTGTAACTGCAAAACACTCACAGGAAGTCGTAAGTCATGAAGCTGAGCAGCGGCTGCCGAAGTGTAATCGGTAATAGGCCCAGCAAAAATTGCCATTATTGGCGATGCCACCAACAGTAATACAACACCCACTACCTGCCACATAGAAGCAGACTCATCTTCTGAGTTAGCGCTCTCGCCAGCATGCCGCCAAAATAGGGTTGTACCGGCTCGTGCTAGCGCGATAATAGTGAGTAGCGTAGAGATAAGGACCGTAGACCACACTAGAGCCTTATCTAATCCCGTTGCGGCAGATTGTAAAACCACCACCTTGCCGATAAAGCCTGAAAAAGGCGGCAGGCCAACCACCACCATGGCAGCTACGAAAAAGAGTGCGCCTAGCAGTGTTGGCTGAGTCACCTTTTTGGCGATGACAAAGCGGTCGAAAGCTTTCCCTCTCTGCTGCCCTATCATATCGGCAAGCATAAAGAGTACCGCTGAAATTAATGTGCTGTGAAGTGCATAGTAAAACGCAGCCCCACTTGCATCTGGGCTTCTTATGGAAAAAGCCATCAGCAAGGTGCCTACTGATATAAGCACGGTATTAGCAGCAATATTGCGTAAGTTAGGGCTAGCTAACACGCCAATTGTTCCAACGATTACCGTTAAAATAGCCAGCGGCCATACCCAAGGTACAACCATGACGCTAAGCGCCCCCGCTCCATCACCAAAGATGACAGTGAACACCCGAAATATGCTGTAAATGCCCACCTTTGTCATTATGGCGAATAGGGCAGCCACGGGCGCGCTGGCAGCGCTGTAGGTATTGGGCAACCAAAAATGTAATGGCAGCATGGCGGCTTTAAGTCCAAACACCACCAATAGCATCATGCCGCCGACTTTGGCCAGTACTTGCTCTCCCCCTGATAAAGTGCTTATTTTAAGCGACATATCTGTAATGTTGAGTGTTCCGGTGGTGCCATACAAAGTCCCCAAGGCAATCAAGAATATGGCCGAGCCCACTAAATTTAATATCACGTAATGCACGTTGGCTTGGGTTCTTTGTTTTCCTCCACCGTGAACAAGCAATACATAAGAGGCAATCAATAACACTTCAAAAAATACGAATAGGTTAAACAGGTCGTGAGTTAAAAATGCTCCCGTTATACCCATCAACTGAAACTGCATTATGGGGTGAAAATAACGCCCCTCGCGGTCGGTGCCAGCGAATGAATAAAGCGTTGATGCTAGCCCTAAAAAGCCGGTGAGAAGAACCAAAAGTGCAGCAAGAGAATCTGCATACAATATGATGCCAAAAGGCGCCTGCCAGTTACCCACCGCATACATGATAGGCCCAGCATCAATGACTTTTGCCATTAGCGCTATTGCAACGGCTATTTGCAGTAAGCATAAAAATAATGCTGCAACACTTCGATTCACATAGCGCTCAATGCCAGCAAAAGGCGGCAGTAAAAGAAGTAACCCGCCTATCAATGACACTAATATTGGTAGTATGGGTAAATGGTCCATCATTGCTTACTACTCCAGCGAGACACCGACTGTTTTGGTCTGCCAGGTGGCTCTTTACCGTCCACAAAATCATTCCCAAGGTCGGCCCTTGCCCGCATCGACAAAATGACCGCAAAGGCTGTCATCGCAAAGCCAATCACGATGGCCGTTAATACTAGCGCTTGAGGAAGAGGGTCTGCGTAGGTTTCTGATTTACCTAAAATAGCAGCGCCATCTAAACTAAGCCGCCCGGTTGAAAACAGAAATAAGTTAACGGCATAACCAAGCATCATTAACCCCATAACCACTGGGAACGTGCGGCCACGTAAGCATAGGAATACACCGCTGAAAGTCATCACGCCTACACAAAGTGAATACAGTAATTCCATTAGTTTTCCTCCATCGTAGGGCGATGCTCGGTGGTAAGCTTCCCTAGGTTTGCCAGTATTAATAACGTTGCCCCAACTACCGTGAGATAAACACCTAAATCGAATACAAGCGCGCTGGCCAACTCTGTCTTTCCAATGAAGGGAATATCGAAGTAATCGAACCACGAAGTTAAAAATGGCTTCCCGAACGCCCAGCTGCCCACTCCTGTAAGTACCGCCAGCAAAACGCCCCATGCAATCACACTTTGATAATTAACAGGTATACGTGGTGTTACCCACTTAACGCCGTGGGCAATGTATTGCTGAATTAACGCTACGGAGGTAACTAAGCCTGCAATAAACCCACCGCCGGGCATATTATGACCTCGCACAAAAATGTAGGCAGACACCAGGAGCGCAAGAGGAAGCAACGACTGAGAAATCATCACTAAAATAGGCGGGTGAATATCCTTCGTCCATGGAATGCCCTTATCATCGGCCGAGGGCATGGCAAGTGGAATTCTCGTCAATAATTTGAAGATACCCAGCGCGGCAATGCCTAACACAGTGATTTCGCCCATGGTATCGAAGCCACGAAAGTCCACCAAAATCACATTGACAACGTTAGTCCCACCGCCGCCTGTTTTACTGTTTTCTACGAAGAAATCAGAAATAGTCTCGAAGGGACGGGTGATAATTGCATAGTTAATGGTAGCCACTATTCCGCCGATAACGGCGGCAATGCTTAAGTCGCGAACCACCCTTTTTGGCGCTGAATCGGCAGAGGTTTTTTGGGGTAAAAAGAACAGTGCTAACATCAGCAAAATTACCGTAACAATTTCTACCGCTAACTGGGTTAACGCAAGATCCGGCGCTGAAAAACGCGCAAAAGTAATAGAGACCACAAGCCCCACTACCGAAATGGCAATGAGTGCGGTCATGCGCTGTTTATGCAAAATAGCGGTGGCAATGGCGCCAATACACAGTATTACCGCCAATGTAATTTCAATACCGTTGACAGATTGAAGCGGTGAGCTTCCCGCAGCACTTTTAAGCATAATTAAAGGTGGTGCGGTCATCACTATCACTAACAGGAACAGTAACCCTATATACCGCTGCAGTGATTCATTGTCTAAGCTGTTATGCATTCGTTGAGCGTACTTTACGAGCTTTTGCATGGCCTGTTCGAAGATTTGCTTTGCATCGGGGTCGTTAAACTGAAACTGAAAACGGTAAAGAGGATGGCGGTTGATATAAAGCACTGCCCCACCCACAATAGCGATGACACTCATTAACAAGGGAATATTGAGCCCGTGCCATATAGATAAGCTGTAGTAGGGTAAAGATGATGCAGGGAATAGCGTAGAAGCTGAAATAGCGAGTAAATCGCCTGCCATAAAGCCAGGGAAGACGCCGACTAAAATACACAGCACAGCCAACAGCGCTATAGGCAGCATCATGAATACAGGAGGCTCTTTCGGTGTTTTAGGCAGTGCCTCTGGCTCACCTTTAAAGAATACGTCCTTGATGAAGCGTAATGAGTAAGCAACCGATAATACCCCGCCTACGGTGGCAAGAAGTGGCACCATCCACGATAGCGAGCCAAACACCGCTTGTTCTAGTGTTTCTGCAAAAAACATTTCTTTTGACAGAAAACCATTGAACAAAGGAATACCTGCCATTGATAAAGCAGACACCATTGTTAGCGTGGCGGTATAGGGCATAAAACGCCACAGCCCGCTGAGCTCACGCATATCTCGTGTACCGGTTTCATGGTCGATGATACCCGCAGCCATAAATAGCGAGGCTTTAAACACAGCGTGATTCATAATATGAAAAAGCGCTGCCACCGCAGCTAACTCGGTATTCAAACCTAGCAATAGCGTAATAAGCCCAAGGTGGCTAATAGTGGAATACGCGAGCACGCCTTTTAAATCGTGTTTGAACATAGCCACATAAGCGCCAAGCAAAAACGTCATTAGCCCCGCCAAACTAACTAATAAAAACCATAACTCAGTGCCCGCTAATACGGGGTAAAGTAGCGCTAAAAGAAATATCCCTGCTTTTACCATAGTTGCAGAGTGCAAGTAGGCACTTACTGGCGTAGGTGCTGCCATGGCATGAGGTAGCCAAAAATGAAAAGGAAATTGGGCCGATTTGGTAAATGCACCAATAAGCACTAATACCAACACCACTGGGTAGAGGCTATGATCTCTGATGGTATTGGCGCTATCTACGATTACACCGATATCGTAAGTTCCTACAATATCGCCTATTAATAGAAACCCTGCAAGCAGAGCCAATCCACCAGCACCAGTAACGGTAAGGGCCATACGCGCCCCTTTTCGAGACGCCGACTTATAAGACCAAAATCCTATTAATAAAAACGAGCTTATACTGGTTATTTCCCATGCCATCCAAAGCTGCAGCAAATTATTTGCCAACACAATGGAGAGCATGGCGGTCATAAATAAAATTAAAAAACCGTAAAACCGCCCTACCGGCTCTTTTGCAGAGAGGTAGTAGCGCGCATAAAAGATAACAAGAAGGCCAATACCTAGGATAAGAAAAGCAAAAAGCAGCGCTAAGCCGTTGAGTCTCATCGACAGTGTAAGACCTATGGCGGGGATCCACTCGATATAGTCGGTAATAACGTCGCCAGCAAATATAGCGGGGGCAAAACTCGCGATGATAGCCAATGATGCCGCAGGGGCGAGCATCGTCATGGCAGTGCATACGTTTCTACCGAGGCCTTCGGTAGCTTTCGGTACAAGGGTGCCGATGAGTAATAAAATCGGGATCCAAAATAGGCTCATTAGATGAAACTTTCCTTTCTAGTTTTCATTACCTTCACAAAGGCCCTGGTATTTTTCTTTGGTGCATCCAACACGCTCAGGCAAAGCAACACGATACTAAAAAGTGTATTACTAAGACAGTAGAATACTGAAACTAGGCCTATTTGGTTTAAAAAGCGCCTTGCTAGCGCGTGTTCGTTGTCCGCCGTATTGATGACAATTGTCATACTACATTGGTGATATTTGTGACTTACTTTAGTGCAGTCGCATCGTCATACTTCAACCTTCTCAGCACTCTCAACACAGTATTGAAGGAAATGAACATGAACGATGTTATTGAGCGTCCGTTACACCAAAGTAAACGCAACTACTTGAGCAGCCCCTCGAGCAGCCAAATAGAACGCAGCTCACTCGACAAAGCCCAAAATCAACTTCTATCAGCGCGTGATTTATCACTTGATGAGCAACGCACGCTATTTAAGCAAAATCGATTTATTGCCATGCCTTTGGCCGGCACCATCGTATGGGCTTTGCTAGGTATTGCGGCGCCTTTTGTTTCTGAGGTTACTATCACTTGGATGCTATACATTGGTACAGGCGCTATTTTTTATCTCGGCGCAGGTTTGTCTTATCTTACTGGCGAACGCTTTTTCTCAAAAGATAAGCCTAAAACCAGTTTCGATACACTCTTTTTCGTGGGCATGATAATGAGCCTTATGGTATTCGGGATAGCTATGCCCGTAGCTGCCATTGACCACACGACCGTACCGTTAACCTTAGGCATATTAGCTGGATTGATGTGGATGCCCCTGTCTTGGTCTATCGAGCATTGGGTGGGCTACTTTCATACTGGCACCCGCACTTCAGGTATTGTAGCAGTGTGGTACTTATTTCCCGATGCACGGGTAGAGGCAATATCAGCGGTGATTGTTGCTGTCTACATTGTGTCTCTTTATGCATTAGAACGTCGTTACCAGTCTCTTTAACACTACACGAAAAGGAAGTTATTTATGATTTATCTATTGTTAGCCCTCGCCATTGTTACCGAAGTTACTGCAACCATGCTCCTAAAGGCATCTGATGGATGGGAGAGATGGGCATTTGGGTACGCCGCTATTGCATTTTATGCTATCTCTGGAGGTTTATTTGCGGTTGTATTAAAGCACATGGGTATTGGGGTTGCTTATGCCATTTGGTCTGGTTTGGGTATCGCGCTTATTACAGCGGCATCAGTCGTTTTCTATAAACAAACCTTCGACATGTTTGCCGTGATAGGTATTATACTGATTGTGTCTGGTACAGTGCTTATTACGAGTAAGTCTGCCGTCGTATTTCAATAAGGAAGAAATACTTGTGTTTAAACACAATACTGATACCCAGTTAGAACAATCGCCCACCATGCCGTTACTTGCTAGTGGGCGCAAGAAGCGATGGTCGTACAGCAGCCTATTTTTTTCCTTGTTCTTTTTTGTGCCGCTCATACTTTCACTGCCTCTGGGCAACGCTATAATATTGTTTAACGTTTTAGCCTATACGCTGTTTGTAATTACTTACCTTGTCGCAATTAACAAACCACAGCATCAGCTTCCGTTTTACATAGCCATTATATTGGCACTGGGGTATGTCACAACCTACAGTAATCCAGGTGGTGCAGTGCTCTTTGGCTTTGTCGCATTTATTTGCGGCTACTACTATGTGATGAGACGCTCACTGCTCATTATGTTTTTAGTGCTTGTTTCACTTGCCGCACTTCAATTATATTTCATCAAAACAAACGACTACTTTTTGCTTGCGGCAGGTATAAACAGTGTCGTACTTCTTGGCTTTGGCATTATGGAGCGCAAAGAAACCCTTCATCAGATAAAAGAATCTCAGCACGCCGCGTCGTTACGCACACTGTCAGCCATTGCAGAACGTGAGCGCATTGGGCGAGATTTACACGACGTTGCGGGCCACACGCTAAGCTCTATTTCTTTAAAAGCACAACTTGCCGATAAGCTGTTGAGCAAAAGCAACGTTGAATTAGCACAACAAGAAGTGAGGGCTCTAGCAGAGTTATCGCAGTCACTCCTAAGTGAAATACGCCATGCAGTATCTGACATAAAACAACTTTCATTAACTGATGAAATTACCAAAAACAAAGCCTTACTCATGGAAAAAGACGTCAGTGTTAACTTGTATATTGATGATGATATCAATATACATATTAGCGCGATGGAAGAAACCCAGTTGGCGCTTATTGTTAAAGAACTCTTTACCAATACACTTCGCTACTCAAATGCTACCTACGTAACCTTGAGTTTGAAACTATTGCAAGTTGATACGCCCCACCCTTCATATACACTGGAATACCACGACTTTGGTCATCTGGATAACGTCAATAAAATAAAAGAAGGCAATGGCTTAAAAGGAATGAGAGAGAGGGCCGCGTCGATAAACGCCCAAGCCACTATGACATTTTCCTCTCACCCTGGTTTCACGTTTACGCTTGCACCTAACACGCACAAGACGCCCTTGTTTACTAAACGATAAAGGAAGCAGATGACCACCATTCTCGTTGTTGAAGATCAATCACTCGTGCGCGACGCTATTGCCATGCTGTTGTCTTTAGAAGACGAGTTCGATGTGAAAGGAAAATGCAGCCATGGACAAGAGGCTATTCACTTTTTAGAAAATAACCCCGCGCCAGATATCATTTTAAGCGACATTGAAATGCCTCAAATGAGTGGACTAGATTTAGCAGTACATGTGGCAAGTCATCATATTGCTAGTCACGTGGTGTTAATGACGACGTTTGCCAAGCCTGGTTATATAAAGCGAGCCATGACTGTTGGCGTAAAAGGTTTTGTCTTAAAAGAAGCCGATAGCGATTACTTAATTGCATCTATTAAGGACGTAATTGCTGGGAAAGTCGTTATATCTACTGAACTTGCGCTAATGGCGTTAGATGATAACAACCCACTGTCCGAAAAGGAAATGTCAGCGCTAAAACTCGCATCAGAGGGGATGAAAACTCATGATATTGCTAGCGCGTTGTTTTTATCTGAAGGTACGGTAAGAAATTATCTTTCAGAGGCTATCTCAAAGCTAAACGCAACCAACCGCATTGATGCTGCTCGAATAGCGCAGCAAAAAGGATGGCTTTAAATTACATCCTATTCCCGCTGGTTTTAGTTAATATTGGGGAGACGTGTGTGCCGGCAAATTCAATTTTGATGCAAGCCCAGTCACCACTCTCTCAGGCCCTACTACCTGCCCTAGCTTGTCGCTAGACCATGTACACACCAAAATGCTGGTGCCTTTTTTTAGCTCACACTCCCACTTTTTGGTGGATTCTTTAAGCGGAAGGTAATCTTCTTCAATTTCCCAACCGTCATCAACATGTGAAACGATAAGCTGTTCAAAGGCGTCAAAGGGGACCTGCTGAATGATACGCCAGTCATGCTTTTTGAATTTTCGTTCTGTCCAAGAACGTTGTAACTTAGATAGTATCCCCACCCCTACTAATCCTCTTGTCCATTTGATTGTCACTAACCGATGTTTGTTAATGTAGCGTTAGTTACACAAGGTCGCTGTAATAAAACTATTCTAATATCGTCAGTAAAACAAGATTACCGATGTATTTAGTTACATATTACGTATACAAACTGAGTTATAGCTACTTTTTGCAGTCTCTCTCCAGCTTATAGGTATAAAAAAGCCGGTCTCTTCATTACAAAGGACCGGCTTTTATGTTTGTGCGCTATCGCATGCTTATTTAAGCGCGCTTTTTAGAACTCGGTTGAGAATCTCACACCAAACTCACTCGCATCGTTGCTGAGTATTTGCAGAATATAGTCGCCAGTATTTAAGCGAGCATTGTCATATCGCTCATCAAAAATGTTACGACCGTATAATGCCACTGTGTACGCTTCGTCTGCTGGCGTGTAAGCAATATCAAAATTTACAAGCTCACGACTATCAAGCTCTGTCATACGCTCTGGTGCAGATGTTGGCTCGCCATACATCTCTGAACGATATGAATAATCGGCACGTACGCGAATTGAATCACCGCCATCTAGTTCGAAGGTATACTGTGGACCAATCGCAAGGGTTAAATCAGGTGTAAGTGGAGCCACTGGACTAAATCCTGCCTGCTCTTCTACATCAACATCCATGTAACCAATGCTGGTCATCATGCTGAAGTTACCGTAATTAAACGTTGTATCTAGTTCGATACCGCGAGAAGTCTGTTCAACTACTAAGTTAGCAGTGTCGAAACCACCTTCACTTACACGGCTTACTTGGTAAGGTAGGTCATCAAATTCAGTATTGAATACTGCAACACTCATATCCATATATTCGTTAATACGGCCTTTAATTCCCACTTCGTAGTTTGTCGCAGTGATGTTGTCAGAGGCAGTAAAACAGTTATTGGCACGCACTGCGGCTTGTGCACCGTCGATGTCGTCAAAGCCACCGGCACCAAAGAACTGACCAATTAGGCAGTATGGACGCGCTGGATATTGACCAGACTGATAGCCCGACTGAATGGTAGCGTAACCCGTCATACCGTTATCAAACGTATAGTTAGTCGCTAATTCCCACGTCAATTCGTTCCAGTCGTTCGAATCAAAAATAGTACCTAGTGCAGAGAATACGTTAGCAGAAGCGTCTTTTTCATCTTTCGTGTAACGCAAACCACCTGATACAGATAGCTCGTCGTTAATATCGTGACGAAGGTTGATGTAAGCTGCTTTAGACGTAGTTTCTTGGTCTAGTTCAAGTAGGTTTCCACCGCCGTCGAAACTCGAATCTTCACCTTGGCGGTTGCTACCTTCTTCGTTGAAGTAGTAAAGGCCAGCAACAAAGTCGGTATACTCGTTAATGTAACCATTTAACTGAAGTTCAATAGAGGTTTGATCTGCTTCGCCGCGCTCTGGGAATTGGTCTAGTGAGAAAACAGTGCCGTCGTCGTCTAGGCCCGCTTTATATTTTGAAGTACGCTGACTCGCCACTACTTTAGCCGTGTAGTCTTCGTTAATATCCCATTCGGTAGTCAGTGCAATACCGCGAGCTTCGTTTGATACGCCGGTTACCGCTTCAGTACCAGTAGCGTTGTCGTAGCGATCCGCACCCGCTGGGGTAACATCGGTGTTTCGTAGCTCAACACCTAGGCCGTTTCCGCCACCAAAATAACGTGCAGAACCAACTTCATCGATGAGTACAGTGTATGGACGAAGGCCGCCGTCGCCATTGTTTGCGTCAGCCGTTAGCACCATACGAAAATCGTTAGAGGGTTCCCACTTAACTGATACACGTCCAGAAACGTCTTCGGTTTCACCCACGTCGTATTCTGCATTCGGAACATTGATAAACTCACCTAAGCCATCACGCTTGTTAAACGATAAGTTTGCATTGAATGCTACAGTGTCAGAAAGCGCATGGTTAAGGAACAAATCTGCCTTTACACGACCGCGTGTACCAAATTCTGTGTTGATTTTGGTCACATCGCCTTGGTCTGGCTCTTTAGTAATGATGTTGATAGCACCACCAATAGAGTTACGACCGTACAGTGTACCCTGTGGACCGCGCAGTACTTCAATACGCTGAATATTGTTTAAGCTCCAGTTTTGACCAACCTGACGACCTAAATAAACACCGTCAACGTATACGCTTACGCCTGGATCGGTTGTTATCAAGTGATCTTGTAAACCAATGCCGCGAATAAACGGATTAACTGATGAAGTATGGCCTGCTGAAAAACCAGTAACGTTTAGGTTTGGTACAAATTTACCCACATCAGTTAGGTCAGTAATACCCTGTGCGGCAAGCTTGTCGCCGTCAAAAGCACTAAGTGCAATTGGCACTTCGTAAATAACCTGCGGACGCTTCGTCGCGGTAACGGTTATCGCTTCGAATTGTTGCTCTTCTGTTGCTTCTGCTTCTTGTGCAACAGCCACATTGGTAAGTGCTGGAACGGTCATCGCTACTGCTAAAGCGACAGGCGAAAGCTTACTGGCTAGTGTCTTAGACACGTCAGTGTGAGTGGTCATTTGGTGGAACCCCTTTGCGTGAGTGTTTGGTATTTACGGCTTATCGTTTGTGTTTCAAGTTCTTCTGCGGAACTCTTACAACCTAAGGACCTTGAAGGCAAAGAAGTACATGTTGAAATGTATTTTACTGACAGCATGCATGAATGCGTGCACCAGTCTTCGCCGTTTGAGTGTCTAACTTAGGCTTGAAAACTGGACGGGCATGATACCGGCAGTTTGCTTGTTTGGAAAGTTAATTATCATTTTTTCACCAAACTAAAAAACCAAAAACAGACTAATTGGTTAGCTGGTACGACCTTTTAAGAATAAAAATAAATTGCACAATGGCCTTTATAATTCAATAGGATAAACATGCACTAAATAAGTCTTTTTGGTTGTGAAATCCACACCTCTAGCTGACCATATAGACAACTCTGCTCCCTGCCATTATCAACTTATCTGATCCTTAATAACCCTTGGTCTTCCTTACATAATCTTTAGCCTTTAGTCGTAAGAATTAAGACTAAAAACCAAATGCACTTTAAACAGAAGTTCTTTTAAGCCCCTATTTTAAGACCCTAGTAAACCAGCTTCATCACAAGAAAGATCAGCATCCGTTCTTTAAAACCGGCTAATACCTCGAGCTTGGGTAGTGATTTTAAATCATGAACTTAGATAATTAGCTTAAATCACGAACTCGGATAATGAGCTTGAGTCACAAGATGAGTTTACGAGTGTAAATTACAAACCCAAGCCACGCGCTTTGCTATTTCCCACTGAAACGCATTTCAATACATCTTCTACCGACCATCGCAATATGACAATAATATTAATTTGTCGACAATGGAGACCTTAAAATTTGATATTGAGTTTCAAAGAGCCTATATTGTCGACATTATGAGAAAACAAGCAGCTTATTGTGACGCCAAATAACGAGCAAGCCATTACTAGCGCAGACAAAACATTTTTTCAGCTTCGAAACGATATCGTCGAAGGCGTTATCCCGTCCGGCTGTAAGTTAAGCGAAACCGAATTGTCGACAAAATATGAAGTGTCTCGCGCCGTAGTGCGCGAAGCAATCAATCGTCTCGCAACCTGCCATCTTGTTGAACGTAAGGCCAACGTGGGCGCTCGTGTAGTCGCACTTTCTCCAGAAGGCTTAGTGCAGCTGTATCAAGTGAGAGAGGCCTTAGAAGGTATGGCAGCTAGGCTCGCGGCACGTTATATGAGCGATGATGAAATAGCCGCGATGCAAGGTTTACTAGACAGTCACTTCAACAAAGTGAAAGGCGGCGAGAGCTACTATCAAGAGGCCGGTGACGTGGATTTTCACTATCGTATTGTCACTGGTAGCAAAAACAGCCATCTCATCAGCGTATTAATAGATGGCTTGTATCACTTAGTACGAATGTATCGCGTTCAGCTTGGCATGGCAGGACCTCGCGTCACTACAGCATTTGATGAACACAGACACATTGTAAACGCCATTGCTAACCGAGATGAAGAGTTAGCAGAAATACTCATGCGCAGACACATTCTTTATTCAAAAAATAATATAGAAAAGAAGCTCAATCATGCATAAATGCAGCGACGCTTCGGCATTTTTCATTCACCTCTACCCTACTTCTAATTAAGCGAGTAACTAAAATGAGTGCAGGAAAAAAATTTAGAGACGCCCTTTCTAAGAACAAACCACTACAAATTGTAGGTACTATTAATGCCTATTCAGCCATGATGGCAAAATCCATTGGTCACCAAGCTATCTATCTTTCTGGCGGAGGCGTTGCCAATGCATCATACGGTTTGCCAGATTTAGGCATGACATCGCTTAACGATGTTATTGTGGATGTGCAGCGTATTACGTCAGCATGCGATCTGCCTTTGTTAGTCGATATTGACACTGGTTGGGGTGGTGCTTTTAACATCGCGAAAACCGTTCGCGATATGGAAAAAGCGGGCGCAGCCGCAGTGCATATGGAAGATCAGGTTGCGCAAAAGCGCTGTGGTCACCGTCCAAACAAAGAAATTGTCAGCACAGAAGAAATGGTAGACCGCATTAAAGCGGCGGTAGATGCCCGCACCGACCCTGACTTTTTCATCATGGCTCGCACCGACGCCTTCGCTCAAGAAGGATTGGAAAAGGCGATTGAACGCGCTAAAGCTTATGTAGCAGCCGGTGCAGACGGCATTTTTGCTGAAGCAGTAAAAACTGAAGAACACTACCGCGCCTTTGCCGACGCACTAGATGTGCCTATTCTTGCCAATATTACCGAATTTGGCCAAACCGAACTATGGAACAAAGAACAGCTTGGTGAATGGGGAGCCAGTATGGTGCTTTACCCATTAAGCGCCTTTAGAGCCATGAATAAAGCTGCAGAAATGGTTTACACGTCTATTCTTGAGAATGGCGATCAAAAAGCTGTTGTCGACAGCATGCAAACCCGCATGGAACTATACGATTACCTTGGTTACCACGATTACGAGCAAAAGCTAGATGAGCTTTTCGCTAAAGGTAAAAACTAAATTAAACACATTAAACAGTAACTGGGACGCAATGTACTATTGAAGCGGGAGCGGTACTTAGGTCGTTACCACGCCGTGAACCCATCCATGGGGGCTCCGGCTCGGCATCCATGCCTCGCAGGGGTAACGACCTAAGTACCGCCCCCACTTTTCAATGCATTGAGCCCGCTTATGAAAGTTTACATTTAACAGCGACTAAGGAATCCGTTCCTTTTTCATAATAGATTTTTTTACTAACGTACCTTACAAATTTAAAAGACCGGAGATTACAAGATGGCTAAACAATTAAGTGGCGCGGGATTACGCGGCCAAGTTGCAGGTAAAACAGCATTATCAACCGTAGGCAAATCAGGCTCGGGGTTAACGTATCGCGGCTATGACGTAAAAGATCTTGCCAATAAATGTCAGTTCGAAGAAGTGGCCTATCTTATCTTAAAGGGCAAATTGCCTACTCAAGCAGAGCTAGATGGCTATAAAGTAAAGCTTCGTGGCATGCGCGGCTTACCTGACGCACTTAAAGAAGTGCTTGAGCGCATTCCAAAAGATGCTCACCCAATGGACGTGCTTCGCACTGGTTGCTCAATGTTAGGTAACCTTGAAATGGAAAAGAGCTTTGACGAGCAGCAAGAAGCCACTGATCGCATGTTAGCGTGTTTCCCTAGCATCATTTGTTACTGGTATCGCTTTTCTCACGACGGCGTGCGCATTGAAGTGGAAACCGATGACGACTCCATTGGCGCCCACTTCCTGCATATGCTTCACGGCGAAAAGCCACGCGAACTACACGAGCAAGTGATGCATGTATCACTCATTCTTTATGCAGAGCACGAATTTAACGCCTCAACCTTTACAGCCCGTGTATGCGCGTCAACCCTTTCTGATATGCATTCTTGTGTAACGGGTGCCATTGGCTCACTTCGTGGTCCTCTTCACGGCGGCGCAAACGAAGCCGCCATGGAAATGATTGAAGGCTTTACCTCTGCCGACGATGCCGAAGAAAAGATGATGGGCATGTTAGAGCGCAAAGAAAAAATCATGGGCTTTGGTCACGCAGTGTATGCTGATTCAGACCCGCGTAACGGCATTATTAAAGAATGGTCTGAAAAGCTATCTGCCGATGTGGGCGATACAGTGCTTTACCCAGTTTCAGTGCGCTGTGAAGAAGTCATGTGGCGTGAAAAGAAACTGTTCTGTAACGCAGATTTTTTCCATGCTTCTGCCTACAACTTCATGGGTATTCCTACAAAACTATTTACACCTATTTTTGTAATGTCTCGTTTAACAGGCTGGGCAGCTCACGTAATGGAACAGCGTTCTGATAACCGCATTATTCGTCCATCAGCTGACTATACCGGTGAAGAGCTTCGTCCAGTGCCAGCTATTGCTGATAGAGCATAAGGTAACCATTTATGAATATTGATTACCGTAAAGCATTACCCAACGCGGGTATCGATTACTTCGATACTCGCGAAGCGGTAAATACGATAGAACCAGGGGCTTATGAAAAGCTGCCCTATTCTTCTCGGGTATTTGCTGAAAACTTGGTGCGCCGCTGTGCACCTGAGCAACTTAACAAAGCGCTAGAGCAGCTCATTTATCGCAAACGCGACCTCGACTTTCCTTGGTTTCCAGCGCGTGTTGTATGTCATGATATTCTTGGCCAAACCGCATTGGTTGATTTAGCAGGCTTGCGCGATGCGATAGCGGCAAAAGGCGGCGATCCGGCCAAAGTGAACCCAGTGGTTCCTACCCAGCTAATTGTCGATCACTCTTTAGCGGTAGAGCACGCTGGTTTTGAAGAAGACGCTTTTGAAAAAAATCGCGCTATTGAAGACAGACGTAACGACGACCGTTTTCACTTTATTAACTGGACAAAAACAGCGTTTAAAAATGTGGACGTTATACCTCCAGGTAACGGCATTATGCACCAAATCAATTTGGAGCGTATGTCGCCTGTTATTGAATCTCGCGATGGCGTGGCGTTTCCCGACACCTTAGTAGGAACAGACAGCCATACTCCTCATGTAGATGCTCTTGGTGTTATTGCTATTGGTGTGGGTGGACTTGAAGCTGAAAGCGTCATGCTTGGTCGTGCGTCTTACATGCGTCTGCCTGACATTGTAGGTGTCGAGTTAACCGGTAAGCCACAGCCTGGTATTACTGCAACTGATATCGTACTGGCACTTACTGAGTTCTTGCGTAAGCAGCGAGTAGTGTCTGCCTTCTTAGAGTTTTATGGCGAAGGTGCTTCACACCTTACCCTTGGCGATCGTGCTACCATTTCGAATATGACGCCAGAATACGGCGCCACTGCCGCTATGTTCTATATCGATCAGCAAACCATCGATTATTTGCGCCTTACCGGTCGTGAAGAAGACCAAATAGCCTTGGTAGAGAACTACGCGAAGCATACGGGCTTATGGGCTGATGATTTAAAAACCGCTGAATACGAGCGCGTACTCACTTTCGATTTATCGTCAGTAGGTCGTAACATGGCAGGACCATCTAATCCACATGCTCGCTTGGCAACTAGCGACCTTGCCAGTCGCGGCATTGCGGCTAAGTGGGAACAAGAAGACGATAAAATGCCTGACGGCGCGGTTATCATCGCTGCCATTACAAGCTGTACCAATACGTCTAACCCACGCAATGTGATTGCTGCTGGTCTTATTGCTCGAAACGCAAACGAACGCGGCCTCACTCGTAAACCGTGGGTAAAAAGCTCGTTGGCGCCTGGGTCGAAAGCAGTTAAGCTTTACCTTGAAGAAGCCAACCTGATGAGCGAACTTGAAGCGCTTGGCTTTGGCGTAGTGGCTTTTGCGTGTACTACCTGTAACGGCATGAGCGGTGCACTAGACCCTAAAATTCAACAGGAAATCATCGACCGCGACCTTTACGCCACCGCAGTACTATCGGGCAACCGAAATTTTGATGGTCGTATTCATCCCTATGCCAAACAAGCCTTCTTAGCATCGCCGCCTTTAGTGGTTGCTTACGCGATTGCCGGTACCGTTCGTTTTGATATTGAAAAAGATGTATTGGGTATTGATAACGACGGCAACCCATTAACGTTAAAAGACATTTGGCCAAGTGACGAAGAAATTGATGCCATTGTTGCCAAAAGTGTTAAGCCTGAACACTTCAGAAAAGTGTACGAGCCAATGTTCGACTTAAGCGTAGATTATGGCAGTCATATTGACCCGCTCTATGAATGGCGCGAACAAAGCACCTACATAAGACGCCCGCCCTATTGGGAAGGCGCTATGGATGCAGAACGCACCATGACTGGCATGCGTCCCCTTGCCATATTAGGCGATAACATTACTACCGATCATTTATCTCCCTCTAATGCCATTATGGCAGACAGCGCGGCGGGCGAGTATTTGACAAAAATGGGATTACCTGAAGAAGACTTTAACTCTTATGCAACCCACCGAGGGGATCATTTAACTGCTCAGCGTGCCACGCTTGCCAACCCAAAAGTGTATAACGAAATGGTGCAGGAAAATGGCGAGGCCAAGCAAGGCTCGCTGGCGCGTATCGAACCCGAAGGCAAAGTTGTGCGCATGTGGGAAGCAATTGAAACCTACATGACTCGCAGACAGCCTTTGATAATTGTTGCTGGCGCCGACTACGGCCAAGGCTCGTCACGAGACTGGGCAGCTAAAGGCGTTCGTTTGGCGGGTGTTGAAGTGATTGCGGCGGAAGGTTTTGAGCGTATTCACCGTACCAACTTAATCGGAATGGGCGTGCTACCGCTAGAGTTTAAACCGGGCACTACCCGCAAAACGCTCGAGCTAGATGGCACTGAAACCTACGATGTTAAGGGCGAGCCGTCACCAGGTGCGACGCTTACTCTTGTGATAAACCGCACTAACGGCGAAAAATTAGATGTTCCAGTGACGTGTCGATTAGACACCATGGAAGAAGTCTCTATTTACAGCGCTGGCGGCGTATTACAACGCTTTGCAAAAGACTTCTTAGAGGCCGAGGTTGGCTAATTGGCTCTGATTGGCGAGCGAGCACTAAGCCGGGTTTGGGACACGCCGTAAATACATGCTTGTAGGCTCCCAATTCGCATCCATGTGGATTGAGGGTCCCATACCCAACTTAGTGCTTTCTCACTTCCGCTAATGTAGAACAAATAAGATGAGTCTTATTATAAGCGATAGGAATGCAAGTGAGTTAGGTGCAGGGCACGCCGTAAATACTTCCCTGTAGGCTCCCAATTCGCATCCATGCGAATTGAGGGCCCTGAACCTAACTCACTAGCCTTCTTTAATAAAGGCTGTAGTTTTTGCGCGGAGTTTGACTGGGATTTGAAACCCTCCCTCCCTAAAGTTGATAGCTGTGAAAATTTGAAGAGAGGGCGTGTGTTCAGGTGCAACCTTCGGGGCGCATGGACATAACCGCTCGACTCAAACGAAGTTTAGTTATTTTAGAGGGGGTTTGATTACGATTTGAAACCCTTCTCCTCTACAAATTCATAGATGTTGAAGTTTTGAAAAGAGAGCGAGTGCTCAGGTGAACCCTTCGGGGCGTATGGACTAAACACTCTCCTCCAACGATGTTTAATTATTTAAGAGGGAGTTTGATTACGATTTGAAACCCTCCAGCCGCATGGATGCGGCTGGGGAGCGTACATGGATGTATTCACCGCGTGTTTCAAATCGTAATCAAACTTCCCCTTACTCAAAAGAAAAAGGAATAAACATGACACAGTATGCGCCACAGCTTCGAGTACCCGCTACCTATATGCGTGGCGGTACGAGTAAGGGTGTATTTTTTAATTTAACGGATTTGCCAGAAGAAGCTCAAAAACCAGGGGCAGCGCGAGACGCCCTATTACTTAGAGTAATCGGAAGTCCAGATCCTTACGGTAAACACACCGATGGTATGGGCGGAGCTACCTCAAGCACCAGTAAAACCGTGATAATTAGCAAGAGTGAACGAGAAGGCTACGACGTTGATTATCTTTTCGGCCAGGTTGCCATCGACAAACCCTTCGTAGATTGGAGCGGAAACTGCGGAAACTTAACCGCCGCAGTTGGCGCGTTTGCCATTAATAATGGTCTTGTTGATAAAAGTAAAATTCCAGACAATGGCATTGCTGTTGTGCAAATTTGGCAAGCAAATATCAACAAAGCTATTATCGCGAACGTTCCCATCACCAATGGCGAAGTGCAGGAAACCGGTGACTTCGAGCTTGATGGCGTAACGTTTCCCGCAGCAGAAGTGGAAGTCGCTTTTGTTGACCCGGCCGATGGCGAGGGTGCTATTTTTCCTACGGGAAGACTGGTAGATACCCTTGAAGTCCCGGGGGTGGGTTCGCTGCATGCCACTATGATCAACGCTGGCATTCCCACTATTTTTATCAATGCAGAAGACATTGGTTATACCGGTACCGAGCTTCAAGACGATATTAATAGCAACCCTGATGCGTTGGCAAAGTTTGAAGCAATTAGAGCCCATGGCGCAGTAAAAATGGGCTTGATCACCGACATTGGTGAAGCGGCCAGCCGCCAGCATACTCCTAAGGTTGCTATGGTTGCCCCTCCTTCACCTTATAAAGCGTCTAGTGGAAAAGATATCTTAGGCTCTGATATTGATGTTTTGGTTCGTGCCATGTCCATGGGGAAACTGCATCACGCCATGATGGGCACTGCCGCTGTCGCCATAGCAGCTGCCGCAGCAATTCCGGGCACACTAGTTAATTTGAGTGCGGGTGGTGTTGACCGTGATGCCGTTGTCTTCGGCCATCCCTCTGGCACATTACGCGTCGGTGCAAAAGCTGAGTTTTCAAATGATCGTTGGCATATTGCGCAAGCAACCATGAGTAGAAGTGCTCGAGTACTGATGGAAGGAAATGTTCGGGTTCCGCCATCACACACATGAACATAAGCGCTATACATAAGTCTAAAACGCCCTTTTTATAAGGGCTTTTTTGTGAATAATTGCATATGATTAGCCACAAGGTCATTTGAGTATCGCCAATGTATAAAGTTCTTGTGGTAGAAGATAGTGTTACGGTTCGAAAAATAGTCTATAAATTGATCGAAGATAATCCCCTTTTATCCTGTGATTTGTGTGAAAACTTAGCACAGGCCGAAGTGGCCCTGCAGGCTTCGAGTGATTATCTTGCCGCTATTGTTGACCTTAATTTGCCCGATGCACCAAATGGAGAAAGCGTAGACTTGGCGCTTTCTTATGATCTACCGACACTTGTGCTTACCGGAAACTTGGATGAGTTTACCCGTTCACAACTCCTCGACAAGGGCGTGCTTGATTACATAACCAAAGAATCGCGTTATTCTTACCTGCAAGTGGCAAAGCTTATTGATAGGCTTCGCAAGAATCTCTATACCGATGTCCTTGTAGTTGAAGACTCGATAACCAGCCGTAATCACATTTGTAAGCTTCTCAAAAAATTCAAATTTCGAGTTCATGAAGCCGGAAATGGAATAGAAGCCTTAGTGCAACTGGACAACCACAAAAATATTAAGATGGTGATATCTGATCATAGAATGCCTAAGATGGACGGATACGAGCTCATCAAGGCCATTCGTCAAGAACGAAGGATGCAGGACACGATATTTATCGGATTATCTTCTACAGGTGATAGCGTGCTGACCTCTAAGTTTATAAAAAGCGGCGCCAATGATTTTTTATCAAAACCCTTTTATCACGAGGAGTTTCTTTGCCGCGTTATGCAAAATTTAGAGTCGCAGGAAATGATTCAAACCATTCGTGATAACGCTAACCTCGACCCTCTTACTCAAGTTTACAATCGCCGTTATTTACACGAAAAAGCTGAAGAACTGTATGCCAACAAAGGGCCTGGTGATACCATTATTGTTTCGATGATCGACGCTGATAATTTTAAGAACGTAAACGATACTTATGGCCACAAAACGGGAGATACGCTGCTACAAGAATTTGCTGCGCTCATTAAACTCCACTTTCCCGAAGATCTCATTATTCGCTATGGGGGTGAAGAATTCACCGTTTTGTCTCAGCGCTCTGCCAAAACCTACTTATCCGCACTATCAACATTTATGAATGCAGTAAGGCAAACGAAATTCACCCTTCACAAATTCAATATTACGTGCAGCGTAGGCGTATGTGTGGAGGACCATAGCAGTTTCGAATTGCAGCTAGATATTGCCGACGCGCGCTTATACCACGCTAAAAACACGGGCAAGGACCAAATAATTCTTCGCGATGAAAAAACTATTTCAGAATAGCAACTTGAGGCAACAATCTGCGTTAGTCGTTACTTTTAAAACGCCATTTACATCCATGACTTACGCGTAGACTCCACCTCATAAAGCACGCTGTCAGCGAGAGCTTTAACGTAATACTCTGGCAAGAAAGGAACGGTAACCGACCCTGACGCTAAAACGAACTTGATGGACGCAAGTTGATGTCGTCGCATAAACACACTTTGTTTAACAATCACTTGTTGTATTTTGTATGGCTCAAAACATAGGTAATCAACGCCAATCCGCCCTCGCCTAACGTAGACGTACTTGCCATCGGCCGCTATGCCCCATCGCCACCAGCGCAGGGTAAGCAGCAGAGTCCCTGCAACCAAAAGCCCGATTGAGCCAAGAAGAATATCGATCTGAGATGAAACAATACCAACAATAAAGAGCGCTAAAATGGGTACACTCCACGCTACTATCAACCAGTGCAGTATAAAGCGTTTGCTAACGCCTAAATAATCCTCGCGGTGCAGTTGGCAATCGGGCATCACTTCTTGGCTAAGCTCAACCGCCTCCTGTTCGGTAACCGATGGCACAATAAGTTTATTGGGCGACATTAGTTCTTGTACTTGCTGACCTGCCGTGGAATTTTGCTCAAAGTACAAATTGACTCGCTTGAGTATTTTGTCGAGCCAGTCTTGTTTAGCGGTAATCATTTGAATGCGCGACGCACGCATGCTGACTTCTTGTTTATTCAAAAGACCGCTGCGGCGAATGTATCTGTCGTCAGAGCGCGAAAGGGTATACCCATAAAACGTGAATAGTGCTCCACCCACGCTGAGTAGCGCCATGGCAGCCATTATCATCATAAGGATCACAAACGCGTAAAGCCCAAACTGCCACCATGCGACGGTTTGTTCACCCACGATTTGGTTAAGCTGTAGGCCTTTATCCGCTAACCAGTCAGAGACTAAACCTATAGCGTCATCGTAAAAAGGGGCTGCGGCACCGAGTATTATCCACACCCTGTTATTGGTAATTCCGTGAATAACGATATCGCCAATCGAGCGGGTATTGAGTACCTCCTCGTCGCTCTCTACACTATCGTTTTCTAGCATGTCCCCTTTTTGCATGTCCCCTGCTAGCATGCCAAAGCGAGTCGCCCCATTATCAATAGAAAGATGCTCGGAAGCGCTCTGATTTGAGCTTTTATCTGGGCTTTTAACTGGGCTTTGAACTGAACTGTCATTTAAGTTTGAAGATGATTGGGCAGAGGAATACTCTTCTTTCTTCTTTTCAGCCAGTACTTGCTTCCTAAGCGCATTGGCGTAGGAAACCGGCACCGCTACTATATTAGCTTCTTCTTTACCGCTTCCTGCGGTATCCAACACCACTAATGCATAGCCAAACGGACGATAATAAAAGGGGTGCTCTATTTTTACGTTCTGAATGCGCCAAAATGGTAAATTAGTATAGCGACGTTGAAATACACCCGTTTGAATCTCAACATGCTGATTGTGCACGCGAAAGGTGTACATAAAAAAGCTTATCAGGCCACTGCCCACCGCCAGGGATAGCAGGGTGCCGATAGCAATATACGCCTCTGGCGAGTTTAGCTTGGAGAACACGTTAGAGCCTATGGCCAACGCGGGAATAATATAAATGAGCCCTTGGGCAGAATTTTTAATGTTGCGTGCCGAGAAATATAAAATAGCGATGATGGCCAAGCGCTGCCACGCATTACCGGTTTCTACGTTGACTGAGCTCTCGGCAGTCAATGATGTAATCTCTTGCTCTTCCACTATCGGGCGCTCACATCTTTATGATCAAGAATAAACTGCCTAATTTGATTGGCCTCATCAATTTCAAGCCCAGGAATTTCAAAGGTATGCATCTCACCGCCAGCAGAAAAAACCTGTAACGAGGCCAGTCCAGCCCATCTATCAAGTGGGCCTCGCTTTAACTCAACATGCTGTACTCGAAGAATAGGCTGACAAGATAACTGCCTAAAGAAAAGGCCCGACTCCTTACTGACATCTTGCTCTCTAACAGCAAATTTCACCTTCTTGTCGGCAAAAAAATGATAGGTAAACCACAAAAAGCCCAACGTAAAAATGACTAGGCACGCATAGGGGTAGGCATTGTGAAGGTCGTCTGGCACACGAAACCAAGGTTGATATTTTGCTGCAGATAGCGCGCCAAGCAAAAGCACAGTGACGGTGGAACATACGCCTAAATTAATGGTGCGATACTTTTTCGACACTGGCGTAAGCGCCAATAAATCTAACGCGGGTAAATCCTGCTGAGAACGCGGTTCGTTAGAAAAATCGGCCGTCTTTGACGCTGAAAACATACACCTTATCCTTGTAAAAATTTACGCAAGCTCACTACATAGTGTTACTGCCAGAACGGCCAAATGCCCCAACCAGTAATTCTAAAATAAAAAGGGAGCATCAGCCCCCTCATCATTTCTAGTAGTCACTATTCGTCAGCCACTGTAATCGAACCACTCAGCTAAACCTACACAGCTATGCCTACACAGCTATGCCTACACAGCTATGCCCACTCAGCGAAGCCCACTCAGCGAAGCCCACTCAGCGAAGCCCACTCAGCGAAGCCCGCTCAGCGAAGCCCGCTCAGCGAAGCCCGCTCAGCTAAGCCTACTCAAATAAGCCTAGACAGTTGATATGCTACATAGTCATAGCAATGCACTAGTCGTCAAACTGCTGTTCGTTGAGCCAGCTATTCAGCCCTTTCATATCGTGCTGCACTGCCATTTGTAGCTCTTCAACCCAGTCATGAACGTTCTCCCACCATGTAGGATGATCACCCTGCTGAATTTGGTTAGCAATACGCTGCACTCTCGCTAAACCAACCGAGCCCGCAGCGCCTTTTATTTTATGGGCTTGAGAACACACCTCAGACTTTTCATCAGCAGTTAAGCTCAGTTGCAGTATTTCCATGTATTCAGGCATTTTCTCTTGGAAAACTTTCACACTCGCCCGAACCATGTCATCCCCTATGGTATCTACTAACATCTCCAACAAGTCCATATCTAAAATGTTACTTAATGTTTTGTTGGGCTGCACGCGTTCTACCTGACCCTCTATTTCTAGCGGCGCTGGCGGCGCATGGAATAGGTCATTAAATACTTCAATAACTCGAGATTTTTTGATTGGCTTGGCTATAACATCGTCCATGCCGTTCTCTAAGTATTCATCACGCTTTTTAATGACGTTAGCGGTTAATGCAACAATGGGGGTTTGCATCACTAAATCTTCTTCTATTAGCGTGTTGGCCACATCAAACCCCGTCATATCCGGTAGCTGAATATCGAGTAAAATCAGGTCGTATTGCGTCTCTCTGGCTTTATCTAATGCCTCTTGACCTGTCATTGCAACATCAACACGCTGACCAAGTTTTTCAAGCAGCGCTTTGGCCACCATCACATTAAGCTCTATATCTTCCACAAGAAGAATATTTAACCCCGTCACTTCAAGCTCAGCCACTTTCATTGGGCTGTTTGAAATTTGCACCGGCAGGATAATTTCGAAGCGAGTACCTTTGCCTACGCTACTGGTCACGTTAATTTCACCGCTCATCAAATCGACCATCTGCTTACAAATTGCCAAGCCAATGCCCGTACCGGTGGCCGACTGGTGATCGGGGTGATCAACTTGATAATACATCGCAAAAATTTTGTTTATTTCCCCCTCTGGAATGCCAACACCGGTATCTTCAATTACAAAGGTAACAAAGGCTTTGTCATTCTCAGGCTTGGAAGAAGACACTGACAAACTTACATGACCTTTTTGCGTAAACTTCACCGCGTTAAACAGAATATTCCATAATATCTGGCGTAACCGCGTGCCGTCTATTTCAACTAAACGGGGCAATGGCTCTTTTATTGCGGTTTTAAACTCAAGCTGTTTATCTCCAGCCAGTAAGCGAATAATACTGCTAAGCTCTTCAGTAAAGTCTTTCAACGATATGGTTTTCAAGCTGAGTTCTAGTTTGTCTCGGCCCAGCTTATCGAGGTCGATAATATCGTTAAATATATTACCTAATGTAATAGCGCTGGCGTAAATCGTACTCACCCAACTAAACTGCTCTTCGGAAAGCTCTGTATCGCGAAGCATGCGGCTTAAACCCACAATGCCGTTTAGCGGCGTGCGCAGCTCATGACTGATTGTGGCGATGAAGCGGGTTTTGTCTGTGTTGGCTTTTGCCGCCGCATTTTCCGCTTGTTTACGCTCGGTCATGTCTCGTCCAAACGACAACAAGCCAAGTCGATTGCCTTCCTTATCGAAGAAAGGAACTCGCTTCATTTCGAAGTAGCGACGTCGGCCATCGGCAAACTTAAGCCACAACTCTTCGGTAATGCTGGCGTTTGTCTCAAGTACTTCGTTATCACTGGCCACAATTTGTTGTGCCAACTCTTCTTCGTACACATCTTCTGGAGTCAACCCAAGTAGTTCTAGCTCAGTCTTCCCAGTCATTAGCTCGGCAATGCGATTACATCCTGCAAACTGCCCTTCTTCATTGCGGTAATAGATAAGATCTGGAGAAGCATCGATGATAGAGCGTAATAAGGTAGACAGCCTGCGAGCCTGAGATTCCTGTTCAGACTTATTTTTAATTTCTTGCTCTAAGTCTTTGAACAGTCCTTCGCGTTCTTCTTGAGCAATTTTTCGCTGTTCAATTTCATGATTCAGCTGTCGAATATTGCTTTGCAGCTCGCGATTCAAAAACACATCTTCTTCGCGAAGGCTCTCTAGTTGACTCACCACCTCTTTTAAGTTTGTCCGAGAATTTTCGAGTTGCTTAATCAGTTCACTAAAAAAGTACAACACCCAAGGTGCTGACAACATAGTTAAGATTACTGCGCTGATAAAGTCGTCAGGCTGCACCTGACTTCCTAGGCTTACGCGTATGACATACGAGCCACCAAGGGTAAATACCAGTGAGAATACAACGAATAATATGCTTAATTTTAGTGTGCCAAATCGCTGCACAAATTGGGCAAAGCGGATAGCCCATGAATCGTTTGGAGAGTCTGAATGCATGTACGTCTAGTCTATAACCATTTTGCCCTATCCTATCAGTCTTTCTGGTGTTCTGGAATCCACTAGTCAACGCATGCAAAAACGCGCCTCACTTTGCTGTTCAAAATTCAAACACACAAACCACAGCTTCGTATACTTTTACCGTTTCTGTTTAACAAAAGTGAGGTATTCATTACTTACACAGCCTTCTGCGGTGTACGCAACGCGGGACCATGTATCGCCGCGCTCTAATACCCTTACTACCTGCCCAGAGGTTAATTGACTACTCGCCTTCGTAAATTCGGTACCAGGCCCAAACCTCACATTTAAACGTTTCACGCTAACAATGGCAGATGTGTAAGGAAAGTCTTGTGACGCTGTTATGGACTTTCTCGAGACAGATAGCTGTTTCTCATTCGTATATTGCAAAGAAGGGGGTAGCTCTCGGGACAGTTCATCTACGGTGACATCAGAGGGTTGAGCGTTGAAAGAGTGTTGATTGATACCAATCCGCATAGATAATTGCCCACTCAGAAGGCCCTGGCAAGTTTAAAATGTCCGTACTCTTTGTTGTGTCACCTTGATGTAGAACCACTGCACCTGCAGTGACACGCCGCGATTACGAACATTTTAATTCTCGCTGAGAGGGTGATTATCTATGCGGACTGGTATGAGATAGCGGCGAAGTTGGCGAAGTGGAAATGCAGGGCCAGGGTCAAACTTTCTTCCTGGTGAGATTTCTTCGTGCCCCAGTACGTAATTAATATGGTAGGTCTTACACAACAGCCTGCATAAATCAAAAGTACGTTGAAGCTGCACCTCGCTGTAGCGATGCCAATACGTAGGAGAATGTGCGTTTGGGCTCTCTTGCAAATCGCTGTTATTTTTAATGCCAGAGCGGCCTGTAGAATTGGAATGCGAACTTTCGACAAACACGTCGTTAGGGTGGTAGCGTTTTCCAAACCAGCTTACATATTCGCCATTTGCATCCGTATTAAGTTGACCCGCATTATCTAACTCGATACCTATGGCGTAGTTGTTGAGCTGCTTTCTGCCAGCAAAGCTGCTCTGCCCCGCATGCCACGCAATGGCGTTAAACGGGAGTAATTGTGTTACCTCCCCGTTTCGTCCCATAACAAGGTGGGCTGATACTTTACTTTTTGGGTTCAACATATAATTTACTGACGAGGACGCATTGCTGCCGCCAGTAAAATGAATAACTAAGGTATCGGGAAAATTGCGAGGAAACTCGCCAGAGGTGTTTGGAGAGGTGACATGTTCAATTTCACTTGCGTGTAACCTATTGTTTTCAATGCGAACTGCGTTTAAGGGTGCTGAGTATGTATTTGTCATAACCGTGTCCATTTGGCTTATTCCTATGAGCGGCGACTATGAACTCTACTTACTATCTTGATAACCAACCAAAGCACGATTACCAACCAAAGCACGAATACCAACCAAAAAACTGTTCATTTTTCACTCAAATTTTACCCAACATAGCAGTTTACTAATATGAGTGGAATAGTTTATTTACAAATAAATAAAAATACCAAAAACCCCCTCTTGACTAGATAAAACAACCACTTCAATGAATATTTATTCAAAAACAATTAGCAAATGAGAAGTATTATCATCTTCAGCTTGTTTGTTTTCCCCTCTAAAATTTTTATAACATTATTATTACAAATCTAAAATTTTAATTTCATCCTATTGATTTTAATGATTTTTTTAAACGTTATACTAATTCATTAGGGATGAGGCTTTTTTTGCGTTTGATTTTAGTTTTCAATGTGGGTATTTTGTACGGCCCGCATCGCATCAATGCATAAAAATGCGGAACGGCTGGAATCCTCTAATAATAATTAACGACAAGAAAGACGCATGCGCTGAGCTAAATGGCCCAAGCGCGAAAAGATGTCTAAGTATGTTTCGATACGCAAACCTAGGCGCATCTGCACGCAACGCATACCTTGCCCAGTCAATAAGGTTGAAGGAGTTAATAGATGAGTTTATACAATCCCAACGATTCCCGGGATAATTGTGGGTTTGGCTTAATAGCCCACACTCACGGGGAAGCCAGTCACGAATTGGTATCCACTGCAATCCACGGTTTAGACCGAATGCAACATCGAGGCGGTATCGCCGCTGATGGAAAAACCGGTGATGGCTGTGGTTTATTGCTACAAAAGCCAGATGCCTTCTTCCATTCAATTGCCGACGAAAATGGCTGGAAGCTGGGTAAAAAGTACGGCGTAGGGATGATTTTTTTGAATCAGGACCCCGTGCTTGCACAAGCTGCCCGTGAAGTACTCAATGAAGAGTTAGAAAAAGAAACGCTTTCGGTTGTTGGATGGCGAGAAGTGCCTGTTGATAAATCAGTACTTGGCGAGCTTGCCCTTACTGGTGTTCCTCAAATAGAACAGGTATTTGTCAACGCCCCTGCAGGATGGAGAAAGCGCGACCTAGAACGACGTCTTTATATGATTAGACGCCGTGCGGAAAAACGCCTAGAAGACGATCCAGATTTTTATGTGGCGTGTCTATCAGGTTTGGTCACTATTTATAAAGGCTTGGTAATGCCGAAAGACTTACCAACCTTCTACCTCGACCTTGCTGACGAACGCATGAAAAGCGCTATTTGCGTATTCCACCAGCGTTTCTCAACGAATACATTACCTCGCTGGCCACTTGCGCAGCCGTTTCGCTTTCTTGCTCATAATGGTGAAATTAACACGATTAAAGGCAACCGCGATTGGGCAATGGCAAGAGCGGCAAAATTCTCAACACCGCTTATTCCAGACCTGAAAGATGCAGCACCTTTCGTCAATACCGAAGGTTCTGACTCTTCTTCACTAGATAACATGCTTGAGCTGTTCCTAGCAGGTGGTATGGACTTATTCCGTGCCATGCGCTTATTGGTGCCGCCAGCCTATCAAAACAATAAAACAATGGACGATGACCTTCGTGCATTCTACGAGTTTAACTCCATGCATATGGAGCCGTGGGACGGCCCAGCGGGTATCGTTTTAACCAACGGTCGCCACGTTGCCTGTAACCTTGATAGAAATGGCTTGCGTCCAGCGCGTTACGTCATTACCAAAAATGGTTTTATTACCCTAGCCTCAGAAGTAGGCATTTGGGATTACCAAGAAGCCGACGTCATTGAAAAAGGACGTGTGGGTCCCGGCGAAATGCTTGCTGTAGATACGTATACAGGCAAAATCTGGCGTTCTACCGAAATTGATGACGAGCTAAAAGCGAGACACCCTTATAAAGAGTGGCTACAAAAGCACATCCGTCGCCTAACGCCTATTGAAGAGCTAGATGCATCGCTTATCGGCAAACGAGTGTTTGACGACGATGCCATGGCGGTTTATCACAAGCTTCACGCATACAGCTACGAAGAAATTCAGCAAGTCGTGAAAGTATTGGCAAAAGACGGTCAAGAAGCCGTTGGCTCTATGGGTGATGATACGCCGATGGCGGTTATGTCATCTCGTCAGCGCACCATTTACGATTACTTCCGTCAGCAATTTGCACAGGTGACAAACCCACCCATCGATCCACTGCGTGAGAATCACGTGATGTCGTTGGCAACCTGTATTGGTCGAGAGCAGAATGTATTTAGCGAAACGTCCGGTTACGCTGACCGCGTATTGTTCGACTCGCCTATATTGATGTACACAGATCTTAAACAGCTTCGCGAGTTCAACCCAGAATACTATTATTCTGAGGTAATAGAACTTCAGTACCTACCGCAAGAAGGCTTGAAAAAAGCCGTCGAGCGAGTGTGTAACGAAGTTGAAATGCTGGTTAAAAACAAGCGCGCAGCGTTTGTTATACTCTCAGATCGCAACATCAAGAAAAATCGCTTAGTTATTCCTGCGGCAATGGCAGTAGGCGCAGTTCAAAAACGCTTGGTTGAAAAGTCGCTGCGTTGCGATGCAAACGTTGTGGTAGAAACAGCAAGTGCGCGTGACCCACATCACTTTGCCGTGCTTATTGGTTTAGGTGCAACGGCGGTTTATCCGTTCCTAGCTTACGAAACGATCGAACAGCTGTGCGAAAAAGGCGAACTTGATATTTCGCCCATGCAGGCAACATTGAACTACCGCAAAGGTATCAATAAGGGCTTGTACAAAATAATGTCTAAAATGGGCATTAGCACAGTAGCCAGTTACCGTAGCTCTAAGTTGTTTGAAGCTATTGGTATTAATAATGAAGTCATGCAGCTTTGCTTTAAGGGTGTTACCTCACGTATTCAGGGTGCAGGCTTTGATGATTTTCATCAAGACCACATCAATTTGAACCGTATTGCGTGGTTAAAGCGCAAACCTGTTTCTCACGGTGGTTTACTGAAATATGTACACGATGGCGAATATCACGCGTATAACCCAGACGTGGTTAGCACACTGCAAAAAGCGGTGGTATCGGGTGAATACACCGACTACCAAGAATACGCTAAGCTGGTTAACGAGCGTGCGCCATCGCACATTCGCGACCTGCTTGCGCTAAACCCAGAATGCGATCCTATTGATATAAGCGATGTAGAAGGGCCGGAAAATCTTTTCCCTCGCTTCGATACTGCGGCCATGTCAATTGGGGCATTAAGTCCTGAAGCCCACGAGGCCCTTGCGATTGCGATGAACCGCTTAGGCGGTCAGTCTAACTCGGGTGAAGGTGGTGAACATCCATCTCGCTTCGGTACTGAAAAGAACTCAAAAATTAAACAAGTCGCTTCTGGTCGCTTTGGTGTAACGCCGCATTACTTAGTCAATGCTAACGTTATACAGATAAAAGTTGCTCAGGGCGCGAAGCCTGGTGAAGGTGGTCAGTTACCGGGTGATAAGGTTAACAAGTACATTGCGCAGCTGCGCTTCTCTGTGCCAGGTGTAACGCTTATTTCTCCACCACCTCATCACGACATTTACTCTATTGAAGATTTAGCCCAGCTTATTTTCGATTTAAAACAGGTAAACCCAACAGCGCTAATTTCTGTGAAGCTGGTTTCTGAACCGGGTGTAGGTACTATCGCAACCGGTGTGGCAAAGGCTTATGCAGACCTTATTACCATTTCTGGTTACGACGGTGGAACAGGTGCAAGCCCGTTAACCTCGGTGAAATACGCTGGTAGCCCATTTGAGCTTGGTCTTTCTGAAACACAGCAGGCACTTATTGAAAATGGCTTACGCCATAAAGTGCGCGTACAAACTGACGGCGGTTTAAAAACCGGTTTAGACGTAGTCAAAGCGGGTATTTTAGGTGCTGAGAGCTTCGGCTTTGGTACTGGCCCTATGGTAGCGTTAGGCTGTAAATACCTTCGAATTTGCCACCTAAACAACTGCGCCACCGGTGTTGCAACCCAAGATCAGAAACTGCGTGACGATCACTTTATTGGTCTTCCTGACATGGTAATGAACTACTTTAAGTTTATTGCTCAAGAAGTGCGCGAGATCATGGCGTCTATTGGTGTTAGCAAGTTCGACGATTTAGTAGGCCGTACTGAGCTTCTTAAAGTACTTGATGGTATTACTGCCAAGCAAAACCGTCTTGATTTGTCGCCGCTATTGGCACAGCCTGTGGCTGGTGAGCACACCCGTCTATTCTGTTCGCAAACGACCAATGCGCCAATGGATAAGGGCGAGCTTAACGCTAAGATGCTTACCGATGCACAAAGCGCTGTAGTGAGTAGCAAATCAATCACTCTGAAGTACCCTATTCGCAACACAGACCGTTCTGTGGGTGCCCTGCTTTCTGGTGAAATTGCTAAGCACCACGGTAATCAAGACTTTGAAGATACACCTATTAAAGTTGAGCTTACCGGTACTGCGGGTCAAAGTTTTGGCGTGTGGAATGCGGGTGGCTTACACATGCACTTGGAAGGCGACGCTAACGATTACGTGGGTAAAGGCATGACGGGCGGTAAGCTAGTTATCCACCCTACGAAAAACATCGAGTTTGATGCACACGAAAGCGCAATAATGGGTAATACCTGTTTGTATGGCGCAACGGGCGGTAAGTTATTTGCTGCTGGCCGTGCGGGTGAGCGCTTTGGCGTTCGTAACTCTGGCGCAATAGCCGTTGTTGAAGGTATTGGTGACAACGGTTGTGAATACATGACCGGTGGTATTGTTGCTGTGCTTGGCCCTGTGGGCGTTAACTTTGGCGCCGGTATGACAGGTGGTTTCGCTTACATAATGGACGATGGCGATGACATTGATAACCGCGTGAATGCTGACTTAGTCGATATTATGCCAATTGGTGACAAAGCCATTCTTATTGAGCATCTACGAGGTCTTATTAATCAGCATTACGAAGAAACAGGCAGCGAGCACTCTTTGTCACTGCTTACCGACTTCAATGCAACGCTAGCACGCTTCAAACTTATTAAGCCTAAAACAAGTGATGTGAAAAACTTGCTTGGTCACATCAGTCGTTCAAGCGCTGAACTGCGCATTCAGGCTCAATAGGAGGATTTACTTAATGGCAAAGAACGTATATCAATTTGTCGATGTTGAACGTATCGATCCGCCTAAAAAGCCGATCATGGTGCGTAAGGAAGAGTTTGCGGAAATTTATCAGCCGCTGAGCCAGTCACAAACCGAAGGTCAGGCAGATCGCTGCCTGGACTGCGGTAACCCATATTGCGAATGGAAGTGCCCCGTGCACAACTACATTCCTCAATGGTTGGATTTGGCTAACGAAGGCAGAATTATTGAAGCCGCTGAACTTTCACATAAAACCAATAGCTTGCCTGAAGTGTGCGGGCGAGTGTGTCCACAGGACAGACTTTGTGAAGGTGCATGTACGCTAAACGACGATTTTGGCGCTGTTACCATTGGTAGTATTGAGAAATACATCACCGACAAAGCCTTTGAAATGGGCTGGCGCCCAGACATGTCCGATGTTGAGTGGACAGATAAGAAAGTGGCTATTGTTGGAGCCGGACCTGCTGGTCTAGCTTGTGCTGACATTCTTATCAGAAACGGCGTTAAGCCGGTGGTGTACGACAAGTACGAAGAAATTGGCGGGCTACTGACCTTCGGTATTCCGTCATTCAAACTTGAAAAAGACGTGATTAAACTGCGTCGCCAAATCTTTTCAGATATGGGTATTGAGTTTGTACTAAACACTGAAATTGGTAAAGACGTCCAGTTTGATGATCTGCTCAACAAGTACGATGCCGTATTTTTAGGTATGGGTACGTACAAGTCGATGCAGGGTGGTTTTGACAATGAACACGTACATGGTGTTCATGAAGCGCTACCGTTTTTGATTGCCAACACCAACCGCGTAATGGGGTTAGAAAAAGACCCTGCTGACTTTATCGACATGAAAGATAAACGCGTTGTAGTGCTCGGCGGTGGTGATACCACTATGGACTGCTTGCGCACGTCTATTCGTCAAGGCGCTAAAAGCGTAACCTGTGCCTATCGTCGTGATGAAGAGAGCATGCCTGGTTCACGTCGCGAAGTGGTTAATGCCAAAGAAGAGGGCGTAGAGTTTAGGTTTAACCTTCAGCCACTGGATATTGCTGTAGATGATAACGGCAATGCGGTAGGCGTTAAGCTGGTTAAAACTGAGATGGGCCCGCCAGATTCAAACGGTCGTCGTCGCCCTATCGAAGTAGAAGGCTCAGAACACGTTCTTGAAGCAGACGTGGTTATTATTGCCTTTGGTTTCCAGCCAAGTCCTGCGCCATGGTTTGGCGAGTACGGCATTATGCTTGATGAAAAAGGCCGAGTGCGCGCTCCGCGAGCGGGTAAATTTGCTTATCAAACGTCTAACCCGAAAATATTCGCCGGTGGTGATATGGTTCGAGGTAGTGACTTGGTAGTTACTGCCATCGATGAAGGCCGTAAAGCTGCTGAGGGCATTATGGACTTTATGGGTGTGTGACCTATCTGGTTCAACAAGTTAACTCAACGAATTAAATTAACAAGTTAGTTCATTGCCCCCCAAAAAAGGCTTAAACGCACATCGCGGTTAAGCCTTTTTTATGAGTACTTTTTTACAGGCTACAACTTCTGCTCAGGTTAATACCATTAGTCCGCATTAGAGGAAATGTGCTTATCAAACAAGTAAGTCAAATGTTAATTGGATAGATATGCGATATACCCTTTTCGATTTTGATATACCTGAAAGGGCAAAGGTTCAGTTGAAGTTCTTCGCTATTCTTTTTACTATCAAATCAGCGCTATTCCACATAGTCTGCATATGAGATATGAACCTGGCGCAACAACATATACCTATAATGAGAATGTGTTCACCATGAATAACAATAAGTTAAGCTTTTTCCCCACTGCACAGCTATTGCTGAAAACTGGTACGGTTACCCTCACATTGTTGGTGAGTGGGGTTACACATGCTGATAAACTATCGGTGGCACAGCAGGAAAAATCACAAAGCGGTGACGCTATGGGTACGCCAAGTACAGTAGCGTGCCCGAGCGAGTTCCATTCAATCGTATTGTCATCAGATGCCACGCAGTGCCAACAGTTTGAAAGCAAAATTCCGGCGGCTATGGTTTACCACACAGCTATGTCTCCTTCTCAGGTAATTAGCTTTTACAAAGAGCAGCTACCGATGTTCAAAACCCACCCAGTCGTTAATCAGCGCACGCTGATTACATCAAAAGAACGTCATACCAAAATTGTAGTTTCCCCAGATAACAAGGGCGCCCAAGTAGATATTTTGGTGATAGCGAAATAGCCAGCCTTTTAAGGAGAGCGTTATAAAATGACAGATTTAACTCTCCACAATCAGCCCGACGCCACCGCGATGCTTGCTCAAATGCGCACAGGTGAGTGCACCAGCAAGCAACTTGTCAAAGCGAGTCTAGGCAGGCTGCGTTTTGTAAATCCAATATTAAACGCGGCAACTCAAGTGTTTGCCGAACAGGCATTAGCCGCCGCTGAAAACCCCGTTTCCGGGCCGTTATCAGGCTTACCAATAACCCTCAAGGAAACGTATGCCCTAGCAGGTGAGCAAATTACTATTGGTAGCCAGCGTATGCAGCCTATTCAATGTTTAAAAGATGCCCCCGTTGTCGAGCGACTCAAATCAGCGGGCGCCATCATTATTGCGCGAAGTAATGTTCCTGAATTTGTGATGACAGCAGAAACGGATAATTTGCGCTTTGGGCGCACCAATCATCCGAAAGATCAACGTCTTGTGCCAGGAGGCTCTACCGGTGGCGAAGGCGCACTAGTTGCAAGCGGCGTATCACCTATGGGCTTTGGTACTGACATTTTAGGCTCTATACGCATTCCTGCTGGGTTTTGCGGCTTAGTGGGTTTTAGACCTCATTCGGCCGCCGTTAATAAAAGCTTTGTGTACCCCGAGTCGGGGCCGTATTTTGAAACATTCAATGGAATAGGCCCAATTACCAGGAGTGTTCGAGATGCCCGCCTAGCGTATTCGGTAATAGCCGACACTCCTTTACCAACGCCAGCAAGCGTTATTGGCTTAAAACTAATCGCTCCGCGCAATTATCCATTTGAGGCAAAAGACCAGTGCATAAACTCGGCCTACGAAGCTGCGCTTAGAGAATTGCAAATAGCAGGAATGACCAAGCATGAACCGGTTTTTAGCGATATTAAGACGCTATTTATGAATGTACCAAAACTGGTTACTGGTGAAATGAATTCCACATGGAAAGAATGGCTATCTAACGAAGGTAAGCCCTTCTCTACCATGAGCGAAGCGCTGCGCCAAATAACGGGGCGCCCTACTGTACAGCCTGGCTTTTTCCTATGGCTTTCGCTTATTAATTGCCTATACCGGCCTCGTAAACAGGCTCAGTTAGCCAGTGTTATAAAAACCTATGAACAGGCGCGAGAGCACTACCGACAGCTACTTGGCCTCGACGGAATACTTTGCTTACCCACCCTGGGTATGCTTGCTCCTAAGCATGGCGCAATGAATAAAGCGACATTAATGAAGCCAGGCCTGAACAAACAGATTACCGCTCACACACTAATTAACATACTCGACTTATCAAGCATTACCGTACCTGCTCGCGGATTTGCTGATAAGAAAACAGGTTTACTGCCTGGCATCATGCTCGCATCTGCTCCAGGTAACGAAGGCGCGCTGCTGGATGTTGCAGCAGCACTTGAAAATGCTTTGCGATAGCAACTACCGTTTACGCTTTCTTACCTCTTATTACTCACTTTCACGGCTAACTTTCATTATTGGCATCTGCATTGCAAAGTCTTTAATACCAAAGGTCTACCTTAATAAAGCGTCACCTTTTTGACGCTAATATTGATTGATATATGTGAGGATAAAGATGGAATTGGCAATTATTTTGATGATGTTACTTATTGTCGTTGCTCTAGGCGCCATAAAATTGTCTGATGGAGGAATGGCATTTCCATTTCGACGTAAGCCGCAGCTGTTTACCCAAGTGGAATACTCATTTTTAACGTTAATTGAACAAGCGGTAGGCCGTGAATTTAGAGTTATGTGCCGAGTTCGTTTGAACGACATCGTGGCCGTTCGTCAATCGACTAAAAAGAAAACGGCATCACAGGCACTCTCACGTGCATCAAGTCGTCAACTTGATTTTGTGCTTGTAGAAAAAGATACCATGAGCCCAGTGTTAGCCATCGACCTAGTTCACAACCAGGGTAAAGAGGGCTACAAAACCCAAAAAGATTGGTTTGTTACTGGTGCTTTGGACGCTGCTGGAGTTCCTCATGTTCGCATTAAAGTGAAGTCAGGCTACAGTATTGAAGATATTCGAGAATGTCTTGAAAACAAACTTGTGCCATATCGTCGTCTACAGCAAAAGATGGCGCAACAGCCCACGCTGAATCCAGAGCCTACAAAACGCCCAACACGACCTATTAGATCAAGCCGCCCTGCTGCTGCTTAATCATTTGTACTAGTGGGCATAGACAATTACCCCTTCCCCCTGCCTTTGTTACAGCTCAAACTTACACAGAGTGACGGTAACAAAGGCATTTTTCTGTCAGTTTCACCACATTCCTTATACAATTAGCAATACAACAGCTTTTATAACTGCTTGCGTAACAGCTTATAATATTGCGGTTAAAGCAGTGCAACAGCACAATTTAAAACGTTAACTTGTCGGTACAATTATGAAACGAATTGGTATTTTAGGTGCAATGGATGAAGAAGTTGCGCTACTTAAAGCGTCACTCGACGACTTGAAAGAAACGAAGTGGAAACATTTAACGTTTTACGAAGGCACACTCAGCGGCATTGAAGTGATATTAGTAAAATGCGGCATAGGTAAAGTAGCGGCCGCTATCGCAACAACGGTGCTAATTGAGCAGTACGCTCCCGATGCGGTAGTGAACACTGGCTCGGCGGGTGGTTTTGATAAAAACCTAAATATTGGTGATGTGGTTATAGCCAGCCACGTTATTCATCACGATGCCAATCTTACTCACTTTGGCTACAAACTTGGCCAATGCGCCGGTATGCCAGAAGATTTTCGCTGTGATGAAGCTCTCATTGAAACGGCTAAAAATGCCACATCACACATTGCAGAAATACAATCTACTAGCGGCTTAATTTGCACCGGCGACGCATTTATTGGTAGCGATGAAGCCGTAGCAAAATTAAGAGAAGACTTCCCAGAAATGAAGGCGGTTGAGATGGAAGGGGCCGCAATCGGCCAAGTTTGCTACATGCTGAATACGCCATTTCTTGTTATACGCTCTTTGTCAGATATTGCCGGGAAAACCTCGTCAGTAAGTTTTAAAGAGTATTTAGAGACCGCCGCAAAGCACTCTGCACAGCTGGTAATGGCAATGGTAAAAAACTTTGCATAACTGATTGTCTAAGCGAAAATAAAGTCGTACCACACCAATGAATTCACTGATTAGTGGCATTGATTTTCAACCACTACTGATACTTTGGTTGGCCATCGCTATCGACGCCTCTTGGCGATGGCCGCAGCGTACTCACCCACTAACACTTATGCGCTATTTGGTCACTCAGATGGGGCGTAAAGTGTTACCGTCCTCATCGTTTGCACCCAGCCAGCACTACATTTCAGGTACACTGGCCGCCATTGTATTACTTAGCCCTCTCGTTGCCTGCCTTGTCATTTTAGTTTCAATGGCGCAATACCCAGTTTTTTTTGATGCTGTCATTATGATAGTGCTGCTTGATTACGGCTATCAGCGCCAGCAGTACAAAAAAGTGTTGGCGACTGTGGGCAGAAACAAAAAATCTCTCGCTCGTGAGTTAGTGTCGAGCATCACAGCGCGTCAATGCGATACGCTAACTGATATAGGTATTGCAAAAGCGGCTATAGAGTCGCTATGGCTAAAGTTTCTTTATCTTTTCTGTGGCGTTATTTTTTACTATATCGTCTTTGGGCCCATTGGCGCATTAGTGTATCGACTGCTGCTGTTAACCTCTTGGCAGTGGCACTATCGAGACCCCAAAATGGCGCTATTTGCTAAACCCATAAAAAAAATTGTTAGCGTATTAGTGCTTCCGCCCGCTTTACTAGGCGCGCTCATCACGTTAATAAGCAGCAGACCTATTCGCGGTTTAAAAGCAGTTAAACGCTGTTCTGCTAAGGATATAACCTCGCTGCTATTGGCAACCCTTGGCGGTATACATAATATCAAGCTGGGCGGGCCTGCCATTTATGCCAATAGAAAAATACGCTACCCGCGGGTAGGTGGAGAACACGAGGTTAAATTTTCAAGTATGGTTTATGTTAAAAGAACAATCACCAGCGCCATGATTGGTGTCACTGCGATAGCCACACTGTTACTCATTGTTATAGGCATGTAGATATAATGACTTCACTAAAGCATCGTATTCAACGCTCACCTCTTTTTTCTTGGCTTTTTTCTCATCTCTTGTCTCGCTTTGCTTGTCGCTCTTCTGCTTTTTGTGGTGTGTTCCTGGCTAAAGGTTTAATAGGTAGTGCTACCCTTAGTTTCTTACTTGTTGCAAACGTAACCGTTGCCGCCAGCTTATTGCCACAAGGGCAAAATAAGGGCTCACCCAATAACTTCAACTCTGAATACCATCAAACAGAAAGCCCTGCATTACATGAGGGGCAACAGGCTCCTAATAAAGACAGCTTGCGAATAGTTAGCCTGGCTCCACACCTCACCGAATGGGCGTACAGTTTGGGGTTAGGCCCTAACCTTGTGGCAGTCAGTGATTACAGCGATTACCCCGAGGCAGCGAAAGCGCTGCCTCGAGTTGCAGACTACCAAGGCGTAGATATGGCCGCCATTCTCGCTTTTAAGCCCGATTTGGTGTTGGCATGGAAAGGAGGGAATAAGCCACAAGATATACAAAAGTTGTCGTCTTTGGGGCTAAACGTGTTTGATAGCGCAATAACGCAAATAGATGATATCCCATCAGAACTCATTCGTTTAGGTACGCTAACGCATACTAGTTTAAAGGCGAAAACCCTGGCTGAAGCATTTAATGAGAACATAGCGGCGTTAAAAAGTGCTTATTCAAGGGAGACGCCCAAAAGCGTGTTCTATTACTCGTGGTCCACACCCTTGATGACAGTAGGCCCTAAAGCATGGCCAAACAAACTACTGAACGTATGCGGCGCGCAAACGGCATTTTATGACAGCCCCATCGATTACCCTCAAGTATCCGTTTCAGAAGTGCTAATCCGTCAGGTTGATGTAATTATTGCGGCAAGTAACGAAAGCAAAGCGTCATTGTCATCATTCTGGGAACCCCATTCAGACTTTTTAGATGCGGAAATAATCACTGTGAACCCCGACATCACCAGTCGATTCTCGCTGCGTCTTGCGGATGAACTAAAACGACTTTGCAGCGGTATTAATTAAACTTTTGTAGTATATTGTTCATTGAATTATCGCAACGGGAAAGGTCATCATGCGATTGGTTGTGACAGGTTTCTTAATTGCTGTGGGCGTTGCATTGTTTTTATCTTTGCAATTTACCGCTAAAGCCACCACTTATCGAAATATTGAAGCGTCACCTTTTCTGCTTGAAAGAGTGGCCAGTAACGATTGGCTGCTAATCGATGTTCGCTCTCCTGAAGAATACGCCGACGGTCACATTCCTGGTGCCATCAACATGCCCCACAAAAGCATTGATGAGTACATAAGCGAATTGCAGGAATATAAAGACAAGCCCATCATCCTTTACTGCCGCTCAGGTAGACGAGCAAAACTCGCAATGAAAGTGCTGCAAGAGCAAGACTTTACCGACGTTATGCATTTGGAAGGCGATATATTGGGCTGGAATGAAGCTGGATACGCTGTGGAAAAAATGTAACAGCTCGGCACTCAGCTATTACCTAGAGATGGTCTCCCCATGCCCTAACTAAGCCCCTATCTAGTTCACGGTTATACCATAACGCGGGCCGTGCGAAGCTGTACAACTGTGTGGTACACTTTTTTCACTACACGTTTTCACACACGCAACCTCAAGAAAACCAAATGCAAATAGATATTGCTACTCCCGCTATGTTGTTTCCTGCTATTTCGTTACTGTTACTGGCCTATACGAATAGATTTCTCACCCTTGCGACTATCATTAGGAACTTTGCGAAAGAAGAACGCAACGACAATACGGTTGCGCAAATCACAAACCTGCGTCAGCGTATTTCACTGATAAAGCGTATGCAAATAGCCGGCGTAGGTAGCTTCTTTTTATGCGTGGTTTCTATGCTTGCCATTTACCTGACGTATCAAAAAGTCGGTAATTGGATATTTGCTGCAAGCTTGGTGTCATTACTTTACTCACTCTGGATGTCTGTACGAGAAATCTTAATTTCTGTTGAAGCTCTTGACGTTCATTTAGACGGTATGAAGGGTGACTGATGCACAACACTGCCTCCAAAGACGCCACACGCGAAGGAACAACTCGCCATGACATACACTATGTTCAGCTAGCCCCGCAATATTTTGAGGGCGTAATTGCATTGGGAAATCACGTTCATGGCGATAACTACTTAACTCCCGAGCTTATATCTGATTATTACACGCGTAGCTTTCACAATAATGTTAATGCTAGCTGGCTAGCATTACACAATGACGTCGTCGTAGGATTCAGGCTTACGTTTGCGCACACTCAATGGACGCCGGATAAATGGTGTTCAACAAACCTATGGACCGTCGACAAAGACAAAGTCTGTTATTTTAAATGCAATACGGTTGCTCCTGACAAACAAGGCTTGGGGATCGGCAGCAAACTGTTGGCCAAGTCGATTGAAA
>CENT01026920.1_pt1 | contig 44407 bp, 40 predicted proteins | sample 530141 | NCBI WGS metagenome assembly CENT01 (sample SAMEA2591074, study PRJEB7988) | marine metagenome | isolation source: saline water (ENVO:00002010), including | reverse complement strand
TCATTATTTGTTATGTCACCCAAGTCGAAGATAACAGACTGACCACTTACAACCGGTGTAATAGTTGTATCTGACGCAGTAATCGACGCATTGTTTGAGGTGCTAAAGCTTGTATCAAATGTTCCGCGAATTAAAGCGGTGCCCGTTTGATAAGACATCCCCGCTGGTAAAACCACCTCAATAATATTTTCATCCGCTGTTTCTAAGGTTTGTCCCTCAGGAAGAATGGTGGTGAATGAATAAGTTAACACCTCACCAATAGCGGCTTCACGGGTGCCTGAATCATTCGTAAAGGCTTCAGAAGAGTCGATCAACGTGATGTTATCAGCAGCAATGGCTTTGGTTGCTGTAGTACCTGTACTTTCTGACTGTGAATCACGCTCAACCGTTTGGTCGCCAGTTTGGCTATCACCGGTAGCTTGTGCAGTAATATTAAATGACGAACCAGTCTGTGCGCCTGCTTTCACTTCGGCAGTATAGGTAAACTGCACGGTAGCTCCAGCACCAAGCTCTGAACCTGAATAGGTTACTCTGTCTGGTGAATTTTGAAGTGCGTACGTAAACCCAGATGGGGTTGTTCCTTCGGTTACATTTGTGAAAATATCACTATTTACATTGCTGACAACGTTAACATCATAAGCGGTAGCTGTACCTGTATTTTCAACATCGATAGTTACGGTTACCGTATCGCCTGCTTCTACGCCAGAGCGCGGCGCCACGCTTGTTGTTGTACGTAACACGTGCTCAGAGAACTGGTTAGTTGACGTAGCTGACGCATTGTTGGTGGTATTATTGGTTCCCGCATTTACCTGTAACTGTTTGCTTTGCGTTGTCGTTGTAGCGGCATTTTGTGTGACATCTTGCACCAAAGCTTCAAGCGTTAATGACAATGTATTATCGCTTGGATCGTTATCATTATTAGTGGTTGTACTGCCGTTAAACACAGCTTTAACGGTTTGCCCAGTTGCTACATTGCCAGACGATGTCACGGTAGGGCTGGCACTAACGGTTCCATCAAACCCGGTAGAGTCTACTGTTAACGTATTGCTGTATTCAAAGCCAGCAGGTAACGTCATATCAACGGTTAGGTCCTTCGTAGTACCTTCTGGCAGGGTGACGTCTATTCGATATTGTACGGTGTCACCTACCACAACATTCCCCGTGGGACTTACTATGGTTGAAGCAATAGCGATATCTGAAACAGTGACCGATGCATTATCTTTTTGCGGGTCAAAGGTCGCAGCCTGACCCTGTGCAGAAGCCCAATCAATCGTCGCTTCTGACGTGATGACATCGTTAGGCTCTGCAGTTTGTGCAATATCTTGAGTAAAGGTAAGCACGTAAACTTCACCTGCGGCGAGGTTCTGTATACTGTAAGTACCATCTGCTAGCGAGCCGCTGCCCAAGGCCACACCATCCCCATCGACTGTTGCAGATACAACGTTCTGCGAAGCCACGCCAGAAACGATAGGAACACTGGCGGTTGTGTCAAATGATGTAGCACCACCTTCGTTAGTTACTGTTAAGGTGTACTGAACCGTATCACCGGCATCTACATTTCCTGCAGAAGTAGCAAGTGAAACGGTCAATTCTGGTGCACGGACTATTATCTCAGCAGATTTAAGATCGGCACTGACTGCGTCGGGTGTATTAGTTGATGTTCCTTGGAATAAGTTAGCTAACCTGAGACCGTCAGCGTAAGGCTCGTCGGTAACCTCAACAGTAAAATCAACTTCAAGCACTTCGGGTGTGGTGGTGGAAATATTTCCCCAGTCTAGCGTTACGCTGTTTTCAGTTGCTGATACAGTGATCGTAGGTGTGAACGATGTTACCGTATTTTCAGCGGTATAAGAGAAGCTGGTGTTGCTATCGATATTTGAGCGTGTATCGACAGTCGTTTCCGGGATCACGAATACAGGTAAAGGTAGAAAATCTTTAAATACGATGTCGTTGGTATCGCCAGAAGGAATATCCATACGTAGACGATAGGTAACGCTTTCTCCCGGCGCGTACTGCAGGAGTTTTGAGGTTGTACCGCCGTTACTATCGACAAGAGATTTAGAGGTACGAATACCTTCAATGGAGACTGCAGCACTTGACCCTTCCAAGCAGCTCGACGCACCACTCGCTACGTCATATTGTGCACTTTGAGTAAATGATAGCGAATCGTTAGCAACTACGGGGGCGTTACTATCAACCCCCGCATATCCACCAACGTAGGTTTGCTGAATATCAACAGTGTAAGATACCGCTAAAACGCTTCCACCTGAAAGCGTGCCTGTTACGTCAGTTATGCCATAAGTTATCGTCTCACTTTGACTGGCATCTGTAGTTGAAGCAGGTCTTGGTATATTAAACGTGTTTCCGCCATAGCTGACGGTGATATCGGATGAAAAGTTCACGCCATCGGCAATGGTGTCGTTAAGTGTTAAAGAATCTACCGATATGTAGTCAGAAATTTGAATTGAGTTAGTAACGGTAAGCGTATTGCCAGGGCTTGATTGATTGGCGCCCACACCTTGCTGTATCGCAACATGCTTTGCCGTAACTGTATCGCTGCTTGAAATTTGAGTGAGCCCAGTACCATTATAGCTAGCATTAAAATCTAGCGGATGCTCAATACTTGAAACACTACACTGCTGCGCATCTAGTACATTAGTAAAATGCATGGGGTAGCTGACGCGCACATCATTTTCGCTACTTGTTCCCGTAGCAGAATCACACGAAACATCTAAAGTGCCACCAGTACTGGACGTAGAAGGTTCACTATTTATAGCGCACCCAGTTCCACCGGTTACCGTAGCTTGGGCGCTATACTGAACAGCGTTGTCTAAATCGTCTGTGAACTGCAAGTTATCTATCGTGGGGCCATTTGCCACATCAACTACATGGGTAACGGTTGCTGAAAAACTTGGGCCTGCAGCGAGCTCGTTTTCCGCAGCAGAGCTTTGCGTGGATACTTGATAAAGTGCAGCCTCAACCGAGGCAGTTTGCGTTGTTCCCACTATTGGACCGTTATCACCTGTTGCTGTATCGCCAAACTCATAAACAGGCGTTACCTCGATAGCAAATGCTTCCGCTGGCGTTGCATTACTGTCGATGGTGAAACAAACATTGGTAGTTAGATTAGGGCCGTTTGCCACCACCGAACCAACAGGTATATCTACAGTTGAAAAACTGAAGCCTTCTGTTCCGGCAACGGTCTGCGCAGTGATAGGATCTTCAAGTTCATTGTTGTTCGCAACTGTGTCAAATATGCCAACATTAACCGTAGCGCTATTACTACCTATAAATGTCGCATCGTTAAATGTTAGGTCGGCATCATGAATAACTCGAAAATAAGGGCCATACCCTGTCGTTCCTGTGTTACTCAAGGAAACGTCATAACAAAATGTTTCACCAATAAACGCACTTTGTGGCGGTGAATTAGTCACAACAGGGGTGGCTGCTTGCACACTTTGCATTGCACCTAATAGCAATGAGGTACCAATTATGGCATTGGACAGTGGGCGCTTCATGTCTTTCCTTTTATCTTTATCATTAAGAGCCAATTAACTTCCGTTAATTGCAGTTATATTTTTATGCTTGGTTTCATCAGTTTATGTTTTAAGACCCGACGGAGATTTGCTCAAAATTTAGCATTTGATATGGGCAGAAGGAATAGCTTCACGTGATAGAGTCAACAGCAAACACCTGTGTTTAAACGGAATTAACATGTATATTTTATACACTTAAGTTAATTTAGTGTAAGGGCTGATGGAAGTAGAGAACAGTAGACAAAAGACTAAAATAAAAAGGATAATATTTTACGCTTGTAGCAATTGCCGGACCAAGCAATAAACCACATCTATTGACGCTCATAAGCCATACTTCACAGGAGCTCCAGGTAAAAATAGATTAGTCGAGACGCGCATAGAGCCCACTTAAAAATAATGCAGGGGATGGGCATTTGATATCGCAGGTAGTGCCGAGCTGATGAGTATAATAATCCGGTGACTAGGGTATGTCCTAAAACCACCGAACTAATTGGCTAAAAAATAGACAGCCTACTACAAATATTAATTCAAACTATATTTGATAAGTTACAGTCCCGATTTAGCTAACGCTCTTTGTCATTGGCCTTGTAAACCTGTAGTTCGGGACTTGTCCCCTAGTTTTTCATAGACGCTATAAATGCATCTGATTCTGCTATGGCAGAGTTCATCTGGCTAAGCAGTTGAGCGACATTGTCTTCAATAGTCGAGAGCTCGCCTTGAAGGGCACCAATAGCGCTGGCGTTTAGATTATGCTTTAAATAAAGCACATTATCTTGAAGCGCATCTAGTACTGGCGGCATTTTACTCTCAGCTTTGCGCATAGCGCTCATCAACGACGAATAACGGCGCTGAGTTTCACGAAGCTTTGCAGCACTATCTCGCTTTAATGAGCCACTTTGATATTTTTCTAGCTCTTCTTGCCACTCATCAAACAGAGCCTCTGCTACGCTTTCTACCTTATCAATACGCGCTGTGACTTCTTCTGCAGCGGCGACACTGTCTTGGTACTGGCCATTGAGATTATCGTAAACATCTTCTAATTCACCACCATCAAATGCTACCGCAGCACTAAACGCTTCTAGTGCAGAGCTAAATTGCTCTTGCGCCTCTTCCTGAGAATCTTTTGCATTGTCGACGCGATCTACAAGAATGTCTCGCTTTTCTACACCCACTTTCTCCCAAGCAGCATAATAAGCAGACTGACAGCCTGTAAGCGCCAATACCGCAACGAACACACTAGCTATTATTCTCATACGGTTACTCCACCTCTATAGCGTGCTGCGCTGATAATACTGATTAAATGCAGTAATGCGCCTAAGGGCCAAAATATGATAGCAAGCACGACAGTTGCCGCTAGCGCATAAGACACACCCACGGTAATAAAGAAAAACAACGCTGCTAAAATTCGGCCTTGGACCAAATGTCCCAACCCGGGAATAAAAAAATTACAGATAGCGGCAATGACATTACCACCCGATCCTTGACCTGCCATATAAACATCCTCGCATTTATGACTATAATATGATTAGCTAGTGTAACACTTGCGCGGTACTAACCCCCTTATCATTTAGGCGGTTAAAACGTGTTAAGCACTGCGCATCTTGTTAAACACTGCACAGTGTGTCGGCACGCGACAGCATGCATAATAATAAACTAAACTAAAACAGGCACTCGCACAACGCGTAGAAATATAATGAAACGACTTTATCCGGATGTAACCCGCTATGACGACGGATTTATTGATGTAGGAAACGGGCACTCCCTGTATTTTGAGCAGAGCGGTAATCCAGATGGAATACCCGTCCTCTTTATTCATGGTGGACCTGGCGCTGGACTCCCCCCTAATTATAAAAGCTTCTTTGACAGCAACAAGTACCGCATTATTGGCTACGAACAGCGCGGTTGCGGGCGATCCACTCCCTTAGCAGATACCAACAATAACGATACGTGGCTAAACGTAGACGATATTGACACCCTACGCAGTCACCTTGCTATTCCAGAATTTTTATTGTTTGGCGGCTCATGGGGGTCAACACTTGCGCTTCTATACGCACTAAAGTATACCGCCCATGTATCTGGCTTAATTTTACGAGGTGTCTTTCTTGCTCGCCAACAAGACAGGGAATGGTTTTTATCTCCACACGGATGCGCAGCCCAACTTTTCCCCGAGCATTATCGCAAGTTCACAAAAGACATCCCCGCGCCATTGAACGCAAATGCAGTATGCGAATATTACAGCGCAGTATTGAAGTCAAACAACGATGTACTCAAACATGCTGCGTTGCGACGCTGGTATCAGTGGGAAGAGCGTTTATCTAGGTTAAGCTTGCCGCCGGGAGTCGGTGAAGCCCATTGCCACTATCCCATGCACCTCGTTACGTGCTTAGCAACATTAGAGTGTCACTTTTTGTCCAACAAATGCTTCATTCCTGAAAACTACATCATCGACAATATTGATAAAATAGCGCATATCCCGGGCACGATTATCCACGGTCGCTACGACATGATATGTAAAACGGAAGCTGCTGAGACCTTACATAAAGCGTGGCGGCAAAGCCAACTACAAATAGTACCGGATGCAGGTCACAGCACCTCAGAGCCTAGTATTGGCTATGCGCTTTGCAGGGCAACAAGAGACATGTCACGATTTCTCAAGGAGCAGACCCAGTGATAGGACTAATTCAACGCGTATCTGAGGCAAACGTTACCGTAGACAACAATATTATTGGTGAAATCGGCCATGGAATGCTTGTACTTATGGGCGTAGAAAAAGACGATGGCGACGCTGAAATTGAAAAACTCGCAAATAAACTCTGCCGCTACCGCATGTTCAGCGATAGCGATGGGAAAATGAACCTGAATATTGAACAGGTGGAGGGTGAAATACTGGTTGTGTCTCAGTTTACTTTGGTAGCAGATACACAAAAAGGCAATCGACCTGGTTTCTCTCGTGGCGCATCACCTGCCCATGGCGAGGATATTTACTCACGCTTTGTTGGCGCACTTAAACAAAAAGGAATGCGTGTTCAAACGGGGGAATTTGGTGCCGACATGAAGGTGGGCCTCATTAATGATGGTCCGGTAACCTTTCAATTTCATGTATAAGCCATAACGGCTAGGGCAGCCTTTATTTGCTTACATAATTAAACTTGTACCCATAGCGCGGTTACGTTTAAATACCAAGTCGACTTTAAAAAAGGCCAGTTTATTGTGTACAAGGTTGTAACACCGAAAAGTGATGCAGAATTTGAAGCCTATTTTCATTTTCGTTGGGAGCATTTGCGTCAACCGTGGAATTTCCCCCCTGGCTCAGAGAAAGACGAATACGAACAAGTTGCAGAACATCGTATTATTACCAATAGAAAAAACGAAATTGTTGCCTGCGGCCGAGTGCATTTAAATACCGCAGAAGAAGCGCAAATAAGGCATATTGCCGTTCACAACGACCATATGCGTAAAGGCTTAGGTAAAATGGTGATGGTTGCGCTTGAGAATGTAGCCAAAGACCTCGGCGCAGTGCGTGCTGTAACAAATAGCCGTGAAATCTCCATTGATTTTTTTGCCTCCTGCGGTTTTGTTGTTGAACGAGAAGCACCCAACGAACTGGGCATGCTAAAGCGCCAGCAGATGGTGAAAAAATTCACAGAAAATAATACGCTGGTGCTTCACCCTAAATGGTGTAAAGCACTTCAGGAAACCTGGTCGGAAACTATCCCTATCACTGAACACATGGGTATTAAATTGTATCAGTACACGGGACGAACGCTGGAAACCAGAGCCTCATTAAACAAAAACATTAATATTCACGGCACCATGTTTGCGGGAAGTATTTTTTCATTAGCCACACTCACTGGCTGGGGACTCATATACCTTCAGCTTAAAGAGCGTGGTTTAAGTGGTGATATTGTATTGGGCGATGGGGATATTCATTACCACAAGCCAATTACAATGAAGCCAAGAGCTATCTGCAATATCGAAACACTGTCTGGCAAATTTGCACCGCTGCAAAAAAATAAAAAAGCCCGTTTCGAGCTCAGCGTGGCTATTCTTGATAACGATACCGCAGTAGCAGAATTTGAAGGCGTATTTTGGGTGCTTCCGCCTGAGGTATCCGATAAAGAATAAAGATAAGACATAAAGACATAAAAAAAGCGCCTACTGATGAAGTAAGGCGCTTTTATTGTTGTCTTTGATCTAGGTCAGCTCAACTAGCCAACCCTAAATTCATTAGGCTGCAACCATTGCTGCTTGCAGTTTTTTCATCGCGTTCTTTTCAATCTGACGAACGCGTTCTGCAGAGACTTCGTACTTATTCGCTAAATCTTGCAACGTAATTTTGTTATCAGCCAACCAGCGTGTTTCGATAATATCTTGGCTGCGCTCGTCCAGCGTTTTAATCGCTGAATATAAACGTTTGCTTGCTGCGGTATCCCAATCGTTATTAATAACGTCAGTTTCCACATCAGCAGTTTTGTCTTCCAAAAATTGAACAGGCGCAAAGTTGCCGGTTTCGTCTTCGTCGGCCGACAAATCAAATGCCTGATCTTGGCTGCTCATGCGTGCTTCCATTTGCAGCACTTCCTTGGTACTCACACCAAGTTCGTTCGCTACGGTTTGCACTTCTGCGTGGGTAAACCAACCTAGGCGCTTTTTCGCTTTGCGCAGGTTGAAGAAAAGTTTACGCTGAGCTTTTGTTGTCGCCACTTTAACGATGCGCCAATTTTTTAATACAAACTCATGTATTTCGGCTTTTATCCAATGAACGGCAAAAGAAACTAAGCGTACACCCACCGTAGGGTCGAATCGCTTAACCGCTTTCATTAGACCAATATTGCCTTCTTGAATAAGATCAGCTTGCGGTAATCCATAACCTGAATAAGATTTTGCAATATGCACAACAAAGCGAAGGTGCGACATCACTAATTGACGCGCTGCCTCTAAATCTTCGTCTTCGCGAAGGCGTACAGCTAACTGACGCTCTTGGTCGGCAGTAAGCATATCAATGCGACCTACAGCCTGCATGTAGCCTTCGATGCTACCGCTGTGTGGCACTGATAACGCCATTGATTGCAAGTTGTTGCTCATTGTTCACCTCATTAATCACCGTTCTTCACTACTTATGTAATGTGAACTGCGAGAGACCTAAATAAAAGAAAAGAAGCCCAAACGATATGTTGGTATGGGGACGACTGTTACAGTATCAAGACCTGTAAATCAAAAAAAAGTTCAAATCCCTAACAACATATCATCAAATACCAATGATAAAATATCTTTATCGACATTTTCAATATGTATACGCCAATTTCAACACTATTACCGCGCTTCAATATTAGGTCTTTAACATTACCTAAGTATACCGCAATTCCGTATAGATCGTTCACTTTTGGTCTCACTTAATTGCGGCTTAGCGATATAGTAAACGCAAAAGTTAACAATAGACGTCGATAATGAAAGCAAACAACAAGCTTAAAATAAGAGCCCACCTAAGAACAAAGATAAGAGCAAAAATAACAGATAGTAGAGTAAAACGTTGTACACGTTTAACCCAGCATGTAATCTTGTTGTTATATACTGTGATATTGAGTGAACTGTATTGTCATCTCGCGCATTTATATGCAGTAACAGGCATTAAAAACAACAATAACCTCATTGCCTAGAAAGATTGCTCAAGGATAATTATGTTTGCATACGTCGCCAGACAGCCAATATTTAATGTAAATAGGGAAGTTTACGCTTACGAACTGCTCTTTCGCGTAGGTGAAGATAATTGCTTTCCAGACATTACTCCCGACGAAGCAACGTCTAAAATACTCACGTCTACACACCTTAGTCTTGGTATTGAAGAAATTACTGGGGACAAAAAAGCCTTCATTAACTTTCATCGCGATACGCTCATGTTTCGTTTTCCTACCTCACTAGACGCCAACAAAGTGGTTATAGAGATTGTAGAAACGGTCGATGTAGATGATGCCCTTGTAGCCGCGTGCAAACACATTCGCGGGCTAGGCTACCCCATTGCCCTTGATGATTACGACATGCATGGTAAGTGGGAAGCTTTTATGCCCTTTACTAGCGTGGTTAAGATTGATATTACAGAGATAGCTCACGACAAAATTCCTGCGCTAGTGGAACGCTTTAAAGCGAACAAAATGAAGTTAGTGGCAGAAAAGATTGAAACCTACGAAGAGTTCCATAAGTTTAAGGAAATGGGGTTCGACTACTTTCAAGGCTATTTCCTTGCAAGGCCTGAAATTGTAAGGCATCGCAAATTAGGCCCAAACAACCTTACAATGTTAGAGCTACTGGCGCTAAGTAGTGAGGCGTCTCTTGACCTCGAAAAGGTTAAAACCATCATGGAAAGAGACCCGTCGTTAACGTATTTACTGCTGCGGTTTATTAACAACCCAATGGTTAATAAACGCCACACAATCAATTCGCTCAAGCACGCATTAAATTTCATGGGCGAAGTAGAAGTTAAGAAGTTTCTCTCGTTGCTTGCCTTAGCAAACCTAAGTGATGGACAGCCCACCGAGCTGATGCAGATGGCTTTAGTTAGGGCAAAATTTTGCGAACTAGCCTACCTTGCCGTAAGTAAAGATAAGAACTCCCACACTGGATTTTTAGCTGGTTTGCTCTCACTGCTCGACGCCATGATGGAACAGCACATCGAGGACTTAGTGAATAAAGTACCGATTGACGACGATGTGAAAGATGCGCTTTGCGGCAAACCCAATTTGCTCAGAGAGTGCCTTACCTTGTCTCAGCATTTTGAGACGGCGCGATGGGCAGGCATTAAGCAATTTTCAGCAAAACACAAAGTTAACCAGGCCCTACTTCATAGCTATTACAACGAAGCCATAAAATGGGCGAAGTATATTCACAATGCCGCGCTTGATAAAGACTAGTTCGTCAAAAAGCTGATTGCTCAAAAAACTGGTTTATCAAAAGCCTAGCTTGTCAAAAGAGCAGTATGCTAAAAAAGTAGTGCGCTGAAAGGGAATGACTCTTTGATAAACTGGTAGTCATTAAATTAACAGTATTAGTATTGTGTGAAAAGGCTCATTATCATAACCTTATCGCTCGTTCTCATTCTCTACCTGCGGGTTATTTGAGCGCTAAGAACAACTATATTGAGTTAAGAATTTGGGCTTTAGGTCGATAATATCTTTCTAATAGACTAAAAAATAATAAAAAGCGGTTACACGTAAGCTGAGGCAATACGCCTAGTAGCAAAATATCATTTAGCGCCTTATCAGGGATCACATATGTTCGCGTTTATAGCTCGTCAGCCAATTCTAGATAAAGAAAAAAGTGTATTTGCCTACGAGCTACTTTTCAGGGATGGAAAAGGCGGCGCTTACCCAGACCATCAAGAAGAAAAGTCTAAATTTATCGCTGATAATTTTCACCCTCTCGGGCTTGATGACATTAGCGGTGAAAAAACATCGTTTATTACGTTTTCAACCGATACCCTTGTGTCGCGTTTTCCCACAAACTTAAACCCCGAGTCTGTGGTGGTTGAGCTTGCTAACCCAGCTGATACGAGCAACGGTTTATTTGAAGCGTGTCAGCATATCAAGCAAATGGGATTTAAGCTTGCCATCGACGATCCAATGATGATTGGGTCTGAACATGATATTTTTCCACTTATCGATATTGTAAAAGTAGATGTATCTAAAGCCCGTTTTGAAAACGTTGAAAAACACATCCCTCGCTATCGTGAGGAGAACAAAAAGCTTGTTGCCGAGCAGGTAGATACCCAAGACAGTTTCGCATCGTGTATCGACCTCGGGTTTGATTTCTTCCAAGGTTATTTTTTCTCTCAGCCAGAAGCGCGAATTCTTAAACAGCTGCCCGCTTCTAAAATGAATATAGTTGATTTGATGGCTGAAAGTGGCAAAGTGAATTTTGACATTGCCCGCACCACACAAATTATTGAGCGTGATGCTACGTTAAGCTTTTTGCTTCTTAAATTTATCAACAACCCTGCCATCAATAAACGCTATAAAATCACCTCCCTTAAACACGCACTAAATTATATGGGCGAGGTAGAGATTAAGAAGTTTATTGCACTGCTAAGCCTGACGAATATTGCCGACGACAAACCCCTTGAAATCATTCACATGTCATTGGTAAGAGCTAAGTTCTTTGACTTATTGGCTGAGCGACGAGGCTTTAAAAACAATCCTCCTATCGCATTTTTGGTTGGGTTATTTTCACTGCTTGAAGGGCTGCTCGATCAATCGATGACCGATATCGTTAAACAGCTTCCGCTGTCTGATGATGTTAATGACGCTTTATTGGGGAAAAATAGGGAGCTGAACAACTATTCAGCCCTTGTGCGCGGCTTCGAGAGTGCAATCTGGATGACAGTAATAAAACAGGCGAAGCTGCTCGACATCGACCAGAAACAGCTTCACGTACTGTACAACCAAGCTATTGTGTGGGGCAACGGAATTAGAAGCGCTATTTCAGCTCACTTCCCGACAGCAAAAGCCGAAGGCTAGATAACGTCAGGTTTGTGTTTATCTAGCCTCTATTGAGCTTTTATTGGGCTGTGTTGGCGCACTGCTAACACCCTATTGGGGCTCTATTTGACGGACGTGACGCTGAACCGAAATGAGCGAACCCAGTAAACCAAGTAATACAGAAAGCCCTAGCATAGTGAGTAACGCACTGCCGGTAAGCCCAGTAATATTAAACTCTTTTTGGTACATTGCGGCAAAGGTGGTAATACTGCTGTCCATCCACCATAAGATAATAATAACGGCAAACCACGCCATCAGCCCGCCTAAAAGCCCATACCAAAAACCCGTATACAAAAAGGGACGATGAATAAAGGCGTCTGTTGCCCCCACCAGCTTCATCACCACTATTTCATCGTATTTATTGAGAATATTCAGGCGAATGGTGTTGCCAATAATCAGTACAACCGCAATGAAGAGCAGCACGCCAATCAGCATCACCAAGTCACTCGCTATAGCAATAACGGCGTAAAGTCGCTCTAGCCATTCAATGTCCAACTTGCCAATATCCACTTCTCGTTGCTGCCTTAGCTTGTCGAGCAGCGCACGAGCAGCACTTGGCGACGCGTTTTTATCGGTAGGGGTAACGAGTACCACATCAGGTAAGGGGTTTTTCTCTAAGTACGCAATAGCATCACCCAACCCCGATAAATGCTGAAACTCCTTAAGCGCATCATCAGCGGGAATATAAACCACACTTTCAATTTCTTGCCAGGTATTCAGCCGTGTCACTAACTGCTGAGAACGGTTAGCACTTATATTGGGTGTGAGGAATAACGATATTTCCGATGCTTGCTCCCACCCCGCTGTAATTTTCTCGGTATTCTTAACCATGATATACAGAGTACTTGGTAAGGTAATACTCAGCCCGAGCACACCAATGGTCATTAACGACGCGAGTGGCTGACGCCAAAGCTCACCTAAACTCGATAGTGCTTGTCTAACATGACTCACGAAGAACATGACGAAGGCTTGCAGCACTGACACTTTTGACGAAGACGCGCCTTTCGCTCGCCCTTTAAAAAGAATACTCATCGTCGGTCACCCTCGCTGTGGCTGCCGGAGAAGTCGCTATCGGTCAGCCCATCAGTAATCATTTGCCCGTTTTTCAACGTTAGCGTGCGATAACGCATGCGTGCTATGAGCCCTAAATCATGGGTAGCGATGAGCACTGAAACACCCGCCTGGTTAAAATCTTCAAACAAGCGAATAATTTCCATGGACAGTTTAGGGTCTAAATTACCGGTAGGCTCATCGGCCAGCAGTAGCGGTGGTTTGTTAACCACGGCTCTGGCGATACCTACTCGCTGCTGCTCTCCGCCAGAAAGGGTAATAGGCAAACTGCGGCTTTTATCCCGTAGTCCAACCATCTCCAACGCAGCATCCACCCGCTTGCGAATTTCTTTGTGCGTATAACCTTCTATAACGAGAGGCAAAGCAACGTTATCAGCAACGGTTTTGTCCATTAACAGCTGGTGGCTTTGAAATATCATACCGATATCGCGGCGTATAAACGCGATGTCTCGTCGGGTTATTTTATTCAGGTCGTGGCCGTTAATTAAAACTCGGCCCACAGTAGGACGTTCCATAATACTAATGAGTTTGAGCAAGGTACTTTTACCTGCACCTGAATGCCCAGTTAAAAAGGCCATCTCGCCTGGCGCAATGTGAAAGTTCACCTTGCTTAATGCCCGCTGACCACCGGGATAGGTTTTGCTTACCTGCTCAAACTTTATCATTTTAAAACCCTACAACCTGAATCAACTAGCTTGCTGGTGTATCTAACTCGCTAAACAGGGCGTCAATAAACTCTTCGCCATCAAACTGGCGTAGGTCGTCAATACTCTCGCCCACACCAATGTACCGTATAGGAATACCGAACTGATCTGCAACTGAAAAGATAACGCCGCCTTTTGCAGTGCCATCTAACTTCGTTAACGTTATTCCGGTTAAGCCCACCGCTTCGTTAAATAGCTTGGCTTGGCTAATCGCGTTTTGCCCTGTTCCGGCGTCTAGCGTTAACATAACCTCATGGGGTGCATTAGGGTTAAGCTTTTTCATTACCCTAACCACTTTTTTGAGCTCTTCCATCAGGTTGTCTTTGTTTTGTAAGCGTCCTGCCGTATCGGCAATCAGTATGTCCGACCCGCGAGATTTGGCCGCTTCCAATGCATCGTAAAGCACTGAAGCACTGTCTGCACCGGTGTGCTGAGCAATAACTGGAATGTTGTTGCGCTCGCCCCATACTTGAAGCTGCTCTACTGCAGCGGCACGGAACGTATCCCCCGCGGCTAACATGACTTTTTTGCCCTGCTGCTGAAACTGCTTGGCCAGCTTTCCGATAGTGGTGGTTTTACCGACGCCGTTAACGCCAACCATAAGAATAACAAACGGACCCTCATCAGCATTGTGCTTTTGTAACGAGTCGCTTAGCGGTACATTCACATTCGCCAACATGCCTGACATTTGCTGCTTTAAAATATCTAGCAAAGCTTCAGCGTCTTTAAGATCTTTACGAGAAGCACTGTCGGTAAGGTGGTTGATGATTTTCTGCGTCGTATCCATACCCACATCGGCAACGAGCAGCTGTGTTTCTAAGTCTTCGTAAAGCTCATCATCAATGGCTTTGCCTTTAAATAAGCTAACAATGCCGCTACCAAGGTTTTCTTTGGTGCGCGATAGGCTTTCTTTTAAACGGGCAAATAAGGATTTCTTTTCTTTGGCTTGCGGCGTCCCTTTTACTTGAGGCTCTAATTCAGCTTCGCCGTGCTCGCCGTCAATCGCCTCTTCTTCTGCGCTAACTGAAGTATTCGCTTCAGCAGTGGCTTCAGTACTGGTAGTAGATGAAGCGTCAGCGTTAATTTCTGCTGCAGTATCGGCCAAGGCTTCAGAGGTAAGAGAATCAGAGGTTTGTGCCTCAGAAGATGAAGTATCAACAATTGAAGCGTCAGCTTTTTGCAAAGCTTTTTCTTCTGCAAGCACTTCTGCTTCAACACTGGCCGCTGAGGCATCATCTAACGGCGTTGCTGCTTCATCAACAGACTTTGAAACAGACGCGCCTGCTTTATCAGATGAAAAATCTAAAGGCTGCTTTTCTTCACTTTCTACAGCGTCAACAACCGTATTGTGAATCGCTTCGTTCCCGTCAGTGGCAGTAGGCGTAATTTGAGAGGCCGCCTCTTGCTGCTCTACATTTGCCGTTGTCTGGGTAGCTATTGTCTCAGCAGGTTTTTCTGACGACTTATCGTCAAGCGGGTTTTCACCAACAGCCTCGACTTTTTCTGTCTCGGCGGTTTCAACCTTCGCCGCATCGACTTCGGTGCTCTCTACCTCCGAGCTCTCTACCTCCGAGCTCTCTACCTCGGAGCTCTCTACCTCTTTTTTGTCGGCAACAGGGTTCGCCGCTTCCTGTGCAGCCTGCTCTTTTGCTTGCTGCTCTTTTTGTTTCTCTGCTTTTTTGTTCTTGCTGAACCAGCCAAAGAGTTTCGACATTGTTAGGACAAATCCTTATAAATTCTGAACAAATTCGGCTACACTTGCCGTCTAATATATAAAAGCATGATACCACTGTCAGTCACTATGAAGCGAGTTTCTCACCCCTCAAGGGGCATATCTTCTACAAAAAAACGCCAGCCAGCAAAATTAGACAAAAAAAAGCGAGGGCTTATCCGCATTATTAGCGGTCAATGGCGTGGAAAACGACTTCCGGTGCTTGATGCTGAAGGGTTAAGACCCACTACTGATAGAAACAAAGAAACCTTGTTTAATTGGCTTATGGCCTACGTTGATGATGCCCAGTGTTTAGATGTTTTTGCGGGTTCTGGGGGTTTAGGCTTAGAAGCCTTGTCTCGCTATGCGAGTCGGTGTGACTTTATTGAGTTAGACAGGCAGGCTAGCGAGCAGTTAAGTAAAAACCTACAGACGCTTAACGTTAATGATTCGAACACTGCTAAGGTACATCAAGGTGATGCCCTAAAAGTGCTCAAACAGCTAACCGGCACACAGTACGACATCGTGTTTATCGACCCGCCATTTTATCAAAATTTGGTAGCGCCCGTCGTCAGTGAAATAGTGAACACAAACCTAGTTTGTGAAGGCAGCATGATTTACATCGAGCACGAAACCGAGCTTGAATCATTGCCACTTCCTAGCCACTGGCATGTGGTAAAAGAAAAGCGAACTGGCTCGTTGGTGTACATGCTTGTTGAAGTAGGCGAGACAAGCCCGCCCGTATTAGAAGACGCCTAACTTAAATCAAGGCCAATATTTGACATACCAGCTTCAAGCGCAAGGGCTCGCATATCGTCGGCCGCTTTCGTTATAGACTTGGCTTGCTCAATATAATCAAGCAACTCATTTTGCACTTCCACTTCAAACGCCATTAATGGGTGGTCTTTCACCGAGTCGTCATCGGCCTCGCCCGTGGCAAGCAAGTACGCCTCAACACTGCCTTGAGAAAGCTTACTAATGACTACTGCCCCCTGAGGGTCGTCGCCAGCGACGAGGTTGAGCAAAGACGCAAGACCAATAGCCGCATCGATAGCAGGGTAAACGCCATAGTTGTCATGAGATTCTGTATCCGGCGTAGCCACTTCCACTTTTTCAAGCTGAACCGCCATATTGAATTTACTCTTTGGCGATTTTAGGGTTTCCCATACCAAATTAAGGCAGTTTCTAAGCGCTGGTGCATCGCCAGATTCTGTAACTTCGCAAAATAAAGCGTAGTTTGGCAGCATCCGTTCAAGCAGTGCTGCCGCAAACGCAATGGCCTTGTGACCTTCTAACGCTCTTACTCGAGCGAATGTATTTAGTTTTTGCTTTGCCATTAAAGTGCTCCAGCGGCGTGGATAAAGTATTTGGTAACGCCATCAAGTAGCATCTGAATGGCAATCATAACGAGGATCATACCCATTAATCGCTCCATAGCAACTAAACCGCGTTCACCGAGTATTTTATGAAATACATTGGAAAACATAAGGATCACAGCGCTAATTGACCATGACGCCGCAAGCGCAATAGACCAATCAGTCATTCGATCGGGAGATTGATTTGCCAATAAAATCAAGGCGGCCAGCGTAGATGGCCCTGCAATCATAGGAATAGCAAGGGGCACAAGAAAGGGTTCTTCACCCACTGCAAGACCACTTGGATTTCCCGATGATGGAAAAATCATTTTTAAAGCGATGAGAAACAGAATTATACCACCGGCAATACTGACGGTTTCTTGTTCAACATTGAGAAAATTAAGTACCGACTGACCGCTAAACAAAAACAGAAACAAGATGAATAGTGCAAACAACAGTTCTCTTATTAAAATAAACTGGCGACGTTTAGGCTCTATCGATTTGAGAACCGACATAAACACGGGTAGATTGCCCAGCGGATCCATGATCAAAAAAAGCATAATCGCGGCGGACCAAGTATCCATTGTTGTTTATCTCCGGTAGTAGGTGTGTCAAAACACGCTGATGGCGTTGAACAATCACTTGCGCTGCTATAAAAGCGTAATGGTAAACTAACTCCACTAGGTAAAAAACACTTAACGCATTCATATAGTTAAATAAGGTCGTGTTGACCTTCATTTTCTGCATTTAGCCCTGCCCTCCACTTCTAAACTGCTTTGGACAGCTTTTTTGCTGCTTTCTTGACGCTTTCTTCATAAATTTCGTCTATATTATTCATTATTCTCGACCAACAGCATTCATTTTGAGACATCTTGAGCCTCTTATTTTGCGCATTCTTATTTTGAGAAACGGATAGCCACGCTAGCTGTCTAACTATAATGTCTCGCTAGCTGTCTAGCTATAATGTCTAGCGTTGATGTATGAACATAATGGCTCAATATGACAAGTAAGCAGCCCTGTCTAAAGTGGGCGTGAGTTATTCTACTCGTCTCATTGTGTAGCTGAGCTAACAAAGGTCTGAGTGCTGATAAGAAACCTGTCGCTGTTGTACTGCGAACACAGGCAGGGAAAATGAGCTTTTACAATAAAAGCCACAATTGCTATTTCTATTACAAAAACAATATACGGAATTGAAACAATGAGTTTAATGACAGTGAATGAAGTTGCCGCTTTTTTAGGTGTTCAAGATGTACGCGTAGAACGTCTAGAGCGTGAGAGCCTGTTAGTTGCGAAAGAAAAGGATACCGATGGTAATCCGCTTTTCGATAGTGGCGATGTGGAACGTTATAAAAAGCTCGCTGAGCGTTTAGGCGGAATTTAATAAAAAAGGGAGCTGCATCTACAGCTCCTTTTTTGGCATTTAAAACGTGTACTTCTCGCTTGTGCTTACTATCAGCACAAGCGTTAACAACCTATGCGTTAAAGTCGTGAAGCATTCTTGCAATAGTGCGAATGCCCTTCGCCGTGGCCCCAACAGGCATCTCAGCAGTCGCACCACCGTGATACGCTGCGGCCAAATCTAAATGAATCCAGCCTTCAGGCTTTACAAAGCGCGATAAAAATCCTGCCGCGTTCGACGCACCGCCACCACCGCCGCCTTTCATTGGACGACTGTTTGCGGTATCAGCAAAGGCCGATGGACAGCGATCTGCGTGGAAAGGCTCTAGTGGTAATGCCCAAAAACGCTCGTTTTCTGCTTTAGCAGCATTGAGCATCTGCTCTTTTGCATTATCATCCATCGAAAATACAGCGTGATAATCTGAACCTAACGCAACCATTGCGGCTCCGGTCAGTGTTGCAGCATCAATAATTAATGGCGCGCCAGTGTCTGTAGCCGCCATTAGACCATCAGCCAGTACCAGTCGTCCTTCAGCATCGGTATTCACTACTTCTACCGTCACACCATTTTTATAAGTTAGCACATCACCCAACTTGTAAGCGTGACCACTGATAAGGTTTTCAGCGCAACACAATATCAGTTGAATACGCTTTTCAATCCCTTGTGTAATGGCTAAACCAAGTGCTCCTGTTACCGTTGCAGCACCGCCCATATCGCATTTCATATCAAGCATACCTTCACTTGATTTTATGCTGTAACCACCGCTATCAAAAGTAATACCCTTACCGACTAATACAGCATCTATGGGTGCATCGGCGTTGCCTGTTGGGTTGTAGTCAAGCACAAGCATCGCCGGCGGACGCTCGCTCCCTCTACCCACATTATAAATGCCTACCCAACCCTCGTTTTTCAGCTCTTCGCCTACCGTCATGGTGTAATTAACGTTGTCTTTACCCAGTGACTTAAGCCAATCAGCGGCGCGCTGGGCTAATGTTTCAGGGCTCAAATCTTCTGGCGTGTCATTGACAAGCTGTCGAGTGAATAATAAGGCCGCATATTCTTGCTCTAATGTCGCTTTGTCGGTGTTATTTGCCCAAGTAATACTCGCGGGTTTTCTTGCTCTAGTGAAACTTAAGGCAAAGGCCCACTGCTGCTCTTTGCTCCATTCACCCGCTAGCGTAACGCCTGGCAAGCTGAGACCATCAAGCTTCCGTGCAGCTTGTTGAATAGTGCGCTCATTGGCGCTGTCATCGGGCAAGTGAATTACAGCACCTGACTCTACGAAAGAAAGCTTAGCGTTATCTCCCCACGACGGGTTAGCTGATTGAGTAGAAAGACTTACGGTAAATTCTGCCATTATGTTTTAATCCTTATATACTATTGTTCGCTTTGTTGTCGTATCTGTCGCTAAGGCGAGTGTCGAAAGCCTTAGCCAGTAATAGCTTGCAGTACGTAAAACAACATTTGTTCTCTCAATTAAGGAGAATCATGAATTTCTCATCACCGCTTATACGCGGCACACTCATTAAACGGTACAAACGCTTTTTTGCCGACGTTGAACTAGAAGACGGCCAAGTTGTAACGGCCCATTGTCCGAATACCGGTGGCATGACAGGCTGCGCCGAGCCAGGTTATACCGTCTTTTTAAGTGAGTCCAACAACCCAAAACGCAAACTCAAGTACACGTGGGAAGTTGCTAAAACCTTTGATGACCACTTTATTGGTATCAATACTCACAATGCTAATAAGTTGGTGGCAGAAGCACTGAATAACAAGGTAATTGAAGAATTTTCTGATATTTCAGACTGGAAAGCAGAAGTAACACCTCCAACTGCTAACAGCCGGTTTGATTTCGCACTGACAAGAGACAATACCGTTGAATACATGGAAGTGAAATCTGTCACCCTAGCCGAAAGGCATCAAGGTTACTTTCCCGACGCAGTGACGCAGCGGGGAGCGAAGCATTGTCTTGAATTAGCGCGACTAGCTGACGATGGTATTAAAACCACCTTGCTCTTTTGCGTACAGCATACTGCAATAACCTCGGTGCGAATTGCAGAGCACATTGATCCTCGTTATGCAGAAAGCGTAACAACCGCGGCCCGTGCAGGTGTCAATATTTTAGCAATGGCCTGCGCGATTAATGAACAAAAAATCGAGGTAAATCAATCACTCCCTATTATTTTGTAAAAAATAGGTTGATTTTTTTCATTTCGGCTTCATATTTGCGCCTTGTTTTGGCGGGTGAACGCACCAACGCGTTTGATGGAAGCCAAGCTGGCCAATCGTATAAAGAGATACCAGCATAATAATTACATAGACACAATTGATTGCCTGAGGCTATCGAGTCTGATATAGATATCGGTTGAATTAGGACAATATGGATGTCGTAGTGTAGGAGATGTGGCACATGCCAACAGGAAAAGAGACAAAATCCTTAGGACTATTAGCGCTGGCAGGTTTACAGCCTTATCAGCCAAAAGCAGACGAAGAGTACATGGGCGATGCTCAAATGGAACACTTTCGTCTTCTACTTAGAGCATGGCGTAATCAGCTTCGCGAAGAAGTTGACCGTACTGTAACGCACATGAAGGACGAGGCAGCGAACTTTCCTGATCCCGTCGACCGTGCAGCGCAAGAAGAAGAGTTTAGCTTGGAGTTGCGTACCCGTGACCGTGAGCGCAAACTCATCAAAAAAATTGAAAAAACACTCAAGCGTATTGAAGAAGACGATTTCGGCTTCTGCGACCAGTGCGGTATCGAGATTGGTATTCGCCGTTTAGAAGCCCGTCCAACTGCCGACTTATGCATTGACTGTAAAACGATGGCTGAGATTAAAGAAAAGCAGCTTCAAGGCTAATTTGTCATCATCGTCTTATTACAGACGGTAGTGCGATCGCCAGGTTTGATGCTAGTACTTATATTTAAGCTAATAATATCAACGCTGATGTTGATGTGTTTTTTGGCAGCATCGTTTTTCAAAAGGCCTCATCGTTTATTGATGAGGCTTTTTAGCATTTCTTACTTTCCTCCAAACAGACTCGCTTATCAGCGCGCTCGATACTACTTTCTGATTCTTTTGCCTTTGTCTTTTTTTCTATCCATCGTGAAAAGCGCGTTTGTAAGGGCGTATAACAATGCCTAATGTCGTAAAGCACCGTTCAAACCAGCATTCAAACCAGCATTCAAAAAGCGACTTAGACTCTACTTCAAAATACACAGGCCGTTTTGCCCCTTCGCCTTCCGGTCAGCTTCACTTTGGCTCACTGGTTACCGCCCTTGCCAGTTACCTTGATGCAAAACATTGTCATGGCAAATGGCTGGTGCGAATGGAGGATATCGACGAGCCGCGCTGTATTGCAGGCACTGATACCGCTATTTTACATTCCCTTGAAGCCCACGGTTTGCAATGGGACGGTGAAGTCATGTATCAAAGTCAGCAGCATTGCCGTTACCAAGAGGTAGTGGATGCGCTGCTACACCATCAGCAGGCGTACTACTGCAGCTGCACTCGCAAAATGATTAAGGCAATGGGCGGCACTTATAATGGCCACTGCAGAGATAAAGGTTTAACACCTTCCAACGACCAGCTTGCTATTCGGCTGAAACTGGATACTGAATTGGCGTCTTTCACTGATTTGATCATGGGCGAAGTATCAGCACCTCATCAAAAATTGGCCAGCGCTTGTCATAGAATAGAAGATCGCAGAGTAGAAAAGCAGAGAGTAGAAGACATAACAATAAAGCGCAGAGACCAGCTGTTCTCCTATAACTTAGTGGTTGTGCTAGACGATGTTTTTCAGGGTGTGACACATGTCATAAGAGGGTGCGATTTGATTGACGTAACGCCGCTTCATCGCTGCGTGCATCAGTCACTTGGCTATCAACCATTGGAATATGGCCATGTTCCGGTGGCCGCGATAGCCCCAGGGAGAAAGCTGAGTAAACAGAACCATGCCACTCCCATCGACAACACTACAGCATTAGAAAATATAGTTCGCGCCCTGCACTTTTTGGGCTTCGACGAGGTTAAACGTCAAGATTTCAACTCAATAGACTCACTACTGTCTTTCGCTGTTTCTCTATGGGACAGGAAAAAAGTAGTGAAAACACCCGAAATTATTGTTCCTCAGCATGAATCCACTTATTATAGCGTTCCTTAATATATTGCGGAGATACCACCATCATTCATCGTGTTTTCAAATCTGTTAAGCGTGCATTCTCAAAAGAAGGCTCGTCTGACAAAGCATTACAACCCCGAGTAATGACTCGAGGTGAGCATGGTATTTCTCGTGAAGATATCAGTGCTAATGCGTTAAAAGTCATGTATCGCCTTAACGGAGCAGGCTTCGAGTCTTATTTAGTCGGGGGCTGTGTTCGCGACATTTTGATGGGGTACGAACCAAAAGATTTTGATGTGGTTACCAACGCTACACCTGAGCAGATAAAAGGGCTGTTTCGGAATTGCCGCTTAATAGGCCGCCGGTTTCGGCTTGCCCATATTGTGTTCGGCAGAGAAATTATTGAAGTAGCGACCTTCCGTGGCCACCACCAAGAAACGGATGAAAGCGAAACTGTTCCAAAAAATAAAGCCACGGGCTCACAAGACGCGCAAGGCCAGCTTGTTAGGGATAACGTCTTTGGGTCAATTGAAGAAGATGCAGAGCGTCGAGATTTCACCTTTAACGCCATGTATTATAGCGTGGCTGATTTTACGGTAAAAGACTTTGCCAACGGTCTGGCTGCCATTGAAAAACGTGAAGTGGCGTTAATGGGCGACCCAGAAACTCGCTATCGCGAAGACCCTGTTCGAATGCTTCGCGCCGTTCGCTTTGCCGTTAAGCTGTCAATGCGCATTGAAACATCGACGGCTGCGCCTATTAAAAGTTTGGCGAGCTTGCTTCAGAATATTCCACCTGCGCGCCTCTTTGAAGAAACACTGAAATTGTTTTTATCCGGTAAGGGCGAAGAAACGTTTTTAATGATGCGCGAATACGGTCTTATCGACCAACTATTCCCTCAATTAGCGCCTTTTTTAAAAGACGAAAACAGCAAAGAAATGCAGTTTGTGCGTCACGTACTTGCCAATACCGATGAAAGAATTAACAACGAGCAAAGGGTGACCCCCGCGTTCTTGTATGCCGCATTATTATGGTACCCCGTTGAAGAGCAATCACAACGCCTGCAGTTGGAATCTGGGTTAAATGCCCACGACGCCTTTAATATTGCCTCAAGTGAAGTCATTGCTAAGCAAACCCAGCGCATCATGATCCCCAAGCGTTTTTCCACCGTGATGCGAGACATTTGGATCTTGCAGCAGCGTCTCCCTAAACGCTTTGGTCGTCGCGCTTTTCAGTTACTTACTCACCCTAAGTTTAGAGCTGGCTATGATTTCTTACTCGCAAGAGGTCAAACTGAAGGTGGTGATTTGTTAGAGCTTGCACAGTGGTGGACACATTTCCAGCATGCTGAAAGTGGTAAGCAAAAAGGCATGCTTAACGCCCTAAAACGAGCTGATAGCGCAGGTAAGGGTGCGCCGCGCAAACGCAAACGTCGTCCGGTTAAGAGAGATTCTGATGCTTAAAGAGCATGTGTACATTGGTATAGGAAGTAATTTGGGCGACAGCGAGCAGCAAGCTGCAGATGCTTTTGACGCCATCGATAATCTTGAAGGTACTCGTTTACTGAAAACCTCATCGCTGTATGCCAGTAAGCCAATGGGCCCCCAAGATCAGCCCGATTACATTAATGCCGTGTGCCTGATAGAAACCACCCTTAAACCTCACAGCCTATTAAAGCAATTGCAGAGCATAGAGCTTGAATGTGGAAGAGAGCGAAAAGGCGATAGATGGGGCCCTCGTACTCTCGATTTAGATATTTTGCTTTACGGCAGTGAGCATATCGATACCGCTGACTTAATTATTCCACACTATGGAATGGCCGAAAGAGAATTTGTAATGGTGCCGCTATTTGAAATTGCCCCTACCATGGTGATGAAAGACGGAAAGCCCATTGCAAACTGGGTAGCTAACTGTTCGCTGGACGGTCTCAGACGCCTGCGCGCTTCCAATTAACAGCGAAATCCGTATAGTTCCCCTCTTGATAAAAACATCTGGACCTTGTTATGAAGAAAGTTACTGTTTCTGGCCTGCTCAAAAAAAAGCAAGCCGGTGAAAAGATTACCTCTTTAACCGCTTACGATGCCAGCTTTGCCAAAATGTTTGATGAGCAAGGCATTGATGCGTTGTTAATTGGCGATTCACTGGGCATGGTTTTACAAGGCGAAGATGACACTCTCCCAGTGACAATAGACGATATTGCCTATCACACCAAAAGCGTTCGAAAAGGTACTCAACGTGCTTTTGTAATTGCTGACATGCCGTTTATGTCTTACGCCACGGCTGAGCAAACCTACGGCAATGCGGCAACTCTTATGGCAGCTGGCGCAAGCATGGTTAAGATGGAAGGCGGAAGCTGGCTGTGTGACACCATTGCGGGGCTTAACCTACGAGGTGTGCCTGTGTGTGGTCATTTAGGCTTAACGCCGCAGTCTGTGCATGTATTCGGTGGCTTTAAAGTACAAGGTCGCGACGATGAGCAAGCCCAAAAGCTTGTTCAAGAGGCTAAAGCCCTAGAAGCCGCTGGTATACAGTTACTGGTGCTTGAATGCGTTCCCTCATCGCTCGGTAAGTTAATTAGTGAGACCCTCACTATACCCGTTATCGGTATTGGCGCTGGCAAAGACACCGACGGGCAAATTTTAGTTATGCACGATATGTTCGGCATTAGCGCAAACTACATGCCTAAGTTCTCTAAAAACTACCTCGTTGAGACTGGGGACATGCGTAAAGCCGTGGCGCAGTATATCGACGACGTTGAGCGTGGCAAATTTCCCTCTACTGAACATAGTTTCGAATAGCACGCTAGATTGATACAGTTTTGAGAGTCAGGCTCAAATAACACAGCTTAAACAATGAGGTTTTTATGAAGGTGATTAGTGATATTGCATCGCTTCGCGAAGTAGTCAGCGATTGCAAACGCACAGGCCGCTCGGTTGGTTTTGTTCCTACTATGGGAAACCTTCACGATGGACACCTTCAATTGGTGAAACGCGCTAAATCACATAACGATGTGGTTATTGTGAGTATTTTTGTTAACCCCATGCAGTTTGGCGAAAATGAAGACCTAGATGCCTACCCAAGAACCATAGAAGAAGACAAAGCTAAGTTGGTTAACGACGGCGTTGATGCCGTGTTTTTACCCAGCGTGAGCGATATGTACCCGTGCGGCCTAAAAGCACAAACTTATGTGGAAGTGCCGGGTATATCAGATGTGCTATGTGGCGCAAGCCGCCCCGGCCATTTTCGCGGTGTAGCCACCGTGGTCAGTAAGCTATTTAATATGGTGCAGCCTGACGATGCCTTTTTCGGTGAAAAGGATTTTCAGCAGCTTCAAGTTATTCGTACAATGGTACGCGACCTTTCCATGTCGGTTAACGTGCACGGCGTAGCGACGCAGCGCGAAGCATCCGGACTTGCCATGAGCTCTCGCAATGGTTATTTAAGCCATGAGCAAAAGGCAACCGCCAGCTTTATCTACCAAGAAATGACACGAGCAAAAGCGCTAATCGAGCAAGGCAACGCTCAATTTAGCGATATTGCCGATTCAATCGTGAGTAATCTTGAAGCTAAGGGTTTCAAAAACGATTATGTCAGCATTGTTAATGCTGATACGTTGCAACGCCCTGTCGCTGGCGATAAGCACCTTGTTATCGTGGTGGCGCTGTTTATGGGAACTACTCGATTGATCGATAATTTGCAGGTTGCTTTATAAGGGCAACCGCTAGCAGTTGCCCTGAAAGAGTCAGTGAGGGTACATCAAAATGCGTGGCAGGCGTATTAGCCGTTAAATCATGGGTAAAGGGGCTGATAAAATTGCTGTTATCAGCACTTATTAGGCAATACTTTGCACGTCGTTGTTTTGAACAAATTCAATGAGCGATGCCCACGCTTTCGTTCCCTTCGCAATAATATGCTGCTCCGCTAAAATAGCGGCTAAATCGTTGTGACTAGTCAAAGGATTTGCCAATACAACTCTAAATACGGTAATGCACTGCGTAGGATAATCTGGCGCTTCAAGACGCGTTCGAGACACAAACGACTTACCCGCTTCACGCTGTTGCTTTTGAACAGCAACTACTAACGCATCAATCTTCTGATTAATGGCTTTTCGCATAGCTAGGGAGGCCGTTTTAAGCGCTTGCTGAACTTCTACTGGGCAAACCCGATAGGTAAGCAGTGATAGCGTTGGACTCGTCGTTAATTCAAAATCTTGCGCCTTATTGATCATACCCGCAAAATCATGGGCTTTATCAATACTGCTGTCTATCAATAGCTCGTAACCCTTACGACCAAAAATATGCAGCGCCGAATAGACCATCATGGCCATACCGTTGCGAGAACCCTCAAGAGTAGTGGCGCCTAAATCTTTTGAACCAGCACGCAATATGTACTGCGCGTGATGTCGAACTGCATTGGCATCTTCAGGGTTTTTGAATAACGCCATGCCAGCGCCCATGGGCACATACATTTGTTTATGGGCGTCTATTGTCACTGAGTCTGCACGCTCAATGCCTTTTAAGCGGTCGCGATAGCGAGGCGAAAATAACGTAGCTCCGCCCCACGCGGCATCTACATGAAACCAACAGCCTAACTCTTTAGCAACATCGGCTAATTCATCGAGTGGGTCGACATGTCCTGTCTCGGTGGTACCGCCGACGCCAACGATAGCGAGCAACTTATTGCCCTCTTCTTGATAACGCTGACCAGCGCGCAAAGCTTTCTCAGGGTCAAGTGTTTGTTGAGGCGCAGGTAAAGTAATAAGCTGCTCTCGACCAATTCCCAATACATCAACAGCCTTCGACAACGAATAGTGCCCGCGCTTGCTACACATAATGCCCATGTTGTTGATGTTGTGAAAACGGTATGCCGCTGCCAACCCTGCTCTGGCAACGCCTGCAAAACCTTTTTGCGGGCCTAAAAGCTTGTTTCTTGCCACCCAGAGTGCCGTAATGTTGGCGATGGTTCCGCCAGAGCAGAATGCACCGAGTGAGTGTGCTGCACTGTGAAGGTGAGCGTCATAAAAGGCTTCTGGCTGGTCGTATACCAAGTTATGCATCATGCCTATAACTTGGCGTTCAAGAGGAGTGAATGCTTTCGAGGTCTCTATTTTAACCAAATTCTGGTTTAGCCCCACCATGAGCTTTGAAAGTGGCAGGTGAAAATAAGGCAATGCAGAGGTCATATGCCCAATAAACGTGGGGGAATAGGTATTAACAGAGTGCGCCACAAGCTTATCAAGTAAGCTTTCTGCGTGAGTCGAAACAAACTCCGGAGACTCTGGTACTTTAGAATCTGAAAAGTCTTTTTCAACTTCTTCCAACGAGGTCTTTTTCGTCACAACGTGTTGAGACAAAAAGTCCAAGATATTGTCTGATAAATGCTGCTCAATCTGAGCCAGCTTTGAGTCTTTGTGTTCAGGCTTGGTAAAGACCCTAAACAAGTGCTCTAAACTAACTTGCGCTTCACCCACTTAACACACCCCTCACATCAAACCTATACGTTATTGTTTCGCTTCTGACGAATTTTTCATAAAACGAAAGTCATAGGTGGTGTTATAAGATACCGACCTAACTCTTTTTATTTGAGCACTGCTGCCTGCTCTCTTTCCCGAGTACTTCACGCCAAGCGCCGATGACTTTGTGTCGAACATTTCGTATCGAATACTTCGTATCAAATACACAGTTGTTTGAGCAGCGCATTCGCTTTGGTCATTCACTTTGGTCTTTCGCTTTGACCAATCGCTTTGACATAGTCTAATGGTTGCCGACCCTGAAAACTTTCACGTGACTTTCAGGTCACGTCCACATTACTTTCAGGGGCACGCACTTTACATCAGATTACAATTTTCGCCAAGTGGTTACCAGCGGCATTTATGCTTATGCTATACCCATCAACGTACCACCATCCATAAAGTGGGAGCATATGTCAGATTTACTGCTATATTTTAATTATGAATAAATACGAAAAAACGGGGAAACTTGTTTATGCCAATACGTGAAATATCTGAAGATTTTTCAATCGACGACATTGTTCCGTATTTTCAGCCTATCGTAGACTTAGATAGTCAGGGCGTATGGCGATACGAGTGTCTTGCCCGTTTAATAACCCAAAACGACAAAACGTTTTTACCTAGCGAGTTTCTCTATTTGATAGAACGGGAACAGCATGTAAAAACCTTAGCCGCCAGTATGTTTTTGCAAAGCGCCAGCTACTTCCACAATGTGAATATTCCGTGGAACATCAATATTTCTGCCAACGACTTGAATAACGACGGGCTTATCAACTCTCTCATTGCGCAACTTGCCGATTATCCCAACCCTGAAAGAGCGAGCATTGAAGTAAGTGCAGCTACGGCGCTAGCTAATCAGGCGCAGCTTCGGTCGTTTATCGATAAAGGAATGCACACAGGATTGGGTGTATTTATTGATAACGTAGGCTCTTGTCCGGGGAATATTCGGGCTTTAATGAACCTACCAGTGCGAGGAATAAAAATTGCGGGCGGACTGATTAAACATTATCAGCAACAAGACGCGGTAAAAGAATACGTCGACTATGTGCTGGCCTTGTGTGAACACCAGCACATTGCAGTTATTGCAGAGCACATTGAAAACGAACAGCTTTTAAACGATGTTAAACGCCTTCCCATTAAATATGCACAAGGCTATGTGTTTAGCCCGCCTGTTGCCGACGTGCAGCACAATGTTCAAGCAAGTCTTCAGCAGCATTAGCTAGTTTGAAATTCGCGCTGGCAAAAATATTTAACTCACTAGCTTTCTTCGCTTCGACAATTGAGCTTCCAGCACGTTTGGCCGCTGCCGCTGTACTTGCGCTCAAAGGGCGTCATAGCATTCGCTCCTTTTACCTCACTGAGGTCACTAATGGTGCCGTAATGCTTTGCCGCCTGAGCAAATTCCATAAGATAAATTAACCAGTTGCTGCGCACTTCAATGTTGGTGGTAATGGCCATTAAATCCACCATTGCCGCACTACCGTGCCATCGTTTTTGTACCTGAGTCTTCTTTGGGTAAGGGTTGGGATACAAGAGGTAATGCTTTACTACCTGCCAATTGGACTGACGAACTAACCGCCAAAAATCGTTTACATCGGCGCGAATAACACAGTAATTATCTTGTTCAATTTGATAATAGCTGTGTTTTTCGACTCGCTGAGCCGACTTATCTACGCCAATCACACGCGCCTCAGGGTGGGCCTTAGCGATAGTCGCCGTGCTTTCCCCTACACCGCAGCAAGAGTCCAAAATAACAGGGCCAGTAAACCCGCCGAGCCACAAAGACACCTCATCGAAGGCCGCTTGGGTATGCTCGCCAACCGGACGTTTGTTAACCGAAGACTGATACTTTAAAACCAATTCATCCAGCTTGTCGTGCACACCCACTTGATTTGTCGTAATAGACCGAGAGTTGCCGTCTGACATTAACTACGAATTCCTTTGCCGGTTTTCAATAGGTAGTAAGCAACGCTAAATAACAACACGTTGAACCCCACCAGCAAACTGAGCGCCAAGGTGATGTTTACGTCAGATACCCCTAAGAAACCATAGCGGAATCCATTTACCATATACACAACCGGGTTAGCTTTACTTACCCACTGCCAAAACTCAGGCAGCAGTGAAAGAGAATAAAATACGCCACCCAAATAGGTTAATGGAGTAAGTACAAACGTAGGAACAACGCTGATGTCGTCAAAGGTCTTCGCGAAAACCGCATTAATAAGACCCGCCGTCGCGAATAAGGTAGAGGTAAGTAGTACCGTAAGAGCGATAATGCCTAAGCTATAAATTTTTACATCAACAAAAAATAGCGATACTAGGGTCACCATAATGCCGATTAAAATGGCTCGTGCTACGCCGCCCCCTACATAGCCTAGAATGATAACAGACGTCGGTACAGGCGATACTAATAGCTCTTCAATGTTGCGCTGAAATTTAGCGCTAAAAAATGAAGAAGACACATTGGAATAGGAACTTGTGATCACTGACATCATGATTAAGCCTGGCACAATAAACTCCATGTAGCTAAAGCCCCCCATTTGACCAATACGGTTACCGATAAGGCTACCGAAAATCACAAAGTATAGACTCATAGTAATGGCAGGTGGAACAAGGGTTTGCACCCAAATACGCAAAAATCGGGTACACTCTTTAATCCAGATTGTGGTTAGCGCAACGTAGTTTTGTTTTACCCAACTAATTTTTTTCTCTTCACTCATGTGTGTTGTTTCATTACTCATTACTTCACTCCGCCTGCTTCGCTGACTCGACTAAGCGAACAAACAGTTCTTCTAACCGATTTGATTTATTGCGCATACTCATCACTTGAACGCCCTGCTCACTCAATTGAGTAAATACCGGGTTAAGACCTTCGGCCTTCTCCACATCAACCTCTAGCGTATGGTTGTCTCCCCATCGGTGGTCAACACCATGTAATGTGAGTGCGTCCATATTTGTTTGCTCTTGCAGCTGCACATCGAGTACAAAAGTTTCCACGTTAAGCTTTGAGAGCAAGGATTTCATGCTTGTGTTCTCAACAATGGTGCCTTTGTTGATAATAGCGATATTGCGACAGAGCATTTCGGCTTCTTCAAGATAATGCGTGGTAAGTATAATGGTAATACCTGCGCGATTGATTTCTTCGAGGAACAACCACATTGCCCGGCGAATCTCAATATCCACACCGGCCGTAGGCTCATCAAGAATCAATAGCTTTGGCTCGTGCATTAGCGCTCTTGCGATCATTAATCTGCGCTTCATACCACCTGAGAGTTCACGAGCACGGGCATCGCGCTTTTCCCACAGATCAAGCTTAGCGAGGTATTTTTTCGCTCGCTCTTTGGCAATACTGCGGGGCACGCCGTAGTAACCCGCTTGATTAAGTACAATTTGAAGCACGGTTTCAAACTGATTAAAATTGAATTCCTGAGGTACTAAGCCAATACAGGCTTTGGCTTGTTCTTTTTGTGTGGTGAGGTCATACCCAAACACCGACACCGTTCCACCGGTTTGATTAACCAGTGAACTAATAATACCAATAGTGGTGGATTTACCGGCTCCGTTAGGTCCAAGCAACGCAAAAAAATCGCCCTCTTGCACGCTGAGGTCTACGCCTTTCAACGCCTTTACGCCACCTTTGTAGGTTTTTGTTAACCCTTTAATGTCCAACGCTTTCATGAAATACCCATGTTGTGAGTGTTACAGCTAACTCGCTAAGGAGAGATTGAATTGTGCGGTGAGTGCGAATTGCACGTGTACACGCTTTACGCTCTTTGCGCTTGTGCCCGTAGTGTACCGCAATCTTATGTAAAAATTTAACTCGTGCGCGACTTAGCTCTGTTTTTTTACGTTTATTCACTGCCCAAGCTATCGCTGAAAGCTTTGAGAAAGCGCAGCGGTTATTTATCGAGAACCCTCAGCAACACACAGGGATGCATAATGAAAAACACAACACTCACCATGGGCGCGCAAACTATCGCCGCTGCTTTAGCATTTACCACATCGGCAACATTTGGCTCATCGGCAGTACATGCTCAAGAAGCCAACGGGCAAAGCACTGGACCTAAAACCAACACAAGCAGCGAGCAGTGCCAAGACAGCAATACGGCAACATGTGAAGCCGCTGAAGATAAAGCCATTGAGCTTATTCGTATTCACGGCGTTCAACAGTCTATTTATCGTTACGCCAAATCTGGCGCTCCTCGACGTGTTGCCGATTTAGTCGATACCCCGCAAACTATCAGTGTTCTTACTCAAGACCAAATTCAGGAAAGTGGTAAAACAGATCTGGCAGATATCCTCTCTGCCCAGGCTGGTGTAACCCTCGGTACTGGCGAAAATGGTAAGGCCTTTGGCGATCGCTACATCATTCGTGGTCATGAAGCGCGAAGCGACGTTTTTGTTGATGGGTTGCGCGATCCGGGTATGACAACTCGCGAAAGCTTTGCTACTGAGCGTGTTGAAATCACAAAAGGGCCAAGCTATACAGTCACTTATTGCTAGCGAAAGCGCAAATCGGGAGCAGCTTGATCAACTGCACCACGTTAATCACAACCTCATTAGACAATTTTCCGTCGTATAGCTTTTGTTATGGGAATTTCAACAAGAGGCTTTTATCAAGGGCATCATTCCCAATTATCCGCTTAAATTCAACTTTGACCCCAACGCCGACTATGAGGATTTACCAGCAAACACTGAGTGTGATTATCAAATCTTGTTCTATCCATAAGCGCTTATTGTCAGGCGCAAGGATGCGCCACTAGCTACGATAGACAAGCTATGTCAGAACACTTGCCCCATCCCGTGTGTACTTAACTTACCGTAAAATATAGGATTACGCCTATGCTATGGACACATTCACTTATAACGACTCAAATGAAAAAACAATATTTTCTTGCTGCCATTTTGTTTGGCATTGTTGTGGTTTTTTAACGCATTTCATACCGATTAGACGACTATAAGTGGGGGCAGAACCCTGTCCCGAGCATAATGCGCTCGACAATACCACTAATAAATGCACTTTTGGCAGCAGTGATTCTACCGAAGACAGCACTGCTGGTTGCCTAGAAGGTATGCGTTACATCGGTTCGTCTGGTTCAGAAGAATGTTTAAGTACATCCAATCCATATGGCGCCGTTTTAAATCGCTTCCCATTATTAGCCAAAGATGAGAAGCAGGTTTATACGTGGCAACGACGACTACCCAAACATACTTTTGAGCTTGTTACTGCCACCGATGACAACAAAGGTGGTCGAATTGATGAAGTCAAAGGCGTAGATGGTTACTGTTAACCTGCCCCTAATACGGGTGGCCTTTTTACGATGGAAAGCGAAGAACTCCGATAGCGTCTCTATGAGGATGGTACGGTCAATATTGCTTGTATTGGTGACAACAGCGAATCTCAATCAAGAAGCGCTCTGAAAAACCGGGAAGGGCAATCGATTGATTGCAGTGTGAATTCTGCTTCCGTGCTTGTGGGTAAAGTTGTGAGAAAAGACGATAGCGTGACTGTTAAGTATGAATGTAATCTTTTTTTAGACGAGTGATTCGGCTGGCTCAGTACACTTCCCCTTTTTCAAGTTTTTGCTGTGCCTTGCGAACTCAATATGGACGACATTAGAGAATACGACACAGCGCGGCACGGTGGATGTAAAACATCTGCTGAAGATGATATTGAAACCTCATTCGATGATATTGATTTATCATCAGGTATTCTCACAGAGTTTTATTGGGAGGCATAACATTTAGCCTCTCCATTGCATAGCAAAAAGCCCGGATATACCGGGCTTTTTAGTCTGCGATATTCGCTCTAGAACGCGTAACGAAGATTTAGGCCCATGAAGTCAACGTCTTCCCACATCTCGTAGGTTGCACCTATAGCTAAGCTGTCAGTCACGTAATAGTAAGCTGATGCACCGAAGGTAGTTTCGGATTCATCTGCTACATCTAGGTACCCAATTTTAGCGCCAAGCTCGAATTTTTCGGTTAGCATAGAGCGCACACCAATTTCAGCGCCAAAGCCGTTCTCGTCTTCAGAATCAGAACCACCAGCACCGGATGCGCCTAGCTCTAGATTTTCGTAAGTGATCTGTCCGTAAACATCTGTCGTGTCGGTTACATGAAGACTGTAACCTGCTCCTAGTGATAGCTGTGATACGTCAAGTTCAACGCTTTGGCCGAAGGCTACGACGTCTTCACTGACGTCACGGTAGCGCCCAGTCAGGTAGAAACCTTTGCCAAGCGATTTTGAGAATGCTCCAGAGAAGCCAGAGGGCGATGAATCGAAGTCGTCAATGTCAGCTTCAACATAGCCAACTTCGATAAGATCCCACTTGGGGCCGTTCTGAGAATGATCATCAGCGAATGCTGATGTTGAAGCCGCGATAGCTGCGACGATTGAAATAGCAAGTTTGCTTTTAAATTTCACTTTAATTTCCTTATCGAAAAAGCATTGCTTATTGAATGCGTAGCAACGTTACCACTGCATGCTACTTTAGTCTACTGCATGCATATATTCTTTATTATTTTCATTAACTTGCATGTGCATCTTATCGCCACTTTACACGTATAATTTATGAACGTACTATTTGAAGGGAACCGGTTACCAAACTCATATCAGTTTGCCAGTGACATTTAATTACGGCCCTTAAGGCCACTACAGTTTGCGTATAAACGTTGGAGGCTAGCCAGAGAGCGACACCGAGATGCAACTTTATACTCTTATATACGCCGATCATTATCCTGATCATGGAGCACGTAGCGCTAGTTAAGGCTAGCCACTTCTGTAGTCGCTACTTCGATTAACTCGAAGGAAGTCCCTTCGTCACCTTTTACCATTACCCTGCATTCGCCCCAGCTCTCGGGAATTGTCCAGATATGGTCTTCAGCAACCGTGAATTTTTCGCGATGCGACTGACAACGCACTTCAACCGAGTCCAAATCGCCTTTTATGCTGTCAAAAGCAAACTGATTTCTCACTAAGGTATGAAATAGAAGCTCTCTGTCGTCTATTTCCATATCAATGCTAATGTGCTTATTTGATGCAATTTGCTCTTTTATCGTTTCAATAATTGGCTGTGTGGCTTGTATACGTTCTTGCTGCTCTTCAAATGAAGTTAAGTCTTCGAATATACGTAGTGCATCGGCGTAATAGCCTAATTCAGCAGAAAGTAAAACGCTACGCTGTAAGATATAAGCTATGTGATCTTCGCTAAACACGCTATTTTTACCAAATGCACTTCCATTACTGGCTTTTACCCGCTTTAGGCTTGAAAGCTCTCTGCGCCAGTCTTTGAGATGACTGGCTATGGTTGCATCCATATTAGCGGCCCATGCGTTTTCATAATGATTCAGCGTGTCTTCTTCTCGTAATTCCGTGAGAAGCACCTCTGCTTTTTCAACTTCGCCGTTTTGAAACATTTCATCAATGTCTCGATATTTTGCAATGAATTGACGAGAGGCACCGGATTTACCATCTAACATAAAGTCGAATTGTACTGCTTGCTGGCACTGCTGAGTAGGTTGGCCGTTTTTTATAGCCGGCTCATACTTCCATTGCTTTAACGCATGTAATGCTTTTCGTTTAAAATCTCTATGCCCGCCAAAATCGTCCACCACCGCATCTTGTACATTACCCTCTTCATCAATAACGTAACTCATTTTCACCCAACCCTCTTGACCTCTTCGGGCAGCAGAAACGGGATAACGGGGATCAATGCGTTTTTTGGGTTTTGCAGGCTGAAATGCGGTAATTCTTCTAACTTCGTTATCTCGCTTTTCTGCCAATACTTGCGCTTCTTTCTCATCGCAAGGTAAGGAAAGCTCTTGAGCATGTAAAACGGCAGGGCATATGAAAAGCGTACCGGCTACAGCCAGTGAAGGTAGTAAACGGCGAGAAATAACTTTATTAGCATAGCCTGAAGCAGCTACAGGGTTTACTGAGCGAAGAAAATGAGCGTTCATCTAATCATCCTTAATTAAAGAGGGCTATTTATAAATGCTATTACTAAAGCCATCCATTACAGCTATTAATTGCAGCCTAGTTCATATTTTGGTGTTACAGCAATCTTAACCTTAGCGCTTACTATTCTGCTTTTCAAGGGACGCATCTGGCACATTTTTAATCATCATTTTTTCTTTTCGTCGCGTCATCATTTTGGCCAAGCGTCGCATACTTACCGTTGTGTCTTTTTCATCGACAATATCCACACCGAGTAAACGCTCTAGCAAATCTTCAAGGGTAATAACCCCTTCTAAACCGCCATATTCGTCAACTACCAGCAACATATGCACGTGTTTGTCGATGAAGTGCTCAAATGTCACCGATAAGGGCATAATATTCAAAATGGTAATTAAATTCTTAGCGTATTCAGACAGCGGTTTATCGGTATTGCCTCGAGCTTGAGCAACTAACAAATCTGAACGCATCACGTAGCCGGTAATATTTTCAGAATCGTTATCTTCATACACAGGAATACGCGAGAACTCGATATTAGAATGCTTGTGGAAAAAAGCCTCTACCGTCATCGATTCGGAAACAGAGAATAACGCTGTCCTATGGGTTATTGCATCTTTCACCTTAAGTTCGTGAAGGCTGAGCAGACTTTGTAAAAACGAGGCTTCGTGGTTTGCCAGTTGCCCTTCCTGTCCTGATAGCTCGGCCATAGCGTGAAGCTCGCTGCGACTTAACCCTCGTAACGGGCTGTCTTCTTTAAATCCGCGGGTGAGCAACTCAGACATTTTCACAAAGGGCATTAAAATAAGGGCGAGGTATTTTAAAAAGTATGCCGTAGCGGGGGCGAGTGCTCGCCAGTAGGTTGCTCCTACTGTCTTTGGAATGATTTCAGAAAACACGAGGATGAGTAAGGTTAATACGGCAGAAATTATACCTATATAAGCCTCGCCAAATACAGATGCAGCTTGCGCTCCGGCACCGGCAGCTCCCATGGTATGGGCAATCGTATTTAGCGTAAGAATTGCAGACAACGGCGTGTTGATATTGTCGGTCTGTTTACGCAGCAGCCTTCCGCTTGGCGCGTTTTCTTTTTCCAGTACGGAGATATAAGCAGAAGACACACTCAAGATCACCGCTTCTGCAATTGAACACAGAAACGAAAAGCCAAGTGCAATGAACACGTACACAATAAGTAAAAGCATGTAGGGTTTCCATAAGGATTAGATAAAGCTGCGAGTTATTATTCTTTTATCGCAGAATTACATTATGAGGGACATCGCAGGCGTTACAAGCGCACTGATAGATTATTTGTATTTAATGACAGCATGATGATGGCGTTTGCGTGTGACGATACTGCATAAGCTTATTGATGCCAATGCGCAGCATCAAAGCACCGAGTATAATAGCGCTCAACGCATAAGCGACCTGAACTCCACCGCCGTGCTCATGGAGCGCAGATTGGGTTTGAATTAACCCTTGTAGCGACATCGCCGACACAAGGTAGTTAAGCAAATAGCCAAATGCAATACTTGCCGACACCACGCTAAACAAATACAGCGCAAGCGTCTTCAGCCCCATTTCCTGCTTAATCATACCCATAGTAGATATATTCGTTGCAGGCCCTGCCATAAGAAACACTAAGATTGCACCAGGCGATAACCCTGCAGCCAAAAAGCCAACGGCTAAGGGCGTTGAAGCCGTTGCGCAGATATACATCGGAATACCAATAAATGCCATTACCAACATAGCAACTAGGCCGTCACCCCATTGGGTTAAAAAGTCGGTGGGCACCCAAGTTTTAATTGCAGCAGCCAGTGCTAAACCTATCAATAACCACACCACTATATCTTCAAGCAGCTTTCCGCTAGCATAACGAGCCACGCGAGCAGCAGACGCTGCGGCATTAGAGAAACTTGAAAAAGCATTTAATGAGTGGTCAGTGAGCTCGGCACCGGTACTGTTGGCGTTCATGCTATGGTTACCGCTTTCATGCTGTGAACTACTACAGCATGACGAGGGCTGGGCGACATCAGCTTTAGTACTGCAGCATGAGCTACTCTCAACAGGCTTTGTTGTTTCGCTTTCACAACACGAACTCACGGGTTCTGCTGTTTTATTCACTTTGCTGTCTGAGTCGCCAAACACTTTAACCATAATACCAGCGTACATGGCGCTCGCCACTGCAGCTATTGGCCTGATGATGGCGAATAATGGGCCAAGTAACGCGTACGATACCGATACACTATCCACCCCAGTTTCAGGCGTGGAAACAAGAAATGAAATAGTTGAGGATTTTGAAGCGCCGCTGCGCCTAAGGCCCAACGCCGCGGGAATAACGCCGCAAGAGCATAAAGGTAAAGGGGCACCAATTACTGCAGCCTTACTGATTGACCCTATCGAGTTGCTTCCCATGTGACGCTCGAGAAAAGACACTGGCACCAATTCATGCATCACTCCGGCCACAAAGAGGCCCAGAAGTAACCATGGCGCAGATTCCATGAATAGCGCTAAAAAATTTTGGCCGAGCAGAATGATGTCTGACATGCTTCCTCAAATAAGGCGAAATAAAGCGTAAAAACACAAAGCGGTGCGTTAATGTGTATACAGCAAGTATACCAGAAAATGCCCTATTCAGAAAATGAGCACGGCCAATGCGAGTAACTAGGACGTGTAAATTGAAGCCCTGTTAACCGAGAGCGTGTTGGGCTAGTTCCTATTGAGCTGGATCCTATTGGGCTGGGTCCCATCGAGCTTGGGCGTAAAATAAAAAAGGCCTACACAAATGTGTAGGCCAAATGTTGACGTGCTCTACCCGATGTACTTCGCTAGAAGCAAAAGCGTGAGGTCAACCATGAACAAGTAACGGGAGTTACTGTGTGTCACGCTTACTGTCTTTCTTAAGCTTTGACACCACTGAAAACGCTTCTAACATGACCAGTACAGAAACAATCAGCACTACCGCGTCGAGAAATACCAATAGATAGTTCTCTGCCAGGTAATACTCTTTTAATTTAATAAGCCCGGCAAAAAAGGCCATTATCAACACAAACACCATAGGAATTAGTGTGTACTTCGCTGGTCTGCCAAGCTTGATAAGCATGACTGATATTACTAACAGTGTAAGACTGGCCAGTATTTGATTTGTTGAGCCGAATAGCGGCCAAATGATCATTCCACCGCTCCCAGAGGCACCGCCCGCACCAAAGGCGAGCAATAAACAACACCCCACCGCAAGCAGTGTGGCTACAACACCGTTTTTCAGTGCGTCAACTGAGTAAATGTCACCCCATTCTTGAATAATATAACGCTGAAGTCGCACACCTGAATCCATCGTAGTCCCTGCAAAAAGCACAACCATAACGGCTAAAATAGTGGATGAGAAATCGACCGGTAAGCCCCATCCTTGCTGAATTAAATTAGCTCCCCCGGTGATAAACGCACCTACACTACCCGCACCTAAATGACTGTACACTTCGTGCCATTCTTCAGGAGACGCAGCAAATGCAACGCCGCTTACTGCAACAATAGTAATAAGAGCCAGTGAACCTTCACCTACCGCACCTAAGTAACCGACAAAACGCGCATCGGTTTCTTTATCAAGCTGCTTTGAACTCGTACCCGACGCAACAATGCCGTGGAAACCGGACACCGCACCACAGGCAATAGTGACAAAAAGAAGAGGAATAAGACTGGGTGTATCAACGGCGGTTTGCATGTTAAATGCCGGCGCAGTGATATCAGGCATGGCGAAAAATACAGCGCCATAGAGTAAAAACAGTCCCACTAATAGCTGCATACCGTTGATAAAATCTCGTGGCTGAAGCAGCATCCATACCGGTAACAGTGAGGCAATAGCTGCGTATATAAATAGGATGACAATCCAGTTGGCTTTATCCGCTAGACCAAACATGGTCTCCGGTAAGCTGATTGGAATATAGCTTCCCGCATACACAGAGGCATAAAGCACGACAATGCCCACAAGACACAGTGGTATTAGCGCAAAATTGCGTTTTAAAAGCTGACCAATAATCAAGGCAACCGCTATTGCCATCCACGCAGGGAAGACAGCCGTAGGCTGGGACACAAAGGAATTCGCAATCACCACACCAAATACCGCATTCACCATGAGAAGAACGAGGAAAATAACAATCATGAACAACGAGCGAGAGCGCTTACCGATAACACTTTCAGACAATGCTCCCATTGACTTTCCTTTATGCCGAGCACTGGCCCACAGTGCTCCCATATCGTGAACACCAGCGAACAGAATTGTACCAAACACCACCCAAAGCACAGCGGGGACCCATCCCCAGTACACCGCAATTGCAGGCCCTACAATGGGAGCCGCGCCGGCAACTGACGTAAAGTGATGCCCCCAGAGCACGACTTTATTGGTAGGCACGAAATCTTTTCCGTCCTGCTCGGTATGAGCGGGCGTGACAAAATTATCGTCTAACTTGAAAATGCGGTTAGCGATAAATTTTGAATACACAAACCACCCGAAAAGCATTCCGATGATCCCAAGTATTACAATAGCTATAGACTGCATAAAGTTTTCCCACTGTCGTTTTGGCTAGGCACGTATGTACGCTCTGTATTGTTATTTATGTGTAAAACCTAATAACCCGTAATTAAAGCATTTTTTACACACAATGCGAGGCGATATTAGACCAAAGTCTAACTTTCTAAAAGTCGATTCAAACAAGTCATACCAATGCACTAACAATCGGAATAATTCAAGATAAGGCTTCGCCTCTTAACTGCAACTGCACAGAATTTGCTACAGGCTCCACAATTCGTCTTTTTATACGTGTAATTGACAGTCTAGTACTTTAAAAAAGAATCATTCTCGTTTATAAAGCGTCTCATTAATCAAATTTCACACATAAAGTAAATCAAATGGCATCTCCAAAACTTCACATGGCGTTTCGTAAGTACCACCGATGGTTGGGCTTCTTTTTATCTGGGATCATGGCAATTTATGCATTGAGCGGCGTCTTGCTCATTTTCAGGCCCACTGACTTTTTAAAGTATGAGCAGGTGCAAACTCGGCAGCTCAGTGCAAACTTATCGGCAGAAGATGTGAGTTCTGCTATTAAAGTAAGAAGCTTAAAAGTTATCGCTGAAGACAACGACACTATCACGCTTAATATAGGTGAATACGATAAGCCATCGGGCACAGCCACACTAACACGAAAAGACTACCCTATTGTGTTAGCTAAAATGGTAAAGCTGCACAAGGCGACGAGCAACAGTCCTTTGTTCTACTTAAACATCGCGTTTGGCGTAAGCTTGCTATTTTTTGTGGTGTCGGCGTTTTTAATGTTTATGCCAAAGTTACCCATGTACAAAAACGGGCTTAAAATTGCGGGAATAGGTGCTGCGCTAGCAGCATTAACAGTTATTTTTGGCTCTTAAAGATTAGGCCTTACTTATCTAGAATAGATATTGAGTTCTAGAATTAACAGTAAGACCTGGAATAGATAGTGAGACCAAGCAACGATATCGATAAAAAGGGCGCCTCAGCATGGCTAAGGCGCCCTAAATAGCGTTTAAGAAAAACTGCTTTATCTCTTTGTATACTGTCACCGATTCCGGCGTATTGTGCGCCACTAAATAGTCAGCATGAGAGAGCCCTTCAAACACCTCCAGCTGAGTGTGAATACCGCACTCCCTAAATTTTCGATTCACTCGCACCGTGTCACTTAAAAATAAATCCCGTGTTCCTGTCACCAATATTGTGGGTGGTAGCCCAGTAAACTCACCATACACAGGAGAAAAGCTGGGGTCTGTGAGCGAATGTTTACCTGCGTACAGCATAGCCGCAGCCTTAAGCAGCCCTTGGTAACTCACAAGTATTCTATCGACGCCCTCATTGATAACTAACGAATCACTGTTATTAGATAAGTCTGCCCAAGGCGTACCAGTATAAGCTGCTATTGGTAGCTTAATACTTTGCTTCTTAAGCTTTTGCAATAGTGACAGTGCCAGCCCACCCCCTGCTGATGTGCCTCCAACAAAAATATTGTTAGCACCATAGCTATCCTTCAAATGACAATAAGCGGTAAACGCATCATCTAACGCTTGAGGAGACGGTGAAGAAGGTGGCATACGGTAATCAACGCAATACACCACAATACCCAACCTGCTGGCGATTAAAATGCCCTCCTCAATGCTTGGAAGGCCTGCAAAAAAGACATAAGCACCACCGTGGAAGTCGATTTACACCTTACCTTCAAAACCCGAGCTAATATCAGTAGGCGTCACCTTACGAATGTGCACTCCCGCAACGCTTATTAGCTCAACGGCAACGTTAAACTGCTTGCGCATCGCTTTTACTTTCTTCTTTTGCTGGGTGTTGACCAAGTGTATCTGCTCAACCCATTGCGCTTTGGTAGACGGTGAATTAGCTTTAACGGCATTTAAAGAAGGTGTAGGAAACTGCGACATTGCCTGCTTCATTTCATCACTTAAGTTTGCAGGAGTGTCGATGGTCCGACTAAGGCCTAGGGATGAATTATTGGTATTATCAGGCATGGCCTTTATTTCCCTTTGTTGAAATACGTATATTGAAATACCTAGCGCGATAGGTGCTGCTTTGACTCAAAGATAAAGCCCTGCACAGCAGTTAAATTCTGTACATAAGCACGCTAAAACTGCTTTTTGCTAAATGCTCTTTACGAAGGGTAATCGACCAGAGAGTGCTTGTTACAGAATACGTTATAGAAGAATACAGTCTGAGCCAGTCAGTTTAAACAGCAGTGATTAAACCGCAGTAAATACACATCAGTGGTTACACACCAGTGAGTAGATATAAGCTTATAAACACTTTCTAATACTCATATTCTCGTAAACGTGCTCTGGTAAAAAGAGCAAGTGCAGTATTATTTAGTAAGCGCTTAGGTTATAACTATCTCCGAAAAACCAATAACAAACAACGTTGCCATTTATTTCTTATCTACAGACATACATTGCGACTAATAACGACTAATAACGACTAATAAGGAAATTGACATGAAATCACGTACTTTTCGCAAATTGGCTGCAGGGATTGGGCTTGCGTTGCTATCGACCACCGCGCTTAGTGCTGAAAGCGCTGAAAATGCCACTAATGGCAACCATGGAACCTCTATTTGGGAAGTAACAAAAAACGGTGATACCCTCTATATCGGTGGCACTATTCACATTCTCCCGGTATCAGAGTTTCCGTTACCCACACAATTCACTGACATCTATCAGCAAAGCGACACCGTGGTGTTTGAGGCCGAGCTACCTGATTCAACCGATGTTGCCGCGCAGCAACAGATGATGATGGAGCTATCCTACCAGAATGGGGAAACGCTTAAAGATACTCTAACAGACGAAACCTTTAAGGCCTTAGACCAATATTTATCTGCCTTCGGCGCTAGTGCAAATCAGTTAGCCAGTTTTAAACCGGGTTTTGTCACGACGATGTTAGTCACAATGGAAGCGCAACGAGCGCAAATGGCTGGCGAAGGTGTAGACGCCTACTTCACTCAATTAGCAAAGCGAGACAACAAGGATAGAGAATATTTAGAGTCGCTTGACTTTCAAATTAACATGCTTGCTAATTTAGGCGACGGTGAGGAAGAACGCTTTATATCCGAAACTCTGGCGACTTTACCCGATCTTAAAAGCGAACTTGAACAAACGATAAAAGCATGGCGCGCAGGAGATACAGAAGCCCTAAACACACTGGTTATTCAAACTTTCAAACAAGAAGCGCCAGAATCCTATGACGATGTGTTTACCAAACGCAATATGAACTGGATCCCTCAAATAGAAGCCATGTTTGGTGATGACGATAAAGAGTTTGTACTAGTCGGCGCAGGCCATCTCGTTGGCGAAGACAATGTTCTTAAGCTGCTTGAGCAAAAAGGTTACTCTGTTAAACAGCTTTAGTTCAGACTCTCAGCTGCATAGATGCAGCTGCGAAGCCGCTAATAAAAAAGAAGGGACGGGTTTACGGCGAGCTTCTTTCTCTTTTCATAGGCTTAATAGATGCCAAAAGGGGTGCGCTTGTGCAATCTAGAACTCTCAGCTGCATGGATGCAGCTGCGAAGCCGCTAATAAAAAAGAAGGGACGGGTTCACGGCGTGTTTCTTCCTTTCTCCTAAGCTTTTATTATGCATCGAAGGGAGTGAGTGTATGCCCTCTGAAACCCTACACCGCAGGGATGCGGTGTCGGAGCTCTCACATAAAAGCAGGGATGGCTTTACGGCGAGCTTCTTTCTCCCCTCACAACTTTTGCTATAGCGATTAAGGAGGGAGTGAAGCCCCGTCAAAAACTCTCAGCAGCAGCGACGCTGCTGTGAAGCCGCCATGGATGGCTTTACGGCGTGTTTTTGACGGGGCTTTATTCCCGAAGTTCTAGAGCACAGGCATAAAAAAAGCGCACCTAAGTGCGCTTTTTTGTGCAATGTTTGCAGAGTCTAGATTAGTCTAGGATCTTCGCAACAACACCAGCACCTACTGTACGACCACCTTCACGGATTGCG
>CENT01094827.1_pt1 | contig 44642 bp, 39 predicted proteins | sample 530141 | NCBI WGS metagenome assembly CENT01 (sample SAMEA2591074, study PRJEB7988) | marine metagenome | isolation source: saline water (ENVO:00002010), including | reverse complement strand
CTTGCCAGCGCCTTCTGAGTGGGCAATTATCTATGCGGACTGGTATTAAATATGCCAGAGCAACGTTATTTCTTCACTACGTGAACACTGTTCTTATCAGCTATTGACGTAGTGAAGAAGTGCTTAGCTCTTAAATTGTTAGCGCTGTGCAAACCAGCGCGCAATGTCCTGGCGCTCTTTTTCAGTCATGCCTGTTTTATTCATAAAGGGCATATCTTTTGTTACCGATGTTCGTCTCACTATTTGCGGGGCATAGCGCTCTATATCTTGCCATGTATCTAGTATGACCCCCACAGGCGCAACGTTAAAAATATCATCGGTTGGGTTACGCGAATGACAGCTAACGCAGTGTTTATTAATTAGGCCCTCTATGTGCTCGTTACTTATCGCTGCGGTCGCTGTAGGTAACGAGTCACTGCCTGTATTTGAAGCGGCTTGATTTAAAACAGCCCCATTCGTATCCATAGACGCTGTTTGCTTTGATTTAGCAGCGCTTTCATGGCTTAGAGCGGGGCTTGAACCAGAGCTTGCAGCAGGGTTCACGGCTGCAGCTTGAGGCCATGAGACCCACAAGGTTATGGCCAGCATAGCGATAGTGCCGGTAATGAGTATGCTTGGTTTAGTTTGCCCTTTATGACGTAAATTGAAGAAGTGTCTTATCCACGCTGCCGCTATCATAATAGCAATAAGCACTAGGTAGTTGTGCTGATGTTGATAGGTCATGGGGTAATGATTAGAAATCATTATAAACAGCAAGGGAAGCGTAAAGTAGTTGTTGTGCAATGAACGTAGTTTTGCACTTGCTCCCCACTGTGGGTCGATATCTTTTTTTGCTGCCACTGCAGCGACCATTTTGCGCTGATTGGGCATAATGTTGAGAAATACATTACCAGCCATGATGGTGCCAATAAGCGCACCCACGTGAATGTACGCGCCTCGCCCGCTAAACCACTGGGTAGCGAAAAAGGTGACAATACAAATGAGTGTAACGAGACAAACACCAAAGGCTATGGGGTAGTTTGCAAGTCGGCTTCGACAGGCAAGTTCATATAGCGCTAAGCCGCCAAAGATAAGCCCTAAGCCTAGGCCGATGGCGGCAGTCGGTGAAATGGCATTTACCCGAGGGTCGATAAGGTAAGCTGACGCGCCAAAGTAATACACTATAATCAATAGGGCAAAGCCAGAAAGCCAGGTTGTATAGGCTTCCCACTTAAACCAATGCAGGGTAGTAGGCATTTGCTCAGGGCCATAGGCATACTTAGCCACTTCGTAAAAGCCGCCGCCGTGTATCGCCCACAAATCACCTTTTATCCCTTTATCCACTTTCCATTGGGCAGGTGCGCGAAGGTTATTATCCAGCCAGATAAAATAGAAAGACGCACCAATCCACGCTACGCCAGCAATAACGTGAAACCATCGAACAAATAAACTAAACCAGTCAAGCCAAGGCATGTTGATTCTCCTTTTTATTGTAACAACATTGACCGCTGATCCAGGTTTGCTCAATCATGCGGTCATCGCCAAGAATACTGAGAGCGAAAAACACATCTTCAAAAGCGGCGTTTTCACTAATTCGCAATGCCGTAAGTTCGTCAAACCGTGGTTCAACAATAATAAAATCTGCCGTAGTGTTGGGGTTTAAATTTCCAATCTCGTCATCTAACTGGTGTGCAGCTGCAGCGCCCTGAGTCATTAAGTAAAAGCCTTCGAAGGGGCTCATTGGGGCATTGCGAAGTTGACTCACTTTGTAGGCATCACCATAGGTTTTAAACATATTAAATGTGGTGCCTGCGCCCACATCGGTGGCTAAGGCAACGTGCACGTTATTCGCTTTTGCCTGCTCCATATTAAAAAGGCCACTGCCTAAAAATAGGTTTGAGGTAGGGCAAAACGCCAAGGTGGCATTTGCTTCGCCTAACCTCACCCATTCGTCCTGATTAAGGTGAATACCGTGCCCAAAAACCGAACGCTCTCTCACAAGGTGGTGTTTGTCGTAAACATCCAGGTAGCCATCGGCATGTGGGAAAAGTGAATTTACCCATGCAATTTCATCGCGGTTTTCTGAAAGATGCGTTTGTATAAAAACGTCTTTATATTGCGTTGCTAATTCGCCAAGCGCCGCTAACTGAGCATCACTACTTGTTGGTGCAAACCGCGGCGTGAGCGCATATTTATTGCGTCCCTTATTGTGCCACTGGTCAATTAAGTCGGCACTTTCACGCTGTGCGAGTTCAGGGGTATCTTGCAGCTGTGCAGGGCAGTTGCGATCCATGCACACTTTGCCCGCCACAATCGCCATGTTGATGTCGCTGGCTGCGCTAAATAACGCCTGGCAACTCGACGCGTGCACGGTGGTAAAAACAAATCCAGTAGTTGTGCCGTTTCTAAGGAGCTGATTGATAAATACCTTAGCGATATTTTTGGCGTGCTCTTCATCAGCAAAGGCCATTTCCGCTGGGAATGTGTAGTTTTCTAGCCAGCTTAGAAGCTGTTCGCCATAGTTAGCAATGCTCTGTGTTTGCGGATAATGCAGGTGACTGTCTATCAACCCGGGTAATATCCATTTGCCCGAATAATCACTGATAGCAGCATCGGGGTATTTCTGAACGACAGTGGCGTAGTCACCGATATCTCGAATTATGCTGTCTTCTATCACTAGCGCACCGTCGGTGAATATCTCGATATTCTCTTTATAAGAGCGTTCATAAAAGCGTTGATATAAGCTTTCACAAGAGCGCTCATCAGCACTCTTGTTGTCAGGCTTACTATTCGGGTAATGCGCAATACTTGCGCGAAGTAACTGCTTTCTTTTCGGCACTGCAGTATTTGACGCTGTCGCTTTTAAAGGTGACTTTTTTAAAGAGCCAGCTTCTGAAATTAAAGAATTTAACGGCATTAAATCTAGCTGCCCCTGTAACTGCTGAAACCAAACGGTGATATAAGAAGGGGAACGTGGTAGTGCCCACCTTGCTGCTCTACCTCAAAGGTAATATCGATATGAGGATAAAAGCTTTTGCCGTGATTCTCCTTGAGAAACGGCTGACAGTGAAAACGTAACGTATAGATCCCAGGCTTAAAACCTGATGCGCCATTCTCTGCCCAGCCATTAAAGCGGCCATCGTCATTAGTTACTCCCTCAGCCTTATCGCCATTTGGGTATGTAAGGGTTAATGGTATGCCCTTGGCGGGTTTTCCCAATGTGGTATCGAGTACATGACTTGATAGTGTATTCATAATTAATCCTGTTTAGCTCAGCGCTTTGTTTAGTCGAAGAAGGGTGATCTTTAATTGCTCGTCCGCGGCAATGCTGATCTCTTCTTCTGTGCTGTTGGGAAGTCGTTTTTTGAGCGCATTCAACATAGTTTCGGCCGCTAGCCCGGTAGCGCAAATGATGAAAATAAAGCCGTGTTTATTAAGATACGCAATATTCTCATTTTTTAATTCATGAAGGGTTTCTTCAGAGGCTGTGTGTGCACCAGATTGTTCACCTGCGGCTATGGCTTTTGTATTTTCAAACTTCTTACGAAGCGACTCTATATTGCCAATCATGGGATGCGCTTTGAATGCGGCTAATACATTATCTCTATCACAGGCAGCCCAGGCTTTTTTGGCTTGACTCTCTAAAGCATTGATATCTGCATACGGACGAGCATTTACCATGCTATTAACCCATGTAGTAGCGGCGCAGCATTGTTCAAACCACTTAGCTGCTTTTCCATCTTCTAGACTATTAAGCTCATCGAATGTCATGTGTTTCCCTTTTTTACACCGGCTTTACTTTCTGCGCTGGCTGTTGCAGTGGCACTTGTACCGGCACTTGTACGGGCTCTTATATTAGTCGCTGCCCTGATAGTGGTGAACGTAAATGCACTATCAGCTGTTTGAGTACTGCCTTTGTCAGATTGGCAGTGTAACAGCGCAATCAATTGGGCGCTTATAGAAACTGCCACCTCAATAGGCCGTTTTCCCGGAATCGATGGGTTGCCAATTGGAGTGTAAAGCCGCGCCAAAGCTGCATCGTCAAAACCACGATGGGACAGCTTAGTGATAAATCGTTTGGCTTTGGTCTGTGACCCAATAAGACCAACAAACGGAAGCGACGGATATTTAAGTGCTTGCTCCGTGATTCGATAATCTAATTGGTGGTCATGGGTAAGGATAACCAGCCATGAACCGGGGGCTAATTGGGCAACCTCAGTTTCAGGCTCTTGCTCAACAACAATGTTCACATTGTCTGGCAAACCGCTGTAATTAAGCGCCGAAGTATCAGCGTTATTTATTCCAGTGTTGCTGAAAAGTGATTCACGGCTGTCTATCCACGTAATTTTCACAGGTAGCTGCGAAAGTATAGGCACCAGCGCTTGTGCAACGTGACCCGCGCCAAATACGGCGATGTGCTGCTGGTAGCTATTACACACATCAAATAGCACTTTTACCGCGCCCCCGCAGCATTGCCCTAATTTACTGCTTAGTGGGTAGCTGCGCAGTTCAGTGAGAGGTTGATTGCTTAAAAGAAACTCTCGCGCCGTTGCGATGGCGTGGTGCTCTAAGTTTCCACCGCCAATAGTATCGATGCTCTCAGAGGCGGTAACGACCATTTTGCTGCCAGTTTCCCTTGGCGCTGAGCCTGCAACGCTGACAACGGTAACCAATACGTACGACACATTGTGCTGTTGGCATTGGGCTATCCCTTCATGCCACGTTTTTGCGCGCCAAGTAAAATTCTGCATTAGGCCTCCGACGCTTTATTTAATTCAGCGGCTAAATCTGTAGGTGACGTTACAGCGTGCCTTTGCATTTCATTAATTGCATTGAGCACTCTTTCTGGTGTGGCTGGAGTATCAAGCTGTGGGTCAATAGCGTAATCAGATAAGCTCGCAATGGCGTCTTTGAGTGCACACCATACTGAAATTGCCAACATAAAAGGGGGCTCGCCAACTGCTTTAGAGTGGTAAATACTGTCCTCGGCGTTTTCTTTGCCATACAGCTCAACGTTAAATCTCGCAGGCGTATCGCCGATGGCCGGTATCTTATAGGTCGCCATATTTTCGCTAATAAGCTTTCCGCTCTCGTTCCATTTTAAGTCTTCGGTGGTGAGCCAGCCCATTCCCTGAATAAACGCACCTTCTATCTGTCCAATATCGATAGCCGGATTAAGGCTATTTCCTACGTCGTGAATAATATCTACCCGATCTACGGTGTATTCGCCGGTTAAGGTATCAACAGATACCTCGGACATAGAGACGCCATAGGCAAAATAGAAAAAGGGACGGCCTTCGCCCGTATCTCGGTTATAGCCAAGTTTTGGCGTTTGGTAAAAACCGCTCGTCGATAGCGATACGCGCTCAAAGTAGGCGGCTTGAATAAGATCGGGAAACGTTATTTTTTCATCGCCCAACACCACGTGTCCATTTTCAAAGGTCACTTGCTCTGCAGATTCATCTTGCCCCAGTTTTTTCGCAAAACATGCTGCTAAGCGTTCTTTAAGTGTAATACAGGCGTTTTGAACTGCTTTTCCGTTAAGATCTGTGCCACTTGATGCCGCGGTAGGCGATGTGTTCGGCACTTTATCAGTACGCGTAGAGGTCACCTCAATCATGGACAAGTCGATACCAAACTCGTTTGCTGCAATTTGACCTATCTTGGTGTGCAGGCCTTGGCCCATCTCTGTGCCACCGTGGTTAACTTGTATGCTGCCATCGGTATAAATGTGCACGAGAGCGCCGGCCTGATTAAGGTATTTAGCGGTAAAGGAAATACCAAACTTCACTGGTGTTAACGCCAGCCCTTTTTTAACGACTGGGCTGTTGCGATTAAACGTCGCAGTATCTTCTCGTCGCTGCCAGTAGTTTGCTTTGCGCTCAAGGGCGTCAATCATTTCAGGAAGCAGGTTGTGTTCTACTTCCATACCGTAAGGTGTTTTGGTGCCCGTTGATGCACCATAGAGGTTTCTTTTGCGCACTAACAGTGGGTCCATGCCGGCATGACGAGCAATTTTATCCATCATAGCTTCTGCCATGATCATGCCCTGAGGGCCGCCAAAGCCTCGGTAAGCGGTATGTGATACCATATTGGTTTGCAACCGATGGCCTACAATATCGCTGTCGCCTAAAAAGTATCCGTTGTCGACATGAAACATGGCTCTATCAACAATAGCGTCAGAAAGGTCCGGCGAATGTCCACAGATACCGTTTACTTCCATGCGTGTCGCCATAATTTTACCTTTGTCGTCAAACGCTACGTCAAAGGCGTTACTAAATGGATGGCGCTTACCCGTTACATGCATATCGACAAAACGGGGCAGCCTTAATTTTACCGCTCGCTGGTTTCTCTGTGCTAATAGCGCGGCAATACACGCCCATTGAGCAGCCTGTGTTTCTTTACCGCCGAATCCACCCCCCATTCTGCGCATATCTACCATGACATGGTGAAGGCGCACATCAAGCACTTCAGCAACAAGCTTTTGCACTTCACTAGGGTGCTGACTTGAGGTGTAAATATTCATGCGGTTTTCTTCGCAAGGTACGGCAAGACTCACTTGCCCCTCAAGATACATATGCTCTTGACCGCCTATATCTAACGTACCGCTTACGGTGTTTTCAGCATGCTGAAGGATGGTGTCAGGGTTACCCTGACCAAAACGGTGTGAAGGGCGTACAAATGCACTGTGTTGGTGAGCCTCTTGTGCGCTAAGGATAGCCGTTTCGCCGTCTACCGTTACTTGGCCTTTCAAGGCGGCTTGGCGGGCTGCAAATACTGAGGTGGCTAACACTGCAAACACAGGCTGGCCATAGAATTTTATTTCGCCATTGGCAAGTAACGGGTCGCCTTTAAAAACTGGCCCTATATCTTTATGGCCTGGCACGTCGTCTATGGTTACTACGTCTATAACGCCTTCGCTTGCGCGAACCGCGCTTAAGTCAATTGCTGTAATTTTACCCCTTGCGCACTGGCTAAGCCCAACCGCGGCGTAAAGGGTACCTTGGGGTTCAGTAATATCATCAACGTAATTTGCAGAGCCTTGCACTTGGCGAATGGCGCTCTCATGTTTTTGAGACGTGTGAACACGACCTGATGGCTGGCCCGTTGACGACAAGGCGTGAGACGACTGTTCAAGAGAAAGTGAATCAATGAGTTTACGCATGGTTCACCACCCGTGTCGTTATTGTTGTGTCTGATTGATTTTCTAACCAAAACCGATGCCATAAATTTGCCAGCACAGTCTTGCGGTACTCTGCTGTAGCGCGAACATCATCAATAGGCGTAAACGCATTCATCAACACTGTTTTCCCTAAATCTACGCATGCTTTACTTGAGAAGTTCTTGCCCACCAGCGCATCATGCATTGCGTTACAGCTTGCGGGGGTTGCAGCTACGCCGCCAAACCCCGCAGCGACTTGCTCAATAATGCCGTGGTTAATAGTGATGTTAAAAACGGCGCATACTGCTGAGATGTCATCTTCAAAACGTTTCGATATTTTATACGCGGCAAGGCGCTGATTTGTGTTCAGAAAGGGAATTTCAATGGCAGCAATCCATTCATCACTCTTTAGAGTGGTTTCTCTGTAGCCCACAAAAAACTCTGATAAAGGGATTGAACGTATTTGTATTCCATTATCGACCAGAATTGCTGCGTTAAGCGCAATCAATGCGGGCGGCATATCGCCAATGGGAGATGCGTTAGCAACATTACCACCCAAGGTAGCCTGATTTCTGATTGGCAGCGAAGCAAAGCGAGTGATCAATTCTGCCAACTGCGGAAAGTATTTTAACAGCGCCGGCGTGATGTCCTTGATGGGATTAGCTGCACCAATAATGAGAGAATGCGACGTTGTGGTGCAAACTTTTAGTTCATCCATGTGCGACAAACTTATTAGCGTATCGATACTTTTTAACTGCTGGGTGAAGGTTAAACTTAAATCTGTACTGCCAGAAACTAACATAGCTTCTGGGTTGTCTTTTATCGCCTTTGCTAATGATTCACGATTTCGAGGCATGATTAGGTTCCTAGTACCTACATAATCACCGCCCACATAATCACCGCCTACGCTATCTCTAGTAACTATCGCCTTTAAGGTGCTTAATGTTGAAGACGTATTGCGCATAAACTCATCATCAGCTTGCTGTTCACAGACTGCTAGTGTTGCGTCAATAATGGGGCGATAGCCGGTGCAGCGACACAAATTACCCGATAGGGCATGAAGTACATCGTCTCTATTCGGCGAGCTGTTTGTATGATAAAGCGCGAACATTGACATAATAAAGCCGGGTGTACAAAAACCACATTGTGAGCCGTGATGATCAACAAGGGCCTGTTGCACCGGGTGCAGAGCAGCGCCATTACTTAGGTGTTCAACAAAAATAAGTTGTTTAGCATGCACCGCGCTCATAAGCGTTATACAGCTATTTACGGTTCTGTAATGAAGTGCTGAAAAATCGGCGTTGGGCTCGGCAAGAACAACGGTGCAAGCACCGCAATCACCTGCGGCACAGCCTTCTTTTGTACCGGTTTTATGTCGATATTCACGTATGAATTGAAGCAGCGTAAGATCGGCTCTTACGTCCTCTATCTCAACACTTTCTTGGTTAATGAGGAAGCGAATCATACGTACACCTTGTTATTGTTTTCATAATAGTTTCCCACTAGCTGTATTTATCGCAAACACGGCTTCTTATAAGCTTTTTTGTAAGGCCGGCTTTTCAACAAAACTGCCTTTGAATACAGCTCCCCTTAATATAGCTGTCTTTTTAGTAAAAAAGTAGACCATGTGGTCAATTTTTGCTTATAAAAAAAGCCAGACTAAGGCGTTCTAGTCATTGGCTATTATTATTCGGTTTGAGGCAGTTTTTAGTTAGTAATATCTGCGCTTAACGCTTTTCGACAGTTGCTAGATAAAAGGGCAGCTATGAATGCAAGGTGATTGCAGCAAGATTCATGCTAGTTTAGTGCTAGCTTGAAGAGAATAGTCGACATGGCCAGAAACAGTGCGTGCTCCAACATGATGAACATGCAATAGACGGGTAATTATCTATGCAAACTGGTATAAAGCGACAGGCTACAAACAATAAATGGGTTAATACACTGGCAGTTATATAGGGCTATTTTTGTTTCGAGCTATCAATATTTATAGCGGGCTGTGTTTGTTTATATCGATCTACAAGGTGCTTTTTGGGCTGATATTTGCTTAGGACTAGCGTTAATTCATGCTAACGTAAGCCTATTAAAGTGCAAAAATTCGCAGTAACATTTATATCGTTAGGGTACGTGCGTTATCGGTAAGTACGCTAGCGGTGTACATTGATGACGCGAATTGCGCTTGCATAATGTTTTGCAAAGGAAATTAATAATAATGATAAAGGTAAGAAGCTCCGAGGCGGGAGTTGGGGCTGCTAATCGAAGAAAAATACTTCAGGCTGCTGAAAAGTGCTTCGCTCAATTTGGTTTTAAAGGTACTGCTGTACAGAAAATAGCTGATGAAGCAGGCTTACCGAAGACCAACGTTCTCTACTATTTTAAAACTAAGCAAGACCTCTACGTAGCGGTATTAGAAGAAACATTGTCGCTGTGGAACTCTCATTTCGATAAGGCGACAGTAGAGGACGACCCTGCTGATGTATTGTCAGTATACATCGCTGAAAAGATGGAAGTTTCTCGTCTCCACCCATTGGCTTCAAAGATATTTGCAATGGAAATTATCAACGGCGCTCAAAACCTAAGCGGTTACTTTGATGAAGAGCATGCACGTTGGATGGAAGGGCGAGTAGAGCTTATTAACGCATGGATAAATGCTGGAAAGCTTAGAAAGTTGAACCCTGAGTATTTACTCTACAGTATCTGGGCGAGTACTCAGCACTATGCTGATTTTTCTGCGCAAATTACTCGCTTGCGAGGTAAAAAAATGAATAAAGCCGATTTTGAGCAAGCGACAAAAGAGATCGTGCATCTTGTGCTTGGCGGTTGCGGTTTGTCAGTACCTGAAGAGTTTACACACTAGCATATGAAAACATCTACTTACCCTCGAGATCTCATTGGTTATGGGCAGCACACACCGAAAGCAAACTGGCCAGGTGATGCCAAAATCGCCCTTCAGTTTGTCATTAACTATGAAGAAGGCGGTGAAAACTGTGTGCTTCATGGGGACGAATCATCAGAAGTGTTTCTATCGGAAATAATTGGTGCTCAAGCGTATCAAGACCGCCATCTTAGTATGGAATCAATATATGAATACGGAAGCAGAGCCGGGTTTTGGCGTTTACATCGATTATTTACTCAGCATGATATACCTGTAACGGTATTTGGCGTTACCATGGCAATGCAGCGTCACCCCGAAGCGGTTAAGGCAATGCTAGACGCTGGCTGGGAAATTGCCAGTCACGGAATGCGCTGGATTCATTATCAGGATATGAGCGAAGAGCAAGAGCGCAAGGAAATTGACGACGCGATTGTTTTGCACGAGCAATTAACCGGCAAAAAGCCTGTTGGTTGGTATACCGGTCGTACAAGTCCTAATACGCTAAAGCTTATTGCTGAGCGGGACGACATTCTTTACTGCGCAGATTCTTACGCCGATGACTTGCCGTATTTCGACCACCACTACAGCAAACCCTTGCTGATGGTGCCATACACGTTAGATACCAATGACATGCGATTTGCATCACCTCAGGGCTTTAACAGCGGTGAGCAGTTTTTTACCTATCTAAAAGATGCGTTCGACGTGTTGTGGGAAGAGGGCAGTGACTTCCCCAAAATGCTGTCCATTGGTTTGCACAATCGAATTATCGGGCGTCCAGCTAGACTGGCGGCGTTGAAACGGTTTATTGAATACGTGAAATCCCACGACAAAGTATGGATTGCCACCAGAGAGGATATTGCAAAGCACTGGCTCAGTGAGCATCCAGACACCTCTCAGTAAGCAAACTCATAGATTCGACAAAACGCCATATGACAGTGAGCGATATGGCAAAAACTACCGTGACAGAAACTATGGAACAGAAACTCTGTGATAAAAACATCGTATGGCAGAAAGTGGTATTAGGTATATCGGGGGGCGTAAATGCCGCTACTAGGCTTTACGAATTATGCTTTTACGCTATCTTTAATAAAAGAGGACACCATTATGAAACTTAGAACGATAGCTTTGGTTGTAGGTATGCTCGCTCTCACTGCGTGCTCTAAACTGTCGAAAGAGAACTACGACAGATTAGAAATGGGTATGACGCAAAAGGAAGTGGAAAGCATCATAGGCTCTGCGGATAAATGCGGTAAAACAATGGGTACCATGGCATGTACCTGGGGAAATGAGGAATCTAGCTATATAAAGATTGTATTTATGGCAGATAAAGCAGTGACTTTTAATTATAGCGGCTTGAAGTAACACGTACTTCTCGCCGCTGTTTTTTGCGCTCAGGCTGTTTTTCTCGCTCAAGCTGTTTTCACGCTCAGGCTATTTTAAATCTAACACGTATCTCAGTACAAAGACCGCCGCAAGACAATAGGTTAGCCAGGTCACTTCTTTAAACTTGCCCGTGCCTATTTTTATCCCCACATAGGTGATAAACCCTAGTGCTATCCCCTCGCTGATGCTAAAGGTAAGAGGCATTGCGATAAGTGCTACCGACGCTGTAGCCAAATCCCCGAGGTCGTCAAAATCTAGCTGTCGAATGGACTCCATCATAAGAATACCCACCATGAGAAGCGCAGGGGTAGTCGCCATCAGAGGAATAACTTTCATCAATGGCGTAAGAAATAGCGACAGCACAAAACAGGCCGACACAACCACGGCAGTCAAACCGGTACGACCGCCAGCAGAAACACCGGTGGCAGATTCCACATAGCTTGTCACCGGTGAAGTGCCTACTAATGCCCCCACGACACTGGCAGATGCATCCGCTGTCATTGCGGGTCCTATTTTAGGGAGCCTTCCATCGTCGGTAAGTAGGTTAGCTTTGCGCGACACGCCAATGAGCGTTCCGATGGTATCAAACATGTTGACGAACATAAGTGCAAAAATAAGATCCCATGTTTGTGCTAGATGTTCGATGGGGTACCAGAAATCCATGGCGAAAAACGTGTTTGAGATGGATTCGGGCATACCCACAATAGCTGAAGGTGTTTGAGTCAGGGTGCCAGATTCAGTGGGAATAAACGCACCAATAACGGTCAATGTGATAATGGAAATAAGTATGCCGCCCGTGACTTTTTTAATCATTAGCACAATGGTGAAAATAATGCCCATTAACGCCAACAATACAGCGGGGTTTGATAAGTCGCCGAGTTGCACAAATGTGGCGGGGTTATCAACAATAAGCTCTGCATTTTTCAAACCGATAAATGCGATGAAAAGCCCGATGCCGCACTGAACACCTATTTTAAGTGCTGGCGGGATAGATTCGGCAATTTTTGTTCGTACTCCAGTTAGCGATAATATTAAAAACAGTATACCGTTGTAAAAAACGATACCGAGGGCAGCCTCCCAGGGAACCTCTCTACCTAGGCAAATAGTAAAGGCAAAAAAAGCATTCAAGCCCATCCCTGGTGCTAAAGCAATAGGGTAATTGGTCATTAGCGCCATTAGCAAAGTGCCTAGGCAGGCCGCTATTGCCGTAACGGTAATAAGCCCTTCTACAGGCATGCCGCTTAGGCCTAAAATGCCCGGGTTAACCACTAATATATAAGACATTGCGGCAAAGGTGGTGAGGCCAGCAATGACTTCTGTTCTAATAGTTGTGCCATGCTGCTGAAGTTTGAAAAGCCGCTCTAGGAGTTGATTGAACATCTAATAATCTCTGTGTTGTGTCTGTTATTATTTTCTTTGTTGATATCACATGCACAAGCAATTAACTGACCAACTAGTCAATGTGTTGGTGCGTTTCGTGCTAGCTTCTATTTATGTAGCTCTGTTTCTCATCAAAAACCTGAATTTGTTAATAAATTTCTACAAAGACACAATCAGATATAAACTATAATGCACCATTATTGTTAGTTTGCATTTATTTGGTGCGGTAAAGTGAGGTGCCATGTCGTTAATCGATACTATAAAAAAGACCCCCAAGGCAGAGTTACACCTTCATATAGAAGGAAGTTTAACGCCAGAACTAATGTGGAATCTTGCTGCTAAGCACAGTGTATCACTTCCCTACAATAGCGTGGAAGAGATAGCCGCGGCATACAATTTCTCCGATTTACAGAGTTTCCTAGACCTCTATTACGCAGGTGCGGGCGTATTGATAGATGAAGATGATTTTTATCAGCTGATGTGGGCCTACTTATCTCGCTGCCATGAAGAAAATATCGTTCACACCGAAATAATGTTCGACCCTCAAACTCACACAGAGCGCGGAATAAAGTTCGCAACTTTCATGGCGGGCTTTCTGCGCGCTATGAAGGATGCTGAGGAACAATTTGGTATCTCTAGTTACCTTATTATGTCTTTCTTACGTCATTTGCCTGAGTCCTCGGCGTTTGAAACCTTAGAACAGGCAAAGCCGTATTTTTCGGATATTCACGCCGTTGGGCTCGATAGTTCCGAATTAGGCCATCCGCCATCAAAGTTTGAGCGCGTTTTTAAGCAGGCCAAGCAGCATGGCTTTAAAATAGTGGCTCATGCGGGTGAAGAAGGGCCTGCTTCCTATATCTGGGAAGCCATTAATTTGCTTGAGGTGGATAGAATAGATCACGGCGTGAGGTGTCAAGAAGACGCAGAGTTGATGACTTACTTAAAAGAAAAGCAAATACCGCTTACTGTTTGCCCTTTAAGTAACCTTAAACTGTGCGTGATTGATGATATGAAGCAGCACAATATACTTACGCTGCTTGAAGAGGGATTGCTGGTAACTGTGAACTCAGATGACCCTACTTATTTTGGCGGGTTCTTAAACGATAATTTTATCGCCCTTAGCGAATCTCTTGGCATTAATGAAGAGCACGTGAAAGCACTGGCGAAAAATAGCTTTATCGCTAGCTTTTTACCAGAGGATAAAAAGCGTCAGTACATTAATAAGGTTGATGATGACGATTTTAGAAAATAAGCAGGTCTTTTATACCAGTGCGTTTAGATAATTACTCACTCGGTGGGTAACTATCTATGCGGGCTGGGATTGGCGGACTGGTATTACAGGCCCTTTTCCATTTTCGCAATGGTTGCTTTTATTACCGCGTCCAGGTTTTCAGCTTCGCTAGCCACTTTATCCATAGCATTTTCCTTGGCGAATAGCTCGATGTTGGATGCTTTCTCTCGCACGGCATCCGCGCCCACATCACCGGATAAACCTTTTAGGGAGTGGCTTTGCAAACGAATCTCATCCAAATTCATTGCGTTGATGGCGGCAACAAGCTGCTGTTGTTTCAGATTCACTTGGTCTAAATACATACCAACAATACGATTTAGGAGAGTTTCATTTCCTCCTAATCTGGCTAAGGCCTCTTCTGCGTTCCATAAATTTGCTTGAGTATCTGCGGTCATTGCAAAACCTTTCATGTGTCTAGTAGTACTTTGATGAGATGACGATAGCAAAAAAAAGAAGAAATTGCAGAAGATTTGAAGAGTTGCAGTAAAGATCAGCACGCCCTAGTTAGCAAATAGAAATAAGAATAAATTTTAAGAGTATCTATCATTTAGATACAACAAAAGGCTTTTGCTTGCCTGTTACGTCAAGTTAAATACGTCACGTATTTGTTGTTGTAATTTTTTGTTATTTCCTTTTATACCCTTCACAGTTTTATATTATTTTCAATAACGTAACGTCGCAGTACGATGAAAGTAGAGTTAATGTGGGTGAGCTCTACTGCGTTAGCCGAGCATTATTGTTAGACTTATGTATAATATGAGTTGAATGTCTTTATTTTATCAATTTCAGAACAGGGCTTTTTGTGACGCATTTTATTTTATCTATTATTCCAACATACTGCTGTTCAAATACATAATGTTAGCAAAAATAAAATCCTTTTCAGAGTGTAAGGTCTTAATCGTCGATGATGAGATTGCAAGCCGTATATTGCTAGAATCTATTCTGGAGAGCTTCGTGGTGTGCCAAACCGCAAGTAGTGGTCGTGAGGCAATACAAAAATGCCGACAAGACGTGCCGGATCTAGTGCTACTTGATATGAACATGCCGGATAAAAATGGCTTGGAAGTATGCCAAGCGCTCAGAGTTTTTCCTGAGACCGTTTCTGTTCCAATTATTTTTGTTACCGCGACCATGGACGTGCAAGTTGAAAATGCCTGCTGGGAAGTAGGCGCTTCCGATTTTGTAATGAAGCCCGTAAATGCGTCAACGTTGACTCACCGCATTAAAACTCATCTAGAGAACAAAACTCGTACTGAATATTTGGAAAGTATGGTTTATCACGACCAGCTTACTGGGCTGTATAATCGTTCGTACTTAGCAAAAGAGATTCCGAAAACGATAAAACAAGTGGCAAGAGATAAGGACAGTATTGGCATTATCGTTATTGATATCGACCGTTTTAAGCTGTTTAACGATAACTACGGTCACCTTGATGGTGATATTTGCTTGCAACGTGTTGCTTCTATCATTGAAAACACGGTTAAACGACCGAAAGATGCGGTTATACGTTTTGGCGGTGAAGAGTTCTTGGTGATATTGCCCTATGTCGATGAAACCGGTGCTGGCTTTGTTGCCGAGCAAATCGTGAAGGCTGTAAGCAAAGCTAAAATTACTCATGAATATGGCCTTGATGGCATAGTGACTATCAGCGCCGGGTATGCCACAAAACCCGCCCGTGAATTTATTGATTCAAGCGCAACTTCCTTGATTAAGGAAGCGGATATGGCGCTATTTGAAGCTAAAGATACGGGTCGGAATCAAGCGAAGGGTTTTTCACCCTCACTGTAATGTTTCCGCCTGCAAATTAATATTTTTAGCGGTATAAAATCACGCCTTCTAAAAGCTTTATATCTATCCTATTGTTTAATATTAACGGTGGGTGTTTGCTAGTAACCTAGGCTTCTGTATGAAATATTATTTGGTCACCTGACAAAGGAAAATGTCATTGTGCAGATTACTGCGTTGCGGGTGTTTAACGAGTGGTTTAAAGGTTTACTTAAATGATTTTTTACGACGAGCAGTCTAATCTGAATGCGTTATTAGGAGAGCAGTTAAAAGAAACGTTCCAGCGAATTGTTAAAATTGCAGCGAAAACAATGAATGTCTTTCAGTGCGCAATTGTGTGTTTAGATAAAGACACGGTAGAGGTTGTCGCAAAAGCCTCATCAGCCCACGCACCCTCGTTTTCAGTTATTCCCTCTTTTGCAGGTGGTTTTTCACCAAACAGCCGTTTTCCAGTAGAAAGTAATTTCCCCTCGTCCAGTATAGAGGCCACTATCGTGTTTAAGCAGTGGGTAAAAACCTACTTCGACGCAAATACGTTCATTCGCGGTAAAGCACACATATTAGATGATAAATGCATTTTTGTTGTGGCAATAAACGTTGATCCCAAACGCAAGGATGACGCTGATAAGCTCTTGCTTCTCGATGAATGGTTAAGCACAGAACTGTCTAAGTTTGATATCGAAAAAGCAGATAATAAACAAAACACCCTATATGAAAAACTTCAAAGCGTTGCCAATATAGGCACGTGGGAAGTTGAGTTTGCGACTAATACACTCACTTGGTCGTCACAAACAAGAAAGATCCACGAAGTTGACAGTGACTTTACCCCCTCATTAGATTCTGCCATCGAGTTTTATAGGGAAGGTTTCGACAGGGACGAAATTTCTCGTATTGTGGCTCACACCGCAGAAACCGGCGAACCTTGGAGTTCTACCTTGAGGCTGGTTACTGCAAAAGGAAACACAGTATGGATTGAAACCCACGGTATGGCCGAAATGCAAAATGGTGAGTGTCTACGATTATTTGGAACCTGTCAGAACGTGAATAAAGCCGTGGAACTGCGACTTGCATTAGACCAAAAGCGCAAAGAAGCAGAGGCCGTTGCAGCTGAGAAAGGCGCACTGCTTGCCAGAGTCAGCCACGAGCTAAAAACGCCATTAAACGGCATTGTCGGTATGCTAGAAGCGCTGAAGCACGAGCAGCATGATGGTCGACGCAAGAAAAAAGCAGACTTTGCCCTACGCAGTGCAGACCGATTAGGTAATCTAATTAATGATGTGGTGGATTATACTGCCATCATCAATCAGGATTTCACACTGGAGACTACTCCGTTTTGTATTAAAGCGCTTCTTGATGACGTGGTCGGTATACTTGAAATGCGTTGCGAAGAGCGGGGCATAAGTTTTAATACATCTCTAGAATTTGGGGCAGAAACCTACATTCACGGTGATGCGGCGCGAATGGCACAAGTGGTTAAAAATGTTGCCTCATTTATCATTAGGCGCTCAGAGCTTAATGGCCTCACTATACACGCAGCCTTATTGCACAAAAAAGATAACGCGGTTTTCCACGCCTCTATTGAAGGTTCAGGGTCGGCAATGAGCGAACCTGCAATGCGGGAACTCTTTAAACCCCTAATGAGTGCCCCCCAGGAATCTTCAGAATCGCGTAATGACAATGGTTTGGCATTATCCACAGCTAAGCAATTGGTAACTAAAATGGAAGGCGAACTTAGCGTTAGCTCAGTTGAACATCGGGGTACGTGTTTCGATATTGTTATGCCTGTTCAAGTTGTGCAAAACACCCAAGATGTTATTGAGTCAGAAGTCGTGTTCTCTTCAGATTTGTTGCGCACTACGATTAACGTGCTCATTGTTGACGACAACGATATCAACAGGCTTGTGCTGTCATCTATGTTTGAAGACTTTCATTTTGTTGTAGATATGGCTGAAAATGGGCAAATTGCGCTTGAGAAGGCTAGAGACAAGCAGTACGACCTCATATTGATGGATTTAGCCATGCCGGTGCTTGATGGCTATGGCGCAACTAACGGGATCCTTTCTGAAAAGCTACTGTCTGAAGTTGGTCGTATAGTAGCGGTAACTGCGCATACAGCACCTGGTGATAGAAAAGCGTGCTTTGAGGCTGGTATGACTGGCTTCTTGAGCAAACCAGTTGCCAAAAACGACGTGTTATCTCATGTGAAACAAACGCTAATTAGCAAATTGACTTTTGCCTAAATCGTTGTGTAAGCATTTATTAGCTTAGAGACTGCAGCCTTTAAGCTAATAGCCGCGACCGTTTTCTAACCCTTCATTCCACTTGCGAACAAATTCATCTGACCATGCATCCCAGCCGATAGTTGACAATGTCCAAATGGTAACGCCAAGAATGATCACATTGAGTACTAAACCAATAATGGCGATGATTTTTGCTTTGTTAACTTTACCAATGTTGTTGTATTCATTAGGGGCTTGCGCATAAGTTCGTTGAGACTTTATCGATAGTATTAAGGCAGCAAGTGCCAACACCACAGTGAAACCACCGAAAATAAAAAGAAAACAGCTGAGCATGGCAAGCCAGTAGATAAGGCCGCTATAGGGCAATTTGTTCATTTTGTGTCTCAACGATTATTATTGTCTTTCCTTGATGGTTTATTTTTAATCGATTGACAGGGCGGTGTAAAGCGAAAAGTGGCCGAGCTGCTGCTTTTGCTTTCCCCAACTAGGACTACTACCGCAGGCTACAGCACATTACTTTTCAAGAGATGGCGGTACAGTCTTCACTTCATCCCAATGGGCAAGAATATAGTCGCTGAATTGGCTTCCCACTAAATAGGCTGATTCAATGGCACTTCTCATTGCCGCATACCCATCGCCTGAGCTTTCTTTTTCTAAATTTTCTGCTGCGGTAAGCCCCGGTGGTTGCATAGTAAAGTTGCTAGCCGTACGCAATATCACTAAGCGGTTTTTGTCTACCAGACCTGCATTGTGCAAATAGCTCATACTCTGTAGCGTTGCCGAGTCTTCCATGCCCGACGTCATAAAATTGCCTTTTGAACGAGTCCAGTAAGAAACCCAGTCATTGGCCCAAGTATTTAGCTTGTCGCCATGCCAAAACGTAGAGGCTGATAGGTGAGAGCCATAGGTAACAACAGGTTGTTGCAGCGCGTTGGGAAACCCTTGGTATTTAGAGCGCAATGCATCCATAGCAGGGGTATTCGGTAGCTCGGAATTTTTAGTAAGAGAATATGCCCACTTTGCTAAGCTTTCGTTGAGCTGATAAACCTCTCCATTTGGGCTGTCTTCAACATTAACATTTTCGGCATTTGCGTATGGTGCGTGGGTGAATAGAGGAAAGTAACCCGTGTTCCAGCTATCCGGAATTTCTCGCGCATCAATGTGATGAGCAAGGTCGCCGTCTACCACATAGTCAGTCCAAACGGCACTGCCAATGGTGCTATCTAATGGGTCGATACCGGCAATGCCCGCCACTATCCAATACGCTTGTGATAAGTCAAAACGCTGGTCTAACCCTAACGCCATAATGGCAGCTGACGCTCTGGCAATACCCATTCCTGTTACAAGACCAATGATGCCTTTTTGCTCATTTGCAAACACATCATGATGAGCATGGGGCAGTGGGTAAACTGTGTCTAACGACTCCCGTTCACGCCAAAGCTGAAACTCTCCCGGTGCATCCCCAGTATCTTCTCCAATTTCAAACATACTCACAACGACCACTTTTACTTTTAACTTCATTTGTTCATGGGCCGGTGCTGATGTAGAACTCGATGATGTCAATGATACAGTATTATCTTGGGGGGTGGAGTCCTGTGCCAATGATGAAAAACTCATTGCGCTCAAGATGCTTACAACGGTCAAGACTCTCATAGTATTTAACACTCTGAGGGCGTTAAATAATTTCCCAGCGTTCAAGACTGTCCCAGCGTTGAAGACTCGCGCGCCGTTCAAGACTCTTGCGCCGTTCAAGACTCTTGCGCCGTTCAAGACCCTCGCACCGTTCAAGACTGTGTTAGCAATTGAAACGCTCAACGACAAAGTGGGTCGTAGTAGGGATGAAACGCGTAAATACATAAGTGTCTCCAATAAAAAGGTAAACCCAGAGAACTGGGTTTATACCAGTCCGCATAGATAATTATCCACTCAGCGAGACTTAAAATGTTCGGAATCGCGGCGGGTGTTACCGCAGGTGCAGTGGTTCTACATCAAGGTGACACAACAAAGAGTACGGGCATTTTAAACTCGCCCTTCGGTGTAAATTCTGGCATCTATGGACCGAAAATCTCCCAAAAACAGCCAAAAGTCCATTTGCCTTGGACCTAAATTACTTTCGGTTTGGACCAATGAATGGAGAAATTTGATCTTTTAATTTAGCTGTATTTGCGCGGTGTTTGTGCCATACCGGTACTAATGATAGGACCACGATTTGTGCTCGAAAAAAGCCTCGCGACTACGAGGCTACCTTGTTTAAATAGAAAGTTGCATGTACTTTCTTGGCCTTAATTCTAACATGATTTTAGAAGTCTGGATGTCTTGTTATAGTCTTCTACATTTAAGAATAGTCAAATATATCCATAAGAAATTCACCGCCTAAATTAGATATTTTTTTTACAGTCTGTCGCTCAAGTTGATACAAAGGACGCTCTTCCCGAATAGTAACATTGCAAATGAACGACACTTCAACTTTGTGTTTGTCTAATATTTTGAGCATACTATCGACGCATAAAGCCGATTCGAGGTAGTTAAATAGTTTTAACAATGAATCATCAACACTATATGACTCCATTTCAAGGCTGATTTGCCAATAAGATTCTATATTTCTTGACCTACCGTTTTGTCTTGGCTCTCCCTTTATGCCAATCTCAAAATTTTCTATTCCAATTTCCTCAGCAAACTCTTTTGGATTCAGTTCAGACCCAGTCACGTAGAAAATCACTTTGATTTTAGGTGCTAATTCGCTCATTTTTATTTGTCCAAAGGATAATGTTCCGCAGCACTTTCAAGCGTTGAGTTGGTCGGAACAGGTTCAATGCTTCCTTTCTTAACTGGTGTAAGTGAAATATTACCATCTCTATCAGCAGAAATATTGAATTTTGCACCAGCTCTGCTTCCAACTTCATCTGCCTTGAAGGCTTCTGCATCGATCCCTAGCTTTTTCAGTTGTTTAGAGTTTAAGACTTTTAAAGCTTTTGCTGGCTTTACTACTGCGGCAGCCATTGACATCGCCGCACCAGCAACCTCCCCGTTTGAAAGGCTCTGAACTGCATCTACAACGTCAGTTACACCAGTAGCACTAAGAGCGGCATCTCCCATACTATCTAGTGTTGCGTTCTTCATATCATTCGCAGCGCCGTAATCTCCATTTGATTCGATTAATGCTGAATCCATAATAGCAGCTTCAATTTGCTCTATCGGAGCACGGCCATCGGGGTCTGTATATCGATATGGATTGTTGTTTGCGTAGGTGTGACGACCAAATCCATGAACTGGATTGCCCCGCTGCATGTGCCCCAACGCATCCACCGGATCATTAGAATAAAACCGCCCGATAACTGGATCATAGTATCGTGCCTGCATATAGATAAATACTAATACACAAGCCTACTTCAACACGTTTAAGTCCGTTTACTTTTCCCCTCTTAACTTCGAAACTTGCTGTTCTACATTTGTGAGAGGGCGATATAACCTTTGAGACTTGTGAGTTTTCGAGCTTGCTGTCTGCGCTGTAAAATTTCGTTCGAAGTCTAAAGTTGCACCATGACGTTCAGCGTACATACGAATAAACCCACGTAATATACTCTCCTTGAACTTAATCCAGCCAGGTCGTGAACCCAGTCCCTTAGTCAAGATATTGTTTGATGACTTATCTCGTAGTCTCTGCAAACACTTCTTGAAGTCATCTTGAGTCAAAGGTTCAAGATCGAGAACCTTACAAATACTCACGTACGAGAATTGCACATGTTCAACCTGTCGAATCAAATCTGCAGAATCAGCCGCAGCCCATAATAAATGGTGATATGACTCACTGCGTCCTTCAGTCGCTTTGTCGTAATCCTTTTTGATCTGCTCACCTACAGAGTTTATTGCAGCATCTAAACCAAGTAGAAATAAATCATGGCTTATCGCTTTAGGCTGTTTCTCACATTTATGAACTTCAACTAAGATTTTTTCGCATAACAGGTGTACATAATGAGGAAAACCGTCACTTAAACCGGCTATTTTGTATTTGAAATCGTCAGAAATAGTGATGTCAAAAGAGTTAAACGCCTTTTCAATTATGCTGTACCTACCGCTCCAGTTTAGTGGTTCTAGAGGAACTTGATGTAGTTGCCTTATACTCGAAAAATGACCTCCCAAAAGATCGCTGAGCGATTTTCCGATGCCAGTAAATATCAAAGTGACATTAATATCTAAATCACTGAGATATTTGAGTAACTCGCCAAATTTTGCTAGTTCTGCATCATCACTTATGGCATCGAATTCATCTATCACCGCGACAGTATTATCAGAATATGACGCAGCTATTTCGCGAAACAAATCAAGTGCTTCATCTACAACTTCACCATATTGTCTATTGTTTTCAGACTTGTTTTTTGTTGTTCTCTCGTGACTTAAAACAGGGAACTTAACGTTTGTTTTTGTCTGACTTTCCGTTGTGCCCTTTGGTAAATTCTTGTTTGCATAATTCACCAATGAGTTTATGACACTAGTAAACGTTGACCCCTTGTGGCATTCAGCCCTAAGGTGACGTTTATCTGAAGATTGGAGTTGACTTGCGACAACATGAGCTAGGGATGATTTACCGATTCCACGCTCACCATAAATGAAACAATGTCGCCCATCTGCTGGCAACGCATATTCTATGTCTTCGATTTCTTTTTCGCGACCAAACAGAAGTTCAATAGAATCGATCGGTTTTGCAGGCTTAAGAACATTTTTAAGCCTAGAAGCAAATTCACTCCGAGATAATTGATGTAGGTTATCCAATTCGTTTTATTCCGTTCTAATCTATAGGTTTTCCGCAAAACCGCGCAGCTCAGCTGCGGTGATCACAAGACCATTTGCTTCCAGCGTGTCAAGATACTCTGCAATGGTTTTCGGCGGGTTCTTTAACGCTTCACGATGCTGCTTAACGACATGGCAGACTAAACCAGGATTCAGGTCCAGCTGAAAGCGTACAAAATCATCAGGACTAATTGCTTCGATACCCCATTTATTTAGCTCACCTTCAGGAAAATCTTTCAGGTTAAACGTGACAATGACCTGTGCGTTACATTTGATTGCGGCAGCTAACACGTGTCGGTCATCTTCATCTGGCAGCTGCAAGCCTGCCTCTAATTGTTCGAAATCTTCCACTAGGCAATCTCGAACATGGCTGTTCATTAAATTTCTTGTGCGTTCCAACTGTTCTCTGGCCAGATCTTGTCGGTTTTTTAGCACATTTCTCATCCATTCATCGTGAATGCGTTCAGTCCATCGAGCTGCAAAAATATCTGACACAGCTAAACGCATGAACAAGTCACGAAGAGGTGCTGGGTATAAGATGTTGGCATCCAGTAAAGCCGTAAAGCGCATTAGTACCCCATATCTAACTCTTGTGCCTGCTTTGTTAGCTCATCCAACGCTTCGAGTCGTTGACTATCGATTTGAGCCTTATAAGTTTGAATGTCTTCAAATCGAACACGTCTATGCGCCCCTTTTTTCACGAAAGGGATATCACCTTGTTCAAGCAGTTTCACCAGATAGGGCCTTGATACATTCAATATGTCAGCAGCTTGCTGTGTAGTTAGCTCAGCATGAATGGGCATCAATGTCATAGCATTGCCCTGGGCCATTTGTATCAAGATCGTTTTTAGCAATTCTAAAGCAGAAGCAGGCAGTACGATTTGCTCACCTTGTTCATCAATAAACTCAATACGTTCATCAAAATCCTGCTCTTGTTTATGGCGGCCTAGTATTTGGGCAAGCACAGGTAAGCCCGCTTTAGCGAGATCTACATCATGCTCAGTTGGGCTAAATACGTTGTCGTACTGTCGGTTAGTCATCATCGTCAATTTCTCCATTACGGTCTATATACAGCAAACCGTAATAGAGAATATAAACGAAATAATCGAAACCAGCAATATTATTCGAAATAAAAGAAATGCAATGGGTAAGTCATCTTAGCTCCACATTAGACAATGCGGAAGGATGCGTCCGCTGATAAACGGCACGCAGTTTTTTCTGACTAACATGCGTATAAATCTGCGTTGTACTTAAGCTTGCATGCCCTAACATCACTTGCACGTGACGAATATCGGCATCGTTATCTAACATAAATGTTGCTGTAGCATGCCTGAACAAATGACAGGCTCCATGACGCTTAAAACCTGCTTGCTTTACATATTTGGCGACCATATCAGATAACTTGTTGGGCAAGTATTGGTTTCCGTTATTTGCCAAAAATAAATAATCACATCCACCGATGTTTGCAAAAATCGGACGAACGCGTTGCCAGTACAGTGCTATCCATTCCAGTGCCCGTTGGCTGATTGGCACTATACGTTGCCGATGTCCTTTGCCATGGGTGATCGTCAGCTCTTTGGCCTCGAAATTCACATCACTAAACCGAATATGTGCTAGCTCGGTACGGCGAATACCTGTTGCATAAAAGGTCTCGAGAATGGCTTTGTCTCGATATCCTCGTTCACCAAGCAAAATTGGCTGGTCGAGTATTCTTTCGACTTCATATTCACTAAATAACCCCTTTGGCAAAGTGTACTCTTTACCTGGCAATTCAATAAACTCTAGGGTGTTTTGTTCCATTATGCCCTTACGATGCAGCGCTTTTACGAACACTTTAACGAACTCAACTAGATTGCGTTTTTGATTCTGGCAAAGTGGTTTGTTCGTCGCCGGAATACGATAGGCATTGAGAAATTCCATGTAACCGTCCATGACGTCTAAATTTATTCTATCGACCTTACGGATGTCGTTTTCGAGGCACCAAAGGAAGAACTTCTTTAACCCTGAGTATTTTCCGCGAATCGTGTCTGATGACTGACCTTTAGCCGCACATGTACGTAGGTAGTATCTGACGCAACACCAAATAAGCATATTACTGGGCTTAAACATGATATTCCTCCTTCACTCTTGCAAGCGCCATTAGGCGAGTTTGTTCAACTGACCTAAATTGCCATTCAATGCGTGTTTTTTCATAGCGTCTTATGCGTTTCCCATAGCGTATGCCAACGGCAGAGACTATATGCCCCTCGCTGTTTCGACCAGGGAACACAATACAGCCTCTAAAAAATTCTCCTCCAGTTGCAGTAAATAAACCCAGTTGTTTGAGTAAGCCACGTGTTGTGCCACCAGATACGGTATTGGATTTAGGTATGTGCCTGCCGAGAGTGCGTTCACATATACCAATCGAACCGGTTGATTTTAATGCGTCGGGAATACGTGGAGATTGCCTAACGAACGATTTTGCATTTTTATTTATTTGAAATTAGCTTCTCAACTTCTTTGAGCAGAAATGTGTTTAGCTCATCCAAGCTAAAAAATTTCATACCTCGCATCACTTGAAGAATACGCAATGTGATAAATTTCACGCCGCCTTCGGCATCTGCATTGTCCTGAGAGTAAGTCGGACGAGATGTATCGCAAAAACAATCATGATGTTCGGCAAGTGCTTTTGCATTGGCATGTAGTATCGGGATTAATCCCGATTTGGTGACCATTGGCGATGCATTATCAAATTGAATGACCTCAGCCACACCGCCGTAATACCGAAGAGCACTTTCCAATGCATATATCCAGTCTTTACTCTTATGTGATGGTGTGGCAATCGCAAACAATTTCTTGGAAAAGCCCATACAAGCAACGAAGACATAAACCATGCGCTTGACGCCATTTTCAAAATAAAACACCTGCATACCGGCATAGTCAATATTGAGCAATTCTCCGTATCGTCGTAACTGCCGCATCGTTGCTGTGTACTGGCGTGTAAACTCCTTAACTTTGGCGAAAAATCGGCTTTTTGAGTACGCGGTTTTGGGGTCTACTTCAACGTACTCCAAGTAAAGCAGTGTAATCGTAGCCCGATATTTACTTTTCTTCTTGTGGAACAGCGTGTGTGCAACTCGCTTGAAGTCAATCTCGCGATACTTTTTCAACTGCTGAGTTGGTGTGTGCAACAAGGACAGGATTTCAGTGCTGGCCATGTTTTTAATGTCTTTATGGCCAATGCCGGCTTTTTCCAGTGCTGACACTACTCTGCCAACAGACTGGTGCGAGCATTGCGCTTTGGACGCAATAAACCGTCTTGTAGACCCAGGCAACGCATCGTGTAAATAACTGATGTCCTGAATTTGATTTATGGATAACATATTCAATGTCCTCTTTAAGTTTAAAAGAGGCACACAGCACTTCGCCTTCACCAAATTGGTGAATGCTTGACAAAGTGCACAGAAAAGACAATTATATGGATGTAGTCACGACCAAATGTCTACATCGAAATACAATGCCCCGACGTTACCGCGCCGGGGTTTTTCTTTATGTGCCGTTGTTAAAAGTTACAGCGTAATTCAATTAGTTCCTATGAATCACCTCCTTTGTTGTGGGTCCTAGACTTTGAAGCAAGCCAGTAAGCAATATCTTTCACTAGCGCAAATTTGCCTCGCCTTGTTTCAATGGTAAAAAGCGGCACGGGGATTTGATTTCGGTGAATGGCCTGTCTGAGTGCATCAACGTTTTTGTAGCCGAGCACCGAGCACAAAGCTTTTCCAGTAATAACATGCATGCCATATTGTTCCAGCATTTGCTTTTCCAACGCTTCGGCGAGCTCTTGCTGGCTCAGTAAGTCTTTCACTTTCTTTTCCTAACAAATCGTGACGCTGTATACTTTTTATCAAGAATATGCCGTTCAAAAAAGGGTGCTGGAATTTGGCAAAAATAGTGATTTGCCCCGCAAAAACTGTGATTTGCGCCGTGAAACACAATCAAATCACTATTTGCGCACCGTTTCTGTGCAAAGAGTAGAAAGTGTGTATCGTGAACTAACGCGACCAGTGCAGTCATTTGCAACAAAAGTGCTGATTTTATCGATGATGCGTGACTATGGCGTAAAAACTATTTATGGATTAAACAAAACTCTGCTGTCTATAAATCCAAACGACGAGCAGCTTGTAAAAGAAGTAGAATCACATCTTTTTAAAAGGAAACTCAATGGTCAACGATTGATGAGGCAGCATGTAATTGATCGTTTTAAGTGGCTTTACCCTCCATCAGAAAGTATTCTAAATCACTCCGTTTTTGTCGCCATCGCCCCCGTTTCCTCTCTTTCAGAAGAAATTCACGAGACCTACGAGAAAACTATAAAAGAATGCATAACCGTCGACTTAGGTGTTGCTAAAAAAATCTCTGATATCGAGACATGCATAGACCTGTTTTCAAAACTAACGCAATTACCTGAATCATCTAATTCGCAAGAGCTGGTTAGGCTTGCTGTCATGGCTCGCTATTCAGAATCTAGCGTATTTGAAAGAGTTATCACGACGCTAACAAGGCGTGTATTTACTAATATGTTTTCCTGGGCGGACTCTGCAGCACTTGCTGATGAGCTACTATTACTTGAAAAACAAAACAGACAAGTACGCCAAGATTGGTATGCCCTAACGTCTTTCTGGAAAAGGAAAAAGAGATTTACCAAGATCCTTACGTCTAGGCATCACACCTATAAATATTTGTTCCAGAAAAACAAGAAAGTTGGTCCAACAAAACAGGACTTTTGTTCAGTTCACACAAGAACTCTGGACCAATAAAGAGGAATATACATTCGGGAAGGTCTGGCAAGTTCCCTAGCATCATTCTGGGAATTTGAAAGGGAACAGCCATTCCTGCATTCCCATGCTTTGCTAGGAAACTGGCCAGCGCCTTCTGAGTGGGCAATAATCTACGCGAACTGGTATCACCTTTGCGTATCGCTTAAATAACAGGATTAAAACTTGTAGGCAAACGTTGCGTTCCAGTGACGTGGTAATTCTGGCAATACAATTTGACTACCAAACAAGTCTGGGAAGTTAGCACGGAAATAACGTTCATCGGTTAAGTTCTTAACCGTCACATTAACCGTCCAATCTTCAGCTTCATAAGACAGACCAGCATTCACTAAGGTGTAAGCAGGAAGTGTAACGGCAGCAGAAAAGCCAGAGGCAACCTCTTCTACATCAACAACACTTACATTGGCTGCATATCCATTTTGAAAGTCGTATGTCGCTGTCAGGGTGTAAATATTTTCAGGTATACCTGCCTTGCGGCCGTCTGAGTTAGCAAATCCTTCACCAATAAGATTAAGGCCGATAACGTTTCCGCCAAACACGAGAGACGGATCGGTAAGGTTGACCAAATCTTCAGCGCCCAAGAATCCAAACTGATTGCCATTCTCAAGTGCAGTTAGGTTTATAACTTCAATGTTAGTGTAGCCTGCTGAAACCACAAGGTTCTCGTTAACCACCCAGCGAAGTTCAAACTCAATACCTTCGTTATTAGTCGTGTTATTGGTGACAACATTTTGCGTGTTGAAGTCTGTACGCTCTTGCTCAAAGGCAGATAGGGCAAAGTAAAGGGTGTCGTCTAAAAGCGATCCTTTAACACCATACTCAATAAGTTCTGAGGTATCAAAAGCGCCGCTAGAGCCAGGTTGGTTTAACTGACCAACGCCAATCTCTGCACCTTGACCAGCAACAAGCGTTGCCTGTTCGGCAGCGGTGAAGTAAGGAATAAGACCAAAATCAAACTCGTAGGAAATACTAGCATTCCAAGACCAACCGTCTACGGTTTCTTCTGCATAAACCGGCGTCTCATCACCCGTAGCAAAAAGTAATAAGTCGCTGCGAGAAGTACTTTCAATGTCTATCGTGTCGTAACGTAAACCTAAAACGAGGTTCAGCCCCCAATCCCAGGTTAAATCGGTCATGGCTGCGATGCCTAAATCTAGGTAATTACCGACATCGTAGTTATCGTAATTTTTACCTGAGCGAGTTGACAATAAGCGGCGGTCTAATGGCGATGAAGCCATAGTGAGGTCGCGGCGGTTAAAGTACTCAAAAGTAAAGTCATCACCACGCATTAGTACAGATGAATCTATATCAGTCATTTTTGGCAGGGTTAAATCTAAGGCTATTGCGGTTAATCCCGCAGAGGTGACTGGAGAGGACAGTACGTTTTTAAGCCACACGGGCAATTGGGATAGCGCTTCGGGAACCATCATCACGCCAATAGCCATACCAAGTGAGCAAGCGGTTACCAAACTGCTTCGTCTATCTAACGCGTGACTGGCTAGTAGCTTAAGCCCGCCAACCGCAACCATGGCAAACATAACCAGTGTTGCTCCTCCTAACACAGGCTTTGGAATGGCTTGAAGTATGCCGCCAACAACAGGAAAAAAACCTACAGCGACAAATAGACCAGCAACATAAAACCCTACTTTTCTACTAGCGATGCCGGTTAGCTGAATAACCCCATTATTTTGACCAAATGTAGTATTTGGGAACGTGTTAAATGTACCTGCTAGCAGTGAGTTTATGCCGTCACCGAGAATTCCACCCTTAATTCGAGCAAGATAAAGCGGCCCGCTTGTGGGTTGCTTACAAAAAAGACTATTGGCAGTGAGATCGCCCGCGGTTTCGATAGCACTAAAGAGATAAATGAGTGCGATAGGCAAAAACAGTGAAATGTCGAAGTCGATACCAAATGCGAAGGGTTTTGGAATGGCGATAACCGGCAAAACCGATAAATGTTGAAGGTTTATGCCATGAGTAAATGCAATATAAAGCGTTCCTAAAAACATACCGATAAAAATAGCTGACAATCTAAGCCAGTGATTAGACGAGGCGTTACAAAAAACAATAACAAGTAAAACCGCGGCTCCAGCGCCTAAATTAGATACATCACCAAACCCTTTGGTGTTGAACCCACCTGCTAAATCCGTCATACCCACATTGATTAACGACAACCCAATTGCCGTAATAACAATCCCCGTGGTGAGTGGTGTAATAATGCGTTTTAGCTGGGAAATAAATAAGCTAAATACAATTTCAACCACCGCACCGGCCATGGTAAGCCCGAATAATAGGGCAAGAATATCCTCAGGCGAGCCGCCATTATTTTTCGCTTGGTTGCCAGCAAGTAAAAGGGCGCTGATAAATGCAAAACTAGTTCCCTGAATAGCCACAAGACCGCTGCCAATAGGGCCAATTCGTTTGGTTTGAACCGCAGTGCCAACGCCACTTACAAACAAAGCCATACTAATGAGATAGGGAGTGTATTCTGATAACTCTAATGTTGAAGCGATAATAAGCGTAGGTGTAATTACGCCTACGAAGCTGGCTAACATATGTTGAAAGGCAGCGATAAGTGACGTGAGTGCACTAGGCTTGTCGTGAAGATTAAAAAGTAGATCGCTATTGTGCATTATATTTCCAAATGAATCGTGCTTCGTGCTCGAGCTTTGTACTCTTGCTTCGTACTCGCGCTTCTTACTCAAGAGCGAGCAACAAGAGCGAGCAACAAAAGTGAGCAACAAAAAGTAAGTAGAATAAAAAGTAAGCAGAATAAAAAGTAAATAAAGCAATTAGCTGACCAATTGGTCATTATTATTCTCGAATTTATATCTATTTAAGTAACTGAAAAGTAAATGTAAAAATAAGATGTGAGGAAAGCTGTGAAAACGGGGAGGGGAATGTGCACTTTAGCTGTGCAACTGAGTGGTAATAGTGCAAAAAAAATGACCCTGAGGTCATTTTAAAGTGTCTGTATGAGGGCAGTTGACTTTTTCTGCACAGATGAACAGTAAAGATCAATCCGCCCTAATTCGAACATCTCAAAACGTAGTGTCATCGTCTAGGGTGACAAAGATAGAATGCCGTACTTCATTGAATAACGCTTTTGAGCAATGCCCTTGTCCTTCGGTATCTTCAAGAAGCAATACGTCGCCCGCTCCTAATACTCGGCTTTCCCCATTTGAAACAGTGAATTCAGCGCGACCTTTAATGATAAACAATAGCTGTCTGGCGGGGGCAGGGTGCCATTTAAAATCATAGTCGGCAGGCGTTTCTCGAAATATTATTTTATCAACCCCAAACTTTTCAGAAAGTCGCCCAATGGGGCCGCCGTCTTTAAGGTCGACATGGGCTTCACCAAAGTGGCTTTTCCCTTCGTCATCGTTATAAATTCTGCTTATTTTCATTAGCCCTTTCCCTTTATCTTTTGAACTATTAATCTTTACTTTTAAAGCCTGTGAGCGCTGCAACTCTGAAGTCCGAAGCCCGGCCCTGAGGATCGGTTCTCAAGAACGACCCTGATGAATGGCTCTTAAGAATAGCCTTTAAGAACGGCTACGAATTACAGCACTGAAGTGCACAAGCGCCACTGAAGTGCACAAGCGCCACTGAAGTGCAGAAGCGCCATTGAGGGCGCTAGGCATGCTGAAGGTTCTCGATGCTTTTGAATAACACCGATAAACTTGCCTCTACGTCACTTTCCTTTATTGACTCACCAGGGTGATGACTAATGCCGCCTTTACAGCGCGTGAATAGCATAGCCACTGGGCATATATCAGCCATTGCCATTGCGTCATGCCCCGCGCCGGATGCCAATATTCTTGGCTTTATGTCGCTCAGCTCTACCCCACGCACCAAGGCTTGCTTTAGGTCTTCGTCGCACTGCACTGCAGGAGCAGCGTGAGTTTGCTCTACATTTAGCTTTACATTACGCTTCGCGCCAATCTCGCCAAATTGCTGCATTATTTCTGCTAGCGCCGCGTCTCGCAATGCGTCATCTTCGCTTCTTACATCCAGTGAAAAACGGGTTTTACCCGATATCACGTTTACGCCGTTTGGCATGTTATCTATCTTGCCCACGGTTGCGACGACACCTGGTCGCTGATGGCTTGTGCGCTCTACCTCCAATATCATTTCTGCGCTGGCAGCAAGGGCATCGTAGCGCATAGACATAGGTACGGTTCCAGCGTGACCGGCCATTCCTTCAATGGTAATAGTAAAACGCTTTGCGCCGGCAATGGCACTTACTACGCCTACAGGCAGATTTTCTTGTTCAAGAACCGGGCCTTGCTCTATGTGAAGTTCTAAGTAGCCTAATATATCGGTGGGTGAAATACTGGCGCTGGACACTTCATCAAAATGAAGTCCAAATTGCTCCATTGCTTCGGCTAAACTCATGCCGTTTTCATCTTTTAAATGACGCCAGCTTTCTTGCCAATTTCCTGTCAGGGCGCGACTACCTAAAAGCGTTGTGCCAAAGCGTGTGCCTTCCTCATCACAAAAGCCCACAATATCAATGTTAAAAGGAAATTTACGCTGCAAGCCGTCGAACATGGCGACCATGGAAATAGCGGCAACCACGCCTAGCATACCGTCGTATTTTCCGCCGTTTGGTACGGTATCTAAATGGCTGCCTAAAATAAGGCGAGGTGCATTCGGCACCGTTGATGTATAGCGGCCCCAAATATTGCCAACGGCGTCTTGCCATGTGGTCATTCCCGCTTCAATCATCCAGCCAGAAGCAAGTTGATTGGCAAGCCTGTGTTGCTCACTGAGGTATCTCCTATCTAGGCAGTTGGGGTTTTGACTTAGCGTGCCTAGTATTTCACATCGCGCCATTACTTGTGTAGCTAGTTCAGCGAACTCACTCATTCGCGCTACCCGCCTTGTTAACTGCATTCTTTGCTTGGGTATACACGTTAAGTGCGGCTTCAACGCCTGCACCAGCAGGGCATTGATGCCCCTGCATGCGAAGTACGGTTTCTAGTGACTGCAAGGTATGAAGCACAGCGTCTTCGCGGGCGTTGTAGCCCATAGTGCCAATGCGCCAAATTTTCCCTTTTAATGGCCCAAAGCTGGTGCCAATTTCAATGTTAAAGCGAAGCAATAGGGTTTCTCGAACCTCTTCACCTTCAACATCATCTGGAATATACACACCTACCACGTTGTACATCTTGTGCTTTAAATCGCCAAAAGGCGCAAGCTCCATTGCTTGAATGCCCGCAAGCATGGCATCGCCAGCCACTTTATGACGTGCAATAACCTGTTGTTGCCCCTCTTCCAAGTGCACTCGTGCGCATTCTCTCGCGCAGTACAGCATGCTGGCGGCTTCTGTATGATGATTGAGGCGCTCATCACCCCAATAATCCATGATCATTGGCAAGTCGAAGTAGTTGGAGCGAATTTTAGGGCCTGTTGCCGCCTGGTGGTGGGCATCGCGAATGCCCGCTTCAACGTGATGACGAGTGCGAACGGTTTTGACAAACTTATCGCTAAGAGTAATAGGCGCACTGCCAGATGGGCCGCCTAAACACTTTTGTAAACCCACTGACACTGCATCGAGTTTCCAAGCGTCTACCTCTAGCGGGTTTCCGCCAATTGATGCAGTGGCATCACAGTAAAAAAGCACGTCGTGGGCTTCACAAATTGCGCCAATGTCAGCAAGAGGCTGCAGCATGGTGGTGGAAGTATCACCTTGCACAGTGGCAAGCAATTTGGGTTTCACCGCTTTAATTGCCGTTTCTATTTGTTCAGGGGTAAAGACTTCTCCCCACGGCACTTCAATGGTATGTACTTCGGCATCGGCACGTTCAGCAATTTCAGCTAATAGGTGGCCAAAGCGGCCAAAAATAGGAATAAGCACTTTGTCACCGGGCTCAATAGCCGACACCAGCACGGCTTCAATACCTGCACGTGAGGTGCCGTCTACCAAAAACGTTTGCTGATTTTTAGTATTAAACACATCGCGATACAAGGCCATGGTTTCGTTCATGTAGCCCGTCATTACAGGGTCGTATTGGCCCACTAGCTGTGTTGCCATTGCCGATAGCACCCGCGGGTAACAGTTAATGGGCCCTGGGCCCATAAGAAGACGAGGTGGAGGAGAAAGCGGTGTAAAACCTTGCATAAAAGAAAACTCCTAAATGAGTACCTGCGCAAGCATGCGCAGGCCTGTAATGATAAGAACGACGGCAAATATTTTTTTGAGCAGTCCAGCATCTAGTTTGCTGGCAATGTTTGCACCAATAGGCGCAAAAAGAACGGTAAGTGGCACAATGCAGGCAAAGCCAAGCAGGTTAACGTAACCGTAGGTTGCAAATGGTGCATCAGGTGGTGTTGTGCCCACAAACAGCAGCGTAATAGCCGCTGGCAGCGAAATAATCAGCCCCACAGCGGCGGCAGTGCCTACGGCTTTGTGCGCGGGGTAATTACAAAAGGTAAGGGTTGGTACGGTAAGTGTTCCACCGCCAATACCCACCATAGAGCTAAATAAACCGATGCAGGTGGCCATGACTGATTGCCCGCCCTTACCAGGTAGGTTGTTGAATAAGGCTTCTTTTCTGCCAATTAGCATGTTTATTGCCGATAACGTGGCGATAACGCCAAACATTAACGTTAATAAGGTGGGGTTAACTGCGGTAACGGCATAGCTTCCCACAAGAACACCAACAAGTATAAACAGCGCCCATGATTTAAGCAGGGCAAAGTCTACATTACCCTTGCCATGGTGGGCTTTAATTGAGCTCAGCGAGGTTGGCACTATGGTAGCTAACGAGGTAGCGGTAGCAATAACCATGGCGCTTTCTGAAGATACACCAAGTGCCTGAAACAAGAAAAAGAGTACAGGCACAATAACGATGCCGCCCCCAACGCCGAGCAACCCTGCTAGTAACCCGGCAAAAACGCCGGTGCCAATTAACGATAAAATTACCGTTATGTTATCCATTAAAAACTGCATGTTTGTGTTATCTCTTATTAATCTAAATTTTATGCGCTTAATTTTATACGCTAATGCCGATGTGCGTTTGTCGCTGCGCTATACCGAGCTGTTATATAAAAGCTGGGTAGCGTGCCGGATAAATGGCCATTGAAAGGCCCGTATAATATGCCGCTATTAGTAACGGCCTTGAAAAAAAGTATTAAGCAGCGGCCATAAATAACTGCTACAAATAACCGCTAAAACTAACTGCTACACATTGCCCATATAGACTTTGCCGTCGCTGCGCGGATCGCTTGCCCCAGTAACGTCACCTGTTTCTTGACGAATAATAGCGCCAGCATGGCCCATCAATTCATTACATGGGTCTACGGTTACTAAGTCGTGGCCGCGAGCCACTAAACTTTCACCTACGTATTCAACAAGGTCACGCTCGGCTTTTAAATTATGGCTTTCATCACCCCAGGTGCGACCTAATAACCATCGACCCAGCCATATCGCTTTGTCGATTGGCTGATTGTGGTACACGTGGCGGGCGAAAAGCGCGGCTTGAGTTTGTGGCTGACCTTCACCGCCCATAGTGCCGTAACTCATGCGGCGACCGTCGCTAAGCTCTGCAAACGCAGGGTTTAGTGTATGAAATGGCTTTAGCCCTGGTGCTAAATATTGATTGCTAGAGGAGTCGAGCGAAAACGAAGTTCCGCGGTTATTCCACACAATGCCGGTTTGCGGGCTTACAATGCCCGAACCAAACTCCCAATAAAGCGACTGTATGTAGCTCACCATACGGCCTTCACTATCGCAGCAACCCATCCAGATTGTGTCTCCAGGCTTAGCCACATGAGGCCAAGGTTTTGCTGTATCTAACGAAATATGTTGTGCCATTTCATTTAACGACTCATCTGTAAGTAGCTGTTGTAAATCAACTGGCGTTCGAGATGGGTCGGTCACATTGTTGTTGCGGGCAATAAACGCTTGCTTGGTACATTCGATAAGTAGGTGCACCATGTCAGCATCGCTGCTGCCCAAGTGCTGTACTTTATCGTAAAGCGCTAGAATAATTAGCGATGCCACACCTTGAGTGGGGGCAGGTAAATTATAAAGCTTACCTTTTGACGTAGTAACACTTAGCGGGGTTACCCGCTGCGCCTTATAGTTCTCAAAGTCTTCTAAGCGAATAGGAGAACCTGCTGCTTCTAAATCAGCGGCTAACTTTTGCGCCAGCTCACCGTGGTAAAAGTCGTCTAGGCCTTTTTCTGCCAAATGAGCGAGGGTTTTTGAAAGGGCTGTTAGCTTAAGGATTTTTCCCTTTTTAAGTGCCTTGCCTTTAATCAAAAATTGATCAAAATTTTCATCACCGGCGAGGTCATCAAAGGTTTTGTTACTTGCATCGGTTAAGCTTTGGGTAACTTCAATTCCCCAGTTAGCTTGGCTTATGGCTGTATCTAGTAAGGTGGTAAGCGGAAGGCCTGCTTTGCCACCCTGCCACTCTTTACTTACTTTTAGTGCTTCGCTCCAGCCCGCTACCGCGCCTGCCATTGTGAGCGCAGACTTACCGCCGCGACTTGGAATAGCATCATAGTCTTTGTAAAATGAAGGGGGGGCACCTTTTGCTGCAACGCCCGATGCATCAATGCCCACAGGCGCTTTACCCGGCTCGCTAATAAGCCAAAAGCCGTCGCCGCCAAGACCGTTCATATGAGGGTATTCCACGGCAATTGACGCTGCCGCAGCTACCATAGCTTCAATGGCCGTGCCGCCCTTTTCCAAAATGTTCAAACCTACCTGAGATGCCGCAAAATGCGGGGCGGTAAATGCAATATTAGATTTTTTTGTCATCATTCTTTCCTTTGATTTCAGGCATCGCGTGCTTCGACATTCACATAGTGAGTTTTTTATTGTGCATGCACTTGTTGCTATGTGTTTGTACCTGTTGTGTTAGCAAAGTGAGTTTTTATGGAGTAATGCTTTGCTAACGGCTCTTTAGTTTTCCCGCTAACGACTTTCAAATTGTTTCGCTAACGGCTCTTTAGTTTTCCCGCTAACGGCTTTCTAATTTCCTAGCTAACGCCAGGAGCGCAAGATCGTTGCCTTTTTTGCCTACAAACGATAATCCGCAAGGGGCGTTGTGTAGCGTAAATAACGGCAAATGAAGCTGTGGTAACCCGGCTAATCCCGCAAGCGAGGTTAACGCGAGGAGTGAATTTCTATCATTTGCCAATGTGGTACTGTCGGCATCACATCGAGGTGCAATGCCTGGCGTAGTAGGTATTACCAATACATCGATATCTTGAAACAGTACTTCAAGGTGTGTAACCAGGTTGTGTTGCTGCAGTTTTGCAAAGGCCACTTGTTCGGCCGTTATGGTTTTACACCACGACAAGCGAGACATAATATCTTCTGCAATATCTGGCTTTTCTTCTTCTATCCACTGACCGTGCTGCTGCCAAATTTCACTGCCTTGCAATACTCTAAATGTGGCAGCGGTATGCATAGCAGCTAGGTCGAGCTTGTCAGACAAGATATCCTTGGTGTTAAAGTATGGACGAAGGTTTTCTTCTATCCATGCGTTGCATAGCTCTTTGTGAAGGGCACTGTTAAACAAATTATGAGCAATGCCAAAGCGAGGCTCGCCTGTAATATCACGTTGGGTGTGTGCTGGAATACACACTTCGCTTACCAATTCAAAGGTGGCTAAGTCTCGCGTCATCCAACCCACGGTATCGAAAGAAGGCGCTAAGGCCACCATATTATCGCACTCGATAATGCGGTGGGTTGTTCTCATGCCCCACAGCCCTTGATAACTGGCAGGAACTCGAATAGAGCCGCCGGTGTCGGTGCCTAAACCGATGTCTGCTAGTCTGCTGCTAACCGCAACCGCAGAGCCAGATGATGACCCGCCTGGAATATGCTCGACAGCCGCTGGGTTGGTAAGCACAGGAAAGTGCTTGTTTTGCCCGTGTAGGCTATAGGCAAGTTCATCGGTAATTGTTTTACCTTTGAACACTGCACCAGCGTTTAGCAGTGCCTTTACTGTGCTGTTCGTCTCAATTGTATTATTTTTACGAGCATTTATATGGGACTTCAAATAGTCAGGGTTGCCTGCACCTGTTGGCAAGTTAGCCATATGAAATAAGTCTTTCACCGCCAGCCCTAAATGTTCAAGAGGACCCTTAGAGGAACCCTCTAGGGCCAACTGGGGCTTTTCTTCATTAATAGGTGGCGTTAATACAAAAGGAGAGTTCACTGCGTGTTTCGTTATAGTCATTATAATTTTTCGATACCCTATGAAACAATCGTTTCAAAAAAATGTCAAGAGAAACAATTGTTCCTTCGGCGCTGAGTCAGGATTTTAGTTGAGGCAATTTGCAACGTGCTTATTCAAGCCACTTTTTTGTAAAAGCGCGGGATGAAAAGCGAAAGAGAAAAAAGCGAGTGATAAAAAAGGGAGAGCTTCCTCTTAGCGCTCGGAGTCTTCTAATTCATCCATTTGCTTGTAAATTTCAGTAATGGCATCAACCCGCTTAGAGGCCGTTAGGCCAAGTTTGGTATACGTTAAGTTACACAGCGTGGCAACCAGGCTCATTGGTGCAGCATAGCTGTCGAAGGGGGCATCACTGCCAATATGCGATACCAAAAGGTGGTCGACAAAGTGTTTATAGCCCTGACCGGTGGGATCGGTAATCAACACGGTTTTGCAGTGCTTGATGTTCTCAAGCACAAACTTGAACTGGCGAGTGCGACGGCGAAAGCCAAACAAAACCACCACGTCTTTATCAGTAAGGTCGATAATATCTTCACTGAGTGTCTGTCCGGGCTGAGGAAGCACTCGAACTGAAGCTCGTATTTGTTTTAACTGTTGGCGAAAGTGAAGGGCAATAGGGTAGGCGTTTCGAAACCCAATAAGTGTGACTTGCCCAGCATTGGCCAGCAATGTAGCAATAGAGTTTAGCTCTTCAACAGCGATACCATCAAAACTTGCCGCTAGGTTTTGTACTTCACTATAGAAATGGTGTTTTTCATTGTTATCTGAGGCAATAGGTACGCCTTGTTCTCGCAGTGTGGTGAGCGAGGCTCTGGCTTGCTGGTGGGATTCAAAGCCAACCTGGCGAAAGAACCGGCTTACCGTGGCTTTGGATGTACCTACATTTTCCGCAATCAGCGATGTTGACTGCGATAGCACTGCAATTGGATTTTTCTGAAGATAGTGCGCTATTGCCTTACACGCGGGAGACAGCGTTGCATAATGCTGTGCTATTTGCTCTAAAACGTCGTTTTGGCTTTTATCCGCTCTTTTTTTAGTCATGGTCTTTTTTGCAACAGCTCATCAGCGCGAACGCCATTTTTTAGAATTAGTGATTTGATAAGAGTATTCCATGATTCCAATTGCTTATGCAATTTATAACAGAGTATGGCGGTATATTGAGTAAAGCCCCTCTTCAAAGAACATTTACGCCACCGGCGATAAATTACAGCGACCTAAAAACTGCTGCCACATAGAAACATGTTCCTGCATAGCATTGCTGTAAGTAGCAAACCCTATGTTTGCTTGCTGGTTAATATAGCGCTTAAATGAACTGTGAAGCGCCGGGTTGTTTTGCCACTTTTCCCACAACGGCATCAGTTTGTAGTGGTAGTTATTTACCAAACTGCCCACGGGCTGAATTTCTTCAATAAAAAACAAATAAAACACATTGCGAAGAATTTTAGCAGTATCACTCGCGCGTCCCTCGGGGCAAGCGATGGCATTGAGTTGAGGGGCGAGAGACTCTGTGAGCTTTGGTAAAATAGTGGCAAGGGTTTGCTGCGTTTGCCATAAACTTGCCGGCAGTCGCGAAGAAAGAATTATCTTAAGTTGTGCTTCTAACTCGCTGCTATCAATACTTTTGCTTAACGCCGCGGGGGTTAACAGCTCATCTAGAAAATATAAGCTGTTAATACTGGCTAACGCATCCTTGTTGTTATCAGTGGCAAGGAGGCGTTCAGGGCTATTTAAACCTAAACGCAGCTCTTTGCTGGTTTGAATAAGGTTTGCCCAGCTTTGCGTGTAATCAGCCTCTTTTGCTTTCTTCCAAGCGGCCAACGTATCGGCTAGCTTTGTGTCAGTTTCTCTCAGTGAATTTTCACAGGCTGAAAATACAGACAGTAGCTTACTCTCATATACCAAGCGCTGAGAGGGCAGCTGGCTTTTGCCAAGGGAGGTGTTTCTTTCAGCAACTACTCGGCCAAGCTCACAGTCTTGTATAGCGTAGAACTCCCGTAAGTTTATGCTCAGCCCTTCAATGTTGTACTTTAATTGCGAGCCGTCTATCAGTTTTGGCAGCGGTTTCACAACCGTCTCAGGCAATGGAGTGTCTAATACTCGAGAAAGCCGACCCTGATAATCGTCAAGGCTCTCTTTTACCGTTTCTTGCCCAAAACACCCCGATAGCAAAACGATGGCGATTGCACCGACCGCATACCGCCAAGCCGATGTGAAAGTTGGCGTGTAAGGCATAGCGCTTGTAAAACGTTGAAACTTCATCATAGATTGTGCGTCTCTTTTTAATTGAGCTCTTTCGCTTTATATTTCAGCGCTGGTATAAAGGCTTCGGCCGCCATCTACATAGATAATTTGCCCTGTTATATAAGGCGCAGAAACAAGAAACATCAGCGTTTCTGCAATATTTTCTGGGTTTCCAAGTTGGCGAAGTGGAACGCTGTCGAGTAAACGCTTTTTGTCTTGTTCGTTCATCTCTCGTTCTGGCCACAGTATAGCGCCGGGCGCAATACCATTTACCCGCACATTTGGTGCAAGATCTATCGCCATAGAGCGCGTGAGTGATGCCAACCCAGCCTTTGCCAATAGGTACACACTGTGTTTAGGCAGCGGCCTATCAATGTGTATATCTATCATATTGATAACGCTGCCTTTACTGTTTGTCAGTGCTGGTGTTAATGCTTGAGACAAAAATAAGGGGCCTTTCACATTGCTACCCACTAATGAAGACCAGTCTTCTTCAGTAATTTCGCCAAGGGGCGTGGGATAAAAACTCGATGCATTGTTAACCAGCAAATCTAAACGACCCCAGATAGCCACTGACTGCTCAGCTAAGCTTTGTACGCTGTCTTTGTCGCATAGATCGCCCTGAAGGCAGGCAGCAGAGTTTTTGCGAGATTGATTGAGTTCGTTAACTAAGGCATTTGCCTCATTTGAAGATGTTGAGAAATGAATGATAACTGCATATCCACTTGCGTGAAGTCTACGGGCTATTGTCGCGCCGATGCGTTTTGCAGCGCCGGTTACCAATACCACAGGCGTTACGCTTTCCTTGTCAACATTGTTGGCTGCAAACGCATTAAGGCCGTTGTCTTCCATAAAAACTCACTTTTGTATTTACGCTATGCGTATTTCGTACGCTGAATATCGCTAATAATGTCTTTTGCTTGAACGATATAATGAGCGCCGAATAATAACCCGTGGTTTAAAATATGGTAAAGCTGATAGATTGGTTTTCTTTGAATGTAATTTTTTTCAATGGGGGAGGTATTGTTATAGCCTTTAAAAAAAATATCGGGGAAGCCACCAAACAACTCGGCCATAGCCAGATCTGTTTCTGCATCACCCACATAAACAGCAGGGTCGTATATTACCGGGCCTTTCGCAGTAAAGCCTACATTACCCTGCCACAAGTCTCCATGCAGTAGCGATGGATGGGGCTGGTGTAAGCTAAGCACATTGCGAGCGTATTCAACAATATCATCGGTATTACCATCACTTTTTTGCCATACATTGCTGGCAATTAAGCGTTCAAGCATGCTTCCTAGTCGCTGTTCAGCAAAAAAATCTGCCCAAGACGCCGCGCGCCCATTGGTTTGAATACTTAAACCAATAAAATTGTCGTGTGGCCAGCCATAGCTTGTATGTGCATTTACCATATGCAGCTGCGCAAGCTTTTCTCCCAACACAAAATAGCTGTTCAAATCTGGCGTAACAAAACGGCAGTGGCACAATACTAAATATTCCATATTGGGTGTTTCGTTTTTGGTAACTCCGTGGCAAATAACCTTGGGCACCAAAATTGTGTTGGTTTGTAAAAGCGCTTTTAACCCTTCAGCTTCATGAAATAGCTGCTGAGTATCATCGTATAGCCGTGTTTTGACAAAGTATCGATGGCTTTCATCCTTGATAATAAAGCATGCGTGAGTATGGCCACCTGTTACGGGCTCTGCGCGCTGGCAATGAAAAAATTGACCTGTTGCTTCAGAAATATGTTCGCTGATGAAATGCCACATAACACACCTGTGGTTATATTTTGAACAGAGTTTAAAGTATGGAGCAAATCACAAAAAATGCACGGTTAATGGCAAGTGTTTTTAAGGAGAAGCACTTAAATTAAGCGATTGAATGTCAATTAGTTGATGAAACCAGTTTTCATCATTGAAGTTGTGCATACACTCGTTATAATCGCGCATCGAAAACATATTAATAATTCAACGTTGTGCTTTGTTTTTAACTTTTACTTTAATCTTTTGACGCTGCGGTCTGTGAGTGACATGGCCAGCCGTAAAATTGATGGTGTAAGCGGGATAAACACGAACGTTGGAGAAATACGAATAGCGTATTCCACGCTCAAACTTTAAATATGCAAGTGGCGCAGAGTAGGCGTCACCACTGTAAAGGAACCTTCATGCCTGTAATTACCCTTCCTGATGGAAGCCAACGCGCTTTCGACAACGCTGTTTCTGTACTTGACGTTGCTAACGACATTGGCCCTGGTTTAGCCAAAGCAACGATTGCCGGAAAAGTAAACGGCGAGCTTGTTGACGCAGTTGACATGATTGACGCTGACGCACAGCTTCAAATTATTACCGCAAAAGACGACGATGGCCTAGATATTCTTCGCCACAGCTGTGCTCACTTGTTAGGCCATGCCATTAAACAGCTATGGCCAAACACGAAAATGGCCATTGGACCAATTATCGACAACGGGTTCTATTACGATGTTGATATGGAAGAAAGCCTGACTCAGGAAGACTTAGCCAAGCTTGAAAAGCGTATGCTAGAGCTTGCCAAAACAAACTACAACGTTGTAAAAAACAAAGTCAGTTGGCAAGAAGCTCGCGATGCCTTTGCAGAGCGTGGTGAAGACTACAAAATTGAAATTCTTGATGAAAACATCAGCAAGGATGACCGCCCAGCACTGTATATTCACGAAGAGTATACCGATATGTGCCGTGGCCCTCATGTACCAAACATGAAGTTTTGCCATCACTTTAAGCTAATGAAAGTGGCGGGTGCTTACTGGCGCGGCGACAGCGATAACAAAATGTTGCAGCGTATTTACGGCACAGCATGGGCAGACAAAAAACAACTGAAGTCGTATTTACAACGACTTGAAGAAGCTGAAAAGCGCGACCACCGTAAAATTGGTAAAGCACTAAACTTATTCCATTGGCAAGAAGAAGCGCCAGGTATGGTGTTTTGGCACAATGACGGTTGGTCTATATACACCGAGTTAGAAAGTTTCATTCGCACCAAGCTTCGCCAGTATAACTACGACGAAGTGAAAGGCCCATTAATGATGGACCGCAGCTTGTGGGAAAAAAGTGGACACTGGGACAAGTACGCAGAGAACATGTTTACTACCGAGTCGGAAAAGCGCGAGTACGCGGTTAAACCGATGAACTGCCCAGGTCACGTTCAAATATTTAACCAAGGCCTTAAGTCGTATCGCGATTTGCCGCTGCGTATGGCTGAATTTGGTTGTTGCCACCGCAACGAGCCATCAGGCGCACTGCACGGCTTAATGCGAGTTCGTGGGTTTACCCAAGACGATGCCCATATTTTTTGTACAGAAGAGCAGATCTTAGAAGAGGTTAGCGGCTGTATAAGAATGGTGTATGAGACCTACGCAGCATTTGGCTTCGACAAAGTGGCAGTGAAATTGTCTACTCGACCTGAAAAGCGAGTAGGAGCTGATGAAATTTGGGATAAGTCGGAGGCAGCACTAGCTGAAGCACTAAAAGCCAATGATATTGAATTTGAATATCAACCGGGCGAAGGGGCGTTCTACGGCCCTAAAATTGAATTTACTTTGCACGATTGTCTAGACAGAGCATGGCAATGTGGTACTGTGCAGCTCGATTTCTCTATGCCTGGTCGTTTAGGGTCTACTTACGTTGCTGAAGATGGCGAACGCAAAGTACCTGTAATGATCCACAGAGCGATTTTGGGATCACTTGAGCGTTTCATCGGTATACTTACCGAAGAGTTTGCCGGTTTTTACCCGTTATGGTTAGCACCACAACAGGTGGTAGTAATGAATATTACTGACAAACAGGCAGATTATGCGAAAGATTGTGTAAAAAAACTGCACGATTTAGGGTTTAGAGCAAAGTCTGACTTGAGAAATGAGAAGATTGGCTTTAAAATCCGTGAGCACACGCTTAAGCGTATTCCATATATGCTAGTAGTAGGCGATAAAGAAATGGAATCGGGCGAAGTAGCAGTACGCTCACGTCGCGGCGATGACCTAGGCAAAATGAGTCTGGAAGACTTTATTGCCATGTCTCAACAAGAAGTTATGGCAAAGACCATTAAGTAGTTGAGCAAAATTTGTGTATAATGCACACCGGAGTTTGTTTTTGACTCAAATTTCATGCTGAATACGGCATCACAAAAACAAACGAAAGAATTAAATGTTTGGAGGAATACCACATTAAAGGCGCTAACAATAAGGCTCAGGGCGACAAAGCCCGCATTAACGATGAGATTAAAGCCAAAGAAGTACGTTTAATTGGCAAAGACGGAGAACAGGTTGGCGTAGTTTCACTCGCTGAAGCAACGCAGCTAGCGGAAGAAGCTGCCTTAGATCTTGTAGAAATCAGTCCGAATGCTGAGCCGCCAGTCTGTAAAGTTATGGACTATGGCAAGTTCGTCTTCGAAAAGAGTAAAGCTCAGAAAGAGCAGAAGAAAAAACAAAAGCAAATTCAGGTCAAGGAGATTAAATTTCGCCCTGGCACTGATGA
>CENT01013188.1_pt1 | contig 44770 bp, 28 predicted proteins | sample 530141 | NCBI WGS metagenome assembly CENT01 (sample SAMEA2591074, study PRJEB7988) | marine metagenome | isolation source: saline water (ENVO:00002010), including | reverse complement strand
TGAATTAATTAATTATTGTTATAATAAGAATAATAAAGTTTTATATGAAATTGGAACTGAGCAGTCTATAAGGTCATTTACTACACTAGAAATTGAGAATATGATAACTGAGTTGCAAAAAAAGCTAGAGACTAATGTTTTTGAAAAAATTAAATACTGTGTAATACAGTCGGGGACGTCCCTACAGGAGACAGAGAATACTGGAAAATATGAAGAAAAAAAGCTTCAGGCTATGGTTTCAGTAGTATCAAAGTATGGCTTGTTATCAAAAGAACATAACGGAGATTTTTTAAAAACTAGCCTCATAAGGCAAAAATTTGATTTAGGTCTGGACTCTATAAATATAGCACCAGAATTTGGCCAAATAGAGACTAATGTTTATCTAGAAAATATAAGAATTCAAGACCCCAGTTTATTGAATAGGTACTGGCAAATATGTCTAGACTCTGGTAGGTGGAAAAAGTGGGTCTCTAAGTCTTTTGATCCTCAAGCGGATAAGGTAAAATTAATAAAAATATGCGGACACTATGTATTGTCAGATAAAGATTTTATTAAGGATGTGAGAAGTAAACTTAACCATATTGATTCGCAAGTCGAAGAAAGAGTGCATGATAAGTTGGATGATTTGTTTTGTTAGAGAAAAGGCCTGCTACAATTTTTTGTGACATCGATGGCACTTTAGTAAAGCATAACGCTCCTACTCAGACCGCAAAAACTAACTTTAAATTAGAAATTATACCAGGCACGTTAGAAAAGCTTTTAGATTGGGACAAAAAGGGGTATAATATTATATTGATATCCGGCAGGAGAGAGTCTATGAGAAAAGAGACAGAAAAGCAGCTTTCAAGATTAGGTATAATTTATGACCAATTGATTCTTGGTATCGGAGGAGGCATGAGATACATTATTAACGATAGAAAGCCATACTCAGAAAAAGACTATGCTCATTCAATAAACTTAGACAGGAATATAGGAATAAAGGATTTAGATATTTAAGATGGATAATATTATAGTAACGACGTGGACGCATAACTCATATGAGGACATTTGGCCTATGTATTATGGACAATTTAAGAAACACGCACCAGAATTAAAACACGCCCTTTTTATTAATGAAAAGGTACAACACGAGTCTATACCAGGTAATTGCATCCAGGTTGTAAATAATGAAAAAGAAGATTTCGCCCAGCGCTGGTTGAGCTGCATGAACCAAATTAGTGAAGACAATATAATTTATATGCAAGAAGATTTTGTTCTTTACGACAGAGTGAATATAGAATGGATTAAAAAAGTACAAAACTTTTTAAATGAATCAGATTACAGCTATGTACGATTAATAAAATCTGGTGTTGAAGGCGGCCCGTGTGTAGATTCAGATCTCAAGATATGGGAGGTTCCACAAAGTAGTCAATACGTTTTTTCATGTAGTGCGACAATATGGAAAAGGAAGCAGTTTATTAAACTATTTGATTACTATAGGCCCAAGACAATATTGGACTCAGAGCTATATGGTTCTCATGCGTGTAGGGCCTTAAAAATAAAGGGCTGTTATGTTTATGATAATGAGCCAAAGAGAGGTTCACTTCACTACGACTCCAGCATCTTTCCGTACATAGCAACTGCTCTCGTAGGTCACTCTTTGGGAGGTCCTAGTAGGTGGTTATATAAACATTATAAAGAGGAGCTTGAGACGTTATTGAAAGAGTACAAAATTGACCCGCAGGTAAGAGGAATAATCCCGTGAAAATTTTAGTTACTGGAGGCGCCGGCTTCATAGGAAGTTGCCTAATAGAGAGGTTGGTAAAGAGCCCGGAAAATGAAGTGGTATCATTAGATAATTATTTTACAGGCAAAGAAACAAATCATATTGCTGGGGCAAAATATATTAAAGGAGAGACTTCAAGTATATTTGATTTAGTTGACTTTAGTCCAGATATAATTTATCACTTTGGGGAATATTCTAGAGTATCAACTAGTTTTGATGATATCTCAAGAGTATGGGATTATAATGTTGCTGGCACTTATGCTGTTTTGGAATTTTGCAAGCAAAATAGCAGCAAATTAATATATTCCGCTTCTAGTACTAAATTTGGTGATGGCGGAGACAATCGGCATGCCTCTCCATATGCTTTCTATAAAAGTGTAAATTCTGACTTGATTAATAATTATGGTTCATGGTTTGGGTTAGAGTATGCAATTTGTTATTTTTATAATGTTTATGGAGCCGGCCAAATATCTGAGGGAAAATATGCAACTGTGATTGGAATATTTGAAGAAAAATACAGTAACTCAAAACCACTAACTGTGACATCTCCCGGAACTCAAAAGAGAGATTTTACACATATTTCAGATATTATCGACGGACTGAGTTTATTAATGAGTCCTGATGTAAGCGGAGACGGTTTTTGTTTTGGGACAGGAAAAGATTACACAATATTAGATGTTGTAGAGTTGTTCGAATCAGATTATGTATTCATACCGGCGCGCCCTGGTGAACGCATCCAAACTTCAATTGATTTGAGCAAATCTAGGTCAATAGGGTGGTCACCTAAAGTTTGTTTAAAAGAATATATTGAGGATATTAAACATGAAAAATAACATTCCAATTGGAATTGTGGGCAATGGGTTTGTCGGTCAAGCAATCGCAAATGCTTTTGCTCTTACTACTTCTATAAAGATTTACGATAAGGACCCAAGAAAATCAATAAACTGCCTTAAGGGTACAGTGCAAGATAGTGAAGTGATTTTTATGTGTCTGCCAACACCTATGAATGTTTCAGATAATAATAAAATAGACCTTTCTATAATTGAAACATCTTTTAAAGAGATAGTTGACTTAAAAATAGATTTAAGTCAAAAGATTTTTGTGATAAAATCAACAGTAGTTCCAGGAACAACTAAAAACATGAAACAAAAATTTCAAGAAACGAGAATAATTTTTAACCCAGAATTTTTAACAGAGCGCTCCGCAAATCTAGATTTCATAAATGCAACCCGGATTGTTTTAGGTGGGGATGCAGAAGACTGTCAAACGGTTGAGAAATTATATAGGACAAGGTTTCCTTACAAAAAAATTATAAACACAGATAGCCAAACAGCAGAGTTTATAAAATATGTGTGTAATTGTTTTTTTGCCACAAAGGTTTCTTTCATGAACGAAATGTTTCAATTGAGTGAAAAACTAAATTTAAATTGGAAATCTGTATTAGAGGGGTTTGTTTCCGACGGCCGTGTTGGTAATTCTCATTTAGACGTTCCAGGGCACGACGGCTCAAGGGGTTTTGGTGGAAAGTGTTTTCCGAAGGATATTAATGCGATGATAAATTTTTATCGTGAGAACAACCTGGATCCAACCATTCTATCTGCAGCATGGCAAAAAAATTTAGAAGTTAGAGAATCAAAAAACTGGGAACATATAGACGGTGCAACGTCTAAAGATAAAAAAGGAGAAAAATAATGAAATTATCTAATCAAGCAATGGGAGCAATTATGATGGCTCTTCAAAAATCTCTATTAGAGCAAAGTGATATTACACCAATATTGAGAGAGTTCGATTTTGAATTAACAGAAGAACAGTTAATTATAAGAAATCCTCCCAACTTTCAAATAGGTTCAGACACTTTCAAGTCAGAAAAAAAAAGAACAACTGGGTCTGACTAGTGCCTTTATATTGTTATCGGTGTCAGGATTGTTCTCACGAATTTGAAGTTAGGCACAGCATGAGCTTTGAAGATCAGAAGTGTGAAGAGTGCAATAGTATTAATGTTTTTAAAGTTCCTTCTTTAGGGCAAGTAAAGAAAGTTCTCAAAACGCCTGGTAAAGCCGGCAAGATTGTGAATCAATATATAGAAGATATGAAAAAAGAAGTAAAACAAGAAAAAAGAAGTTTAAGATCAAGGGAAATTTAATATGTGGTTTTGGTTATTCATAGTTAGTAGTATTGTAAATGTAGCAGCTTTTCTATATGTTAGGTGGCTTCTAAAAGTCGTAGCAGCAATAAACCAGGATGTAGATAATGTTTCATTGCTGATCCGAGATTTTGCAAACCACACAAACAGTATATATGAGTTAGAGATGTTTTACGGAGACGAAACATTAAAATCTCTCTTAAATCATGCATCAGAAATTTCAAAACAATTATTGGAACTAGATTTGGTCCTAAATGAAGATTCAGAGGAAAGTGAACTTGGAACAAAAGAAGATTAAAAGAAAAAGAAGACCGCGGACTAAGAATAATTATTTCACAAAAGTGCACGAAGATGCAATAGTTAAATACGCTATCTCATCTTGCAGGAAAGAAAAGACGGAACTTTATGTAAGTCTCATTCAGCCGGCTTTTGATGAGATGGTTAACAAAATAATTTTTACATACAAATTTAATAACCTGCCAAATATAGATCCTCTCAGGGATGATTGTAAAATATGGCTAACAACTATTCTAGATAAATATGACCCAAACAAGGGATCAAAGGCTTTCTCGTATTTTTCAGTTGTTACAAAAAACTGGTTTATTCACAAAGTAAAGAAAAATTCTAAAGACCTAAAAAGGCAAGTTTCTTACGAGCACATAGTTCACAACGGAGGTCCCGATTCTTTGGGTACGTCAAGCGAAACAATAGATTATATGGATCAAAGAGAGCAAGCAGAGTTTTGGATGTGCTTGTTAAATCAGGTTGATAGGTGGGATACTGGAAACTTGAAAACCAATGAAAAAGCGGTCCTTGAGGCCGTTAAGGTTTTGTTGCACAACATAGAAGATATAGAAATATTTAACAAAAAGGCTGTTTACCTTTATTTAAGGGAGTTAACTGGCCTTAATACAAAACAAGTTGTGAACAATCTTAATAAGTTGAGAGAAAAGTATAGAATGTTTAAACAGAGGTGGGATAAGTAATAATTTTTACAAAATCCTATTTATTTTATGACAAAACAAAATTTAGAAAAGTACATTGAGCATGCGACAAAAAATATAGTAGAAGACAGGGCAGCCACAAAAACACTTCTAATGACAATCATGAAATATATGCAGTTGGGTGATGACCGCCATAGGGAAGTAGGACTGATTGCCGCAAAGTACCTGGAAACACTTCAGAGATCAAATGAACAATTGGTCAAGCTCGCCGCACTATTGCAGAAAAACGAACGCGGACTAGACGGAATATCAGAGCAGGATAAACAAGAGTTATTTGATCTGATAAGCAATACGGAGGAATAAGAAAAGTGGGCAAGCCGACCAACATAAGCACTGCGGTGAACAAGAGCAAGACTCCCTCGACAAACAGATCTTCAAGTCAAAACATATATGACAGAATGAGGTCTTACTTTGCTTCAATCGATAAGAAAAATTCAGAAATTGGCACGAATGGTAAGTTTTATGGATTTGTTTTATATTCAAACCCCTTAACTGTAGATCAGTTTAAAGAGATTTTTAGAAACAATAAAGAGTTTTTAGATGATGTAATTATTGAAGGGTCGAACAGTATAAGCACCAAATCATCTGCTGAGGTCGTAGAAATGTACGTTTATGTGCCCCAGTTAACAGACTTCCTTCCTGAGCCAGATATAGGCCTATTGAATAACTTCATTAAGTTAAGAAAAGATAAAAATGTAATAGAATTATTAGAAAAACAGCGCGCCGAGTTTGAAGCTCTAGCAAATGCAGAATTTGAACCATCACAATCAAGACCAGCGCAGCCCGACATCGGTCCTCCATCTTTTCCGTCCCCGGTGAGCGCCGAAGCTAGAAAAGTCAAAAGGGCTTCTGAATCTCGCAGGTTGTACAGAAAACTTAGAGATACTTTGGACGTTATAACAATGTATCCAAAAGTTTACAAATATACAGAAAACAAAGATTACTACGCGCCAGGCACAGCATGCGAAATTCGATTTCCAAATGATGTACAAAAATCAATGTTAACTATGGGTTATGGGATATTTAAGAAAGAACTGACCGGCACCATTGTTTTTGGGGATTCCGATAGTGGTGCCCTAGATCAATTTTCGGAGGACCAAGTCACATCATGAGTGATATAGAAAAGACAGATAAAAAGTTTCATATTAAATTCGAAGATTTCGATTCAGGATATAACGGCCAGGGCCCAAACCCTTTGTATGAGCCTGTTCCCAATTTCGCTGGTAGACCTGGTGACAGAATTTTGAAGCCGATAATCGATAACAATACAATTATAATATTTGGTAGAGACAGAGATCCCTTCAGAGAAACAAAAGAAGGCCTGAAGGAGAAGCATGCAAAGAGCCCAAGTGATATAGAAACAGTATCAGGGTATTCAAACTTCATGGGCGCCGGCGCCATCGATATCATCGTCGGCCGAGGCGCTCCATATGCCGTCCCCGGCGTTGGAGATTATCCCAACAGTTTGCCGCCATTGTACTTGACGAGGACAGACAAAAACATAAAATCATCAGTACTCTTGAGAGACGGAGAAGAGCATCCTGGAGTCTTGATGGATGCCGCGAGAATATACATAAGTCAGATGTGCGATATTGATGAATATTTTGCACTTAAGAATACCGAAGAAATAACAGTTGATCAAGGCCCATGTTCTGCAATAATTCTTAAAGGAGACAGATTGAGAATGCATTCGCGGAGAGACATTAAGATAGTAGCCGGCGGCGATAAAGATACGGCTGTTGATTCTAACGGGTTCTCAATTAGAGAAAGGGGAAAAATACATCTAATAGCTGGTAATGGTAAGTACGGATCTCAACAACCGATACCTGTTGGGTATAATCTTGCCTCATGCTTGAGTGAGATTATAGATAGTATCCAAGGGATTTCTACAGTTTTAAAAAATGTCATAGTGGCTCAAAAAGAGGTCAACGCCGCGCTATCAAGCCATATCCATGCCAATGGAGCCGGCGGCACAACGGGCCCAGATCCACTCTTGCAAGTTTATTGCCAAAATGCAGTTTTGGGAATGACCAATGATTTGGAGCAACTATTAATGGAATCAACAGTAAATACTTTGGCAATAGCAAGCCAATATTTAAGTCCGGCCGGTCAACGGTATATAAACAGTAGATATAACACTACAACATAGGAAAAAGAAATGGCTTTTAAAATAGATATTGAACACCGTGATAGGTTCTTAACTTTCGGCCCAAGGTTTAAGGGGGAAGTTGGTAAGGACATCTTCGCCGCGAAAGTAGCATTAGGTATCCTAATGCCAGTACCCGGAAGTTCAGATATTGATATTGATCTTCAAGATTCTCAAGTCGAATTTTCATATGATCCTAATATTCCATTTGACGATCAGGATTGGTTTGACTGCTCTACAGGTCTTGGTGTAGATTTACAAAAAGCAACAAAATTTGACACAACGTTGGAAAATGCGCTGTTGACATTTCAAATTAGAAATCATTTTCTTATAGTTTCTTACTATTTTGAAAAGTTTGGATATATTAAATTGCTAAATTCTGCCATATCTGATGAGACGATTTTCGAAGCAGAAGTGATTTCACAAATGCGCGCAGCGCAGGGCCTTTTCGAGTCTGAACTAAGGACTCTCGGAGAAGCCACAATAGCTGTTATGCATGGCTGGTTGCCTGCAACAAGATTAACAAAAAATACATCATATACCCATGACGAAAATGTTTATTCAGGGGAGAATAGTGTTGTCTATGATCTTATCACCACAGTCACTCTCCGCGATTTACTTGACCCGACATATCCTCAAAATTTTCAATCTTTAGTAGAAAAAGGAATTGCAATTCCAAACTCTTTAGAGAGGGTAAGGAATCGCGGCATTGATATGGAAGCTTTCAGTCGAGGTGTGCGTCTAGGAGAAACTTTTTCAGATTTTATAGATAGGGTATTTGAATCAAATCGAGCTTGGGCTTTTTCAATTGGTGAAACATACATTAATTTTGAATTTGGGTCATTACAGTATTATCCTGTTTTGTCAGCTCAGAGTCAACTTTATACTGCCACAGCCCAAGTTTTGGATTATTACTTAGAAAATAGCCTATTTTCACAAACTTTATCTCAGCAGGAGATAGATGAACAAGCAAGAAGAGCAATATATCCAGATCCATTTTCGCGAGAAGACATTTTTATAATAGATGGTACACGCTTGGGGATATACACGGACACTGAATATTTTTTACGTGCAGATGGTCCTCTCCCGCAATCGGAATTATCAGGAACTGTTCTGCAAGAACTTGAAGAAAAAGCCCTCCAAAAAGCGATAATTGCTTCTCGAAAACCAGATATATGGTATTTCTTAAAAGAAGATATAACTTTCCAATCAGTATATCTTTCTAGTACCCCAACATTAGACGTGCAACCTGATCACGATGGTACATATCCAACAAGACTAACTGCTAATATGTCATCAAGTTTGAAAGAAAATTATGGAGATTTATACCCACCAACAGGCATAAGTAATGAACAATTTAACGGACAAAACTTTTGGGTTCTATCCACAGATAAGACACTAGAAAAGTTAGGAGAAAATGAAGCTGAAAGTTGGAGAATAATAGAGGGTCAAGGCGGCACACCGCCCTTGATTTCATTTAAAGAATTTATAACTCCATCTTTGCGCCCGGGGCAGCCTTATAGAGCTTTGTTTGAGATTAATAGACAAAAGTTTGAATTAATCGTTGATGGTGAAAACTTAACAGAAGAAGAAAGTGAGTCTCCAAACTCGGACACCAGTCTGAGTGAGGACAGTTCATGTTTGGAAAATAATTCTGAACAAACCGAGAGGGCTTATGAGGAATATCGAACCCACGCAATAAAAAGAAGAAGAGAGTTGGTTCGAAAAATCAGAGAAGCAGTTAGAAGCGGTACTGGAACCCGAACAAGAGTAGACTTAGGGGGCTTTGGAGAATTAGACCTACCCATGTTTGAAGGGTTAAGTATAGACACATCTAGTGACTACGAGATTCTTCAGAGAGTAGCTCAACTCTTACCTGGGCAAGAAGCAGTTGATTGGATTACTGGCTATACCGCCAGCACTAAAAACCGAAAATTAAATGACCCAAGTAATGACTCCAACAACTTGTTTATTACCGTTGAAGAATTAAAGAAAAGAGTAGACACAGCCGTAAAGGATCTAGGAGAGGCGCAAGATGTCATAAGAAGAGAGAGAATAAAATTTATAAAAGGTACAGACTTTGATGGGCACAACGAGGCAGTTCAGTTAAGCACATTTTTTACAGATTTTATAAATAAGAATTTTAATAAACGCTACAAAAACTTATCGAAAGAAGAATTGCAAACACAAATAAATCTATCTTTCCAGGCCACCGGCGCGGGCACCTTGGGCCATAGATCTGGAAAAAGAGTTAATTCCGGCTTGATCAATGGCGCCCCGATGGGTATAGGAAGAGACCTTTTCCAGAGACCCAGAACAAACAATTATCTGTCTCAGATAAAACAAATGACCGCGGCCCCTAAGCTATCGGGATTTTTCGATGATTCCAGAAACTCATGCAAAGATTTGGGAATTAATGTAGATAAGATTACTGCGTATGCTTATGTTACAAAATATACTTCAGGCTTGAAAGCTGCAGCAGTAAAAGAAGAAGAGTTTTCTTTTAAGAGTTGGTACAAAGATAATGTAAGGGATCCACTCTCAGAATTTGCAGACACCTCTGGCCAGAATTTTATGGATTCCTTTGATTCTGATAACTTTCCAGAAGATGCAGCATTGAGAGCATTGGGTAAAGAGTGTGACTTGGAAAAGGTTTGGCTGGGTGCCCTCGATAAACTTGATATAGTATCATTGCTTTGTGATTATATTAAGTGTGTTAAGTTACCGGCATTTGATTTTAGAGCACCAGACTTTCGTTTGCCACCTCTACCAAAAGTACCAATTCTTGGATGGTATGCTGGTTTTTACAAGTTTGTAAAAGACAATTGGGAACAAATAATTACTAGATTAGCTTGTACAGCCTCTAAACTAATAATAGATAAATTGGCATTTCCATTTTGCGAAGAACAACTTCAAGACTTTATACAAAACGATTTGCTTTCTGATGATCCTTATGCAAAGCAGGCAGTGATCGATTCTTTGACCCGGACTGGCGTACCAGATGCAAATCAAGCAAAAGACTTTTTCAATACCGCGGCAAATATTTTGACCGGTCGTGAGCTTTGTTACATATTGAAAGGTAATATGCCTGACGATTCTACAATGGCTGCAATATTAAGATTGGCTAACGCAAACGGCATAAACGAGCACTTGGAAACTCCGGAGGATATTATAAACTTTTTCGGTGTGGTCGGAATTTATTTGCCAGATGAGATTTGTGATCAATTGAATAATCAGACGGCCTTGAGGCCAACTAACTGTGAAGATACTAATGATCTTTTAAGGGGAGTTAGAAATAGGCTTCAAACAGGTGACAGTGATTTATCAGATGATGAAATAAACCGCATTGTAGAAATGGCGGAGCAAAGCAAACAAAAAGAAGCAGATAGATTAAAATCTTTTTTTGACAACGGTTTCAATGGCTTGGTACCTCCAATATTCGAATACGGAAATGAAAACTCGCCAATGTCGGATTTCCCGGACCATTTTAAAAAAGAACAAGAAAAAACAGCCGAAGCACTGTTTAGTGGAGCAAAAAAGTCTTACGGAGAAGGTCTGGCACAATATGTTCCGTCAATGTATGTTAGTAGTCCTGTGGACATTTGGCCTTATGATGAGAGGTACGACCAGTGGCAAGTTTTAAGACTAGAAGCAGCTCTAGAACAATTGAGGTCGTATGCAGAGATGATGGACCCTGACCTAGGCATGAGTCCAGATCTTGGCTCACAGTGGGCCCACCTTTATACACTTTATGAAACTGAGATTATCGAGACAATACCCGGGAATTTAATTCCAGAAGATAAAGTAAAGACACTAGTTGCGACCGCCGACACTAATTCCGGCAACTTTTCAAACTATGTTGTGCCTCATGATACTGAAATATTTCAGCCAATACGCGCTCCCGACTTGACCCTACGTCAGATTCCCGACTCAGTTTTAGTTCATAAGCGCCGACTTCTAGGTGTGAATAATCCAAATGACATCAGGTTTGTTCTTGTTGGCTTAGAGCAGGTTATTTCAAGATACGAACAAAGAATCGCGCGCATCGACAGCGCCGGAAAAAAAATGAGATTGAGAGGTGAGTTGGCGCCTTTTAAAGAAAGAAGAGCAAATTTGCAGCAACTTTTACAAGATTTTGAAGAGACAAACTCTTTTGACTCTATGGAAGCTAGTATTGTGCCTTATACTTTCTTCATGGCATGCCAGCAAAATATAAACAATGATGAATTCAAAACCCTCGGTCCGGACGGTGGACCACCACGATTTGGCTTAGTGCCACTAGAAGGTAGACTAATCGACGAGTCAGAAGAGAATGCCGCAGCTCATGGCGGAGGTACTATAACAAGAGTTCATTCTATGGATTTTGAGTATTCTAAATTTGAAAGAGAATATTTGAAGATTGACGCAGATTGGCTATCCAAATCAAAATGTGTTCAATATGAGAGACGATTTAACTCCGATACGGGTACATACGAAACCAACTTCTCTAGGTGCTTAAACTATGACCCAGTGCCAAATTACACTGAAATTGAAGATTCTTCTGGAAAAAGAATTATGGACACTGCAACTGCAGTTCATTATTTTCGAACTGAAATTAGCAGAATTGGAGACGACATCCCCGGCGGATATCAAACCGCCGTCGATGCCGTAATGGAAAGGGTTAACGAACTGTCATCTAGAATAACAGAGATACTTAGTACCAAGCCACCGATTTTTGATGACCTTCTGTTTCCAGGATTGAGGGAACTTTTAACTCAGAGGGGTGAGCTTCAATTGGAACGTGTTTCACCAGGTCAACAATCTATTATTTCAACGGAAACTCAGTTTCAGTTGGAGTTTAAAGCTAATCCTGTATATTCACCTAAAATAATTTTAAAAGAACTAACAGCAGCTGAAGGCAAAGATAGATATGATATGGTCATTGAGGGTGACTTTTCTCTTGGTCTCGGCCTAGGTCGCGACCCAAGCGAGGCAGGAGAGAAAAAAACATTTAGTTATTGTGATCAGCTTCCGGATCCTTACAAATCCCCAGTGAGGTATCCTCCCCCGCACCCGGGTGACATCTTGCTCTCGAAAAGGTGGAGGTTTTCAAATATGATTATCCAAAGACTCAAGAGTAACTTTGGATACCGAACACAAATCAGCTCAAATGAACAATTTGAGCAACAATATCTTCCTTCGGGACTATACACTGAAACAACTGAATCACTTTTAGAGTCCCTATTTGATGACTTATCAAATTCTTATCTATTTGAGGGTGATGAAGTAGATCTTTTAGATCGCAGAGTAGTGGGAAAAAGGACAAGAAGCACTTGTATCTCAAATAGATTCTCATTTGGATCCGCATCAGTTGTATCTTTCAAGAAAGCAATACTTGGAGATGTTTCATCGGAAATTGCCAAAGAGATGGCTAAACCAGAAAACTCACCGTACAATTATGATTTTGACTCTCCCACAGCTTTTGATTTGGCTATGCAAAACTTAGCGTTTAAGGGTTTCATTAGGGTGTGTTTGATGGATTTGCTTTTAAAGGGGGGTTTAGCTTATTCTACATGGGATGTTGAACCAATAGCGGAAGAGAGGTTTTTCATAGATTATGCCATTGCATATGTTCTCAACGAGTTGAATTCAAGTAGCGAATTGAAAGAGTCCTGGAAAAGACGTGTCGAAGCTGTTATGGGAATTTCAAATAGTATTATTGCACTAGAAAATTTAGTAAAACAAGAACTTATAAGATTGCCAAACTACTCAAAGCAAGTATTCAATCCAGAAGATAATGTCACTGACTTTTACAACTGGTTTCTTAAAAATAAGCTTCCACATTTTCATGTATCAAAATTTTCTGACTTTAATGAATTTCAACCACGCGTAGGTAAAAATGAAAACAAGTTATATACAGATCAAGAGGATACAGTTTTTGAATTGGGGAAGAAAAAGTTTATAGTTGAGCATTACATAGAGATTACGGGGCAAAGCTTGGTAAGGATTTATAAGGACAGATATTATAATGAAATGCCTTCTGAAGTTTATGATTCAATTTCCAACACTCTTATATTAAATTTTTCGGAATTTCAACGAGCAACACTTCTTGCAGAACCAAATGAAATAACAACAGCCTTGTCTAATTCAGGAAATAAAATTAGTCAAGGTATGAGGGTTGTGCTTGTAGATGCCACCGATCACAGAGAAGATCCAGAAGACGTTGTCTTTTCGGCATATGATCCAAATACAAGAACACAAGAGCAGGTTTCTCAATTCTCGGTAAACAAGTTTCTTGAAGCTTTTGAGAATTCTGAACAAATTTCTCACGATGAGATCGTTGGGGTTTCCGGACTAAACAAGACGTTTAGAGCTAGAGGCCTTTACCGCAGTCAAGGGCCTGAACCCTTTGAATCAATTGTGTTTGCAATTCCTTTGGTAGATTACAAAAGAGAATTGGATTTTGAAGACTGTTATTCAATCAGAGAATACAGTCCAGACCTATTCAATGAAGCAGTGCCTTTTATGATTCAAGAAATAATGAAGCAAGAGGATTATAATATATTACTAAATCACATTTTTCCAACAAGAAGATTAATGTCTATGGCCTCAGTGTTTGCAACAAGTGTAGTGTCTGGCTACAACAGTATGCCCACAATTTTTACTTCAACAAAGTCTTCTCTAGCATCTCTCGTTAATGTTTTGGGACTGGGAAGAAGGCAAAGATCAGAATTGAATACTATGTCGCAAGATGAGTTTGTTAAGCAGTTAACTGAAAATTTTCCAACAGATGAGTCAAACTGTATTGATTTTCCATCTGGCTTTGAGGATATGTTTAAGAGGTTTTTCGACGAATTAAGTAAACTAATCCTACAAATGCCTTCTATTATTTTTAGAGGTGTCGCAAACCAAATTGATCCTGCTTATAAAGAAATGAGACAACATTATATTAATTGTGATATAAACCACTTAACTTATAGGGGCTTAAAGCCGGCCGGAACAGCAGATTACAAATTGACAAATGGGTTATACCTCAAGGGAAGGCAAAAATATCTAATTACAGAAGATGTCGACCACCTTGCTGGTAATAATAAGGGGAAATATGTTCCATTAACTTTGGGTCTCGCATCAGATTTGGTCTACTCTTTCGGCGCCATTCCAGATTTTTCAAGAGTCGCAAAACGTTTAGGGATCTCTATTGCAAAAATGGTTACATATATTTACGCAGGCAATCGTCCTTTTTTGGATCCCTCATTCTATTTTAAGATTCCGTGTAGAGAAATAGATACCGGCGCCTGGCGCGATCAAGGTAAGTATGACGCCGGCGTTTATGGCCGATACGGCCATCCACTTTCGCCTTTTACTCTTTTGGCTTTAGCAACACCTCAACTTGAAAGTGATAAGAGGGCAAAGGAATTAAATTGCGAAGAAGAGGTCCTGGAAGAATGCATAGAGCCAAATGTAGGGAATGTTCCGATACCTCCAAGACCAAGAGAGGAAAGAGAGTACTCTTTAACAGGAGGGGCCCTTACCAGACCAGAAGAAGACTATGTGAATCCAGATATTATGTCAGGGCCGCCTGAAAGGGGTCGCAACCTTATTTTCGATGAATGTAGGGAATCATATGAGGCCAGAGTATCATCTGGAATACAAGAGTTAATATTAGAAATAGAGTCAGATTTATTAATTATAGAGGAAAGACTGTTCAATATGTTTAGAGAGGGAGAAACTCTGTCGCGAAATATAGCCTTGCAGTCAGAGCCTTATAATGTAGAAACTACCTTTACAGAACAACAGTTCCTCGATGCCCGCGTGGACTTACAAACTCGTGTAACACAACTTAAAGCACAATTTTCTGATCTAGAACTGCAGTGTGCAACCGCGGATGAGTATATAACCTTGAGTTATAATGATGACAATTCAGAATTCACATTAGAGGCCAAGACTTATTATCAAAAGGTTTTAGAAATAAAATTAATCCAAGCGCACGATGCTGATCGAAGAAGATAACTTGAAAAGGTGTTTATTAAAATAAGTGAGTTGCGACTATTTATTTTTGAGGTTTAGATAATGTCTTTGAATCATTTTATACCGCAAAGAAACGAAGAAGCACTGAAGGTTCAATATCAGCCACTTTTTCCCTTGGTTTACGACGGTCTCTTTGGGCCATATAAACCAGTGGCATCTCTTAGAGATTCTATACAGAAGGATTTTGAATACTTGCTTTTGACTAACCCTGGAGAGTGGCCCATGAATCCTGATTTGGGTATAGGTGTAAAGAGGTATCTTTTTGAAAATTATGGTTCTCCAGAGATAGGAAAAATACAAGAAAGAATGAGAATACAACTTGAAAGGTATCTTCCTTTTCCATATGTACAGTTAATATCTGCTAAATTTGAAGCTTCCGAAGATGAACAAGATCAGGGCATCGTTAATTTAAAAATAAGATATGCAATCTTGGATGACCTAGTTAGGATACTGATAGTCACAAGAGAAGGAATCAATATTACAGATACTGTGGAGAGAGCACGATTTGCAGACATTTCACGAGCAGCAATACCAACTAATTTAAGAAGCAGTATGAGGACATTTAGATGACAACAAACAATAATCGTGGGGTTACGGACGCTAATTACACATCAGTAACATTTGAGGAAATAAAGGAAAGGCTTCTGGCCCATGCAAAATTAAGATACCCAGACACATACAAGGATTTTAATGCTTCTTCTTTCGGGTCTCTAATGTTCGATCTGGTCGCCATGATGAGCGAGCAACTTAACTTTTATGCGAATTATGTCGCTAATGAAAATTTTGTACAAACAGCATATACAATGTCTTCTCTAGAAAAGCTCGGTACCGAGAATGGTGTAGACGTTAACAATGCGATCACTTCTTATGGCACAGTGAGTATATTTACTGCAATACCTGCCGATGCAATACTGGGAACCGTCGACAGCGCCTACAGTCACAGAATACTTAGGGGCGCTGTGTTCACAACCCCATCTGGAGGGAGATACACTACAACTCAAGACGCTGTGGTAGATCTTAGTTCTACAAATATTGTTGGCACTACTTTCTCCAATGATGATTCTAGAATTACTTATTTTGTTTACAAAGTGGACGTACCAGTGGTCTCAGGTGAGGAAAGGACGACTACATTAAACGTCGGCACATATAAGAAGTTTTTGAAGTTTGAAATAAGTGACATTACATTGTCGGAAATAATAGATATTGAAGATTCCAATGGTAATAAGTATTATGAAACGGCCAATCTTGCACAAAATGTTATTTATAAAGAATTATCAGACCGTACTTCTGACGACCCGCTGACCCCTTCAAAACTAGTACCTGTCCCTGCACCAAGAAGGTTTACTAGGGAAGTTAAGAATGGCTTAAATAGCGTAGTCTTCGGCTTCGGATCTGAAGATGATTTAAAAATAAAGAATGTCGCAAATCCAAACAAAATTGCACTACACCAAACGGCAAAAGATTATGTAACAGATACAGTTTTTGACCCCGCGAAATTACAATCAACTGATAAATTTGGCGTAGCGCCGCAAAATACAACTTTATCCATCAGATATAGATCAAACACAACAGATAATTCAAACGCACCAGCTAATTCTATAAATGGCATCTCCTCTATAGAAATTGTTTTTGAAAACGAAAATAGCTTAGATGCAGATAAACTTGCGTTCATAAGAGGTAACATTGCTGTCAATAATTTGGAGCCAATTAATGGAACATTAAAATTTAACACAACTCAGGAAATCTCTCAGAGAATTAAAGCCTCCTTGGGGTCACAATCGAGAGCGGTTACACTCCAAGATTATGTTGCATCTGCTTATTTGATGCCACCAAAATTCGGTTCTATCTCTAGAGCTTCCGTGTCCAGAGATGTAAACGACCTGAAAAGAAACTTAAATATGTATATTATTTCTCAGGATGCGGCTGGTAATTTACAGCAAGCAAGTACACCTTTAAAAAATAACCTTAAAACTTGGCTGAATTCAGTTAGAATGGTTACTGATACTGTTGACATTTTTGACGCTAAGATAATAAACCTTGGCTTAGAAATTGATTTAGTAGTTGATCAAAGGACTAATTTATCAACAGTCATGTCCGATGTACGCATCAAGCTGTTTGAAGACTTAACGCTTGTTCGTCCTGAGATCGGTCAATCCTTTTCAATAGGAGAAGTGGAAAAGATATTGAGCAAGATACCTTACATTGTGCGGTTTAACGCTATAAAGGTTACGTCGAAATCTGGTACTGGATATTCTGATACGAGGTACGACATAGCAACAAACATATCACCAGACGGAGGAATGGTTTATATACCAGAAGATTCAATTTGGGAACTCAAGAATGCATCAGATATAACAGGGAAGGTTAGGTAATGTCAATAAAAAAATATATAGCAAATAAAGATAACACTATTACTAACGCATTTAAAGAAAACTTGCAAACCCGCGCTGAAGACGCAAACATGGGAGCCTCTGACATAATTGAGGTTTTTTCAATTTATGGGCAGGCGACAACATCGTCGGCAGAACAGGCTAGAATAATAATCGAATTTCCAATTTCTCAGATTGCTGCAGATAGATCGGACTCTAAAATCCCAGCTTCCGGCAGTGTAAACTTTGTTTTAAAATTGACAAATGCCGAACATTCTTCTACTACTCCGTCTAGTTTTACTTTAAATGTAGGCGCCATATCTAATTCTTGGTCCGAAGGCACAGGGCTAGATATGGAGGGTTACACGGATACTGGCGCAAGTAACTGGGTTTCTAGGAGTCTTGGGTTGACATGGGGGGCTTCTGGAGGTGATGTTCTATCTGGGCAATATCTAAAAGATGTGGTTTTTGATTCGGGAACAGAAAACTTAGAACTAGATATTAGCAATATTGTGGAGGATTGGATTGACGGAACAATAAATCAATATGGTCTGTTGATAAAATTATCAGGGTCAGCAGAGAATGTCATCGGAGGTGTAGACCCTATTGCAAAGAAATCTTACTACACAAAGAAATTTTTTGCGAGACAATCTCAATATTTTTTTAAAAGACCAATAATAGAAGCAAGGTGGGACAATTCATCTTTGGGTTCCGGGTCACTACCTGACCCATATGTTAGAGCTGATGAGTATATTTATAATATAACAAATCTTAAATCATCCTATAAAGCTTATGAGAACATAACTTTCAAGGTAAATACCAGAAAGAAAGACTGGCAGCCAAATATCTATACCGTTGCTACCAACAAGGCACCAACCGATTTGGTGGATGAGACATATTATAAAATTAGAAGAGTGGCAGACAACCATGTCGTTATTAATTACTCGACTGCAAGCACTCCGTCATATTCTAAATTATCATATAATGCAACTGGTTCTTATTTTGATTTTAATATGTCAAATTTAGAACCAAACTATTTATATGAAATAAGTTTTTTAAGAAAAAACGAAAACAACTACATCGAACAGAAAGAGAAATTTAAGTTTAGAGTTGATCCATGACAGATTATAGAACAAAGACAAAGAAGACAAAGCTTTCTGATAGGAAAGAAAAGTTTTTTACTAAAAAAAAGCCGGCATCCGTCAATGAAACAAAACAGGGCCTTATTAGCCGTGATCAAGAAAGTGACGGCTTAATTAAGAAAAGCAGAGATCTAACAAACAAGTACAGGCCCGATGTAACAGTGAAGGATCCAAGCACTTTTGCATTCTTCGGCAGCGCAAAGAAATACTATGAAGACGCTTTTGATAAAATAATTGATTATTATCCTTATGACGGATCAAAAAAAGAAATACTAGAATGGTATGATACTGCATCTCCTGTGGAAATAGGAGTTCTTCAAAATCATTGGCCGTCGTATGTTGGTCACATTAGTTTAAAGTCACCTGAGTATGTTAGTTTTTATAGCGGCCCACAATCTATAGCAGAATCTGAATATATGGGCAACTTCACAAAGGGTGAAACTGGTCTCAAACTTGATGCAGCGAAAGGTAATACAGTTGAATTTTGGCTTAAAAAGCATGGATGGTCAGATCCAGAAGAAGTAATATTTGATATAGGGTCTTACCCCGGAAAGGTCGCCTCTGCAGAATCGGGACAATTTAAAGTTTTCTTGTCTAATTCTTCAGGTTCACCGTTTTATGCTAGTTATAAGTTAAAAACTAACGGAGTTGTCAACCTTAATATAGGGTCTTCAAATTTAAGTAAAGATACTGTTGCTGACGGTCAATGGCACCATTATGCACTAAAAGCTTTCGAATCATCCGGCAGTTTACATATGAAGCTTTATGTAGATGGCAACTATGATTCCCTTGTGACTTCTTCAGTCTCTCCAATGTCTAGCGTAGACACATACATGTCCGGTCGTATAGGTGCTGGCCAGCCTGACGCTACAGGTTCTTTGTCTGGGTCAATTGACGATTTTAGGTTCTGGAAAGGTCAGAGGTCTTCGAAACAAATTAGTAGATTTTTCGATCAGAAAATTTTTGCAAGCGAAAACTTAGAAGACACATATACGACAAGACTAGGACTTTACTATAGGTTTAATAAGCCTACATCTGGAGTAGATTCAGAAGACAAATTAGTTTTAGACTATTCTGGAAACGATATAACGGGCATAATCAATCAATACAACACCGCAGTAAGAGTTGAAGAATCAGCCATAACAATATCCCCTAACACGTCAACAACTGAGTTGAAAGATCCAGTTTTATCAAGCAATTTTGATGCTGTAAGTGACCTCAAGATTTCACTGCTAAAAATAGGAGAATCTCACGATACAAACAATTCATCTTTTTTAAAGAATTTTGTACCAGAGTGGGTGTTTGATTCTAGGGGGCAGGGACTTTCAAATGAAAATAGTCAAGTTTCTATTCTTTTTCATATGATGGCTCAGGAATTTGACAACATAAGAATGACCCTAGATTCTGTCAAATCGGAAAGATCTAGAGTTTACGAATCAATAACTCATGAAATTACCTCGCACGATGAACCCGGCGCGCTAGAAACCTCTTCTAGTTACATGGAGAACAATTTTTTTATTGGATGTGACGACACTGGTGAAATATATGCACCAACTAGAGGATCACATGCAGAGTTTTCTCTGCGCAAGTGCGAGCATGCCGGTTTGCAAGTGGTGGAGAAACCACTAATAAACACAAACCCAGTAGAAGAATATGACCTTAAGGTCGACCAAATAACTGTCACAAAACCTTTTGAAGAAATAAGAAGATCTATTTTAGAAAACGTATACACTTCAGCAAAATACACATTAAGAAGAAAAGGCACAAATAAGTCTTTTGAAGCTATAATGAGTTCTTATGGTGTCGATGAGGATTTAATTTCTTTTAACGTATATGCAAATAACGCAGAAACGTTTATAAATAATAATCTTTTAGATTCGATTACTGAAGAAAAAAATAGCATCTATTTTGGCCAAAATAGAGAATCTACTATATTCTTGTCTTCTTCAGCAAATAATGAAAAAACCTATTTGCAAGCTGACTCTGAGGAAACAGAATATACTTTTGAAGGAACTTTTATTTTCCCAACCAGAAAAGGTTTTCAACATAACTTAACCATTTCATCTGTGTTTGGTTTATCGGAAGTATCTGCTGTAAATAATACACTAACAGCCACAAGTGCTAATAATGCAGACTTTGTTGTTAAGGTTGTTAAAGATAGTGCAGTTCGTGATGATGCAAAATTTGTCCTATCCTCGCCAAGCGGAATCATCCCGGATGTAGAGTCATCCGTATTCAAAGATGTCTACAAGAACTCAAGATGGAATATAGCTCTAAAGATTACTAAAAATCTAGACAATAACTTTATTAGCTCATCTGCAACAACATACAAAGCAGAGCTTGTAGGGCATAATCATCTGCTAGATACATTGCAGAACTCTTTTAGAGTTACCTCCCCTTTAGACTTCTCAGAGTATGAAAGTTTTCGAAACGCAAACAAAACGGTATTCATCGGCGCACATCGCGAAAATATAACCGGATCCGTAACCACCGAGACAGACATTAAAGTAGTAGATTTCAATGCTTGGAATGATGATTTAAGTATACAAGAGTTGAGTATAAGGTCAATGTCACCTTCAACCGCCGGCAGAGATAAGGCACATTTACATAAAGATAATTATAATACAATAAGTAAGCAGATGGACAAAAACAAGATACTATCAATTCAATTTGATAAAATATCAGGTTTAACTGCGACCAATGATATAACGGTAGAGGATGCTACATCCGGATCTGCAGATAACGTAATAAAATATGGCGCACTTCTCGGGAATAAGTACCCTGCAAAATCCACTGTATTCACAGCAGCATTGCCAAACGTGGTACAAAGGGAATTTTTACCAGTAGTTCGAAATATTCCAGTGGATAATTTATATGGCAAAGACGGAGTTCAACTAAAAAATTCTGAAATAGATAAATTTGAACTATCGTCCCGGCCACAAACTAAGTTATTCTCATTTGAGAAAAGCATGCAAAGAGCAGTTTCTAGAGAGATGGTCAACTTTGTTGGTGGATTGATAGTTTTTAATAACTTAATTGGTGAACCTGTCAATAAATACAGAAAAAACTACAAGATGCTCGAACATTTACGCAGAAAGTTTTTTGAAACGGTTGAGAGCGAAAATCAATTTGAAAGATTCGTTAGTTACTTCAGGTGGATAGATAAATCTATTGGCCACTTTTTGGAACAACTAATTCCATCAACTGCCATCTCAAACACTGGAATAGAGGATGTTGTTGAATCTCATGCCCTAGAGAGAAATAAGTATGATCACAAGGCGCCGTTCATAGAAAAGAAAGAATACGATTCTGGCCTTGAAGCCAATCTGCTAGCCATCAATGAACTTCTCTATGATTGGGAACACGGCCACACCGCCGATGGTGAAAATGATCACTGCTTGTGGCAAAAAGACCGAAAAGAAAGAACTGGAGATAGAGAAACTCTAAGGAAAGTTTTGACAACCAAGGTTGAAGGTTCGACTTATGTCACTAGAAATTTAGTTAAACCATATCGACATACGATAGATAGACAAACGCTGCTGAACATAGGGTCCAATAGAAATGCGAATAAGAATAGAGATCTTTACAAAATAGTAAATGAAGGTAAAGAAATATCCATTGCAGCAGACGATATATACGAATTCAAACAGTGCAACGATGTATTGAGTCCACAGGAAGAAAAACTTTATTCTGCAAAGACCAATACAACTACAACAGACGGGTACCTAGATGCAGATGCTGACATGATTCTGCCTTTTAGCTTGTATAGTTCCTCTGTCGGTGTTGACTTTGAAGACTTTAAGCAGAACCTAAAAATAACCAATAATCATGATGGAACGCCGTCCCTCCAGGGTTCTTTTGTCAGGACTCATGTTGGTGGTATGCCCCATCGAAACGTCAAATTTGGCACAGCTGATAAAGATCGCCCAGAGGCATACGATATATCTTCATCTGCCAATACATTTGTTGTGAAGCAAACAGTTGCACCTAAGTCGATGTTTCATCGAGATCTTGGAGGAGCTAGGTTTTATCACATCGGGAATGTGAAAAGCACAGATACACCTTTAGTTTTTGGAAATTACAGCAAAGACTACGAGATTGTTATGACCAGTGGCCGTTCTCTAAACAATAATTACCTAGTAGAAAACGAAGGTTTACACCTTACAGGGGCACTGCAGGCATCCAGCTTCATCTCGGGCTCGACAGATTTTTATGTTCCGGAAAGACCAGCTAGAGATCATGTTATTGTAAATCGTTTCTCTGCACCTGGTTCCCCGGAATCCGATGGCGCCTATGGTCTAGACAGAGAATCTGCAGAATACTCTATAAATGATACTGTAAATTATAGAAATGCCCTAGTGAGGGGCGTAGAGAACATACTCTCTTCTGAATACTCGGATCGGTTTGGTTATAGATCTGGAAGCTCAATTCAAGCTTCGAAGCATATGACCAACAGAAACCCAAGAAGGTTTACGGGCTCTTTGGAACAGGAATTCAATTATGATAATAATTTTGTTCAACACGAAATACCACAAAACGACTACGGGTATGTTTGGATTACCTCGTCTGCAAACGAGTCAGTGTATAGTTTTTTAAATAAAAATGAGAACACCGGTCACCAACATTTGCTCAACATATCCGGAACTTTAAAGTCATCACAGACGATAACTTTCTTGGAAATCTCAGAGATGACTTCGAATTTGGACTTTGTAAATTTAAATACTTTCACAACTAGAAGTTTGTCGCCTGACACAAACATGTTGACAAACAGTTCTGTAGATTTAAATTCAATTGTGCTAAATCGTCAGGGCCCATCCGGTTGGCCATCATGGAAACAGACAAGGGGCGCCCAGCACCCTGTTACAAGAAACCATAGAAAAAATAACAAACTCTCAGTTGTTTCCCGCGAACACGGCGGGAAAAAATACGCGTTTGTAGACTCTATCAAGGGTGATTACAAGTTTGACTTTAAGGACACTCTAGATAATAGTGGCGTTAATTCTTCTGCTAGGGTTGTGCAAAATTACGACGAAATGTATATTACTTCTAAATTTAATCCATTAAACGTAAATGTGACGCGATTTGAGCCATCTAATATTAATCTTGAAAGTCTTGACACAACAATACGCGCAGCAATAGGTATTCCTATTGTAGCCATAGGCCAATATTCACAACATCACATGTGGACAAATGACGAATATTATCTGTCAGCAATTTCGAGAGATGCAGCTAGATTAAACTCCGGATTATCATCCGATGAAGATGATAAATTTACGTTATTTGGCCCGCAAGGCGCTCTTAGTGAAGAAGAGCAGGACATGCTATCTGATGCTTTGGGTGGATTTCGCCAATCGGCAGCCGTATCAATGAGAACGTCGGTTCAAAATAAAATCACCGGCTTTGCCCAGAGAGAGTTTGAAAATTTAGTTTTCTCTGGAGTGGGAAATAGTGAAATATGGACAAATTATATAGATTCAGATAAATACACTTCTGACACCGGACTAGCAGTTTTAAAGGAGTTTTTATTAGAGAGCGCGTTTGGTAGAGGCACCATGCGCGAGTTAAATTATATAGAAACTATCTATCCTAGAGAGATAAACACATACAAATCAAAAGTGAGAACTAGAAGTAGTTTTGATTTTTTTGGTTGGGATAATTCAAGAACAAATCGACACCTTGTGTTGACCGGAAGTGTTAGTTATGCAGCGCCATTGATAGAACTTACTACACTCGAAGATGTTCGTTTATTCCAACCGGCATCGACGAGTCACATCATCGCATCAAATGAGAAGGATTTTAAAACAAAGTTTTTTGGAGATATAGAAATAATTGATCTTAATTCTACTGGTTCTGATGCTACGATTTCTGATAGTAGGTATATAACTTCTAGTACTTGGGTCCTAGATTCAAGACGAGACTTTACAAGTTTACCACTAAACTTAAATTCATCCTTCTTTAATCAGGGTGACACTTTCCTTAGGCAGCGTTCACAAGGCACAAGAGGAGAGGGGATATTACAAAATGACTTTAGTATTTTTGGTCTAGGCTACAACGGTCTCCGCGGCGCGCCTCCACCAGCACCGGTATATAATAGAAGAATACCACAATCTTATAATGGTAATTCATATTTATCTGGCGAAGCCAAATTCGAGTCGGCAAACACTCGAACTGGACCGTTCTATGATTCTTATAAAGAATATTCAACCGGGATGAAAGCCGCCGGCCAAACATATTCTTTAGTGCCAGAGTTTAGAATACATAATGTTATCGAAGATTATCTTAGCCTAGAGACAAGAACTCTCGCGCAAGATGATTTTTTAGAGTTGACTGGAGCAGTGTACCACACTTCTTCCGGAAACTTATCTGTCGGTACGCAATTTTTTGAGACGTACTCGATGACAGATTTTATGAAATATTTTCAAGTTGTCAAGGAAGACATTACTGACAGTTCGTTAGGATTAGTACCAGGTCGCTTAACTTTGAGATGCCAAGCAGTAAAAAGATTTCTACCATACAGAGGCTTCTATCCGGCTGAGAGAGTTGTTCAATTATCCGAAATTTTTAATAGATGTTATTTGCATAAAAACTCTTATAGAACTGAATATGTAGAGAACAGTCAAATATCAAGATCCAAAGCACTTTCATTCTTAAATTTAAGAATAAGCAATGCAAAAGCGCAAGCAATTAAACCTCTAATGGCACCCGGGGTCTTAATGAATTCAATAAAAACAGGCCTGGCAGTTGATTATCCTATATTTAGTTCTTCTATAGGAAGTGCAACAGATTATATTTTCCAAAATCAAATAACATCTTCATTAAATGATTTTTCACTACTATCCCTTGGAAGCAAAACTGCGTTCACAGGATCACTAATAAACTCATCAGAAGACCAGGGCATGCCTAGGATTAGCGGATCAGTAGATTGCAGGATTGATTTTGATGACCTGTTGTTTCCTTCAAGGATTTGGGATAAAATTATTTATGACAACGAACCTCACCCAAGCGCTAGCATGCTATATGGACAAGCCGCACATTTATCTGTACTTGACAGACCAACACGATTTGGGAATGTCGACAGAGAAATGTCTACCCAGTTCAGCGCTATTGATTTTAAAACCTCTAAGGGCGCCTTTGCTAGATCAATGTTACCGTTTCAATTGGCCACGCATAATTTCTGCGCAGAGACTGTAAATTTTTTCCTAGAAGACGGAATGTTAAATACAGCAACATCCTCACCCGGCTCGCAATATTTTGATAATGAAACATACAAGATGAGAGTTTATCTTAAGAATATAGATACAACAATGTATGATCGTCACTCATCATTTGGCCCCCCAGTTGATGAAGGGAATCCAGAGATCACGAAATATGAAATGGTAGATACAACAGTTCTTGGTGTTGCCGCAACAGCTTCTATAACTTTTAATAATAGTAAAACAATTAGGAATTACACAGGGTCTACTGTAACAATCACTGACTACCAAAATGCCGCAACTACTTATGAGTTTATTGAGGATGTTGTTGAGACGCATGCTACTGGAACAGTGAAATTTGACGACGACACTGGTAGTGATCTCGCCACCAATGATTTAAAAGATAAAACAATTACAGTACCAAATTTTACCTCGGGAGATGTAACCTACCAGTTCAAACAAAGTCACGGAGGAATTCGAGCGACCGCATCTATAGGTTTTGAAAACGTTTCTAGAACCTTTTTATCCCAATCATTAATTGGACTATTGGATCACAATGGCACAGACGCAGAATTTAAATTTGTACAGGAAGATTCTGGTTCATTCGCACAATCAACACTCTATTTTGATACTGATCTTGGACATTCGTCAGCGCCGACCACCATTGCAGAAATAATTTCACCCTGGCAAAACAGCAACATGTACCCAGTGTTCTCGACCGGTCGTCGAGCAGCAGAAGGGACCACTGCCTATGATCACTACATAAGATATCCAGCAAGGTGGCATGCGTACAGTGCACCATCATCACCGCGCAATGGAACAACAGACAGGCAAGTACTGTTTTTCAACGAAGAAGACACTACACTTGCAAGGTTTAGAATGGCTTTCAATCACCCCGGTGAATGTTACGGCCTCGCCGCGTCCGTTTTAAGTGGAAACATTCCAAATCAGACGGCTTCACTGACTTTTGAAACCGAAAGATATGAAACTTTTGCTAAGACGCAAATAATTGATTTCTTTACTTCGAACCAAGGCGGTGGTACTTTCGAGCCCGCAGCAGGAACGAACCGGGTCCGAATTGACGTTTACGGTTTGAGTTCAGCTGCATTGGCATCCAGAGTTAGGGAGGTCCTCAATGATCAAACTGCCGGCACATTGGGGGAATCTTGGGGTAATGGTGACTTGGCGGGCTTGGGATCAAACCTCTATGCCGAAGACCGCGGTTCGACGCTTTCACTTTATCCAAAAACTGGACCATACGCCAAAAAGGCAAAACGGCCCACCACAAATTCAACCGGAAACTTTTATGTTCAATTGACACAGGGCCCCGCCCGCACCGCAAGCTCGGCCGCGGCAACTTTTACAAATTGGCCTGTGAATATATCAACCTCATCGTATCCATCCTCCGGAGAATGGACCGCGAGCGGGATTTCCGGCCCGCTAATAATGATGACGACGGGAAGTGCCGACGACGTCCGACCGCGGGCAAGCGGTGGTGGTGCTCAGGCGTGGGATGGTTATAGAGAGTATGGTTATGATAAATATGTTCCTTATGCTATGGAATATTCCAATAGCGCACTTGATACTACGTTTACAAGTAGCAGCTATAAATGGCCAGAATACATACAGAGAGTTAATGATGATATCGCCACTTCGACTGGCACACAGAAGCCCTTTAGGTTTGCTATTGGGAGCTACAGCGCCACAAATTTTACGTGGGCCGCGGCTTTCCATGATGCTTTTAATTTAAATTTTCTTAAAGACCAGCAGGCAGGCGTGGCCTTGGCCGCATCGGCCTCTGTAGACAGTTTGACCAAAAATATTGTTTATTTGACTTTCCAATCAAAATCTTCAGCTGCGAATCAGGTACCACCGAACCATGATGTTTATAGTGCAGCCGGCTCTAATGGCTTGCGTACCTTTAACGGCGCCTATTCTATCATAAGTGAACCAATCGGCGCCAGCGGCGTAGATTTTCACACTCAGCCCATCGTCAACGGACAATCCTCCGGAGACTTTCAGTATACTGGGAACAAGTGGAAATTCACCGGCGGCCAAAATATAGTCAGTTATTCTATAGCTCAAGTTTTACCAGATTCATCAGCTTCAACAGTTTATGCAGTGCGTATGCCCGATGGAGCTACGATACCGCAAGTTGTTAAACACCTCTCTGCTTCAATAGCGGCAGTTTATGGAACTGAAATTGAAACAAATGCAAACAACCTATTGTTAAGCTTAACACAAAGCTCTATAGGTATTGGAGGTAATAACACAATCACTAACACTGATTTTGTAGGCAGCGGTATGGAATCCGGCGACATAATAGGCTTTGCCGGCGGATCAGGATCCACTGCTTATAGTAACAATCAGACTTTACCTAATAGTAATAAGGCAGTTGTCATCGGCACAATAAATGTTGGTGGAATTAACGGATCAAACAATTATAATTCTATATCCACCATCGCGGGAAATTTTCGAGATGCTGTAGAAGCAAACCAAGATATCACAGGTACGGTAAGCTACACTTATCCGAACCGAGTATTAAGCCTCAAACAAGGAACTGCTGGGGTTCTCCCGGGCACTAGAACAATAACGTATACCGACTCGGGGAACGACTTTTTTAGTAATTCAGACTTTCTCGGTTTTGGCGGCGGCACAACGGGAGCTGACTACACTACTGGTCAAGCTATTGGTGGGGGAAACACCAATATAGCAGTGGTAATCGGCACTCAAAATGTCGGAGGAAACCCCAGTAATGATACATCGTTGAGTCATGCCAATGCCCGCACTGAACTCAATACGGCAGTAACAGCGATGCAATCATCTACAATAAACAGGGCGACCACTTCAACTTCAGCCGGCGCCATTTTGCAATTGACACAAAGAGGTACCGGTTCCGCAGGTAATAACGCAATCGCAGACAGCAATTTTGAACACGACGCGTCCGATATTCTTGGATTCGCCGGAGGTGTTAATTTTGTGCAAGGAACCGTAAAACAAGTTCCAACAAAGGCAGTACAATCCGGTTCTCATGGGTATTTGCCCTATGTGGCTCCCTTCTTGGATCCTGATACTTCTCCGTACGCGGAGTTGAGCTTTACTCCAACACGGGCCGGCTCCTACAGTATGACTGAAGTTTTGAATGATCTTCAGGTAACTTATTATAATATGCCGGCACCTTCAAACGCAGCAGACAATATTAACTATAAAGAGGCTATGGTGCTGTCCGCGTCTATAGAGCTTAAGGGTCTGGTAAAGCTCCGAGGCGACCACACCACTGATTTCGCTGGGTCCTCAAACGGACAATCGTTCGGTAAGTCCAATATAGATCCAAATTTTGTAGACTTATCAAGATGGGTCATTCGACCCAAGTGGGAGGCACCAGTTGCAGACTTTACTCACGTCACAGCTAGTGCGATAAATCTATTAGATAATAGTGAAAGACAAGTAACAGGCTCACCATGGAAAACTAGGTATCAGTCAAAATACTATGAACTACTGAAAACTTCGAGTGTCCCTTACCTTACAGCATCAACTGGTATATGGCACCAGAGCGGATCATTGATAGATGAACTATCCAATAAGGGGTACTATATGGTCATAGAGTCAGGAGACTCAGAAAATTCAGACACTTATGCATCAAAAGATTTAGCGTCCAAAGTTGGGTTTCTGGAAAATGACGAAAATTCAAGGAGTATTCGACTGGGCAAGATAGCGTCTGAAAAGACAGTATGGGAGGCAGTTGTTGCAATACCCTTTTACAACGATCCTGAAGAGGGAATAAAGTTTTTCGCGTTAAACCAGGATGGCTTCCGGGCAGCACGAATACGAAACACTCGTAGTGAATTTGAATTTTCACAAAAGTATTCTGATAATAGTTTAAGTGAGGATGCTAGGAAGCTTACCCGGTCATTGTACGATAATTTTTATAATAGCCCGGGCACCGACGGCACTGAAAATATAGCATACCAGTTAAGAATGATGGAAAAATTTATTATACCACCACAGTTTGATTTTATGGCAAATTATGACAGCACCGGCGACAGAGAGTGTGAACCTTTCGTACAGTATATATTTCAATTTAAAGGCAAATTAACTGAGGAAGATCTGAGCAGCATGTGGCAAAATCTGTATCCAAACTCTCAATCTGGAATTGGTTCTGCAAAACATTCGTCGCCATTTCCGAATTCGGGCACGTCAAACAATGCCACTATGGATTTTTCAGATGTGGAGTACGTATCAAACTTTTTAGATACTGAATCAGTAGGAATGTTCCAGCGGATGACTTCAAATTATGACGACGTTTCGGAATTTTTGAATAATGAAGTGCGCTGGCTTGTCTTTAAAGCAAAACAACGAGGGGTGTCAGATTACAGGCAGATGATACAGAAATCTGTAACCCAAGATAATGTTTATAATTTGCTTGAGCAAGATGGTAAATCATATACATTCAGAAGTCTTAAGAGAGATATTAAGCCTCAATTTAATTGGCCTTACGATTATTTTTCAATAGTTGAATTAGCTAAGCTTGAAAGTAAGGTTGACTTTTATGATAACGCCGACATGGTGGGAGTACCCAAAGAGAGAGGTCCATCGAGAAGTGACACTCAATCTTCCCCGCGCGCTCAAGATGCTGCTACTGGCGCAAGCAACCAGTCAGAATCAACTAGTGAACAGTCATCGCAGGTAGCAGATTCGACAGTGTTTAGAGAGGTACTTTTAGCTGACTCCGCGACACCTTCGTCTAGGGTGTTCAATATTTCGGGTGCAACAATCTCATCCGGTACGGAGCAGTTATTCGTTAATGGAATCTTACAATCACAAGGATCAGGAAACGACTATACAATTTCAGGCAACACTGTAACATTTGCACATGACTTGGTTGCAGGAGATTCTGTTGTGGTTTCTTATGTTAAGCAGTAGGGAGTAATAGTATGTCATTTTTTAATAAAAAAGAAGAAGTTATTGACATTAAGTTGACGCAATTTGGAAAAGATTTGCTAGCACGAGGCGCCTTCAAGCCGGCTTTTTATCAGTTTTTTGACGATGATATAATATATAATTCGTCCCTTGCAGGATTCGAAGAGCACCAAAATGACTCTGAGACCAGAATTTTAGAGGGTACTCCCAAGCTGAAAACACAAGCATTAACACTTGGGGTTGAAACTAGGTTTGATATTGATCAAACACTGATTGATTCTGGGGAAAGAAATGCTTTCACTATTATAAACCGCGCCGCGGACCCATACGTCCAAGACAGAATCCTTCTTTATCCCTTGGCATCACAGGAGTCTCGCAACCAATCGGCACCTTCATTTTCTCTTCGGGCCCTCGGTTCTAAAATGTATGGATCAGTTACTGCTTATATGCCTGAATTGACAGGATCTGGCATATTGAAAAATATCCCACAGATAAACATTAGCGCAAGCTTTACATTGAGGGATGATAGAAGTGATTTATTTCAGGAACCTGTCATGATAAATACAGAAGCTTTCTTTGACGTGTCTTCACGAGAGACAATATTTGCGGATGGTTCTAAGATAATAATAGACGGAAAACCCACAATAATGGATCTTGAGGAATTAAACGCATTTTTCGGATTGGATAATTTTGAATTAGAAATATACGAAATAACTAATCGAAATAAAAATAAGATTCTAACTAGAGTAAAAGATTTGCGAGACGTCAACCAGCTATTTCACATAAAAACAGATACAGATGTAGAGGAAGTCGAAGTGAAAACAGGAAGAAAAAGTAATTACTATAGGTCTAGAGAGGATTAATGATGAGCGATTCAAATTTTCCATTATTAGCAACAAAAAGAATAGTCATATCAAAAGACTTTGACTTCATCCCATCGGAGACCGTAGTCACTACAGAGACTTCCACGGAGATCATGGGCTCGAACCCGTTTGACAGAAGAGAAGACATAGTCGAAACGACAGTAACGACAACCACTCCATCTAGTAGTAGAGAATTCACAAAAGTAAAGGTAGAATTTCTTTTAAGGTCAAGAGAAAGCACGAGTCTTAGTAGGTGGTTTTCAGACGATTTTATGAATAATCCAGAAACTTCCGAATATGCAGAGTATCTGAAGGTTTATTTCATCGCGCTCGATGATTCATCTGCCGGCTTAGCCGGCTGGTTGCAAGATCCAAGAGTCAGATTCAGGGCACTAAGGTCTGCGAACTCCCTTGGAGCGCTTCGCGGAAATCCACTAAGAACTGCAGCCGCCGCAATAACAATGGCCGAAATTCTGCAGAATGAAAAATTTATGACTACACCAGTCTCGGACACATCACAATATTATCAGCATGATATATACTCTGAAGTTGAAATAGATATTACAAACTTGGACTTAAAATCGAGCGAAAAGATACATTTAATTGGCTTTATTCATATGGATGTGGAATCTTACACTCAAGATAAAGGATTGGAAGTCTATCCAGAAGAGCCTCACTTGATCGAGTCCCATGGGGGCGATTTAATATATGACTTGTTACTGGAGAGAACAGACTCACTTCAAATTCCATTTTACAAGGACTCCCTGTATTTAAATTCGGAGCCTTATTATGGCCCGGCTCACTATCACACAGAAGAAAATCAGGGCCCAGATGGTTATGTTGGGTGGATGGCTGGACCTCCGGGTGGCGACATGGGTCCCAAATTAGACGTAATTACTACGAGAAACTACAAGGTCGTATCAAGCATCTACGGCCTCCAAAACGCTGCATCAGTATTTGGCTTGGGCCCAATGTTCTCTACGCCTACAGGGCCTACTGGTGACGCTCTGAGATCCTATCTTAACTCAACAATAGATAGGGGTGAGTTGTTAGACAGTTCAAATCATTTAATAGAGTTGACCCGGGCATCTAGTTATGCAGAGTCAAAGCTGAAAAAGAACTTCATGAAACCTTCTGATACTTCAGCTGCATTTGTGAGTTGTATAACATCGCAAGATGCTAGCAGCGGTAATTTAACTAATGAGGGTAGTCATCATGCAAGTGTTGTTGGAATTGATTATTTTAAGTTAGTTAGAGATATGTCAAATTATGGAGATATTTTGAATTTTCATGAAAATAAGCAAAATACTGAACTTGTGGAAAGGTTACTGGGATCCAGTCAGATATTGGACTTGACTATACTCAGAGACAGAGTTACCAATAATCCGTATAGCTTTAATGATGTAGACAGTTTAGAATACAAAATATATGATGTAAACGAGCCAAGTAAGAAGCTTGTCAACGCGCAGGATGATCTTAGATTACGGCCCTTGCGACCAAACGAGAGCAGCTACGCAGGGCACCTAATACCTGCTTCAACTGATTTTGCCACTGTTAGAGAGATAAACTTAGCAACACTAAATGAGGGATCTGGATTAGTCTCGGTGATACCTGGTTACAATAGGTTCTTTCATGTAAAGGACTATGATTTATTTCATAACGTTCAATTTGGAAACTACAGGTATAGTATGAGGCTGACACTAATAGATGGAATACATAGAACAATTAAGAGAATTTCTGAATCTTTACATCTTGCACATCGAAATATTTCTAGGTTTTACAATATTGCGTCTCAACCGGTAATCAAAAATGAAGAAGGGGTATATGTACAGGGTAATTTCGATTATGATACGGGCAGATTTCATAGTTCTTTTTCGGATCTGGATAACACAGAGACAAACCTGACTGTAAGAATAGCATATAGTTCTGCTGTGGAGTTTCTTACAGGTCAATCTCCTGATGAGGAAACTATGATGCAGATAGAGTGTGCCATAGATCCAGTGGTTGCAGATCTAGATTCTATTCTGTTTATGAGGGATATTTTAAAAGACTTAGTGACGTCAATAAATGAAATATTAAAAATGAATGGAGACGAAACACAGCCAGATCAGCTTAAAAAAAGAGGGAAAACACACGTACCAAGTACTAATTCAGGATCAAAATCAAGAACTATAGAGGTTACTGTGAAGTGTCCTGACATTGTCTCTGCCTTGTCGGAAGGGACCATAGTAGCAAATTATAGTAATCACCAATCAGAAGATGAAGATGGAAATGACATTACACCAGATTTGCCAAACTTAGGTCTTGGTGATTATCTGGGCAGATATTCATCGATTCAGGATAGGTATAGAAATAACTTACTCTTACCGTCATCTTACTCTTCCGTAAGCTTTACTCCTTTTAGAGTAGAACAGTACGAGGTGAACCGTTCAATACAGCCATTACCTACTAGTATTAGTACAAGCGGCAGAACTAGGAACACGATCCAAGTCAACACCGCGCCTAAAATCATCTCTTCTTACGGCTCTTTCCGCGCCGCCAACACTAGAGTGCGCAGTAGTCATACAATAATGATTAACAGCGCAAGATCACAGCAAAATGTTTTTTCTTCTTACATGAAGAAGCCGGCTTCTGAACTTGTTTATAATTCTTTCACCAGCGCTGGAGTTGTTATCAATTCGGTCGGTGTCCCTTTGAATTTGGGAGTATCTTCTACGAAAAACAACAACACCAGTAGGGCCAAGGAAAAATTAAAAGATGCATTTAAACAAGCTAGTTCGGAAGGGTGCTTAGAACTATCTGATGAATTAAAAGCAGCTATTCAGTCCGCCGCTTACAACGGAGTAAGTAAAAAAGAGGTGATGGACACAGCGGAGTCAGGATATGGCAATTTGAACGATATACTTGGTGTAATTGGAGATACGTTCAATAATATGGTAGCGCTAGTAGGCCCATTGCAGGACATGGGTTTGGGCCTTTCGAATACCGCCGCAAAGGCACTGACTGAAGAGCAAAAGTTTCTAGGAGCATCGACATCCGCGCAACAAAATTACGGCGGCCTCGATAGGTATGATATTTATGATGCTGAGGCAGCAGAACTCCATGTTGTATCACCTGGATCACCAGTAATAAAGTTTAGCCCAAAACAGGCTGAAAAATGGATTGTGCAGGAAATGCCATCAGACACATACTTATTAGTAAAGGCAGTTCCTGTAAAGAAAGAAGACGCCGTCGTACCGGTTAATAATGGATACTTGCTTAGGATTTAATTATGACACAAATTGTAGACCCATGTAATGAAGCACAACTACCATCGACAACTGAGCCCGGCCCGGGCCCCAACCCAGTTGAACCGCGTGCATTAGAGATTCCTTCAGCAGCATTCCCAGTGAGACAGACAGACGCAGTAGAACAATCGACTGTACGCGAAAGTGCAATCATAGAAAAGTCTCTATGGGTCAACTCCACACAAAACAACCCGGGTATTATCACATTCTCACAAGTAGCTCTACGCATGGAAGAATATCAAGGACGCCCAGAACTTATCGACACTTTTCGATTTTGCTCCGGCAAAAATTGGAGATTCGTAGATGGCAATTTAATATTTTTCAACCCAGGATTTGAAGCAAGTTTTGAAAAAGGTGTACCTTTTTCAATCCAAACCCTTGAGGAACAATACGGCGCCAACGGGGGAATCTGTAAAATCAGTCTGCGACCTGACTTTGCTTTATTCGATCGTCTAATCCAAAATATGGGCCCAATGTTCCGAAACATACCTGATGGTGTTGGGAGCATGGTTTTTCAAAGTTATATTGAAGGAACATCCCCGTTCCAAGCCCCATTGATTTCCGATACAGAAAATTGGAAATATGACTTTTCTTTTAAAGCCCCCGCAGCTTTTTTTGGCTCAGAGGTTGAACAGTCATCTGTACCTTTGGTAGAGGGTGTGTTTGTAGGGGCCAATTACCTCGGGGGCCCTGTTAGTGAGCCAAGACCCGGAGCAAAAGAAATAGACAAAAAAAGTGCTTACAGGTTTTTTTACAATACGATGGATCCTGTTCTGGTACCAGGTTTAGTACACCAGGATGATACTCAAATATTTTTTAACCTTTCCTCTCTCAACGCATTAACTGACAAAGCGACAAGCACAGAACTAAACAGTCCTATATTTGATTCTGACTCCGGAAGAGAGGTATTGAATAATCATATTAGAATTACTCTCAATACCAAGCCAAAATTAGAAAGAGACGAGTCTTTTTCAGCTGCCCTCAGTGCCTATAACTTGGAAGTTCATTTTATGAATTTTTTAGCAAACAGTGACACAGGCATCGACGGGGAAAAAAGATTTGTACAATTTTTAGATCAGTCTGTGTTAGGCGGCGCCGCAAACAACAGGCAAGTTGTAGATTATGAACCAAAGCTTTATGAGCAGTCTGACCCCGAATCTCCGGAACGCGCAGATGACAATGCTGACGAACACAGCATTTTTTCCGCGGCGCGCCTAGCAAAGCCTCTAGACGACAGAACATATTCGATGAGCCCAATTTACTATATTAGATCACAATACGAGTTTCTATCTCAAATTCCCACTGTATTCAATGACCTATCTCAATGGTGGCAAATGCTAAAAAGCAGAAAGAGAAGAACGTTCTCGCAGATTCTCGAAGGGCATCTAGCTCATAGCGAGATAATGGCATACAGAATAGAGAAATCAAACTTGGATGGAGAGGTTATACAGAACTTTTATTTTTTTAATAGATTTGATGATGATGTTTTGGATTTTATAGACACTCAGGTTTTTTACAATAATACATATACATATAGGATTTATGCTATTAATGCAGTTATAGGTAGTAAGTATAAATACACAGACGTGGAGAAGTCTTCTGGGTCTTACAATTTTACAACCACAACATCACCCATGATAAGTTTTATAGAAACTCCATATTTTGAGCAGCAAATTACCATGATTGATAAGCCACCCATGTTCCCACAAGTTGAAATAGTTCCCTTTTTTCAACATGCGGATCGAGTAGGTTTTAGGTTGACTCCTACATATGGAGAGACAGTTGAAAAACCGGTACAAATTCTACCAGAAGACCAATCAAAAATATTAAAGATGCAAGAGAATTCAGTAAGTTTTTTTAGCACAGAGGATCATGCAGATCGACCAGTGCATTATTCTAGTGATAATCCGCCAACAGAGTACGAAATTCTGATAATGGATGAACCACCTGTTTCGTATCAAGATTTTTCGCTAGCCCAAAGAACGCTTCGAGAATCAGATTATAATTCTGGATATATAGAATTAAACTTGGAACCAAACAAGAGATATTACATGATATTCCGAGCTTATGACGAGTCAGGAATTTCAAACCCTAGCTCCGTATACACCTTGGTATTAAATTCTCATATAGATGGTGTCTACATAGAATTTGATGAGTATGATATGGTGTCCGAAGACTTGGCTGAGCCAATGACATTTGAGAGGGTGTTAAAGATAGATCCATCACCAGAACAAATGTCTGTTGATTTTTCAGAACACATGGAGCAGGAAAACTTTTATGCCAGCGCTCCCGCAGTGTCAGATCTGCAACTGGGCACTGAAGATATAAGGGTTTGGGCCAAAGATTATAAGTTTAGATTAATCTCAAGAACCACTGGAAAAGCAATAGATTTAAATATTAAATATGGATATAAAACAATTATCACTCCAGCCCCAGTACGCACCGATGACGAATCTACAGCAGTGGCCCCAACCTCCGCGCGCGTCTTATCAGCTATGCAAGAATTGGAGTCTGAGCTTTTAGGGGCTTTATCAAGCCCCATTCAAACTGTTGAAAGCGAAGTCGCAACCGCATTATCAGGCCCTGTAGTAATCAACGGGGATGAAGAGAACTCTAACATAGATACTTATGACGACGAAGGTGGCCAAAGAAGCCGCGTCCGGAATCGACCGACAGAGACAGTGAGAGAGCGTTTGGAGAGAGAAGAAAGGGAAAGAAGAGAAAGAGAGCGCATGGAGAGCTTGCGGCGCGATGCTGCATCGGCTAGGAATATTACAACTGTATATGATTATGACAATTAAAATAAAGCAATAATGAAACTAAAATACTAATTAATAGTGATTTCATTTAACAAAGGAGCAAAATAATGGCATTTTTGGACAATTCCGGCGATATTATTCTAGACGCCGTCTTAACAGACCTTGGTAGAAAGCGTCTGGCAGCAGGAAACTTTAGAATTTCAAAGTTCGCCTTGGGTGATGAGGAGGTTAATTATAATCTTTTTAACCCAAGTGATTCGAGAGGGTCGGCTTTTTACGACCTTGAGATAATGCAGACACCAGTTCTTGAGGCATTTACAAGTGACCAGTCCCTGATGAAGACAAGACTTATGAGTTTCTCTAGAAATAACATACTTTACATGCCTATATTGAAAATAAACAACAAGTCGGAAAATCAGTCTAGCCAGCCTAACAGTGCAGTCCAAGGGTTCACTCTAATGGCAGACAACGACACAATTACACATGATGCCGGCGTAGGTTCAAACCACTTGCCTGGGTTTGTGAGCGGTCTTAATAACACTGAAGCCCAGGTTACTACTCATGTCGCAATCGATCAGGGTATAGACTCTGGAGACGACGGTTTAAATATCACTCAAACGATGGACGAGTCGCTGCTCGAAACAGCTTTTATTGTAAAAGTGGATCACAGATTATTAAGGTTGCAGTCGTATGTGTCAGCGGGCACATATAGCGATTTAACAAATCAGTTTATTGACGACGATGCTATAGCTACTTATTACATAATGCAGGGCCAAGAGGGATCTCCCATACTAGGACCAAGAGAGTCGAATTTTAGAGAAAGGCAAGAACTTAACAATCCCAATACGACAGAATTAACTGATATTTCATCGTACGAAATGTTCGCAGGACCTTTAGGAAACGTCTTGAGAATAGTACCAAGAGTATCAAACTCAGTACAGCAATCCACCTCTCTGTTTGCAGAGCTTGGTTCTTCTGGCTCCGGTCTAGCAACGCGTTCAGGTGGTAGCGCAACATCAATCAATTACAAATTTATAGACACTATAATGAGTGTGACAGGTATGACTACTGGATACTCAATAGACGTGCCGATAAGAATTATAAAGAAAGTTTAACTAGGAGATTAAAATGGCAAATTCTTTTTTCAAAACATTAACATCCGCAGATCGGACACAATCAAGAACACTACTGCACGAAAATATACCAATCACAGGAACTTTGTTGTCAGGAACTTACAATACTGATTCTGCGGGAAGAGAAGTAAATATTAAAGTATTCTCTCACGGGATGTTTCAGTCTGTTTATGATTATCCATATGCAAGTTCATCTGCAAACCATATCCTAGATTTATCAGCAGGATTCAGTACAAACGCCGCTTCGTTGTCCTCTTCGGCAACAAACCAAAAATCAAAAAAAGTGAATGTATATAATCAACTCGCGCAGGTTTTGGCTGGATACGATACTGGCAGCAATGTGAGGAATTTTGATGCTGATGGAAATTTTGCAGACGCTGGAACAAAACATCACAACGCTTTGTTTATCAACTTTTCCAGATTGCTAGTAAAAGATGAGATAAAAAAGGGAAGCTTCTCCATGGCCATCGGAACAGGATCTGCGTACGCAACCCCCTTTAGTGCGATGGCAACACTCACGGACACCGGCGCCGCAACTTCTTATAAATCAAATTCACCTGCAGGTGAATTTGGAATCATAAAGAACGGAACAGACAGCGTAGGTCTAATATATTACCAAGCAGGCGTACTTGTTTTGACTTCTTCTGCCTTTAATAACGCTTCAAAGTTGAGCGCAGCTGCGGACTCTACTATGGAAAACTTTTTGACAAGTTCAACAGTAGATGCTTTATCAGATGGTATAAGGCACAGAATAAAGAATATCTCTTTTAACAATACAACAGAACTTAATTCTACAATATTTTTCTGTAGAGCAAACCATAACGAGTTCAACTATAGTTCAAACCCAACTTACTTAAGCGGTAGTAAGATAGTAGTAAAGAACGATGAACCACTTAACCTACCAAGGTCTTATGTGACAACAGTGGGCTTATACTCACCTGACAATGAACTTATGGCTGTTGCTAAAGTATCTGAACCTTTACGAAAAGACCCTACAAATGAACTAACCTTGAGGGTTAGATTGGACTACTAAAATGAGTTTCAAAAGGTTTGAGCATAAAGACATAGTCAATAGCACTATAGTCGCTAAGCCTGAGTTTAACTTTGTGGTTCATAGTGGTAGTACATACCTGCAAAGAGAAAGATTACCAGCCGGCGATTTTTCAAATACAATAAAACATGTACATTCTGGTCATGTTAGTTTATACGAACTTAATGTAAACAGGCCCAGTGACTCTTTAATATATGCGTTCATAGAAAAAGATAGTACCAGGTACTCTTTCAAGACAATAACTACATCGGATTTTGATTCTGAGAATGTATTTGGTCTAGGGAGTCAGATGACACTGGCTTACCCGTTAAGCGCATCTTTAAGCAGGATTTACATTCCCGCCGGAACAGAATTTTCAACAAGCACTGTGACAGCTCATGCAAATAAGAAATATATCAGAGCACTGAGGAACCCCATTGCCTCAGCTGACGTACTCGGTCCTTCTAATAAATATGGGTCTCTAGGTTCCTCGGCTATAAATATGATTTGTATACCAGGAATTTTCGCCGGCTCAGGAATAGATAAGGGCACGATAGAGATGAACTATTACGTCACCGGCACCCTTATCGCTACAGCAAAAGACATGTACTCTGATGGGAGAATGATACAGACTTATGGGAATACGACAGGTTCAGAAGTTGGCGTGGTTGTCTATAATCAGGGTATAGTATTATTAACAGGGTCAGACAATCTACACCCAAGTGTTGATAATTTCTTTTCACCGTCTTCAACAGATAATCCCTCTTGGTTATCTTTCGGTACTGGTATTGACCAAGTCGGTGAACAACTGTCTCATGGGTTTGTCGAGGATTCTTCATACTCTGTCACTTTCAAGGGAGTCAATAAGATACCCACACTTACAATGTTCGCCTTTTCAGAAAAGGGAGAACACAATTTTTCCAAGAATCCTACGTTCCTATCTAGATCCTCAGGTGAGACGTACTCTCATAGTGAGGAACTTTACAGCGAAAGACGATTCCAGGTAAAAAAGATAAACAAGTCTCCATATACTGATCATGAAGAGGACTATGAAAACGTAACATATATTTCTAAAGTAGGTATCTATGATAAGGACAAAAATCTTATCGCAGTGGCGTCCTTGGCAAATCCTGTCAAAAAAACAGAGAAAAGAGATTTTATGTTTAAAATGAGGATAGATTTTTAGTGGACGTCCTCAAGAGAAAAATGAAATTTCTTGCCACAAAATTGTCGGCACTTCAGTCTGAGGTTAAAGTTTCTAAAGAAATATACGAATTAGCCTCTAGAGAGGTCGATGCCATGTTTAATGAGAAATACTTTCCGGAAGCTTCTATAATAGAGGAAAGGGATCAAAATAAGGATCTTGAGGAATATGATCCTGAAAATGATAAAGAGACACCAGAAGAGCAAGATTTAAATTCAAAACAGGAAACTCCACAACCAGAAGATATGCCGGATCAAATTTCTGCTGCAAAGGATGCAGACCCAGAAGTTAAAAAAATGTTCAAAAAAATTGCTTCGAGATGTCATCCCGACAAGCTACAAGATATGGACGATGGCTTTGAAAAGGTTAAGAAAGAGCAGCTTTATCAGAAAGCCAGGCAAGCGTTGGAAAACAACGACGTGTTAATAATGGCTGACGTTGCCAATCAGTTGGGAGTAGAAATTCCTGAGATAACCGAAGTCCAACTAAAACAAACAGAGCAAAAAATTATTAGTATAAAAAAAGAATTATCAATGATAGAATCAACTGCAGTATGGCACTGGTTCTTTACAGAAGACCCGACCAAAAAAGATGATATTTTAAAACAACTATTTCAATTGATGTATGAACAACAAAATTCTAGGACTTGACATTTCTACTTCTATAACAGGCGCGACAATAATAGAAGATGGAAAAATAATCGAAACAGCTTTTTGGGACACCAGAAACAAAAGAAAGTTTCCCACCTTTTATGAAAAAGCAAAATTTATTAAAGAAAATATCTTGACAATAAAAGATGAAAATGATATAACTAATATATATATTGAGCAATCCCTGCACTCCTTTAGGTCAGGTTTCTCTTCAGCACAGACATTATCAACACTATCCAGGTTTAATGGAATTGTGTCTTGGTTCTGTTTTGAAATATTCAATATCCAGCCAGAAATGATTGCAGCCACATCCGCCAGAAAGCATGCCGGCGTTGGAATCAAGCGCGGAGATAATGCAAAAGAAAAAGTCTTACAATTTATTATTGACAAGTACCCTGATATTGAGATACAATATACAAAACATGGAAATCCCAAACCAGGCACATTAGATATGTGCGACAGTATTGTAATTGCGTTAGCAGGAGATAAACTTGTCAGAGAAGCTCAAATTACTTAAGAAAGCTCTCGGCCATTGCTGGTCCAATGATAATGAGCACCAATTCAGCTGCCCGAAATGCAACCATCACAAGCTGAAGCTGTCAGTCAATATAGAAAAAGATGTATTCAAGTGTTGGATATGTGACTATTCAGGCACAACGATATCTCCACTTATCCGCAGGTTTGCACCGGCCTACTATGCTGATTGGCGCTCTATTGCTGGCGAGGTCGACCTTACAAAATATGATACTATCTTTGCAGAACATGTACCAGAGCCACCACAGATTATCGACCTACCGGAAAACTTCCAAACACTAACAGGAAAGAAGACAAGGTTAAAGAGACGGGCCCTTAAGTATCTCTACTCCCGCGGGTTTACAGACAGGGACATCTTGACTTGGAAGATTGGCTTCTGTGACTATGGAGAGTACCAAGATAGGGTCATCATTCCAAGCTTTGACGATGACGGTAATGTCAACTTCTTTGTGGCAAGATCCTATACAGACGACTGGATGAAATACAGGAACCCAAGAGTAAGCAAAGACATTATCTTCAATGACCTAAACATCGACTGGGATGATGATGTGATTCTGGCCGAGGGTGTGTTCGATGCAATGAAGTGCAAGAATGCTGTGCCGTTACTTGGTTCGACCCTGAGAGAGAACTCAAGGCTATTCCAAAAGATATGTGAACGCAAGCCGGATGTGTACTTGGCGCTAGACGAAGATGTCAAGGGAAAAGAATTCGGGATAGCAAGGAAATTAAGAGAATATGGTATAAAAGTTATGTCTATTGACGTCAGCGGTTATTCAGACATTGGAGAGATGCCACAAGAAGTGGTAGAGCAGAGAAAACAAAATGCCGACATTGTTTCCGATTTAGACTATTTACATTATAAACTTGACTTCTAAAGGAGAAATATAATGAAAAAGTCACAACTAGAGAAATTGATAAAAGTAGAATTAAAGAAGTTGCTATCGGAAAGCGCCGGCCGAATGGAGTCGTTTGTAGGACAGAAAGCGCTTTCTCGTGCCGCCGCCCTTTGTAGGGACGCCCTTGATCCTAAGGCTGTAGGGGCCGAGTTGGATGAACCAACTCAGGAATCTTTTCGCGAAATTTACCGCCTTATCGGCGCCGCTTTTGACGCACTAGTGGCTAAAAACGCACCGAAATCCGGCATGAAGATGCCACCACTAGGAAAATAACAAAGGAGAACAATAATGAAAAAATCGCAACTTACAAAAATTATAAAAGAAGAAATAGCAAGCGTTATTAAAGAGGAAGAAGAATTTCGTTCACTATTGATGGAATTGCCAGATACAATGATCGACCCAACCGTAGATATCGCAGCAGGAAGTTTTCAAGCGGCCAATTCCGCGGCTCGGATGTATGCAAAAACTGGAGAAGAAAAATACAGAAAACAGGGCGAGCAAGCAATTCAAATGTCAAAAGACACTGCTGAGGGTCAAGGAATAATAGCAGATTTAGTTACCATGTTTGTCGGCGCTCCTGCCGTCGCTATGGGCGCCAAGGCAGCCGCAAAGAAAGCTTTAAAAAAAGTCGCAAACCCCGTAGGTCCAGTCCAGATGGCGAAGTTTCGAGCGGGCAGAAAATTAGGAAATCTTAAAGATCGAGCTAAAGACGTCTCCTCTTTAGCAAAAGTTACAAAACAGATGGCCACTGGAAAGGGTAGGGCACTTGTAAAACAAGCGGCAAAAGACCTTTCTGGGCCAACGGTCAAAAATCAATTCAAAAACATTACCAGTCCTAAGGGCGCCCGAGAACTTTTTGATCAAATGGTTTGGTACTCGAAAGGAGCTAAAGGAGTTTCTCCAGCTTCAAAGAGTAGAACATACAGAGAAATATTTAGTTGGGACCAAGTCGATCCATTTTTCGGAGGATCCAGCAATCCACATGCAGCAAAGATGATAGGTTTAGTTAGAGCGCAGGGGTCCAAATCGGATGATCTTGGCCGCGCATTTCTAAAAACTTTAGACAAAGTTGTAAAACAGTGAAAATACAAAGGAGCACAACAATGGAACTTACAAAAAGAAGACTTAAAGAAATCATCGCTGAAGAGATGAATCACCTAGCAGAAACAGGTGACCTTAACATGATTACCGAAGCAGAAAAGAAAGCATTCGCTATTATTCTTGAAAAGCTTACACCAAAGCAACTGGAAGATCTCGGCCTTAAAAGAATTTAGTTGACATCCTCTGTTGACTTTGATACAATAAAGATACTATAACCATTTACGGAGAATAAATGAGATTTGCTCATATCGCGGACACCCATATCCGAAACCTAAAATATCATTTTGAATACAAAGATGTATTCCGACAACTTTATAAATCATTAAAAGAAGAAAAAGTGGATTACATTATCCACTGCGGAGACATCGCACACACCAAGACACAAATCTCACCAGAGTTTGTCGACATGTGTAGAGACTTCTTTCAGAACCTTGCTGCTATCGCGCCAACCTATATTATTTTAGGAAATCACGACGGCAACCTTCGCAATGGTTCAAGGCAGGATGCTTTATCTCCTATTGCAAAAGCTATAAACGACCCTAATCTTATCCTTGTCAAGAATGCTGGAGAAGTAAAGATCAATGATAAGTTTTGTCTAAATGTTTTATCTGTGTTTGATGAGGA
>CENT01097816.1_pt1 | contig 46229 bp, 34 predicted proteins | sample 530141 | NCBI WGS metagenome assembly CENT01 (sample SAMEA2591074, study PRJEB7988) | marine metagenome | isolation source: saline water (ENVO:00002010), including | reverse complement strand
CACTTTGCTGATCATAAGAAAGATCACCACTCACGTCGTGGTCTTCTTCGTATGGTTAGCCAGCGTCGTAAGCTACTAGATTACCTTAAAGGCAAGAACGCTCAGCGTTACCTTGACCTTATCAAGCGTCTAGGCCTTCGTCGATAAGACTTGGGTTATACAAAAAAAGCGTCCATTGGACGCTTTTTTTGTGCCTTGAATTTAGTGCTATCTTTCTACTGCTATCTTAGTTGGGGGTTATAGGTGTTTTATAACTGTTTTATGAGCATGTTTACACTTGCTTTCACGATTACCGGTGAGCACTTTTCTTTTAAACAACAACACCGTCTCACTTTTCTTGCGAGGTCTTAGTTGAGTGTTTTACCGCATTATTCAAAGTAGCTAGTTCCCGAGTGGTGAGTTCTCGCCATTGTCCTGGACGAAGGTTACTTAACGCTAAATGCATAATTCTTGTGCGCTTTAACTTAGTAACTTCATACCCTAAAAATTCACACATTCTGCGAATCTGCCTGTTAAGGCCCTGGGTTAAAATAATAGTAAATTTATTTCTGCCTGTTTGCTTAACTGTACATGGCTTGGTCACCGTCCCTAAAATAGGTACGCCGCGGGCCATTTTAGTTAAAAACCTCTCACTTACTGGTTGATCTACCGTGACTTCATACTCTTTGTCGTGCGCGTTCTCTGCACGCAATATCTTATTTACGATGTCACCATCGCTAGTTAAGATAATAAGTCCCTCTGAAGGCTTGTCGAGGCGTCCTACGGGAAAAATTCGCTCTTTGTGACCAATGGCATCAATAATATTGCCTTTCACATGACGCTCTGTGGTGCAGGTGATCCCAATGGGCTTATTATAAACAAGATAGACGCGATCCGATTTATCTTTGGCAACAGCGCCAATACGCTTTTTATCAACTTCTACAGTGTCGTTTGGGCCTACTTTAGTGCCTAATTCTGGAGTCTTGCCGTTAATGGTAACGCGATTTTGCTCAATAAGTTTATCGGCCTCACGGCGAGAACATAATCCTGTATCACTAATGTATTTATTCAAGCGTTTAAGCGTCTGCTCGCTCATTGAACTTGGTTTCCTCTGTTGTTTAGGGCTGTGTGTTGGTAAGTCACCACGACTCGTTTAATAGAAAATGGCGGCTGTTACACGAACAAAGGGGCAGTGAGCCCCTTTATTTATTCATACCGTATTTGCCAATCGCTTTGTTTTTTTAGCCGGCATTTGGCGATGCAGCAGGGCTTGCTCCTGCCGCAGGGGCGCCGTTTGTATTACTCGCGCTTGTACCTGATACCACCTTGGTAGCAATTTCCCTAATTTCGTTTTCTAAGCTGTTCAGCCTGCCAGATAAGGTTGCGTTGCGCTTTTCAAGCACAGATAGGGTGTCAGCTAAGTTTTTAACGTCTTGCTGGGTACCTGCTTTGTCATCCGCAGTTTGCTCAAGACGAACGTTCACTGCTAAAAGCTCATCAGCTACTGAGGCAAGCTGGTTTTTCAAAGAACCCATGGTTGCCGATTGTGCATCTACATCTTCAGATACCGCATTTATGTCTTTATTCGCGGCACTTTGAACCTTACTCACGCGCTCACCTAAATCTGCAATTTCTTTTTGGTTTCTGCGCCACGCAGAAGCCCAAAGTTTATCCATTTGTTCCCATAATTCACTGGTTTTATCGTTCAGTTCATTGACTTTAACTTGCAGAGCAACCGTCGATTCGCCCATTTCCTCACCTGTAGCAGAGAGTTTATTCTCCAGTAACATGATGCGCTCTTCTGCTCGCTCAGCAATCGCTTTTTGCTGTTCAAGTAATGTGAATAAATAATAACAGCCACCGCACGCAGATAAGGCAATGAGGGCAATCAACGCTACCCAAATACCGTTGCCACCGGATGAAGATGAGGTGCTTGTTGCTGGAGAGGGCGTGGAAGTACTACCAGGTGACGTTTGGCGCTTGGTTTGATAATCGCGACGGTCTTCGTCATCTAACCTAATAGTTGGAAATTCATCATTTTTTGAGTTGTTAGGCATAATATCGTTACATTCTCATTCTGGTTGTTTCTTCATCGATTAAACCTTACTTTACAAAGCCTAAGGCACAGGTTTACCGCAAGAAACGCTAATTCTTTGCTCACTACAGCATGGTATCGCTTATTTTAATCAAATGCCACGGCTTATCCGTTTAACGCCTTTACATGACGGGGATAGTAAAAAGGCGAACACTTCACGCTGTTGTGTTCGCCTTTTAAGGATGTTTAATGGCCCATCCACTCAACTCGGTACAGGTCGCGACGTCTATCTAAATAGTTTCTCACCGAACCTTCGTTTTGCAGTTTAGTCAGCTTGTCTAAATCTAAATCAACAATCAGAGTCATTTCTGTATTTGGCGTTGTTTCAGACACAATAGCATCGTGAGGAAAAGCAAAATCACTAGGTGAAAATACCGCAGTTTGTCCGTATTGAATATCAACGTTGTCTACTTTAGGTAAGTTACCTACGCTGCCAGCAATTGCCACGTAACACTCATTTTCAATGGCTCTTGCTTGCGCACAGCGTCTAACGCGTAAGTAGCCATTTTTTGTGTCTGTCCAAAACGGTACGAAGAGAATTTGCATTTCCTGATCAGCAAGAATGCGCGCCAACTCTGGAAACTCAACGTCGTAACAAATAAGCACGCCTATTTTGCCGAAGTCGGTATCAAAGGTTTTCAGGCTATTTCCGCCTTTCATGATCCAGTCTTCTTTTTCATGAGGGGTAGGGTGTAGCTTATACTGACTTTCTATGGTGCCATCACGCTTACAGATATAGCTTACGTTATAAAGCAAATCGTCTTCTACCACAGGCATAGAGCCCGCGATAATGGTGATGTTATAAGACACGGCTAAATGAGACACTGACGTAAGGATTTCATCGGTATAGGTAGCAAGGTGCCATATTGCGTCAATGGACGACTCGGTCGGGCACAGCCCCATAAGAGGTGCATTGAAAAACTCAGGGAACAGAGCGACATCACAGGAGTAATCTGACAACGCATCGACAAAGTATTCAACCTGCTGCAATAACTCTTCTACATTGTTGAAGTAACGCATCTGCCATTGAATACAGCCTATTCTGGCACTCAGTTTTCTACTGGCAATTAGCGACGGAGTGCCTGGCTCGTAGTAAATATTGTGCCATTGTAAAAGCGTAGCGTACCCTTGTGACGCTTCATCTTCGGGAAGATAGGCAGTCATTACTTGCTTTACTTCAAATCCATTAGACAATTGAAAGGTAAGGATAGGATCGTAAATATCCTTCAGTTTTACCTGCTCAATGTATTCATATGGCGTCAGTTCTTGGGCATGGTTACGGTAGTTAGGAATACGACCACCGGCCATAATCGATTTCAAATTAAGATTTCGGCACAACTCTTTTCTTGCTTCATACAGCCTTCTGCCAAGTCTTAATCCTCTGTATTCAGGGCAAACAATGACCTCTACGCCGTAAAGTACATCACCATTTGGATCGTGAGTAGTAAGATAGGCATCGCCTGTGATTTCATCGTAGCTATGTTTGTCACCAAATTGATCATAATCAACAATGACGGATATAGCGAAAGCAACCACTTTGCCCTTATCTTCTATACAAATTTGACCATCAGAAAACGTGGTTACCTGTGCTTTGTAATTAGAGTAGGGCCACGCGCCGCCAACATTGGCGTAAACCTTATCCATAAGATCTTTGACATCGTTGTAGTCATCTAATCGTAAATTTCGTAAGTCGAGGTGATGCTCTGTCTCTTCTATCTGTGTTTGATCTTGACTCATTAACAACTCTCTTTTGCGTTACGTCTTGGTAGGGCCGTTCAAGGTATGCCTACATTCAATCATACATTCAATTAAAAATAAGCAAAAACCATGCTTTTTATTTAGCGATAAAAAATTTTGTGGATCACAACAAAAAAATAGCGGCTCGTAAGCTGTGATATATGTTGTGAATAAGGCTGATTAGCTCTATAACGCTGACAAATCATTTTTCGAATACATCATGCAAAGTCTTAACGTTACTCACCTTACCAATGTTAACCCTCTTCCTGTTTATAATGAGGCTCTTTTCGAGTCAATCGTCAACGACTTAGTGACGCAAGGGTTTAGTGTTCAGCACTCTGCACTGCCTAGTTTTATTACCGACGCATTGCTGTCTTGTCAGGGCGCTATGGCAGACAGTGAATATCAAAAAGCCGGCATTGGTCGAGCGTCAAGTTTTCAGCATGTGGATGCTATACGCACAGACGATATTAGCTGGATTACCGGCAGTACAGTTGAAGGAGAAATCTGGCTATCGTGGTGTGAAGCTCTTAAAACCTACATTAATAAAACCCTGTTTATGGGGTTGTTTTCATTTGAGAGTCACTTTGCTTGTTACGATGTAGGAGCTTATTACAAACGCCACGTAGACGCCTTTAAAGGACAAAGTAACAGGGCGCTCTCACTGGTAGCCTATCTCAATGAACAATGGCTAGAAAGCGATGGCGGCGAACTCGTTTTGTACACAAGTGAAGACGATGCTACAGGTTTTATAGTGCGACCAGAAAAGGGGACGTTTGTGATTTTTTTAAGTGAACAATTTCCCCATGAAGTCTTAACGTCAAAACGTCAGCGTCATTCAGTGGCGGGGTGGTTTAGAGTAAATGGTAGTATTAATGGTCAAATAGACCCACCAAGATAACCATGACTAGCGCAATATGGGAGGTAAGTGCTAATATCAATCCAGATGCAATATTATGCATACTTGCCCACAGCGTTGTTTTTTCATTACTGTAAGTCTTTTACCCAAGCAGGTGCGCTTACAATCAACGTTGTGTTACTTAAGGAAAAGACGTAAGAAGTGGTTGTTAAATGTTGGAAAAAATCCCTGATCCCGTACCAAGAGAAGACCTTCATGTATTGGTTATTGATAATCAAGGATTAGTGCATGATGTAGTGGCCTCAGCACTGCACGAAGTTGGGATAAATCATGTGAGTAGCGCATTTAACGCCTTTCATGCGAAACGCTTATGCGAAACCAGACAGTTTGATTTTGTTTTACTTGCCTTTAATGTCAGTCACGATAAAGATGGCTTTCACTTATTTGAAGAGTTGAAACATCTTAATTACATCAACGATACCACCACGGTTATTTTCTTAAGCGCTGAAACGTCCACAGAGCTGGTAAACTGCATTGTCGAGTTGCAGCCCCATGATTTCTGGGTAAAACCATTACAGCGAACGAAAATAGTTTCTCGTCTTCAGTATCTTCTCCATATTCGATACAAACTGCATAAAATGCTGCACTGCATGCAAAATGGCGATTATTCCACGGCCATGTATTACGCAGAGCGACAATTAAAAGACAGCTCGTTAATAGAATATCACCCGAGAATAAAGCGCTTAATTGGCGATTGCCTGCTGCAATTGCGAGACTTTGAAACCGCCGAAAATTACTTTCGAGAGCTGCTGCAAAGTATGGACCACGCCTGGGTACACATTGGGCTCACTCGCTCGCTGCTTCGCCAAGACGAGCTAGAAGAGGCTCAGCTAATTGTAGATGATTTGCTTCAGCGGCCTGACACTCGCTTTCTTACGTTCGATTTACTGGCCCAGTATTTTATTGAAAAAGAGCAGTTCGATATTGCCTACGAACAAATGAAAGAGGCGAGTCGACTTGCACCGAGAAACATTGAACGAAATAAACGCTTATGGGATTTAGCACGGTTAAATCACGACAAGATTGGCCAGCTATCTGCTGTACAAAATATGGCGAAATTTGCTAAAAACTCTATTCATGACTCACCTCAGCTTTCTTTAAATGTAATACGTTCTACCATCGATTTAGCCACTAGCCTTGGCGGTACTGATGCTGAAAAGTATATTCAACGTGCGCAACACGACCTTGATAATGTCGCACAGCAAAAAGGGGTACGCACTGAACTGGGCGAGCAAGTGAACGTTATTAAAGCCAGAGTGCTGTGTCTAAAAGATGACAAGAAAGGCGCTGAGCAAGTGATGAAGCAAAGCTCAGCGAATACGGATGGTCTGTCTATGGAAGACAGTCTGGATAAGATGAAAGCTTTTCACGAGCTAGGTATGCGCGAGCACTGCATTAGTATTTTGGAAAAACTTCGAAAGCAAATTGAGGGCGATACGTTCACATCGCAAGTGGTAGATGAATATCTCAAGCAAGAGTCTATAGAACGAAACGAAATTCAATTTACGCCTAAAGAGCTCAAGCACATGGCGACGGTGAACTACAAAGAAAATCGTCTTGGTCCTGCTTACAACAACCTTCGACAGGCGCTAACAATTTCTCCCACCGACAAGCAAGTGGCCCTAAGCTTACTTAAGATTATTACAAATATTCACGTGGGCGAAGATTTAACTGAAGATCAAATTGCGTCAGCTAAGGCGGCTGCAAAGGTATTGGTAGAGGGCAAGCTCTCTCCTACTCAAGCTGAAAAGCGAGATATGTACATTCAGCGCTTAGGGCTTGAAATTGATGATGTGCACGCGTCTGACTTTATTGGCGTTCTGTCACAAGAAGTCAGCGCTTTAGACTCCAGCTCTTCAAACAGCAGCGCTTTACAAAGTAGTGATAAGGTCGGCGCTAAAGAACGCGAAGCATCTCAATAGAAAAATACCGTACAAATAAGCATTATGTTTTTATAGTAAAATAAAAAGAGGCAGCTAAACGCTGCCTCTTTGTGTTGTCGTGTTATTTTCGACGTTTAGCTAGCGCGTTTTTTAGAAACAGCAGACCAACGGCGAAAGCCAACCATTGCAGCAAGCAATGTTAGAATTCCTCCCATTGAGCCACCAGAACTATCTTCGTCTTCATCGGGTATTGGAAGCGGAGCTGGCTCGTCTGCGACTAAATTGAAGGTAGCAATAAACGGGTCGTGATCAGAGCTTCTAAAAGGACCAATATCAGTAAAAGCATAACCTTCTTCATCTGGGTAGAATCGAAGTGCCTGGTTATATTGAAGTTGATAGGCTTCCACAGAATTGATGTTCCAATGTGTGCCATCAACGGCGTCCGCTAGCATTGCATCGCTTGCTAATACGTGGTCTAGGCTACCCACTTGCTCGGTACCAAAGAACCAGTAAGAAAAACCATCTTCATCAAAGGTTTCTGCAAGGTTATGATAACCATAGCTTGCGTCCACCTCGACAGATTCACCCTCATCCATTCCAGTGTTAATTGCAGTTTTAATCGTGTATCCGCGGTTTTCTGGCGTGTAGTCGGTAAGCACTGCAACAGGGTCTTCTGCGCTGTAGGCATTTAAATCGCCCAGTATTATTTTGCGCTCAGGCAGTGTTTCATCATTTAGCGCATTACCTAGCGTGATGGCAGCAGATACACGAAGTGCGTTACAGCTGCCCTGAATGGTATCAATATCAGAAGGAGCTTCTGCAACATCTTCGGCACACTGCGAGCCCTTTGACTTAAAGTGGTTGACTGCAACGGCAAACGTTTCGCCGCTTTCAGTGTGCTCGAAGGTTTGCACTAGCGACGGACGCATTCTCGCTAGTCTATCTTCCGATACTTGTTGTTCAGGCATCGCCACTATTACCGCATCGCCTTGTGGTGTTACCACTGTGCCGCGATACAATAGCCCAACGGTAATTGCGTCAGTGCCAATTTGCGAGTTATCAGCAGTACTGATAAACGCGTATTGCTCTGCTTCGCCAAGCTGGGCATTAATAGCATTAAGTAAAGATTGAATGGCACTATCATCGCCAAAACCGTCGTTCTCGATTTCCATTAGGCCGACCACGTCAGCATTTAAATCAACAATGGCTTCTACTATACGACCTTCCTGAAGTGCAAAAGCCGCTTCGCTTTCAGCGCCACGATTATCGTCGTAGTCGAACGTCAGTTCACCGTTTTCATCTTCATCACCATTGAAATAGTTAAGAACGTTAAAGGTAGCTACTGACAGATTACCCTCACTTACTACTGGGGTATCTTCACGAGTAGAAGTAACCGCGATGACGTCGGTAGGATTGATGCGATAAGTTCCAAAACTAAAATTCAGCGGGCCCGATGCAGACACAGTGTCGCCAATACGAATGGCATTTGCGTAGCTAAAGTTGGGGAAGAAGCTGATGGCATCTGGGTATTGTGATCCGCTATTATCTTCAATAGTTAATAGGCTAGCTTCGCTCTCTGTCTGTGCAGCAGCAAAAGCATCAGAAAGGGGAGGAGCAATATCGCTTGGCTGACGTTTAACACTATCACTTACCACAATTTCACCGAAACGCCAAAGCGAGTTGGTGCTGGTTACCGTGGCATCGGTGACGCTAACTAACATTCCTTCAAGAGCCTCCAAATCTTCTTCGTAAGGCATTGAAATGCTAGTGGTCATGACATCATCGCTCGCACCGCAATCTGCGGCTACAACGTCGCTATCCATCTCTATGGTTGTCATGCCGAAGTTTTCAGTCACGCTTCCATATAAACGAATGATATTACCAACTGTAATGTCCGTCTCGCCTTCGACAATAATCGCCTCAGATGTCGTTGCATCGCCATCGCTATCAGCGTTTTCTTCTTGGATAAAGAAGCCGCCTTGTCGTGTACCCGTAATGATGGCTTCAATAATATGACTATTTCCTGCTTCATCAGAGGCAGCGTCAGAGCCTTGTATTGCGCTTATGAGTGTTGCATCATCGCCACAAACGCCTAATGCAACTGGTGGCTCAACAGGCGGAACTTCTACATCACCACCGCCTTCAGTGGTAAAGGTACCTAAAGGAAATGGCGTAGATGCTTCTGCGTTAGTGTTAGCACCGTCAAGGGCATCAACACCGCTGTATGCCCAGTTTTCATCATTAAAAGTCCCTGCGTTTGCGGTTTGTCCATTGCTACGGTAGGCCCATCCATCTAGATATTCCCAAGCAGTGCCGTTACCATCAACGTTTATGTCGCCAAAGGTATCAATAACGTTGCCGCCTTTGAAAAGCTCGACTGCATCATCACCGTTAATCCCCATTGCTGAGCTATCAAAGTCTGGAGCCATACCGAAAAAGCTAGTAAAGCCGTCTATTTCTGAGGCGATATACAGGTACGTTCCTGCTGACGCACTTTGAACTGGAAACGTAAATTCTTCACCATCGCTACCGCCACCGTTATTGGCACTTCCAATGCCATACTCGGATAGGTCAGAAACGTCATTTATCACATAAAGCTCAACTGCCTTTGGTACACCGCCCGATAAAGGGCCGTCAATCACACCGCTGATGACAATGTCGTTTGCCAACGCGACGTTAGTTGCTGCAGAAAGTGAGAGCGCCGATAGGATGCCTGCGCTAAGTAAAGATAGTGATGTTCTCACGTCATTTTCCCTTTTGTAGTAGTGTTTTTTTATTTTTTTATGCCCGTGAGGGCAGGCAACATTATTGTTGCTTACACTACCGTATAGGGATTTTTTAAGCGTAAATATGACTTAAGTATATTCAAGCTGTTTTTTGAGATTTCATTTATAAACAGTGGCTTAAGTTGTATAGGTAAGTTTATTTATCACATTGGCTATCGCTAAGGAGCTAAGTGATAGCGTTAAGTAACAGTACTGCGTTGTTTTTAGTAACCAAAAACTCGGTGAAGTAATGCACTAGCGTAAGATACGCTCATACCTTTAAAAGCTCATATCTTCACAAAAAAGTGCTTATCGAAGCGCACCCCTTACAAAAGCAGATCATGACAAAGCCAGCTCCTCGCAAAAGTACGCATAATCATCGAGCACTTTATTTACATATTCATTCGAGGCGGTGACCATGTGTTCACCTGCGTCTGGCAATAAATTACAAGCAGCGGTGGCAAATCGCGTGCTGCGACGGTCTCCGCGACAATGCGCCAGCGCCAATGAATAGCCACAAAGCTCTGCAAAGTAGTTAAAGCCGCCTTGGTTTGCTTTTTTGCCCATGACGACATCTTCAGGTGAAATGCCAACTTTTGCGTGATGTCGCGAACGGATGAGATAGTGCTTATTGTCAAAAATCGCTTCGTCGAGGATAAGGTCCGGATTACGCTGCATTCGTCGCTGGCTTCGCGCGGTTAAATGAGCAGGATTAAGCTGATTGACCGGGCAAAGGGATGCGAAGTGATGAAGCGGAGCAGCCTCACGCTGTTGTTTCACTTCTACGATATGACAATGGGAAAAACTCACCGAAGTATGTGGTTTTTTGGGACCGACTAAAAAATAGAAGCGGTCGAGGTTTACCGAGCCGGTTCCGGCATCCTCGCGGCGCACGATATCAACCACTGAGTCATCCATAAAGGGCGCAAAGGCGTTGTAGAGTTCAGAATACTCTTCGTTGGTTAGCGGAGTGAATTTTGCGCTGTTCGATTTAAATGACAAAGTCCCATCATTAAAGACTACCGCCCGTGCAAGGGCACTTTTTGTTGTAAAAGCGCTGCCGTTAGCGCTTCTCAATACTGCCTTATCGTAAAGCTTGGCCAATTTTGTGGCTACTTTATCAGGTCGCCAGTTAACCGCTTCGTTAATCACGGCTTCATCTTCGGTCACTCTGCGGCAGGTTTCGATGTAAGCGCTTAAAAAAGCATGTTGTGCGTTTATCACGTCGGTTTTGCTAATGACGGGTTTTGTTGTGTCAACGTCGTTATCCACAAAGACCCCACTTACAATACCTTCACAATGTATCTGAGATAGAGTAAATGACGTGAGCAACCGCATTATGTCCCAGTGCGCTCTGCCAACGCAGGCATCGTCAAAATCGTTGGGTGAAAAAATGACGGTATCACCGTGGGAGCCCTCTTCAGTAAGAAACCCAAAATTAGACAAGTGGCAATCACCCACAATACTTGTCAGAGGAATGGCATTGAGGTTGTCTGGCAGGGATATGACCCCATTATACACGTCGGAGTAAAATAGCTGTGCAGTACCGCGGAAGAAAACAAAAGGGCTTGAAGCCATTTTTATATGTTTTCCGATAGTCCTTGACGGTGTCGAACCATCAATTCTGGCAATGTCTTGGGCAAGTCGCGAGTTTCGCATTAGACTACTCCGGTGTTATATCGCGTTGTTTTTAATCATATTTGATAAGTTTTAATCGTTCGATTCAATAACTTGATTAGACGATTCACATTTACCAATTAGTGTTTTATAAATTAGCGCGCTATTCTTTGCATCAAGTTGAAGGGCACTTGAATTTAGCGAAACAAAAATTGCAAAACCAAGTGGTCATAAAAAACGTAAAGATTACTCTCGTATGCTACTGGCTTACGAATCTAATTTAAAAACAATCTTTCTTAAAACATTCTTTCTTAAACCATAATGGAGAATTTAAACATGGCAATGATCAATACTGCTATTAAGCCTTTTAAAGCAACAGCATTTAAAGACGGCGAATTTATTGACGTAAGTAGTGAAGACATTAAAGGCAAATGGTCAGTATTCGTATTTTACCCAGCTGATTTCACGTTTGTATGCCCAACTGAGCTTGGTGATATCGCTGATAAGTACGAAGAGCTACAGTCTCGTGGTGTAGAAGTATTCTCAGTATCTACTGACACTCACTTCACTCACAAAGCATGGCACGATTCTTCAGACACAATCAACAAAATCAAATTTGCAATGATTGGTGACCCAACGGGCGAAATCACACGCAACTTCGATTGTATGCGTGAAACAATGGGCCTAGCTGACCGTGCAACGTTTGTTGTAGACCCAGAAGGTATTGTACAAGCAATGGAAATCACGTCTGAAGGCATTGGCCGTGACGCTGATGACCTAGTACGTAAAATCAAAGCTGCTCAGTACGTAGCGAACAACCCAGGCGAAGTATGTCCAGCAAAATGGAAAGAAGGCGAAGCAACACTAGCACCTTCACTTGACCTAGTTGGTAAAATCTAAGTACTGACGTAACTAGCGCGTTTTTTCGAAAACGCAATTAGTTGATAGGGAGTGAATTCTCGCTCCCTCTATTCAATTTTTATTTAACTTTCCAGTTTCCGCTTATAAGTTGACCATCAAAAATGGTTGGCGGGGATCGGCATGTCGAAAATAAGGCAGGACAACCGTGTTAACTAAAGAAATTTTACAAGCATTGAAGGGTTATACCGAGACAATGCAAAAAGACGTAACCTTTGTCGTACAGACCGGTGAACACAGCAAGCGTGAAGAGCTTGTTGGCTTTCTGTCCGACATTGCAGGTATAAGCGATAAACTTAGCGTTGAAGAACGCGACACAAACGGCATACTTCGTAGCTCTGTAAGCTTTTTATTAGAAGCTGATGGCGAAGATACGGGGATAAGATTTTCAGGTATTCCGGGCGGTCATGAGTTTAACTCACTGATTCTAGCCATGCTGCATGCTTCAGGAACCGAATTAAAACTAGATGACAGCGTAGCGTCTATAGTTAAAGCAGTGAGCGAACCACTCAATTTTGAAGTGTTTATCAGCCTAAGCTGCCACAACTGCCCAGAAGTCGTTCAAGCGCTAAATCAGTTTGCGTTAATCAATCCAAACATTACGTCTGAGATGATAGATGGCGGTTTGTATCAGAACGTTATTGAAGAACGAGACATTCAGGGCGTACCAAGCGTTTACTTAAACGGCGAACTATTCGCTAACGGGAAAGTAGATGCTGCTGTGCTTATTAATAAGCTTATTGAACAAAACCCAAGTTTAAAAGACGCCAACAAAGGCGAGTCAATGCCGTTACAAGACGTAACTGTTATTGGCGGTGGACCAGCTGGTGTGGCATCTGCTATCTACAGCGCTCGTAAAGGCTTAAAGGTATCGGTTATCGCAGAAACATTTGGCGGCCAAGTAAAAGATACCATGGGCATTGAGAATTTAATTTCAGTGTCGAAAACCACAGGCCCAGAGCTTGTAGGTAACTTGATGGAACACGTGCGCGATTATGACATTACTCTTAAAGAGCATGTGCGTGTTGATAACATCGAAAAAGGCAATATCAAAACAATTACGCTTTCTTCTGGCGAGCAAATTCGTACTCGTAGTCTTATTGTTGCCACCGGCGCTCGTTGGAGAGAACTAGGTGTGCCTGGTGAGAGAGAGAACGTCGGGAACGGCGTGGCATATTGCCCACACTGTGACGGTCCATTCTTTAAAGGAAAAGATGTTGCAGTGATTGGTGGCGGTAACTCAGGTATTGAGGCAGCCCTTGATTTAGCCGGTATTGTGAAATCGGTGACTGTTTTTGAATTCATGCCTGAATTAAAAGCAGACCAAGTATTGATTGATCAAGCAAACAAGCGTGACAACATTACCATTATCAAGAATGCGGCAACGCGTCAGATTTTAGCTGAAAATGGCAAAGTAAATGCTATCGAGTACCAAGATCGCAGTACCAACGAAGTGCACACGAAAGAATTAGTCGGTGTGTTTGTTCAAATTGGATTGGTACCGAATAGCCAATTTATGAAGGATACCGTTGAGCTTACTCAATACGGAGAAGTTGTTATTGACGGTAAATGTCATACTTCTGAGCCTGGCATATTCGCTGCCGGCGACGTGACAACAGTGCCTTATAAGCAAATTGTAATCTCGATGGGCGAGGGTGCTAAAGCGTCGCTAGCCGCTTTTGAATATTTGCTAAGTCATGAAGTAGCTGACACTGAAGAAACTAGCGAAAAAACTAGCGAAAAAGAAACAGAAGCTGCCTAACTAAACAGCGGCAGCAGTAACCAAAAACCGGATAAGTTTACTTATCCGGTTTTTTTATGGGCATGGTCTAGTCTAATTTAGGCACGGCTTTGGAACTTGCGTTCTTCAGTGTTCACTTTTATCCATTCGCCAATGCTGATGTATTCAGGAACTTGCACGACAAGGCCAGTAGATAGGGTAGCTGGCTTGGTACGCGAGGTTGCTGAAGCGCCTTTGATTGACGGGTCAGTTTCAACCACTTCTAGCTCTACGCTCATTGGCAAGTCGAGGGCAACGGGCACATCACTCACAATTAACACCTGAATAGACTCAGTTTTTTCATTAATGAACAAGGCTTCGTCAGCAATACTTTCTTTGTTTAGGTGATAAGGCGTGTAGTCCTCGTTATCTAGAAAGACAAATTCGTCGCCGTCCATGTATGAAAACATCACCGGGCGGCGCACTAAATCAGCCATTTCTAACATGTCTGAGTCTTTAAATGTTTCGTCGAATTTAGCGCCGCTGACGACATCGTACATACGCATACGATATATGCTTCCGCCAGCGCGGCCCTGAGGTACTGAACGATCAATATCTCTTACAATACATGTTTTTCCACCGTAAACGATGGTGTGATTTTTTTTAATTTCACTTGCCTTTGGCATGGTCTTACCCTGTTATTAATGGCTTTATCTACGCGTAGCCATGTTAAGTTTCCCTACTATCTTCCGCTATTTTGCACGAATGAGGAAGTGGATTGTAGCTAAAGTTGTAGCTAAAGTTGTTGCTAAAAATTATAGTTTAAAGGAATTGGCGTTCATATTGTGGGCGATTTGTGGGCGATTTGTGGGCGATGAAAGTTAGGTGAGCCGCACCCATACGTTTTTAATTACGCTTATTACGCTTCCATGTACCGCCATAAATATAATCACTACAGACAGATGCCTCTAGCTGGCAAGTTTTACAGATTATATGCCACTCACCCTTATAACTAACGCGATACTGAACGTCTGCTTCCACCTTGCAATTGTCACATTGTCGTGGCGGCCTTTCTCTTGTCTTTTTTCCCACTTATGCTTTCCTACCTACACTTTCCACCTAGTACTTTCCTACTAGTACTTTCCAACAAAGAATCTCACCAACTCAATGGTTATCTATTTACGCTGACAAGCCCTAGATTTTCTTTGCCATAACAACGGCGATTGCTGAGCCTTTACCTACCATGTTACCCCATAATTTCATGGCACTCGTTGGGGCAGTGGTCATTGCATTGTACGCTTCGTCTTTGTGACTTTGCTCGTCTGACTGGCAACGTCTAAATTTTTCCAGCACATCAAAGGGCGTGGGTTCAACGCTCTCAAGCAGGCCGCACTGTTCTTCGTAGTGCTCATCAACAAAATACTCAACGCAATAAATGGTATAAAAAAACCAGTTACGCCCCAAAACCCTTGGAAGAAAACCTGTCATAAACCCTGCTACCATCCAAAGCAACAGCATATAGCTACCTCTAAACGGGGGCATGTGGTTTTCAAATATATCGAGATGAGTCTTTTCAGTGGCCAGATGCTCAGAAGCAAACGAAAACACGCTCTCTTTTTTCCTATGCTTTTCCTCTTTTTTTCGACTCTGTGTTTGCAGGCCTAACTTAGCCCAAAGGCCTGCCACTATGCTCACTAAGAAATCGGCGGTAAGGGCGCCTCGGTAAATCCAAACTGCGCCAGTCTCGCCGGCGTGACTAGCTCGTAACTCTTTGTCTACTAGACTTATCGAATTGTCGGTCATCGCTTTGCTTATTATCGACATTACTTTTTCTCGTTAATAGGGTGTCAGCAACCCATAGAAAGCCACGCATAGCGCAACCAGCTGTACCGTATTAATTAACACGGTAAGGCGGTGGTATATTTGGAATTTCTTTTCCTGTTGGTTATCGGTAGCGTGATTTGCCAGCGGCATAAGTATTTGACGGCTAACAATGAAGCCGAGTGTGACAGGCGCTATTAGCCAGGCCACTTGCCAATGGCTGCTTATAATTGCAGAAGCGGTAGCAAGTAAACTCAGTGCGCCAAAATACAAATAATAAAAGGGAAAAAAGGTGCGAATAAAAGGTCGGGCGACTTCGCTTGGGAGTTTTATAAAAATTAATGGCGCAAATAGAGCTTGGAAAGTCACCATGCCGCCAACGATAACCACAAGGCACCCACACAATAGAAGAAACATAAACACAGTACTCGTAATCAATGAGTAGTTAATACCGCTGTGGCTACAGTAAAAGATTGATACTTAACGAATTGTAATTTTTAAAAAGACGAGGCATAAAACTAGGTGCATACGCTAGACATTTAACTATTTGGTTTGCCCAAAAAGGACAGGGTCGCTGACAAAGTGACCAGCAAAGGGCAACGTGCGCCAGAATCATAGGACCTAGGAAACATAAATCAGTACAGCATGACTTAATATAACTAAAATAAAGAGTTCATTTTTAAATAGAGTTGGTAAATTAATAAAAAAACATGAGATTGCACCGTGGGCACTGCCATTTTTCGTTTCCTTTTTCGATTCCTTTTAATAGCGCTTTTTCTTCTTTGTATATGCGCGGCCTATTTCTCTTTTTGGCCAGTACCCATTTCACCCGCATCTTGGCAGGCGCCAAAAGACAATGGCCTGGTTGAAAGTTTCAAGCAGAATGAAAAATCAAAGGCGCTTCGGCGCATACCAATGGCTGATGATTATGGCCCCGAGGACCTTGCAATAAGTGCAAGCGGTGTCATCGCTGTTTCGAGTCATTCTGGAAATATTCTTAGAAAGCGCCCCAGTGATACTCAGTTTGAGGTTTGGGTTAACACAGTAGGTCGTCCTCTTGGGATAGAGTACGATAGCGACGACAATCTATTGGTTGCTGATGCACACCGAGGCCTACTTAAAATTGATGTCGCTGGCACAGTTAGCGTATTGGTCGATAAAGTTGAGGATGGTGGCAAAGATACTGCAGTTGTTTTCGCCGACGATGTTGATATTGCCGATAACGGAATGGTCTACTTTACTGATGCGACATCCAAATTTGCTGCTCAAGATTACGGCGGAACGCTGAAGGCCAGTATGCTTGAGATAATGGAGCACAGGGGGAATGGGAGGCTTATCGAATATAACCCCGTTACTGGGGCTTCAACTGTTATAATGGATGCTCTTATTTTTGCCAATGGAGTCGCAATAAGTAACAACGGCGATAGTGTACTTGTGAATGAAACGGGAAAATACCGTGTATTACGCTATTGGCTAAAAGGCGTTAATAAAGGCAGGGTGACTGTGTTTATGGATAACCTACCAGGGTTTCCAGATAATATTAGTACCACCAAGGAAGGGGATTATTGGCTAGGCTTTGCCGCACCGCGCAGCAGCATGATTGATGAACTGTCTGCTAGTCCTTTCTTAAGAAAGGCCATAATGCGCATGCCCGCCGCGCTGCGTCCAAGTGCAGAGGCTCTCGGGCACGTGATAAAAGTGAGTTCAACAGGTGAGGTACTGCAAAGCCTTCAATCTGCCGAAGGGGGCTATGCGTTTACCACCGGTGCACTTCAAACGGCGGACGGGCTTTATATCTCAAGTTTAACAGAGCCCTCCATAGGTTTTATCCCTAGTGCAGAAATGCCATTTGAAGACAGTGAGTGACTCTTTTCAACACGCCCTCATTTTATACGAGCAATGTCGTAATAATGTTCCAGCAATATTTCCGCCATATTTTAATTGTTTCATTAGTGTTTGTTTACAAAATTATAAAGTAGATAAATGTTAAATTGCGGATGTGTGTGGCAATATCGATGTAGAGTTTATTATTTGATCAGTGCGCTGCGAACAGAAACACGTTTACTCAAAGCCATGTTTACGCAAAGCCACGTTTACATAGAGAGCTACGTTTACTCCACTGGTTGCTACAAGGAATATTTGTATGAAGGTAAGCAATTTTTCATCACTAAGAGAGCTCACGATAGCCGCTCTCGTGATTTCATCTGTCACTGCGTGCGGTGGTAGTGGTTCTTCTAACACCACACCTGAAGCCAGCGTCACTCCTCCTACTCCTCCTGTGTCAGAAACGCCAAGTGAACCTGACTGGCAGGCAGGCGTTTACGAGCCCGAATCAAATTTTATCAACCAGTGTGAATCGCCAAGAAGCGGTATCGATCCGTTTTCAGGTAATTCTTATCCTGATGAAGCTGGCACTGCAATGGATGAAAAGCTGTGGATGCGCTCATGGACTAACGATACATATCTTTGGTATGACGAAGTAGACGATAACGACCCTGCTAATTTTTCAATTGCCGCGTACTTTGATCAGCTCAAAACCACAGAGCTTACGCCTAGCGGTACTCCTAAAGACAATTTTCATTTCTCCCGCGCTACCGAGGAGTACAATACGTTAACGCAAACCGGGGTGTCATCGGGTTACGGGGTTGAGTGGGAGTTTGTCAGTTTGACTGCGCCTAGAGAGCTCATTGTGCAGTATACCGAACCAAATTCGCCTGCAGAGACTGCGGGCATACCCCGTGGTGCGTCGCTGAAAACCATCGACGGCGTAGATTTTGTTAATGCTAATACCCAGGCCGAGGTGGATGTGATAAACGCAGGGTTATTCCCCAGTGAAAGTGGCAACACCACCAACCTGACTTTTGAGCTTGTAGACGATAGCGAGCTATCGGTGAGCGTTACTTCTGCTGACATTGAAGTATCGCCAGTTCAAAACGTCACCGTGCTTGAGACCAGCGCGGGCAAAATGGGATATTTTCAGTTCAATACCTTTATTCGTACAGCACAAGGCTCGTTGATAAACGCATTTGACCAATTTGTGAATGACAACGTTACCGAGCTTGTTATCGACCTTCGATATAACGGCGGTGGGTTACTTGCTTTAGCGTCTCAGCTTTCTTACATGGTGGCGGGCCCTAATCAAACTGACGGCGCTATTTTTGAGACGTTGCAGTTTAACGATAAATATCCAACAAGAAACCCGGTAACCGGCTCTACTATAAGTCCCACACCGTTTTACTCGACAGAAATAGATTACAATGCAGGCTTGCTCACTAATACGCTACTTCCAAGTTTATCGCTAACCACAGTTTATGTAATTACGACCGGTTCTACCTGTTCTGCCAGTGAAGCGGTGATTAACTCATTGCGCGGTGTGGATGTAGAAGTAGTGCAGATTGGTACACCCACGTGCGGAAAGCCTTATGGGTTTTATCCAACAGATAACTGCGGAACCACCTATTTCACTATTCAATTCCAAGGTGTGAATAACAAAGGGTTTGGTGATTTCGCCGATGGGTTTATTCCTAGCTCAACGCCCAACTTTGAATTCGAGTTACCAGGTTGCGATGTGCAAGATGACTTTACAAAACCACTTGGCGATGCCAGTGAAGGTATGCTGTCAGCGGCAATACAATATGCAGAATCTGGTGCATGCCCAGTGAGTACTGCATCTTCAACGTCGGCATCTTTAATATCTGGCTCACACTCTAATGCACCATCTAACAGCCAAGCAACTGGTCAAACTACTGCGAGCGAGTCGTCCCTAGCGATAAAGCCACCTCATACACAGCGAGATGAGTTGATACTGCACAATAAAATTAACGAGCCTATCCTTCGAGGCGAAAACTAATGGCGTTTTTAAAGCGTAGAAGAGGCGCCTGTACACGTATTGCAAGCACTGCTAATACCTCAGCGGCAAGGGCGCTAAGCAAAGAAAAGCGCAAAGAAAAACGCAATCAAAAACTCAAAGCAAAACGTCTGTCAGCCTGTGTGTTGACGCTTGTTTTGACAGCGACAGTAGGGTGTACTTCCACAAAAGCTGATTCTCCTGAAATGGCCTTACTTGCGACATCACCTCAAACTGTGGCGACCTCAAGGGCTGAATTAGACAGCGTGGCTGTTATCGAAACGGCGATTGGTCAGTGGTTTGGCGGCATGGATATCACCCTTGCAGATACTGCGTTTACTGCGTCGTCTACCTTAAGCATTGAGCAAAAGGGCGCAATGGATAAGCGAGGTTTGCCTCTTGACGGCAGGCACAGTAACCCTGCATTTGTGTTTACGTTGCTAAAACGCGGTGATGAGTGCTTTATTCGTAACGAACAGAATAATGAAGAGATGCTGCTTGACGGAGTTGATTGTGTGGCAGCGAAACGATAGTTCACCCTAGTTATGATATGTGAATTGCGGTATACGCATTCTTAAAAACAAAAAGGGCCTTTTAGTTACTAAAAGGCCCTTTTTTAGTTTTTTTAAGCTTGTGATTAACACTGCTTTTTTTATTGCGCTCTCTTTCGTTTATTTAGACCGCGCTTATTTAGACCGCTGGGCTTTAGGTCTGTTTGACTTGTTGCCAACGTTTACAGCTTGGTTGCCGTTAAATCCGCCTTTGCCGCCGCTCCTATTTGAACCAGAGCTTTGCTCCTGACGGCCTCCTGATTTGGTATTCTGGGTGTTGCCTTTACCACCGCTCTTGCCATTGCTTTTACGCTGGAATGACGGAGGTAGGCCTGTGTGCTTCGTCAACGCTCGCTCACCTTTACGCCCACGTTGCGCTTTTTGACGCTTTTCATCGGCAGTTTCAGGTGGCACTAAGTGCTGAGGACCGCGACCAATAAGATCTTCTCTGCCCATATTGACCAACGCTTTACGAATTTGCGCAAAGTTTTTAGGGTCGTGATAACGAAGCATAGCTTTGTGCAGACGGCGATGAATTTCACCTTTTGCTGATGGTACTTCTTCACTGTCTTTTGTGACTTTACGAAGAGAGTTTACCTCTGTGTGGTACATGGTCGTTGCTGTGGCCATGGGCGAGGGGTAAAAGTTTTGCACTTGGTCTAGTTTAAACTTATTTTCTTTAAGCCATATAGCAAGACTCAGCATGTCTTCATCAGTGGTGCCTGGATGAGAGGCAATAAAATACGGAATTAAGTACTGCTTTTTGCCTGCTTCTTCAGAATATTTATCAAATAGCTCTTTAAAGCGATCGTAGGTGCCCATGCCAGGCTTCATCATTTTCGAAAGCGGGCCATCTTCTGTGTGTTCAGGGGCAATTTTTAAATAGCCACCCACGTGGTGTAAGGCCAACTCCTTAACATATTCAGGATCTTCAATGGCTAGGTCGTAACGAACGCCGGAAGCAATAAGAATTTTCTTTATTCCCGGTAAGTTACGCGCACGACGATAAAGGTCTATCGTCGGCTTATGATCGGTGTCCATGTGGGCACAAATACTGGGGTACACACAAGAAGGGCGACGACAGGTTGCTTCCGCTTTAGGGCTTTTACAGCGTAAGCGATACATGTTGGCTGTAGGGCCACCCAAATCAGAAATAACGCCGGTAAAGCCGGGTACAGTATCGCGAATTTGCTCTATCTCTCTGATGATAGAGTCTTCAGAACGGCTTTGAATAATACGGCCTTCGTGCTCGGTAATAGAACAAAACGTACAGCCACCGTAACAGCCTCGCATAATATTGATGCTGAAGCGGATCATGTCGTAAGCTGGAATTTTCGCATCACCATAAACCGGGTGAGGTATGCGCTGATACGGCAAATCAAACACAGCATCCATTTCTTCAGTTTCAAGGGGCATCGCTGGTGGATTTATCCAGATATGTCGGTCGCCATGACGCTGCATAAGTGCTCGTGCACAGCCCGGGTTTGTTTCTTGATGCAAAATCCGCGATGTGTGGGCGTAAAGCATTTTGTTATCTTTTACCGTTTCATAAGCAGGAAGCTTAACGTACACATTTTCCCAAGGCTTACGCTTTTCTTTTTCTTTTTGAGGTGGCTGAATAACAATGGGCGCTGCGTCGGGCGCTTCGCTACTTTTGCTATTTTTTTCCTCAGAATCACATTCCGGCTCCATAATGTAGGGGCTTGGAATAGGGTCTATTTTGCCAGGACGGTCAAGGGATGTAGAGTCTACACCTTGCCACTCGGGCAACGCCTCTTTCACAATAATTGCGGTGCCACGAATATCGCGCATGTCCGCAATATTTTCACCAGCGGCTAAACGGTGCGTGACTTCAACCAATGGACGCTCTGCATTACCAAAGAAAAGCATATCGGCTTTTGAATCGAATAATACCGAACGGCGAACTTTCTCGCTCCAGTAATCGTAGTGAGCGATGCGGCGCAAACTGGCTTCAATACCGCCAGCAATAACAGGCACGCCCTTGAACGCTTCACGACAACGCTGTGCATACACCGTTACCGCTCTATCTGGACGCTTACCACCTACGTTGCCCGGCGTATAGGCATCGTCATGACGTAGCTTTTTGTCTGACGTGTAGCGGTTAATCATGGAGTCCATGTTGCCGGCAGTCACACCAAAATAGAGATTAGGTTTGCCAAGCTTCATAAAGTCGTCTTTGCTCTTCCAATCTGGTTGAGCAATGATGCCTACGCGAAAACCGTGGGCTTCTAATACGCGACCTATTACTGCCATACCAAAACTTGGGTGGTCTACATAGGCGTCGCCGGTCACCAAAATAACATCGCAGCTATCCCAACCTAATGCATCCATCTCCTCCTTTGACATAGGAAGAAACGGCGCTGTGCCGAGGCAGTGGGGCCAATATTTAGGGTAAGAAAACAGACTGCGGTCGGCTTTAATGGTGGCTTGCATAATGATCACATATAAAAAAACAGAGTTTGCCTGAAAAGCTTGGGCGTGTTGGCGCTAGGCAAATTTTCAGAAATGAGCCGTAATTATAGCAGTGTTGCTGCGGTGGGGGTATAGCGCTGTCATTAAATAAGCGCCCTTTGTATACTTAAGCGAATGTGAATAATAAAAATGAAGATACCGCTATGGCTTATTGGTTATTTAAAACCGAACCCGACGCTTTTTCTATTGATGATTTAGTACAACGGCCTAACCAAACTGAACCCTGGGATGGTGTGAGAAACTATCAAGCGAGAAACTTTCTTCGCGACAGTATCAAGGTTGGCGACTTAGTGTTTATTTATCACTCGAGTTGCAAAACGGTGGGTATCGCGGGAGTGGCCGAAGTTGTGAAAGCAGGCTACCCAGATGCTAGTCAATTTAACCCCGAGTCCAATTACTACGATATTAAGGCAACCACTGACAAGCCTAGGTGGTACTGCGTAGACGTAAAACATGTAGAGTCGTTTAACCGTGTGCTTCCTCTTTGTGAAATAAAAGCGATGCCAAATATTACAGAAATACCCTTGGTAACCAAAGGCGGGCGTTTATCGGTGATGCCAGTAACAAAAAATGAATGGCATCATCTATATGCTGCTGCCAAGTAGCGCGTTAGCTCGTCTATTGAGATCACAATGCTGACTCGGATTGTTAGGTCAGTATGCTAGCCCCGCATTTGTCTCCGTGGGCTAGCTTACTGTGTTGGCGCTTCAGTGTTTAAGGCTACTTTTTAGAAAGAGTAAATTTAGTGTCTGCTTCGCGAAGCATATACAGTGCAAAGCACGCGCCCCACATTGGCCAAGCGGCAAAAAAGAGCAGATGACTGAACGCATCAATATACTGCGGGAATGAGGACAGCGTTGAGCCACCGTGAAGTAAAAAGATAAGCCCATAGGTATATCGCTTAGCCACGCCGCCAAGAAAAGCAAAAACAAGCGCAAGCTGAAGTAGGCCCATAATGTATACTGCCATTTCTGGCACACCGCCAATACCGTAGAACTTTTCAAAGATAGCCATGCCGTGGGCAGGGTTGACAAATTTGTCGAGTGTCCACACAAACATCACGATAAACACAGTGACGCGCAGTGCCAGTAACGCCCAAGGTAGTCGAGTAGTAATAACATCTGATTGTGCAGAAAGGTGTGAATGTGTAGCTGATTGACCCATAAAGGTCTCCAATTGGTTATGAGATAAATGTGATTAATAAAGAACGGGTTGGAGAATAAAAAATTTCAGAAAATAAAAAATGCGCTGAAATTTTTTTAATAACGTATCGGTCTTGTCACATAATATTAAAAAACGGAAACATACATGAATAACCTAGTAGGCCTCGCCATCAGTTCTTTGGCTCTTGCAGTTAGCCAAGGCGTGCAAGCACAACAAACCCAAGAACGGGATATTGAAGTTGTCGAAGTGAAAGGAAATGCGTCTTCACTTGGCAATTTAAATCCAGGCGACAATCAGTTAAAAGGTATTTTTGGCGCCGGAATGTCGGCGGCAGAAACACCTCGTTCAGTCACATCCTTGTCTAGCGAGGCACTAGAAGCATTCAACATTAATGATTTACACGACATTGTCAAAGCTGCTCCCAATGCCTATGCATCAAGTGGTTTTGGTACACCAAGCTTACCAAGCATAAGAGGCCAGCTAGGCGAATTGTTCCAAGACGGTATTCGTCGCCAGGCCGGTAATAATGGTTTCGGACTCCCGCTGTCTTTCAATGGCGTAGAACAAGTCGACGTGGTTAAAGGCCCGTCTCCTGTATTATTTGGTAGTACCCAGCGAAACGGCGGATTTGTAAATTTGCAAACTAAAGCCGCCTCAACACAAGGTACGCAAGGTAAGGTGACACTTCGCGCCGGTCGTTGGGAGCAATACTCTGGGCAGGTCGATGTTAATACGGCGATTGAAGAGGGCAAAAGCGGCTTTCGCATAAGCGCAGAATACCTCGATCACGGCAGTTTTTACGATTTTGCAGAGCGAGACAGCGTTAATCTCTTCGCTGCGTATCGCTACACCCCAAGTGATGCACTCACTTGGGATATTAGTGCTGAATACTACGATACCGATTATCCGGACAATGCGGGTATTAATAGACCCACTCAATCGTTAATCGATGATGGCTTGTACATTACCGGTCAGGGCGTTCAGCCTAATGGCAGCACGGTACCTGGTGCGGGCGCAATAATTTCACCCACCGGTGAGGTAGTGATTCCACGTAATCGTGTATTTACCAACCCTGATGATATAAATGGTGCTACTACCACCGTGGTGCGCAGCAGTATCAACTACCAATACGCTGACAACATCACTATTCGCAACTTATCGTATTATCAATATTTAGAGCGCGAAGAAGTGGCGCAAAACAGCTTCGTCGAAATAATCGATGGTGCTGATACCTTTGAAAATAGAACTGAGGTTGATTATCAGTGGTCTGACTCGCAAACCACAACGGTTGGAGTATCAATTCGCTACAACGATGTGTTGGGCTACAGCCAATTTACCACTGAAGCCGATAACCCTATCGATTTAACAGGGCCGCTTTCAAACCGCGTAATTCCCCTTACTGATGCACAAAAAGCCCGTTTAGTGCAGTTGCGCCCAGGCGTATTTGTCTCTCCGGGTGCCCAATACGACCTAAACGGTGACGGGGCTGGAGATTTCAATTTATCTGACACCACAGACTCTACCACCTGGCAAACCGGCGTAGCGGTGCAGCAGCAATCAAAGTGGACCGATAATTTAACCACTATTGCCGGTGTGCGAATTGATTATTATGACGTTGAGGCCCGAGACCCACTATCGCCAGAGGGCGTTGAAGCAGCCTCTGATACCTACAGCGATACCTTAAGTAGCTATCAGCTAAGTGCAGTTTACAAGCTTACCAACGCGATTAATCTTTACGCTGCATTTTCCGAAAACGATGCCACCTCCAATAGCATGGGAGGTGGTACGGTACTGGGCGGAGATAACGAGATTAATCCGCTGAATTTCGCTACTGAAAATACGCTGTATGAAGTTGGTGTAAAATATTCACCTAGCAGCGAGTGGTATGCAGAGGTATCGGTGTTTGACCAAACCCGTAGTTTGCGAAACCGCGATGGCAGCAATAGCGGCGTTAAAACCCAAGGTGCAGAGTTTCAAGTGTTTTACCAACACAATGATGTGTGGGTAAACGCAGCGTATAGCTATTTAGACGCGCGCTTTGATGACTCTGCAGCTTTCCAAGGAACGTCACAAGTGATTGATGCCTTCGATAACAGCCGCCCCGATATTATTAACGGCACAGGCGTTGGCTCACCATCGTTTACAGCGTTTGCCCCTTCAGACAGTCGAGTGCAGGGCATACCTCGTCAAATGGTGTCATTGAATACGGGCTGGCAGTTAACGGATGATTTCGCCGTGGGCGCTAGCGCCCTTTACACTAAGTCGTTTCCATTAGATTTCTTGCAAACGGTAAATATACGCGACCAGTATTCCCTTGACTTAAATGCGGATTATCGCATTAATGAACAATTACGTGTTCGTGCAGACGTTATTAATGTAACTGATCAGGACAATTGGCAACCACTGTTTGAAGGCGGTTATTTTGGTGCAACCCTTGTTATGCCAAATGTACCTCGTCATGTTCAGTTAACTCTGCAGTATGCGTTTTAAGCGCACCTAAGGAATAACAATGTTTAAGAAAATCGCGTTGCTTGCTGTCATTGCAGCCGCTGTGGTTGGGTTTTTCTACTTTGATCTCAACACGTATTTGACGCTAGAGGGAATGAAAGGCTCTCTAGATACGTTCAAAACTCAAATATCTGAAAACCCGGTGTTAAGCATCGCGATTTTCTTTGCAATTTATGTGGCGGTAACGGCGCTGTCGTTACCTGGAGCGGCTATTCTTACGTTAGCAGCTGGCGCATTATTTGGCCTGTTCAAAGGCCTGATTATTGTATCGTTTGCTTCTAGTTTAGGCGCAACGCTTGCATTTTTAGTTGCTCGGTTTATTTTGCGAGACACGGTACGTAATAAGTTTAAAGAGAAGCTGAAGAAAATTGATGAGGGCGTTGAAAAGCAAGGGCCATTCTATTTGTTTACCCTTAGGTTAGTGCCGGTATTTCCATTCTTTTTAATCAATTTGTTGATGGGTTTAACGTCTATCAAAACCTGGACATTCTACTGGGTAAGCCAAGTAGGCATGCTTGCCGGTACGGTTGTTTACGTGAATGCTGGCACCCAGTTAGCGCAGATTGATAGCCTTTCGGGCATTTTATCCCCTGAGCTACTTTTCTCTTTTGTTTTGCTGGGTATATTTCCTTGGATTGCGAAAGGCATTGTGGCCATAGTTAACCGTCGTCGTGTTTACAAAGGCTATAGCAAACCTAAAACCTTCGACAGAAACTTAGTGGTTATCGGTGCAGGCGCTGGCGGCCTAGTAACCAGCTACATTGCTGCTGCGGTTAAAGCGAAAGTAACGCTTATCGAAGCGGGGGAGATGGGTGGAGATTGTCTTAACTATGGCTGTGTGCCCAGTAAGGCAATAATAAAAACGGCCAAAGTCGCTAATCAAATGCGCCATGCCGATGATTACGGGCTAAACCCAGTTTCACCGTCTATGTCGTTTAAAAAGGTAATGAAAAGGGTGCACGAAGTTATAGCAACCATCGCCCCTAACGACAGCGTAGAGCGCTACACAAACCTAGGTGTGGATGTGGTAAAAGGCTATGCGACCATTATCGACCCATGGACCGTAGAAATAAAAACCAATGAAGGCGACGTAAAGCGCCTAACCACTAAGAATATTGTTGTTGCTACTGGCGCTAGCCCTTTTATCCCAGAGCTTCCTGGTATCGAAGAAAGCGGATACGTTACTTCAGACACTCTTTGGACTAAGTTTGCCGAATTAGACGATGCACCTAAAAGGTTAATAGTGCTAGGCGGCGGCCCTATTGGTTGTGAACTTGCGCAGGCCTTCGCCCGATTGGGCAGTGAGGTGACTCAGGTAGAGCGTGCTCCCCGTTTAATGGGGCGTGAAGATACGGATGTGGCCGACTATGTGCAATCGGTGCTCACAGAGAGTAACGTTAACGTATTAACACAGCATGATGCATTGCGGTTTGAAACTCGTGGTGATGACAAAGTGTTAGTGGTTGCTAAAGATGGCAACGAAATCGACGTTGCCTATGACGAAGTTATTATTGCAGTAGGGCGTAAAGCTCGCCTCAATGGCTTTGGCCTAGAAAAGCTGGGCATTCAGTTTGACAGAACGATTGAAACCGATGAGTACCTGCAAACACTCATGCCAAACATTTATGCTGCAGGAGATGTAGTGGGGCCGTATCAATTTACTCATGTTGCAGCGCACCAAGCGTGGTTTGCAGCGGTAAATGCGTTATTTGGAACGTTTAAAAAATTCAAAGTGGATTACAGCGTAATTCCTTGGACGACGTTTATCGACCCTGAAGTGGCGAGAGTGGGTTTAAGCGAACGAGACGCTGTCGAGCGAGATATTGACGTAGAAGTGACGCGATACGAGTTTGCCGAACTAGACAGAGCGGTGACAGAAAGCGCCCGCAAAGGATTTATTAAGGTACTTACACCCCCTGGCAAAGATAAAATTTTAGGTGTAACGGTGGTGTCTGAACACGCCGGAGACTTGCTGGCAGAGTTTGTTATTGCCATGAAGCACGGGTTGGGACTAAACAAAATTTTAGGCACCATTCATACCTATCCAACGTGGGCTGAGGGCGCTAAGTACGCTGCCGGTAATTGGAAGCGCGCGAATCAACCTGAAAAGCTATTAAGCTTTGTTGAGAAGTTTCACACATGGCGCAGGGGCTAATAATGCAATTGGGTAACGTGAAGTTCGGTATATTCTCACCTACCGCTAAGAGTGGCTTTTGTGCTACTTCATCTAAATTAGCACCTAAACAAGCACGTAAACTAACAACTAGAAGGGCACCTAAAAAAATGCGTGAAAGTGCACTGATGAAAATGCTCAAAAGATTAAGCGCAGTCGCAGCAATAGGCTGCGCGCTATCCGTGTTCTCGCTAAACGCATTGGCAAACAGCAAATTACATGAGAAATACAATGCACTACTCGATAAACATGTGGTGACTATCGACGGTGGTGCCAGTACTCAAGTTGACTATAAAGGGTTTAAGCGCGATCAAAGCCAGCTAAGCAGTTACCTTGACCAACTCGCCGCAGTGCCGCCGCGTACATTCGACTCGTGGGATCAAAATACGCAGTTAGCATTTCTTATTAATGCGTACAACGCCTATACCATCGATTTAATTCTTACCGAATACCCTGAACTTGAGTCTATTAGAGATTTAGGCAACTTTTTTTCCTCTCCTTGGGACAAAGAGATAGCCCCGCTTCTCGGTAAGTCCCGGTCCCTTGACGATATAGAGCACAATTTAATAAGAGGGGACAATAAATACAGCGAGCCACGTATTCACTTTGCGGTTAACTGTGCAAGCGTTGGCTGCCCAGCGCTGCGAGAAGAGGCCTATGTGGGCGAGCGATTAGACGCTCAGCTCGATATGCAAACAAAGCGTTTTTTAAGCGATAGTTCCCGCAACAAGATAGAAAACGAAACACTCTATTTATCAAAAATTTTCTCATGGTATAAAGGCGATTTTGAAAAAAACTGGAAGGATACTAATTCGGTGTTTGAGTTTATCCTTTTATATAAAGACGCGATGGCGCTAAGCAGTGCTCAAGTCGATTTAATTAAGAACGGAACGGCTGATATTGATTACCTAGAATACGACTGGTCGTTGAACGATACAAAAGCGGCAGCGAAAAATTAGTCATAATGAGAAGGACGTGCGTTTTTTTACCCGTGTGCAGCGCAAAAAACACTTGCGATGCAATCATGGCTTTCGTTCGGTTAGCATGCCTAACGATATTAATTATCGCAGGTAGTGCTTATGCCGATTCGTCAGTAAATGGCAGTGACAATCCTATTGCTGGCCCAGTTGTTAATCCCAAGACTAATCCCAAAACTGATGCCAACCCCGTTGTGCGATTTCACGCATGGGGCGGCAGTGCGCAGGTAAATAGTTACCTCAAGTGGGTTGCCGATAGGGTTGAGCGCAAACACGGCATTGCGTTAAAGCACGTGAAGCTTGCCGATACCAGCGACGCGGTTTCAAGAGTATTAGCAGAAAAAGCCGCGGATAACTTACATAATGGCAGTGTCGATCTCATTTGGATCAACGGTGAAAATTTCGCTGCTATGAAAAAGAATGCGTTGCTGGCAAAGGGATGGGTGGGTGATATTGCAAACTTTGCGTTAACAAATCCAGATAGTAATTCGGCAATGGTGACAGATTTTGGTGAGCCAACGCTAGGAATGGAAGCGCCGTGGGGTAAAGCATCTATGGTGTTTTACTACCGTAAATCGCACTTTGACTCATTCAATAAGCCAGTACCCCAAACTATTCATGCCCTTTTGCAGTTTAGTCAGCAGCAGCCTGGTCGGTTTACTTATCCAGTGGTAACAGACTATTTGGGTATAAGCTTCATCAAGTACGCTGCTATTGCCCTTAATTCGTCAAACCAATCGCTATTTTATAAACCCGTTACTCAAAACGCCCTAGAGAAGATTACTCCTTCGTTATGGACGTACCTTGATGCGCTGCATCCCACAATGTGGCGTAATGGCGAATACATGGTACGACAAGCATCTCAGCTACAGCGATTAATTGACAGCGGTGAACTTTCGTTGGCCTTTTCGTTTACCGCTGCAGAAATACCAAGTGCGGTAGAGCGGTTTGATTTACCGCGGGATGTGCGTACTTTTGCAATGTCAGACGGTAGTCTGGCAAATGTGCATTTTATAGGGCTAACCTTTAATTCGCCTAATCAAGCGGCGGCAAAAACGGTAGTCAATTTTCTATTGTCCCCTAAGGCCCAGGCAAAAAAACAACGTTTACAGGTATGGGGAGACGACACCGTACTTGACACTAACCTGTTATCCCCTTCGCAAAAAAGCATGTTTGAAACCCAGCAGTCTCATCCTTCAGCACTTGATAAGTCTCAGTCAACGCCTTTGTACGCAGAGCCTCACGCTAGCTGGACCGATGCACTGAGACAGGCCTGGGAAGAGCGATACGGGGCGAGATACTGATGTCTAATTTCAATTCTCAATCTACGCCTCGATCTAGGCCTCAATCTAAGCCTCTGTATAAGAATAGAAACCGAAGCTTGGCGCAGGGCCATTTCAATCGCATTACCGTTTGGGCGAGGTGGTTATTACTTTGCTTACTGATTATTCCGGTGTTGGCTGGCGTTATAGGGGTTTTCTTACCTGCCATGGGTTACTTTCCTGCCATTGGCGCGAATCAATTTGATTTTCGCGTTTTCGCCGCATTATTTGATGTGGCAGGCATTCACACCATGATGTGGCTTTCGCTTTTCACAGGCGTAGTTGCGACAGTGATTGCTGCGCTATTTGCGTTTGTGTTGCTGTCTGTATTTTATCGCTCGCAAATGCTCTCTCGATTACAGATAGTACTAAGCCCTTTTTTGGTATTGCCACACGCCGGTGCAGCAATAGCCCTAGTATTCTTACTGAGTCCATCGGGGTTCTTTGCACGGCTTTTTACGTTCAATAGCAGCGCCATTGCCTCTGCAAATGAAGGTGTTTATCTTTTCGATAGTTACGGCATCAGCATTATATTAGCGCTAGTGTTAAAAGAAATTCCGTTCGTTCTTCTTATGGCAATAAGTGTGATGTCGCAGCCGCTAATACGGGAGAAAATCAACGGTTACTTTAAAGCAGGTACCGCTCTTGGATACTCACCTATCGCTATTTTCTTTAAATTAGTGCTGCCAATAGTGTTTCCACAAATACGACTGCCTCTTTTAGCAGTATTGGTTTTTGCGGTTTCAAACGTAGAGATTCCGCTCATACTTGGGCCTAATGATCTCAGTACCCTAGCCGTAGCCGTACTGCATTGGTTTAATCATATTGATTTATCTATGCGTTTGCAGGCCTCCTCTGCAGCAGTTGTGCAGGTGGGTATCGCTGTGTTTGCTATTATTGTGATGTTGGCAGTCGAGAAGGGCTTCACCTTTTATGGTAAAAAATGGCTGCAGCGCGGGAAGCGACACGTTACCGATAAAGCAATTAGCGCCATAGCCTACCTACTATTGATAGCGTACGTGGTGCTAGTAGTGAGTGCTATTTACACACTGGTAGCGTTCTCGTTTGCGAAGCAGTGGACGTTTCCTAACATTATACCGGCTGACGTCACCATGGTTCACTGGAACACTGTGTTAGACGCGGTGTTAACGCCCTTATCGAATACCGTGTTATTAGGTGTTAGCGTAAGCTTCAGTGCATTAGTATTAGTGTTACTTACTCTTGAGAGCGAACCATTGAATACTGGAAAGACACGGGCTTCGCTGCTACTTCCTACGGCCTTATTTTTACCTCTTCTGGTGCCTGGGGTAGCCTTTTTGTATGGCTTAGTGTGGTTCCAGCAGTTTATTTTAAAGGATGCCGTTTGGTTTCATGTGTATGTGGCGCACATGGTTTATGTGATTCCTTATGTGTACCTATCACTGGCTGTAGCGTACCGAAAGTTTGATAACCGTTATGTAATGGTGGCGCTAAGCCTTGGCAAATCACCAATGGGTGTGTTCTTTTTAGTAAAACTTCCTCTGCTCATTGGGCCCATTCTGGTTGCCTTTGCTTTAGGGCTGGCAATTAGCTTCAGCCAGTACCTTCCTACGTTACTCACCACTGGCGGGGCAATTTCTACAGTTACCACAGAGGCAGTGGCGTTAGCTGCGGGAAGCAGCGCAAGATTAAGTGCAGCTTATGTGGTTATTCAAGCTGTAATGCCATTGTGTGGGTTTGGTTTAGCGTGGTGGTTATCGAACATACTCTTCAAACCGAGCACAACCAAAATAAGTACAAATAAATCCAGCACAGGTAAAAGTGTAAGAAGCGTATGATCTATCTAACAGAAAAGAGAGCGTAAATGGCACTGACACTCAGAGAGCTTGAAATTTTTAAGGGGAGCGCTTTGCTACTTTCCCTTGATGTCACCGTTGAAGAGGGTGAAATTTTAACGGTAATGGGGCCAAGTGGGTCGGGTAAGTCAACGCTGCTGCAGGCAATAGCAGGGCATCTCGACACGCCTTTTTCGTTTTCGGGTTCCATCTCAATAGATGGAACGAATCTAGCTAGTCAGCCGCCACATCGGCGCGGTGTTGGCGTTATGTTTCAAGATGCACTTTTGTTTGAGCACATGACGGTAGAGCAGAACATTATGTTTGCTATGCCTAGTGCTAAGTATCAAACAAAGAGCAGAAAACGAGAAGCTGTGGCAAAGCTGCTTCACGCTGTTGAGTTAGATGAAATGCAACATAGAGTGGTAACCACATTGTCTGGTGGTCAGCAAAGTCGTATTTCTCTATTGCGTACGTTAGCTGCAGAGCCACAGGCGGTATTACTTGATGAGCCCTTTAGTAAATTAGACACAGCGCTTAGACAACACATTCGGGAATGGACATTCACGCAGTTGCGCGAGCGCAATATACCCGCACTACTCGTTACTCATGACAGTGCCGATGCTGTGTCAGCCGGTGGTCAAACCATTGAGCTATCATCATGTTAGATGCCAAAGTAACCCCGTTTATCAAACCGCTTTTAAGACCCATAGTTGTTGGCTTAGACAAACGCGGTATAACGCCTAATCACGTAACACTCGCAGGATTTATTGTTGGTTTGATAGCCGTGCCTTTAATAATTCTTAACTGGTGGCTAGGGGCCCTTGGCTTCATCATATTCAATAGAGTGTGTGATGGTATCGACGGCGAGCTTGCGCGATATCAAAAAAGCAGTAGCAGTGCTGGTGGTTATTTAGATATTTGCTTAGATTTTCTATTCTATGCTTCAATTCCATTAGCGTTTGGCATTGCGAACCCCAGTGAATGGGGGATACCTGCTGTGGTATTGTTGGCCACCTTTATTGGCACGGGAAGCAGCTTTCTTGCATTCGCAGTCGCGGCAGAGAAATTCAATATCGACCGCCCACAGTTTGCGAATAAAAGCTTTTATTACATGCAAGGGCTTACTGAAGGTACCGAGACGATAGCTGTCTTTTTAGCGTTTTGTATCTGGCCTAACCATTTTCCTATTATGGCTTACTGTTTTGCAGCGGCCTGTCTCGTTACCATAGTGACAAGAGTAAGCGGCGGCTTTGCTACACTTAAACGAGTAGAGCAGTCTAACGCGAGTAGTCAGAAATCAAACCAGTAATTAAACCAGCTATAAGAAGAGTAGGGTGAATGGACACTACATCAGTAATCCGACTTTCAGTGTTTATTTCGGTTTTCTTCATCATGGCGATGCTAGAGGCGTTTTTACCTGCGCGTAAATCAACTCTATCTCGCAAAGAGCGGTGGGTAGGCAATCTGTCTATGGTTGTTTTTGGTGCAGTGGTTTCTCGGCTTCTTGTGCCAGCTTCATTGGTAGGGGTGTCGTTGTGGGCTAGCGAAAAAGGCTACGGCCTATTCAACATTCTCTTTGCATCAAATAGCACGCTAGTCAGTGCAGTACTCGTTGTGGTGGGGGTATTACTACTGGACGTGGTTATTTATTGGCAGCACAGGTTGTTTCATACCATTCCATTGTTGTGGCGCATTCATAAAATGCATCACGCAGATAGCCATGTAGACACCACCACAGGTTTACGTTTCCACCCAATAGAGATAGTGATCAGCTTAGGTGTGAAAACTGCCGCTGTAGTCGCGTTTGGCGTTCCTGTTTTAGCAATTGTCATTTTTGAAGTCGCATTGAATGGTTTTGCGCTATTTAATCATGCCAACATACGACTGCCTCAAAAGTGGGACGATAGACTGTCGACACTCATCATTACTCAACGATTACACCGCATTCATCATAGCCAAGCTAAAGAAGAATTTAACAGCAATTTTGGTTTTAGCGTATCGTGGTGGGATAAGGTATTTAATAGCTTTAAGCCCCGTGCCCATGAAAGCGACGATAAGTTGCCAATAGGGCAACGTGATGTGCCGCCCACAAAAGACAACGCAAGCATGCTATCGCTGCTTTGTCAGCCCTTTTCCAGACCGGCTAAAGATTGAGCTGAATAAACCTTCCAATCGTTTTTGTTTATATTGTTAATTTTTTTACTGGATGCATATATCATTCATGGGTGTTGAAAAAAACAGCAAGTGGAGGTAAGTGTTGTTATACTTCGCACATAACCAATGCCTGTTTTATCAATAAATACGTTTTTTAACATAGATGTGCACGCTTGGAGTTAGCGTTTCAGTAGAGATTGCGATGATGAAATATACAGCTTAGAAGCTTATCATTGAGACTAGCTTCTAAGCCTCAAAGTAACGAGAGGTTGATATTGCACAGTAATAAAAGAAATGAATTGCTTCAGCAGCTTCCCACACCGCTTATGTTTAAGCAAAGAGGTGATAGCAGCTATTGCTTAAATACCGCGTTTCTTTCACTTTTCGGCATATCACCTGATAGCAAAAAAGGCAGTGAACCCACAGATTTTCGTTTTTATGACCCCCTCACTAAGAATGAGCTTACTGGTGAGAAATGTCCTTATCAAGCATTAGAAAAAGGCGATGTAGCAAGCACCTGGGTTCGCCTTCAAACTCCCGAGCGCTCGTTACACTGCTTTATTAATGGCTCAACCATTACAGACAATGGCACACAATGGCTGGTGTTCCACATTGATGCGAATAATCGAGTGACCGCCAATAACGGAAACGATAGTGCTGGTGCACAGCGGCATATTGAATTTAACCAGTTACTTACCAAATTTTCCTCAAAACTCATTAATGCCAGTGCACAAGATTTGGACGTTATTATTGCTCAAAGTCTCGCTGCCTTTGGTGAGTTTTGTGATGTTGACCGTTGTTATCTTTTTGAGTTCTCAGACGATTTTGCTTTGATGTCTAACACCCACGAGTGGGTGGCCGCGGGTGTTTCCCCTTACATTGACGAATTGCAAAATATGCCAACAAAGGAAATGCCGTATTTAATGGGTTATATCGAGCGTGGTCTATTTAAAGTGGATGATGTTCGCCGCATTCCCGACTCAGCGATAGCCGAACGTGAAGAGTTTCAGAAAGAAAATATATGCTCTATCTTGTGCTCAAGAGTTATGGCAGATGGTAAAACACACGGCTTTATAGGTTGTGACATTACCGGAAGCCCTTATACGTGGAGTGCTTCAGATATAGAATACTTGAAGCGAATTGGGGATATGTTAGGCAATACGCTGCAAAATATTTATAATCGAAAAGCTATCCAGACCATGCAGCAGGAGCTGATTGAGGCCAATAGACAGCTGCAAAAATTAGCCAATATTGACGGTTTAACGGGCATAGCAAACAGGCGCCTGTTTAATACCACTTTAGAACAAGATCTGGCCCAAAGCTGCCGAAAGCAAGGTTCTCTTTCTCTGTTACTTATTGATGTGGATTTTTTCAAACTTTATAACGACCAATATGGTCACGTTGCCGGTGATAATGTGCTTCAAAGAGTGGCTGAAACACTAGTACAGAGTTGTTTGGGTACCGATGATTTAGTCGCGCGCTATGGCGGAGAGGAGTTTGCTGTTATTCTGCCTTCTACTAATATCGAGCAAGCACAAGAAATAGCCAATCGTATTGTTGAGAATGTGAGGTGCTTAGGTATTGAGCACAAAGCATCGCCCCATAATGGGGTGTTAATGGTAAGTATCGGTGTTGCGACTCAAGCAGATAGCTGTGATGAGAGTTGCGTTGAATTGATTGATAGAGCTGATAAGGCACTTTACCGAGCAAAGTCGACTGGCAGGGGACGTGCTTGCGCATAGTGAAGCTCAGTGCATCGTCGAACTAAAACGCTTCCAAATAAAAAGCCCGCTTTAGAAGCTGAAACACTTCAGAGCGGGCCTTTTTGTTTGCTTGTTAGAGCTTAAAACTCATAAGACACGGTTGCACCGAATGTACGAGGCTGATTAGGGTATGCATTGTAGCTTCCGGCTTGAATTGGTGGTGGAAAGGCCGATAAGAAGTACTCATCATTGTTCAAGTTGCGAACCCACACTTTAAAGCTTAAACCGTTATCCATAGTTAGGCCCGCACTCGCGTTTAACGTGCCTACTTCTCGAGTAAGTTCAGCGGGAACGTTTTCTACAAGTCGTGCTTCACTCTCAAAAAGATAGTCTGAACGAACAAAGCCATACATGCCGTTACCTAATTCGAAGTTATAGGTAAGCCCCGCAACAAAGCTGCGTTCATGTATGCCTGCCGGCTGTGTTCCTGATAGATCGACTGGCCCGTCTACGCCGTTTGCTCCTTCAAAAGAATCGTAAACCGGGTCGAGAATGGTCCCGCCAAAGGAAAATACCAGTTCATCAGTTAGGTTGAACGTAGAATCAAACTCTATGCCTTAACACCAAGCTCGTAAACCGTAGACTCTTCGGCTCCTGCATAGCGTGTACCGTAGCTTTGATTTGCTCGCGTTAAACTCGCTGTTTCAAGTGCTTGCTGATCGCTAGGAAACGGACGAGTATCACGAGATAGGTTCCACGAAGAGGCTTTAAAACCTGTTGCAGCGGATGCAAACACGTTGAAATTTCGATTAACTTCATAGGCTAAGCGCACGTTCCACGTGGTTTTGCTGTCGTTTGTATTCCCTCCCTCTACCTCATTAGGGAAAATAAGCTGCGGTGGCAAAAATTGAACACCTTTTAAGGTAGGCACAAACGGTTGTAAATCTGGAATGAAAGCAAGTGGTACGCCGAATACGGTAGGGTCCGTATCAAAATCAATCGCCGACAGTGTTTCGTTGTGAACTTGAGACACCGACACGTCTTTTTCATCATCAGTATACGAAATTCCAACCGTCGCGGTGAGTTTGTCACTTAAATCGTAATCAACGGTAGCAAACAGGCTAAACGCATCGTTTTCTTGCAGGAAGTCTGTGTCCACAAAGTTGCTCGCGTTAAAAAAAGCGTTGCGAGGTTGTGCATATACGTCTTCAGCACTCTCTAAAAGTGGCTGTAAACCAAGAATGTTGAAAAATGGTCGTGTTCCTTCCCCATAGTAAAGTACATCGCCTGTATCCACTTCTTCAGAGAAGTAAAATCCGCCTACCATCCAATCGAATTCGTTATCGCCAGTCGAGGTTAAGCGAAATTCTTGGGTAAAGGTTTCTATATCGGTATTACCAGTTTCGGTAAGGATATCAAGTGAGGTGTAATCTACATCAGAATCGTAGCTGCTCGTATTTTTTCGAAACGCAGTAATTGACGTGAGTGTAAAAGAGTCATAATCCACGTCTATTTGAACAGAAACACCGCCATCTTCAACTGTATTAGTAGAGTTTTGGTTAAGCGCTGATTTGAATTCAAACTGGTCTTCTACATCAAGAACGGTTCCACCGAGAGCCCGCACAGCGGCTGTCGTTGGGCCATTGATAACATCGGCCACGGTGCAACAGCGTTCATCAATTTCACTGTAATCAGCAATAAATCGGATTCGTGTATCTTCGGTTGGTTCGTAAAGCGCCTGACCACGGACATTCCACCTATCACGGTTATTCATATCATCAAGTCCAACAACACTGTCGGTATAGCCGTCTCGTTTGTTAATACCGCCAGATACGCTAAACGCCAACTCTTCGGTAATTCCGTTCGTGTAATAACCTCTTAATAAGCGCTGATTAAAGTTGCCAACACCTAATTCCACTTTGGCGGCTTCTATAAACGAAGGGCCTGCTGTTCTAACGTTAATAACACCCGCAGAGGCGTTTTTGCCAAACAGTGTGCTTTGCGGGCCGCTTAATACTTCAACTTGTTCTAGGCGAGGTAAATCACCAATTTGTGCAGCAGCTCTAGAGCGATAAACGCCATCGATGAAAACGCCCACAGAGGGTTCGATACCTGTGTTATTTGTACCGTTACCAAATCCGCGAATTGAAAAATTTGTATTAGAGGAGCGTTGCAGTGGCGTTACACGAAGTGTAGGGACTAAAGCCTGTAAGTCTTGTATATCCAATACTTGCGTTTGCGCTATATCCTCTCCAGTAGTGACGGTAACAGCGATAGGCGTTTCTTGCAGTCCTGTTTGTCGTTTTGATGCGGTTATCAGAATTTGTTCAAAGAGATCGTCATCGGTTTGTCCCTCAGCTTGCGGTGTGTTGGTAGTTGATTCCTGTGCAAGGGCGACATGGCCTGACAGGCCGAGTGTTACTGCAACCATAAGCGCAAGTGGCTTTCGTTTAAAAAATGAAAGTGGACACTTTTCTATAGTACGTTCTCTTGTTGTGTTTATTTTTATAATAAGTTCGTCAATATTGCGTGTTATCTGACATAAATACCGGCGAATGAAGACAGATTAATAAGTTAACGCAAAATCAATCAATGTAAACAAAATGTTATTATTTAGTTAGATGATGTTTTGTGTAAGGTTTGAGTGATATTTGAACACTTGTCGGAAGGTGGTGAGCTTTTCGCTAATTTTTATTGAATTTCAGGCACAAAAAAAGGCGTAGAGTACGCCTTTTTTATGAATTGGTGGTGCCGTGGGACGCCGGTTTGGTTCCCTCAATAGGAACTGAATTGGTCCCTCAATTGCTTTAGTAAGCCAATGCGGGTCTATGCTTACGCAGGAGCTTTGGAATCCTGTTTGTCAGAAGCTAGCAGTAACTCGGTTGACAATTGGCCTTGTTCGGGCGCTTCACTATTGAACGAAATTTGATATCCCATTGCCTTATAGCTTTTCTCCCGTTTGTTGAACATTCGTTGCAACATAGGGAACGAGCAATCGACATAATCGTAAATGGTGACACGGTCTTTGCCATCCGACTCTCGGTGAATACGCCCGGCATACTGAGCCAGTGAACCTTTCCATGCAATGGGCATGGCTAAGAACAGCGTGTCTAGTCTTGGCAAATCAAAACCTTCGCCCACATACTTACCAGTGGCAACGACGACTTGCGCGGTGGGTAGCTGTTCCTCAACGGTCTTACGCTCAGACGCGCGCATTGCGCCTTTTAAAACGACTGAATCGATATCTCTATCGAGTAGCATGGCATTGATTGTTTCAGCATGTTCTCTGCGTTCTGTCAGAACTATTGGGTGTTTTGATTGTTCAAGGCAGGCTAAAACATCATTGATTATTCGTTGCGTTCTCTCATCATTCTCCATGATCCATCGATAAGCGTCTGAGATTTTAGGTCGCTCTTCTGAATTGATTAACTGCCCTGGAGGGTTGTCATAGAGTTGGTGAACAACGACTTGTTGCTCAAATTTTTCTTCTGTTGTGCCTTTAACCTTGTGACGAATAGGCCCAGCGGCCATAAAGATGATTTTCTGGTGGCCATCCTGTCGTTCGGGGGTGGCGGTCAAGCCGAGTACATATTTGGCTCGAACTTCGTTTAACACCATTTCAAAGCGCGGCGCAGAAACGTGATGGCACTCATCAACGATCACATGTCCATAATCTTGAACGATCTCAGATACTGTGTTGTCTTTTTTGTTGATTAGACTTTGATAGGTTGCGATGTCGACGACACCCGTTGGCTTTTTCTTGCCGCCGCCGATGATGCCGACATCAGTATCGGGCAAAAACGATTTTAATCGTTCTCTCCATTGGTCGAGCAGTTGTCGACTGTGTACTAAAATTAGCGTATTGGCTTTGCGCTTAGTAATCATGCCAATAGCGGTAACTGTTTTACCAAATGCAGTCGGCGCATGCAGAATACCAGCATCGTGCTTACTCATGGCGCGCACTGCTGCTTGCTGATTCTTTCTGAGCTTGACGAGCGACTTGGTGGCTTTAAGTTTAGTGCCACGTTCACGCTGATCGTCTAATTGAACTTTGATCTGATTCTCGGTTAACAACTCTAGCGCTTCGTCTAAGCAACCGCGAGGTATTGCCAAGTAGCCTTGCTCAATTCGAGCACAGGAGATAAATCGAGGAATACCATGAGTTGAAAATCGTAATGCCTGTGTTTTAAAGAAAACAGGGTTGGAAAAGCTCGCGAGCCGCCTTAACCTTGCGGCTAACGCAGTTGGTAGCTCACTTAAATCAAAATAAACATGATTTGCGAGAGTTACGGTTATCTTTTCTGGTGGGTTTTCCAATAAAAGAGGTTTTACCTTGGTGGTCATTTCCCAGGGTGGGCGATTCTCTTTAACCTCTTGTTCTTTAAATAACGCTGAGTTTTGTGAGATTTGTGTCAGTAGCTTTGTCAGTCTACCGTGTGAAATAGACTTGATATTAGCCAGGTGCTGCCATTGGTCCTGGATGACATTTAGTTCGTTATCGACAAAGGAGCTATTGCCAGACAATCGCGCTTCTTTCTGAAGTGGTAGAGCGATTAAATTTCCAAATCCGCCTTCGGGTAAAATATCCTGGTTGGGGAAAAGGCGATCATAGGAGTCAAACGATAGGTTCGGATAAAACTCCATCGCTTTGTCGAGCAGGCCAAATCCCAATAACCGGGCTTCTTTGGCAGGGACTCTCTCGTTGAAGAAAATCCAAAGGTGTGCGCCGTTGCCGGAGCGTGAAATCTCAATTGCATGCGGTATTTCGAGGTTATGGCAAGCCTGCGACATTGCTTTCACTTCGTCTTGCCATTGGCCTTTATCAAAATCGGCGGCAAGAAAGTAGCAGGTGTTATCGTGCTTCAAAGGATAAAGGCCAACGATTTGTTGCCCGGCTAAGTGGCGATAAATGATCTGGTCATTTAACTCTGAGAACTGACGGTGATTGCAGTCCTGACATTTGATGCGAGGCTTGTGACAGATCCCTTGTACCCACTCGTTATTGCAGGCAACAGAGTAACCACTGCGACCTTGTTTGTTTTGCCAGCGGTTAGCAAAAATATCGGCTCGGCCCCGAAACAATCCTCTAAAAATGGCAATCTTTTGTTCTGGTGAATATAGGGGCGAGTCAGATGTATTTGATGGGTGTTGTTGAAGTTGTTCTCTGAGAGCTAAAAGTTGCTTTTTCTCTTGCTCAAGCTCTGCGAGCCGAGCATCAATCTCGGCTGTGCTTTGAAATCCATCACTCTTAAGCATGCGCTTGAGGTGGTTTGATTAAGGATTCAGCAGGAATACCCAAACCTTGATGCAGCTTCCAGATCATTTTTAGCGTGAGCGAGCGTTTGTGATTGAGAATTTCATAGACTCGGTTGCTTTTACCAATCATGGGCTCGAGGTCTTTCACTGTTAAACCTTTACGTTCCATCTCGAACTTGATGGCTTCAACAGGGTCAGGAAGTTCCATAGGGAAATGCTTGGCCTCATAAGCTTCGATAAGTGTAACCATGACATCCAGCTTTTCGCCTTCAGGTGTGTCAGGGCCAGCCATCATCAGGCTTTCAATTTCTTTTAATGCCGCTCGGTAGTCGGCATCAGTTTTAATCGGTTTGATGTCCATAATGTTTCCTCCGGCAATTAAATAGTTTGTACATCAATTTTGTCGTATTGCGCATGGGTACCGATGAACCGGATATAGACCACGCGATAGGCATAGTTGATCCATACGACCAAACGGTACTTGTTACCCGCAATATTGAAAACCACTCGCCCATCTTTGAGGATACTGGCATTTCTGAAATCCTGCTTAACATCGGCAGGAGCGCTCCAGTCAGCCGCTAAGGTATGTCGATACCAAGCAAGCGTAGGCTCTTTCGCATCCATGTACTCTGGGTTTTCTTCCCAGAAAGTTTTCAGTGTCGATAGGGCAATGATTCTCATAGAGTTAATAGTAGTCCCAAAATGGGACTTGTTCAACTAAAATATACAGGAGAATCAATATGAATGAATATCAATCACTTATGACGCAAAGAGAGTTGTGTAATCGTTGGCAGGTAAGCGAAGCGACGCTGGAGCGCTGGCGATCTGAGGGATGTACTCAAGGCCATCCGTGGCCTTGACCCTTCGGGCGCTAAAGCGGTACAAAATATTCCGGATATTTTGTGGTCCAATTTACGTGAAACTGGGCGGCCAAGTCAGGTACAGGCGTGAAGACGTGCAGGGACGCACTAATGCCGCGGGTGCATGGATGCACAAGAGCGGTGATGTGCTGGAGTAAGAGGCCAGTTGCTTAAGAAAGAGTACTTTTGAAGCTGTTTGAGGGTTGCTGAGTACGCAATTGCCCGCATCAGCCCTAATTTCCTGATAGTAAAGTTGCGGGTTAATAAAAAGCCCTAATGGCTGGTGAGAGCTCATTAGGGCTATTTACAAGATGGTGGTGGGGCGGGGCGCGGATTCAGTTCCCACGATAGGAATTGAATTAGTCCCTCAATGGCTTTAGTAAGCTGCTGCGGGTTTATGCTTACGCAGGAGCTTCGGAGCCTTGTTTGTCAGTAGCTAGCAGAAACCTGGCTGAGGATTGGCTTCTCCATTTTGTTAACCAATCGCCTGATAGCGAAGTTTTTGCTTTTTCAATATGTGCTGCAGCATAGCGGTTTTCAGTAATTTCCTATCAAGATAAATAGAACTAATAGCTTTGCAAGCGCTACGGAGTCACGATATCGAAGGTGCCGGTAGGTTTATCAAGCATCCCCACGAAACTCAGCAAATCCAGTGAGCTACCCTCGACGCTTAATTCATCTCCCAAAAGTAAATCTTTTAGGCTGGCCTGGCCCACGGCAATATCCACAAATAGTGTAAAAGTCAGATTCAGGGTGGTGTCAGATGTCGCCTGAGCTGCGACCTTCTTATGATGCATAACGGAGTTTTTCACTGTGATCAAATGCCTTTCATCGATATCCGTAAAATTCAGCAAAATGGAAAGTTCTTCGCCCTCTGCGTCCTCTGCATTCAAGCGCACGCTCATGCTCGCCAGAAACTCTTCGACAGGAGTCGCCTTGAGAATTTCCTTCATCGAGGCGGGCGAGATGATACCCTTATCGGGTGAACCATGTCTCAACTCATAGGCGGCGCTTAAGTAAACATCACGCCAAGGGCCTGATTCGGCTTGATAGCCCAACTGGTCATAAACCTTGGCCAGCAGGGCCTTGGCATGGGTGTTGTCTGGTGTGGCGAATACAGCCTGATTAAGCAGTTCCGCTAGCCAGCGGTAAAGCTCCGTACCTGTTTCTGCATCGGCACTGGAGGCCTCTTCAAACTGTTTTTCGGCCTTCGCTACCACTGAGGAGGTACCTCCCATCATGTCCATATAGCGTTTTGCAGACACAGACTCAGGCAAAGGGTGTAATTTGGCCGGGTTGCCGGTATACCACCCCATATAGAACTGATAAACAGCCTTTGAATTATGTTGTATGGTGCCGTAATAACCCTGGTTATGGAAGTCCTGATTCAGCGCCCCCGGCAGTTTGATCTGGCTGGCAATTTCATTGGGCGTGTAACCCTGGTTCATCATACGCACGGTTTGGTCATGAATATACTTGTAGGTATCGCGCTGAACTTCCAGGAAGTTATTAATGCTGTCCTTACCCCACAGTGGCCAATGGTGACTTGCGAAGTAGATTTCTGCATCCGAAAATTTTACCCTGGCCTCTTCGATATAAGCTGTCCACAATCTCGCATCACGCACCTTGGCGCCCCGGAGTGTATAGAGGTTGTGCATGTTGCGGCTCACTAATTCGGCGCCGCAAAATGCCTTGTGTTCTGGTAAATAGAAAGTGAATTCGGAGGGAGCTTCGGAACCGGATACAATCTGAAACTCGAACGGAACACCGTCAATGACAATGCTCAGATTATCTTGCGTGACGACCTCGGTGGGTTGCTTAAATGTAAAGCTTCCTGCCACAGGGAGCTTGCCCAGACCAGTGTCAACATGCCCGCGAATGTCGTTCGCCAAGCGCTTGCCATACATGAACTCTGCACGCCGCCCCATCGCGATACCGGCTATGATATTTTCACTCGTCGCTTCCTCGACAAAGCCTTCTGGCGCAATGATTCTCAGATTAGCTTTTTCGACCTTAGGCAGATGCTCCAGAATACCATCGACTCCACCAAAATGATCCATATGAGAGTGGGTAAATAAAATGGCTTTGACAGGCTTTTTGCCCAAGTGTTTTTGCGCCAGCTTGAACGATGCGCTTGCTGACTCTCTGGAAGTGAGTGGATCCACTAATATCCAACCCGAGTCACCTTCAATAATACTCATATTTGAAAGGTCAGTTCCACGGATCTGATAAATCCCCTTCGAAACTTCAAAAAGACCATTAATATTGTTCAGTGCAGCCTGACGCCACAAGCTCGGGTTGACTGACGCTGGTGCATTCGTGCCATTTTTGTCGACAAAGGAAAAATCATCTGGCCGAAATAGAAGATTGCCGTTTTGGTCGCGTAATTCAAGCTCATCTATCTTGGCAATAAAGCCTTTACGGGCATCCGTAAAGTCGCTCGTATTAGCAAATGGTCGCTTGTTAAGTGTTTTTTGGTTTGCATTTACCGTGGCTGCTGTTGGGGCTGTGTGGCCGTTTACATTGGCGCCTTTTTCCAAAGGAACAGGCTCGGAGCATCCCGTGGATAATCCAACTATGCAGATCGTAATGAGTGCGGCTTTTATACATTTCATATTTCATTGGCCTCGATTAAGTGGACAAAGATAGTGCATGAAGTCTAAAGTGCTAAGTAAGATTTATCTAATCAATAATATGTATATAAGATATTTATGAAGCTGAATTTAAGGTCGGTTGACCTCAACCTGTTTCCAGTATTTGAAGCCATCATGGAGCTGGGTAGTTTGAATATGGCCGCGAGCCATCTTGGGATGAGTCAGCCCGCAGCAAGTGCCGCATTGAAACGACTTCGGCTGACCTTAAAGGATGAGTTGTTTGTACGCACGCGGCGGGGGCTGGAGCCGACTGCTCGTGCGCTTGAGTTATATCCGGTCGTCCATCATTTACTTGAATCCTTGCGTGGCGAAATGGAGCGCGCGAATCAATTCGATCCCGTGTTTTGCGAGCGGGTTTTCAAAATAGCGGGGGGCGACTATTTTGATATGGTTTTTATGGGACGACTGATCAATGTTCTGAGGGAAATTGCGCCCAAGGTTCAGGTTGAATCGGTTATACACGGATTCCAGGAATCGCTTAATCTGATAAGGCGTGGAAAGCTAGACTTATGTTTGCACTACCACAAAGAAATCGCTCACGAGTTGCCGACACTCAAACTATTTGAAGAAAGTATGTGTGTTCTAATGGCAGCGGATCATCCTTATGCGGATAAACAATTGAGTTTGTCGGACTATTTCGCCTTGGAGCACGTGGTACTGCCTAAACTTGTTGGAAACGTAAACCAGCTTGATGTGATTCTCGGTGGTTTCAACGAAAACCGTTGCGTTCGTGCCCGTGTCTGTTCGGTATCTTCGATGGTGATGGCAATTAAGCAGTCTCACTTAGTCGGTACAACGCCGACTCGAATGGCAGATATTTTGTGTGAAGGTTATGGGCTGGTAGCCAAACCTTTTCCGAAGGAAGCGCCATCAATTCCCGTTTACATGTCGTGGGCGCCTTTCTCGGATAAAGACCCGGTTCACCGATGGTTTCGGAATATGATCGTGGGTTTGGAGTAGGGGTAGCTTGGTGTTGAGATAGATATTTTTTAAAACTGTTTGGTTTTAAGTTTATTTGTTGTCGTCTGTTTCAAACGGTTAATCAGGAAGGGCTCGCAGCAACTCGCTAACGCAGAAGAAATATTTCAGATATATTATTATGAGTTTTTAATGACTTGAAACTGGGCGGCCAAATCAGGTGCAGGCGAGACGATGTGTTGGACGATGAGGCTAGTTGCCTGAGAAAGAGTACGTTTGAAGTTGTTTGAGGGTGAGATAGTACGCAACTTCCAGCATCAGTCCTAAATTTCTGATAGTAAAGTTGCGGGTTAATAAAAAGCCCTAATGGCTGGTGAG